>Ga0080013_1002045_pt1 | contig 24853 bp, 13 predicted proteins | sample ETNvirenome_6_85_FD_69236 | JGI IMG/M metagenome (GOLD analysis project Ga0080013, IMG submission 69236) | Marine viral communities from the Pacific Ocean - ETNP_6_85 (SPADES assembly) (version 2) | ecosystem: Environmental > Aquatic > Marine > Oceanic | place: Pacific Ocean | collected 2013-06-19
GTCAGCGCTCGAGACGAAGGTGTTGTCACAAACATCAAAGTCCCTAACGCGGGTGTGCGCACAGAGAACCCCAAGGTGTAAGTCCCTAAGATTGCTGTGGTCTGTAGATGCAGTGTCGCTTTGAGACCGATACCCGTAGTTCCCTTGGATAGAAATAGACTTTAGATCCCGCAGGCTGGTGTTGCTCGTACCATCCGCATCAATAGCGATTTCCGCCATTGATGTGTGAAGGTTATTACTATGGATCTGGATGTTCTTCAGGTCTGTGGACTTCTTCGGAAGACCCATCGTTTCAGGGGTAGCCGCACCAAAGAAGATGCCCCACCGCTCTGTGATTGAGGTGTCATATCCAGATGCTTCACCCACGACATTTTCGTGAACCGAAATGGCAGCAACTTCGCACTTGTCAATGAAATCCGCAGGGCCGAAGGCTTTCACACACACACCGTAGGTGTCGTAGAAAGTAGGTTTGACGTCTGCAATCTGCATCACCTTATTGTTGGAGATCGAAGAGTTGTAGAAACCCGAGGTCACCCCACTACCAGAGGTGGTGCCCACTGTGATGCCTGTCTGGAGGGAGTTGCCGATGTTGTTGTTGGCAATCGTCGCATCCCAAGTTTGGCCGCTCGTACCCTGAAGGACTACGATGCCCCCATCCATCTGGAGGGAGTTAACATCGACATAACTGGTGTGCGCGCCCGCCTCTGCTATGGCGTTATTGGAGATTGACAGCCCCCGCATCTTGACGGATCGTGTGTTCCCACCGACAGTGTAGACTGCGATACCCTTTTGCCCATACGCGTTTATGGTGTTGTCTACGATAGATACTTGACCCACCCTCACAAACGAAGGCGAGGTCGCGGAAGTATTGGCGAACCAACAAAGAATCCCGCACCCACCAATGGTTTGCATCGAAGACACTTGCAGGAAGCTCGGAACTTCCATCGGGTCTACATAAGCAGATGCTTCCTGGATGTTGTTCCCAGAAATAATGAAGTTGTCCAAGAAGTAGTAGGAATTCCCCACATCTTCTTGATCCGCATACACCATGATTCCCGCAATGGTGTTGTCTCGGTTAACTCCCGTCGGTGTGACTTGGGGGGAGTAGATGGAGTTGCCAACACAATTGTATTGGTCGAAGTCTATGCGTGCGTCCGGTGCATCTGGGATCAAGCAGAAGTAGATGCCCGCTGCAAAGGGTTGATCTGCCCCCGCACTACCCTTGTGGGAAAACAACTGATGGATAGTGTTGTCGTTCACAGTGATCGCCTTAGAGCGCCACACATGAACACCAATTCCATAGTAGTCCTCACCGCCAGTGATAATGGGCGTCGCCCCATCAAAACACACCCCTACTGAGAGGATGTTGTTCCCTACGACAGTACATTGCTCCCCATATGCGATCACGACACCTTGTGAGACATTCTCGTATGTGGTTTGGTCCCAAGGGCTTGCCGATGACCATCCTGTACCAACTTCAGTGACTATGTTCCCCATCACATTAATGTTGGTAACGAAGTTAATCGGGTCATTGCCCTGTTTGTATCCAAGGACAGCAATTCCGCGAACGAACCGGGACAGGTTGTTCCCTGAGATCGTAATCGCTCTTGGAACCCCGCCGATGGCGCCCGACTGGAAACCTGCTACACTGATTCCTTGTGCCGTGGGCTGACCCGCCTGCTCCGTGATAAGGATGTTGTTGGTGATTTCAGAAACAACCACCGCTCCTTCAAAGCTAATCCCTATATTCGTATGATCCGTAAGAGTGTTGTTGGACACTTGTAGGTGGCTGGTCTGGGCGCCCGATGATCCGAAGGCGCGAACGCCATATCCTGCTGTGAAGCCGCCGATGAAGTTATTCCCCGTAACGGTAATACGGTCCGAACCTTCACCGATGCGGAGGTTTTCGTTAGGATTGCCGCCACCTCCCGCTACCGATTTCGTCGTTACGGTGTTCCCTGTGATGGTGGCGTTCTGCGTCTTTTCCAGGAGGATTCCATTGTCGATTTGGTTTCCAATAAGGGTAACGGGGTTGGGCGAAAAGTTGGTGACCGCATTGACATTGATGGACACCCCACAACCGAACACCTCCCCAGCGGTATTACCGGGATTGTCGTTGTACCAATTCCCAGTAACGATGTTGTTTGACACAACAGCTTCACCTTGTCCGTCAAGCAGGATGCCCGTAGGTTCGGAATCAACCAAATACGTTGCGCTGTCGTTCCCTGTGTAAATCCAGTTGTCAGTGATGGTGCAATCGGCCGTTGTTCCTGTTGCTGAATCCAACGCCATAGAGATGCCCACACAAACATTGCCCGCATTGGCTTCACATTCGATGGTGTTGTTGGAGATCATCGTATGTTCGGCGTTTGCTGCAATCCCGACGGTGTGGCTTTGGATGTCGTTCCCTTCGATTACGGCCGAATGGGTAGTTGTGGTGGCGCCAACCGTGATTCCGTAGGAAGGGGAAGCAGGATCATCGAGCTTCCCTTTTTGGATGTTGCACCCGCGCACTTCGACATCAACAACGGTACCCGTAAAGAAAATGCCTCGGGTCGCTACGTCGTTCCCATTGATGACACACCGCTCAACAGTAGTCATACTGGCACTCTCTGCGTAGACCACAGAGTTGCCGTCCCGACCACCCCAAAAGGTGCAATCCCTAAGTAAAGTGGCATTGGCACTCAGGATGTTAATACACCGAGCCCACCCCAAGGATGTGGCTGGATCAAAGAAGATTTGAGTGCGAAGCACCTCGCAGCTATTGGCATTCGCGTTGAATTCGATGGCAATGCAATCTACAGGCAGATCGTTCTCGAGAATGATCTGTAGATCCTGGAACCGAACATTATCCCCCCCTACACCGAAGAGCGTTCCCGTTCCTTGCCAGATGATTTGAGCATCAGGACCACTACCCTGAAGACACACTCCGGCGGGAATGAGGTAGTTCTGCGAAAGGATTTGGCGCCCCCGAACGATGATGGTGGCCTTTTCTTCTTGGGTGTCCCCAACACCGTCATAGTTAGTGACCCAAAATAGAGCGGCTTCCAGTGTCTGAAACAATGCTTCGGACCAGGTATCCGTATCTTCTCCCCCGAAGGTTCCTGCCGTAGCCACCCCCCCGTTGGGTATTCCCGAGCGGAGTGTATAGGGGAGCTTCCGATCAAGGTTCGCTACAAAGTAGCGTGCATCAACGACTTTTTGGAGGTTCGTACCGTCATGGACGATCATGGCAATCAGGATCTTTTCAAGAGCCACCACCGGCAAAGTCATGGATGCCACAAGCTTTTGATAATCGGCAGATGTATGGTCGGTCTCTACATACAAGTAGTACACACCCGCAATGCTGGTAGATGCACCACCAACGGGATCGATACCAATAGCGAAGTCGTACTCGAAGCCGCTAATGTCTACGACATGAGCTCCGATCAACACCGTTGAAGGGTTTCCTGTAGCGGGTGCTACAAGAGTCACCTTCAAGCCCGCACCTGCAGCCGGGTTAGGGTACGGGGGATTTCCTGAGGAATCCGGAGGGTCTACGATGTACCCACCTTCGACCATTCCATTCATACGACCCGCAGACATACCGCCGCAAAGTTCTTGAAGTGCGCCTTCCACCTCATCTGAGATGTAGCAATCCGCAGCATCCACGATTCCGATGGCAGAAGCCATGTGGGCCCTGCTTGGGTCATGGATATGGACACGCAATGGGTCTACATCGCGTTCAGGGTACTTGAACGCGTTATCATCTACGCTTCCTTGAGAAACGGTTCCCCTGCCAACGTTCAATGAAGAGGGATCAATTTTACGAGGCATAATTTACTCCGAAGCCAAGAGCAGAATGCCCTGCGTGCGGTAAAGAGCCACACAAGTCTGGTTTTGTGCAGGATTGTCTGTGAAACCGATGACGTTCATATCATCAAGCAACCCGTATCGAGTAATCACCAACAAGATGACTTCATCCTTCCTCCACAACGTAGTGTCCGTAGTTGCACGGGCTAAAAATGGCATCCATACCTTATGGGTGACCACATTGGACAACGGTTGTGTCATTGCCGTTGGTCGATAGGTGCCTGGGTTTGCGACCTTGTATTGGGACCGGAATTCCGGATCCACCGCCAAGTCCGTAAAGCTGAAGTCGGTGTTGGGGTCTACCGGAACCATCTGATGCAGGTTCAAAGTTCCCACATCGGCTGCGAAGTCTGCGATGGATACTTCGGCCAAAGCTGACAACATCCATTCGCCAGGGAAGTCCGCAATCGGCACATCCGCACATACGGGGATTTGGTCTGAAGGGTTCTGATAAGGGAAGGGGAGCTCTTGCCCACCAACTGACACCTGCCCTGTCCAAAGGTCGCGAGACATCACCATAGGCTCTACGGTTACCGTAGTGGGCAATGCCCAGGTAGCGGTAGAACCATCCCGAACCCCTAAGGTCTGGGGGGCCGCAGAGCGGTAGTACACAGAAACTTGATAGCCTGTGCCTGTGGGACCGTAGTTCGGAATCGGGTCTTGTGCGAAGTATTCAACATTACAAAGGGTCGAACCTGCTCCGGATAATGGCCCATTGGGTCCGGTCGTGTCCACTTCCAAACGACGGGAGCTCGAACCATACTCTGTCGTATGGTAATCTGTGTCCCGAGCTGCAGCGTCCATCATATCGGTGATGTTGGGATAGGCCGATCCACCAACAGGGGTGAAACCACCTGCGATTCGGCGGCTCATATTCAAGCGAGTGTTGGTTCGAGAAACAATCCCCATCGTTTCTTGCCCTGCTACTGCCCAGTTCCATCCGGAGACCCCATTTTCAGTAATAGGGGTGCCTGAAACCGGAGTACCCGGAACTTGGGAGCCGGCGGCGTATTCCAAAACGGTTTCCCGATAGCCTTCTCGCCAACGGGGGGTGTAAATCTTTTCGAAGTCTAACGGACGGTATGTGGTGTTGTTTTCAATCAACGTACCGTCAAGATAAACATTAGTGTCGGGGGTGAGCGCTGTCGGGAGCTGATCCTTCTCATCCAAGTAGAGCCAAGGGGTATCGGTAGCACCTTCCCCACAAGGGTAGGTGACTTCCAATTCGATAAACACCCTTCGGCGAGAACCGTTATCCGACACACCATTCGACACAAAGTACAAGGGTGAAGGGTAAGGGTAAGCGGCGTCCGCAGGGTCGATACCACCCGTACATTCTTGGGCGTTTGAACCCAATCGAATTTCTACGACATCTGTTCCCAGACCAATGACCGTATCGATCTGCATCGTTTGGTTGGTCGCATTGTTGTAGTGTCCATCATCGTGCTCACATGTGAGCACCGCTGTAATGGTGGTTCCAGGAGGCCAATAGTCATTCACTTCGCCACCCGGTGCAGGGATGGTTCTCGAAGTGTCTGACCAATCCCCCAAACCAGTAGCAGCAAGAGTCGACAGATCGATAGTGATCACATCATTCGGGTTCCATCCGTTAGCGACCATTGCTTTGGTTACGAAGATTCCGGGTTGGATTTCATTAGGGGTCACAGGGATAATGCGGCGTTCGACAACAGCTTGGTCCGCAAAGCGTCTTCGCACATGGTCGAAGTTAGCAACGGTAACCCCTCGTGCGGTGTCACCTGAACCGGCAGCAGGGTTTCCACCGTGCGCACCATCTCGACCTACTTCGTTGCACACCAAGAAGCGCCAGCTCACATCGCCAGACGCACCACCGAGCTCTTGCTTGTCGCCCCCATCGATGGCCCAAGTGGACATATTATTGTCCAGCAGCAAAGTCATTTGGCGTTCAAGTTCTGCTTTGAGGTCAATGCCCCCAGGGATCACCTGTTTCCGCAAGTCCATCAAGTCGGTATCGACAATGACATCGTGGAAGTGCCCATCCGGCCGGTCGGACATATCTATACCAATGTTCCAACCCAAGCTCGGGTTCAACCAAGCAATATGGGTGTGCGGCAAGGCGCCGTTGGTATTTGAAAGAGGGGCGAACCCATTACCGGCACCGGGGGCAAACGGTGTGATCTCACCTGCATATGCGTCGTTCCTTCGAAAGACGAAGCCAATCGGAATGGCATACACAAAGCCATCGACAGTTCCTAAAGCAGTAGCAGAAGCTTCTGTCCCATCCCCCGCAATCCACAAGCCATTGTCTACCGTCTGGTAGAGCGTGGGGTCGGTAACTACGGGAGCTACAGGAGTGGTAGTCCCATCTGCCTTCATAAAGGGGTAGTTGGCAACATCACCACCGGTGGAACCCCAAGCGAGCACAGCAGTATTGGTGAAGCCATCAGCTTCAGTCTTGAAGTTCACACCTTGTGCTGCACCCGTAGCTCTAATTCTGTACTGGATTTGCACTCGAGCTGCAGTTTCGGTGTCCACCGTCGGGTCAATCATATTGTTGAGCAGGTTGGTGGATGCCGGAGACAAGACATTCCCATACCGATACAGGTTCCCCTCTGACGGGTACGCATTCGGTGTGGGGTTGGTTCCACCTGAGAAGGTGGCGGGAAGTGGATTAGGGATAAACGCAGGGCCGTTTGAAGTGGCAAGGGTGATGGCATTACCCGGAGTTCCTACGGGAACCGCTCGTAGGTTCACTTGATCCGGAACGGTGGCATCGAGGCTTGCCGTGCAAATAGCGGCGAAGCCATTGGCAACATCATTGATGGCATCCCGAATGTTGCCCGCAGTGATAACAGAATCCAAAGTATCGACATGGAACTCCCCGACGCCAGGAATACCCGCTGTCGCAGTAAGAACCACACCCCCAATCGTAAGGGTGTCGGCTGGAGCCAGAACCACAGGATCCGCTACTTGAACGGTAGCAGAGGCGGTCATAGGGGGCTGTACGAGCGTTCGGAAGACTTCCAAGAACACAAAGTCCGTACGCTTTACTGAAGGTGCGGTTCCTTCATAGACGGTGGCTGGTTCAAGCTGAACCATATTCATTCCAGGCAAAGCCGTAGCGGTGTATTCCACCACCACAGGCATCCCTGCCACCATTGCGGTGCGCTTACGCATCCAAAAAGTATTGTCTACAAACTCCGGATTACTGGTACCAAGGAAGGCAAAGTCCGACATCGGATCATTCGGGATCGGACCCCGAAGCCACCCCGATGGGGCTTCTCGTTGTTGGATAAGGTTTTCTAAATGGGAACGGACCTCTTGTGCGAGGTTGAGTTCCGCATCTAAAACGGGCTTCCCAGACTGGTAGACCTCAGAATCCCATGAGTGTTCTCCTGGGGGGAGGTACCGTGAGACTGAAGTTCCGGGGAAGTATTTATTTCTGATTGCCATCTAAATCTCCACCGATCCTACCTTACCCAAAAGCATGCTAAGAACATCGTTCATCGACGCCCCCGCTTCCCAACTGGCAGGCGGGTGTGGGAAGGGTGTTGCCGCTTGGGCTTATTGGACGCAGTGCGAAGCCGTCCCTGAGCAGCGACTTGTTTTGCCGCTGCCGGTATCCGCTTTGCTTTGCGAGCCAACCCCGCTTTCTTACATCCACAACCCATAGAAGCCTCCGCTCCACCTGTTCCATAGGGGAACTATCGGAAGACCACCGAAAAGGAACCCCTTCGGGGCCATAATTCTGGAGCCGACTCGTATTAGTTAATGAGAAAAGGAGGAAGACATGGCTATCAACTGGACGGCACAAGTAAAAGACCCCGAAACGGGTCGCTACACCCATGAATGGCGTCCGGATGGAACGAGCCACAAAGGCTTGGTGGTCACGGAATCTTGGACCCGGTGTGTCCGAGTCATGTCTGATGTCTGGGAAAACCAGACCTTCGTGAAAGTATGGGATGAAGAAAATCAAGAGGTAGAAACCATCACCATATACACCACAAACCTCAGTGCTCGTTGCGGGCGCGTTTCAGAAGTGGATGCTCCGGCGCACATCATTGCAGAATACAAGGCTGCGGAAGACCGAAAGGCCCGCATCCGTATCGCAAGAGAGGAATTGCACACAGCCCGCCGCTTGGAAGAGGAAGCACAAGAAGAACTGAAAAAGGTGGTAAACGGGCGAGAAGTCATAGTGGTGAAGGGTCGCAAGGTTCCCGTAGGAACCCGTGGCATCGTCCGTTGGACGGGGGCTACAGAATGGGGCTACCGCGTCGGCATCGCCGTTACGGGGCAAGACAAGCTCACTTACACTTCCATTTCCAACTGTGAAGCGGTCGTTGTCGGGTTGGAACCCGATGAAACCCCTGTGGGTGGTTGGGCTGCCTATCGCGATGCGGTTCTCGCCGCTGAGAACGCCACCATCGCTTCCCGCCCCAAGAAAGGTCATCGGGTTCGCATCATCGCAGACGGGACCAAGGGAACCCTATTCTGGCTCAATGGCGACCGTTGCGGGGTTGACCCGCGCCCCGTAAAGGAACAACGAGGTCGTTGCCCCGACCCCTTGTGGTTGCCCCTGACAGAAGTAGAACGATTGGACGGGAGCCGATCCACTACCGTAGCAATCCCCCTACCCGTTCCTGCCCCGAAGAAAGCGGTTCTTCCCGCCCCCTTCAATGAGGTTTGCTTTGTTGATGGTTCAGATGCACTGAACTTCCAAGGTGAAGTAGTCGCAACACTTACCAAGAACGGCTGTGCCCGACTTGTGGAACAAAACCCTGAAATCCGCATCCTCACACAAGGAGAAGAAAATGCCTGATTTGACGATTATGGGTGCATGGACTTGCACTACAAATCTTGATTGGTCTACCACTGTCTCAGGTTCCAAAGGAACCGATTATGCGGTGCGCTTTGGCAGGTTGAACAACCGGAACCGAGACATTCAAGGCTGCCAATATGGTTGGACTTGCACCTGTAAAGGGTTCGCTTTTCGCGGGACTTGTTCGCATGTGACAAAGGTTGAAGCTTCCAAAGATCGATGTGGTTGGAATGCGTGCCTTGAACCCACCCTTGAACCCGATTGGTCTAAGAACAAGAACGAACCTTGCTGCCCCGAATGTGGGGTTGAAGTACGAGCTTTCGATGTGGGGGTCTAACCCAATCAGCAGTGCTTCAACATACGACGCAAGTAGTTCCGAGCCGTAAGCAGTTCCCGAAGAACCCGTGGCATTTCCTTGATCCATCGGGGTTGTCCCCGAAGTCTTGAAATAGGGCCGCGCAGCTTCTTCTGAACTTCGGTCTTCAAGTCAGACCGTTCCAGCCGGTTCAAGCTGTCTCGAGCATCCTCGAGTTGTTCCACCAATTCGATCTCATCCGACACCTCTGCGGCGTCCACAGCGGCTTCAACAAGAAGAAGGAGGTTCCGCATCTCAGGAAGACACGAAAGACCTTCCTGTGTGCCATGCCCAAAGCCGGGGCTTTCGGTACGGAAGCTCAATGGGTACTGCCCAATAGGACGGGTGCGGAAGGCATCCGTGTAGCCACGACTCTTACGCTTGCGGATGTGCTTTGCCATAGCGGACTGGGCAGACATTTGGGAGGCATGGTCTTCGGTGAGTGTGCGCACATTGGAACCACTTCCACGGTCGGTCAGGGCACCATATACCTTGTCAAGCTGCCAGCCTTCCCTCCCACCAGGCCGCACAACCATCTCGTAGAACTTAGAGGCACCCTTTGCGGAAGCACCCGCATCGATCACGTACCCCATCCAAGCATTTCCGTTGCGGTATTCCTTGAGGGTCACACCTTCGGTTATGGGACGGTTGGCCGTCTTGTGGAGCAAGTTCAAGAGTGCAATCTTCGCCGGGCTCCCCTTGGGAAGTTCTGCGGCGAGTCGAATGGTGGCAGTGCGAAGGGTGGGCATAACTATCTCCAAGATTTACTTACAAGCATTCATAAAATCATTACCGAACGGATCAAGGGTGTTGGATCACGAAGGTGGTGATTACCGGCGCAGGAAGTGCCGCACCGCCAACAAGGGTGAACTCGCCGCCATCCAAGGGCGCCCCGCCTGCCAATAAGGAGTTACTGGCTATCAAGTCGGACAAGCCACCTGCAGGTCCGAGGTGGGAAGCAACGGCAATAAAGTCTTCCAGTACCGCATCGGCTGCACCGTACCCGCCATTCCCAGTCGCCCCAGAAGGTGTGGTGTTGTCAGCTTCAACAGGGAAGTCATACTCATCCATTCGAGGAGTGACATCTGTGAGTGCAATACCGAATTCTTGGTTGATCCCAAACCCACCGGGAGGGGGTTGATGTGAAGGACCGCGCTGGTTCGGGTGAAGGATTGCCGTTCCGGGACCGAGGTTCCCACCATTGATTCCCCCACCAGAAGCGACAAGGATAACGGCAGGGTTGAAGTGGGTCGTAGAACCCTTAATAGAAGGTGAACCTTTATGTGGTCCGGCGGGACCACCAGGAACAGTGAACTGGTTGTTGACGAACGGGCCATCAATTTCCAGTGCAGAGAAGCCCATTCCAGGACCGGGGGCATCACACAGTGTGGTGATGTGAACGGGTTCACCATCCTCCACTTCGCATGTGTCTAAATCCGCATACAAAGCATTCGGCCCAAGGCTGAATTCTACGGTTCTCTTGGGGTCATTTGTAATGAGTGTGGCTGCATCATCCAAGACATCAAGAGGGTCGTTGATGACAGATCCAGCTACGATGGAACGAGTAGCCTCGCTGTCTCGCGACAATGGGATGGGGGGTGTTCCCTGGTTGAGCACCGTTACAGACCCGCTTATGGGCTGGGAACACAAATAGGTATCCGTAACGGGCTTCCCTGCCGCAAAGGTCACAGTGACGGGATACCGGGCTTCCGGCAATGAATCTGCCAGAATGATCATCTGGGTGTCGGATTGGAAAGTCCATTCCGAAGAAGGAATGACAGCCCCATCTACAATCACTACGAATACGCGGTCTGCGATCATATTCGAAGACCACACACTTACAGTGCGCGCCGTCAAAGAACGAACAGTCACCACTTCTGGGGTGGTGTCGTAAAGGAATTCCCCTGAAGTAAGCGGTGTAGCTCGGTTCAGAACCATTCCTTGGGGGGATAGCCCGTACCCAGTAGGAATAGCCCGAATGCGGTAGCGAACGGAATCCCACCGTTGTTGGGACACCCCTGCCGGATCAATAGCACCGAAGCTGACCATTCCCCGTTCTTCTTCTTGGGCGGGAAGTTGGCTGTACTCAATGTTTGCCCACGCTGCCGAAGGGTCTGTGGTTTCTGTGGCGAAGTTCCCGTTGGCCCAAGGGGGTAACGGAAGATCGGGACGGTACAAACCCACACCCCAGGCAGGGTCTAAGTAGGCTCGAACTCGACAATTTGATCGCCAATCCATCTCCACAAACACCGCATTGGAGTCGGAGTTGGGAAGTTCTGGAAACGCATCGGACCGCGGGATCTTGTAGCTGTTGATGTCTTGTTCTGGTCCCCCGTTCCAAATACCAAAGGTGCGAACATAAGTGGACACACCGCCTGGTCTTAGCGGGAGGGCCGTTACGGAATCCCATACGGAATTAACGGTTGCATCGCCCATGATTCCGAATTGACAATCGGACCCCGAGGCCACAACGGAAAAGTCCGAAAAGGGAACATTCCCGAGCACCACATCGTCTACCTTCACCACCACAATGTTGGCTTGGGGATCGATCAATGTGCGGTAGGTATGGATTTCCCCATCTGTGAAGTCAAAAGCAAACGCTCCTACCAGGCTCCCTGCATCATCCAGCAATGCGACAGAAGGAACCCCACCGATTTCTGCTAAAATGGTGGACACATTACGAGTAGTAGCAGCAATCTCTGCTGTAGTTCCCCCTACAAACACCCCCAAGTAAGGGTTGCTACCTAAGGTGTAGGATTCCACCCCCACCCGCATTTGAGTAATAAGACCTTCATCGGAAAAAGGTGCAGCTTGAACAGATTGGGACCACACCCCTTGAGTACTGGGAACCTTTCCCAAGGAAAGGAGCTGCCCTCGAATGCTCATAGCAAGGTTGTTTGTTGAAGCTGCTGTCCACCCTTCTACGGCTGGGTCCTGCAAGCCAGAGATAGAAGCTGTCGGCAATGCCCGTAAAGTATGGGGACGGCCCGCAACACCTTCTCGAATCCGCAATGTTGCAATTCGAGCTTCGCGCTCTGTGTCTTGGATCCGTAGTTGTGCAGCACCCCCGCCTAAAGATGCGGTTTCCAATAGGAAGGTTGCTTCCAAATCGGTGGTGATATGGGGGGAAAGATAAGGCTCAATCCGAGTGTATCCGAACTCCAAATTAGGCACACCCGTCGAAGTGGCCGAGGTGTTCGATAAGAGAAGGGTGTCCCCAGTCGCATCCACCTCAGAAAACCCGAAACCCCCTGTAATAAACCAAGGGTCGTGGGCTTCATCTTGCGGGGTCTTGCCCATTTCGGTGAAGACATCGATACCGGTAACGGTATCGATGATGCGATTGGGGGCTGAGCTGTATTGCGCTAAACTCCATGTCGAAACGGACATCGCCTTACGCGAAACGGAACCCCAGAAAAAGACCCCTTCATCCCCTTCAGGCAAGACCAGGGCTGTGTCCGCAGGGTAAGGAATAGCTTCGGTGATGGAAACCACCATTCCAGACAACAAACCACCTACATAGAGCTCCGCAGAGCTTGAAGGAAAGGAGCTCCGTAGCTGGTAGGTGGCAAAGTCGGCATCCCAAGGAACATCAAACAAGACATCGAAGACATCTGCTCCATATTCCTTCGGGTCCACTGCCAATGGGGAAACCAATGTGATTTCTACATTGCCCGCATCATCGAGCTCCATTCCACAAGCAGCTATTTGGTAGACCCCCGCTTGCACCCCAGAAGGGATCCTGAACTTCGTCCATGCAAGGTCAGACCCCGAAGCTTGATGTAGCCCTGTCGGGAGGGAAGCATAAGGAATGGAAATGGTAGTAGTGGTGATTCCCGTAGCTGCAGCCTTGGGACCTAATTCCCAACCTTCTTCCAAATGGGTCTTTTCGGCATCCTTCAACAACCCGAGATGGCGGATGCCATCAACAACCACAAAGCCTGCTAAAACAAGATGGTTGTTATCGTGGACACCGAAACCGACACCCGTAAAAACCCCATCTGCCGTGTAGGTTCCTATCTTCAGCCGTGTGAAGTAGAGGCATTCGGCAGGCAATGAAAGGTCGGCTTCCCGAGAATACAGTGCGGGAAAACCAATCCCGTAAGAACCGGAAGTCGAATCCGTAAGAACCCACCCAGCAGGACCCAAAACACCTTCAACAACCCCTTCCCCCATCCAGGGGTAACTCAACTGTGCAACTGGGTTCACAGTCCCAGAAAAATAGCCCCGCTCTTCAATAGCGGTCGCAGAAACCCCTCCGAGGGAAACTGAATGGGGATTTATGTTAAGTAAGAGGCTGGTGGGTTCATTCAAAAGGGCAGAATAGTCCCTTTGGATTCCGTGGTAGCGATGTCCTATCTTGACGGGGGACTTCCGCACCATTGGTGCCAACAACAGCCCCATCGGGAAACGACCCGTATTAGGGGTTCCCGCATCTGTCATTGGGAGGGAAACGGGGGGTGCGGTATGTCCTACTGCGCGGTCCCACTTGTTTAAGGTGAGCCCCATAGTATTGAGACCGGCAAACTCTAATGGTGGATTGGCAAACCAAATGTAGTCTGTCGAGACTTCCATTTCATTGATGCCACCACTCAAGGTCGCCCCTGAGATAGCAATGTTGGCGTCCCCACTCGTGTTCGCCAAACCGATGTTGTTCCCTGCAGCCCCTACGGTAAGGGCCGAAAGCTCGAGCAAGGAACCCATCACATCAACCGCCACCCCGCAGTGGGCAGCAATGGCGGCTCCTAAAGCGGCAGCGGTTTCATAGATGTCTGCCCCGTTAGCCCAACCAACAACAGCCCCTTCCTGAAGGGAGACACCGTTTACGGTAACAATGGCTCCAACCAAGGGTTGGAAGGGACCTACCCCTATGGTTCCAACAGCCGCAGACGGTTTCTCCGTAAGGGGAATGGGTATTTCGGGGAAGATTTGGCCGTGATAAGGATTCACCTTTTCGACCGTTACTGGCACCCCGTTCAATGCAATGGATACATCTTCCTTCTTGGCGGGGGTTGCATCCCCCCAACCTCGAACCAAGGGGCCGCGGTCGGTATACAAACTGTCCCGAGTAAGAACAGCAGACCCGGTAAAGGTCGATACGACATTGTGTACAAAGTTCCAGGCCGTAGTGAACACCGTATCCGAAGCCGTGAGGTTCACCTTTTGAACCTTGAAGAGACTGATGTCGGAACCGGATGCCGGAAGAATTAAGGAATTCCCCGTCGGAGCTCCGACGGGGAATATAGGGGGACCAAGAGCAGCCCCCGCGAGGAATGACAGAAGGGGTGTTCCGTCAAACAGTACGGAATAAAACCCGCCCTTGATGTTGCGGATCAAGGAAAGAGTATGGGGTCCACTATCCCATTCTGCAGGAGCTTGCGCGATGAGACCGGGGCTCATCACGTCGATTACCTTGGTTCCCGCCAAGTCATTGAGAAGGATGTTGACTTGGACTCCCCCATCACACACCGCAAGAACAGCAGTAGGTGCTCCTACGATGGGGGGTAGAATCGAAGCCCCGGAAACATCGAAGACCCAGTCAGAACGGAACGAAGTTCCTGGAACCAGGCGCCCGGAAGCATCCCCAAAGATCCAACCATATGAATCCCCACCCGCTTTAGAGAGCAACAAGCCCACTGAAGAAGGAGAGCTCGAACCAACCCCTTCTTCAATTGCTGTAATGTTGGGGTCTGCGGAAGGAAGTACATCACCAGAATACGCAAAGGCTTCGGAAGGTCCCACCACCAAGTCATAGGAAGTGGATGTCATAGGATGGACATCCAAGAGCACAATGGAATTGTTAGGGGGTGTCTGAAGCTCCGCAGAACTAAGGGTTGGCACTATGGGGTAGCTGGTAGAAACCGAATATGAAGAAGGATCATCGATGCCGGGGGTGTACTCAGCTTCCGGCAACATGTTTTGAGGGATGTTGGCGGCACCAGAACGAAAGAAGTGGGCTTCTACAGTACGACCATCATCTATGGTCGGGAGTTGGGTCTGCACCTGGGGGACATCCCCGTAAGCCAAGAACCCTGAGCTATTGACAGGCGGCGGCCCCAACGGGTTTCCAGCCGCATCCGTTGGTCCCGAAGCGGTCAACACATAGGAACCCCCCAAGGTGGTTCCTGTGTGCTCTACGATAGCCGAGGTGAGCCCCAATGCACCTGCAGTACCGGGTGTGACCGCCACTGAAGTGACCGCCACACCAAAAGTAGATGCGAAGGTGTACACACCACCCAAAACAGATGCGGTGTCCATGTCCTCGCTAAAGAACACTTCCACCCGGAACCCATCAAGGGATTGGACCGAGGTGATTCTCGGTGGGGTTATGTCTACTGAGCCGTAGGATGAATAGCCGAAAGGTGCGCCACCGTATCCCCCCGTAGTGGGAACGGGCAGTCGAGGAAAAGCGGGAGCACCGTAAGGGGAGTAGCCATAGGAATCCCCTCCATACCCAAACCCAAAGATGGGACCTGGTAAGAAGATAGGCATCAGAGACTTATCCTATTGCGATCCAAATCTGGCAAACCTTCCCTCCCACAGACAATAAAGGCACCTACCCCTGCGGAACGATAGGGAGACCAACGATTAGGCTATGGGATTTGAGAGCCGAGGAGGCCTTGAACGGCAGTTGCCAAGCGTTCAAGTGCATCTCGCACACCCTTGTCATTACCCGCAGGGTTCCATTGCCCCCCAAACGGATAGTAGGCGTTCGACAAGCCCCTATACGGGTCAGCAGTGAAGGCGGCGGCCCCTGCGAAGTTGATCCCTTGCGAAGCCCGGTAAGACATCGAATCCACTTGGAAACCACCAGCAGGACCATCGCAAGTGATGGTGTGGGTATTGGGGTTGTCCCATTCGCAATCCACATAGCCTACGGGGTGTTCTAAGTTGCTGGCGCTTATGGGTCCGGCCGTCCACTTCCAATCGTGGCTTCCCCCCATTCGGCATCCCTCAATGTGTCCGTATCCACCCATTGTGATGTTCCCTGACGAGAAGTCACAATCCGCAGCAAAAGCAAGACCAACATCTGCTTGGGGGCTAATGGTGTTGGAAAGAATCATATCCGTTCCATTTGTGTTCAAGCGGCATCGGGTGAGGTAAAAACGAAGCTGGGGTCCTTGCGGCCAGCCCGTAGCGTCAATGTTAGCCCCGGCAAATGTAGGACTTGCCCACATACAATCCTCCAGTTTGATTTCGTACTCTTGGCCTCCAGCAAAGGAGGTAAGAACAAAGGAACCCGTCATATAAACCCGTTCGAAACGAATCAGCTTCGGAAAGATCGCCATCGGAGCGCTTGTGCAATTAAGGCTTATAGATCGGGTAGTGGCCAGAGCGGTGTCTGACAGGATGCAGAGCCCTTCACAAAGGAAGCTGATGGTTCTCAACTCAGGAATGCTGAGGTCTTCGTCATAAAACCCAGGAGAGATCAGGATGGTCCAAGATTCAAGTTCCATTGCCGCAGTCGTTGCGGGACCAATGTGAGTCAGTGCATCCGAAATGGTGGTGAATGGTGCATTGACCGAACCTGTAGAAGTGCCCGTATAGGTTCCGTTCACATAGAGTGTGCCAACGGGTGCGGGCGAAAGTGCTTCCATAGCGGTTTGTGAAGTGGTTTGCCCCGTCCCACCTTCAGCAAACCCTATGGGCATTGATGAAGGGATGTTGGCGGCAAGTCTCCCACTGTCCGCACCCACAAGCCCCGTCGCATCCCCAAAGGAAACAACATTGCCTGCGATAGCCCCTGCGGGACCAACGAAGTCGCCCGTTCCGGCGGCGATGGCCACATAGCCGAGAGCCAAGTCTGCGGAATTACCGGAATCCTTCATGATGTAGTAGGTGAAAGGCGCGGCATTGCCTACCTGAATGCAACACCCTTCATCGGCTGCGGTGTATGCCGCTGCGAGCATATTGGCCTGTGTGGTGAAAGTGTAGCGCGGCAGGATGTGAACCCCATCCGCTGTCGTTTGTTGACCATGAAAAGCACTCATTTTAAATCACCACCATATTTCCTGAAGAGTTGACGAGTATGAACCCGGATGAATTGACTAAAGGGGTCGCTTGAACAAAGGCGGCGGCGGTTGCCGCATAAAGGATTTCCCCTTCTGCCGTAGGAGCTGGAAGCGCACCGCCACCTGCCCCCCAAGTTACCGTACCTGCCCCATCAGTTGTTAGAACATCCCCTGAGGCAGCACCATCCGCAGTGGGAAGGGTGTAGGCCGTATTGATTGTAACCGCCCCTGTAGCAGCAACCTTGAACCGTTCATTGCCGCCCCCGTCTGCGATTGCGTAGTCACTGTTGGCCGTTTGTGTTCCGGTCGTCCAATCCGGAGTCCCACCTGTTGTGTGGATGATTGCGGATGAAGCAGCATTGGTAAAACGGTTAAGGAGGACGAAGGCATCCGTACCCGCAACTGCGATGTCAACCGTAAGCGAACCTACGAGCCCCAAATCACCGTTATCGGCCAATAGGGCGTTGCTGTCTTGTATGGTCTTTCCCAGTATCCCATCAAATCGAACTATCGCATTGTCGGTCGAAGAAACTGGACCAACCACATCTCCAGTCCCACCGCCCGAAAGCTTGAGTGGGGTGCCGTCTTCGAAGACATAGTAGAGATGGTTGTTGTCTTGCCCATCTGTACCATCGGACACATACAAGCCCCCGATGTCGGTTCCGGTCCATCCGTTCTCCAACAATGTGAGATTGGCAAGTGTGGACTCGGTGTAGATCATCCCAGTGGGATCAATCACACCTGGAACGGTGAGCTTGCCGATGTCCGCATTGTAAACGAGAGGGCCGGCAGGGGCATTGGGGCCGAACGAGATTTCGTTGGCTGCCGAAACCACCACTTCCATATGGGAAGGCCAATCACCATTCGTTTGGAGAGCCGCTTGAAAGTTCCCAAGGGCTGTGTTGAGGGCTGCATCACCAGTGATGTAGAAGACTTGAGCCAACGGTCCTTTGGTGGCACTCTGGATTCGAATCCGATTTGCAGGGCTTTCATCCGCGATCACATACTGGGATTGGTTCAGCTTGGAGATTGCATCTGCAATGAGAGACCCAGCAACCACTTCAATAGTGAAGGCTCCAAGGTCCGTTCCGAACGTCGCAGACCCATTGGCAGCGGGTGCTGTGTAATCGACGGCAGCATTCAAAACCGCTCGTGTAGCATCTTCAGGCCTACCCAAAAGGATGGTGCCGACACTCCCTGCGGTAGCTGGATACCGAAGACCACCAGGAGCGATATAAACCGTTCCACCATCTGGATTCGTAGGAGAAGCGGGAAGGTTCTCCCCCAGTGCATCACCACCAACAAGATGGACATCACCACCTGCCGGGTCATGCCCCTTGCCGCTATTGAGCCCCGCACCACCTCGCATAATGATGGAACCAACTTGGCCCCCACCATCCGTAGGCTGTGCGCTCAGAAACAAGTCATAGTTGTGGTAGGTGGCAGTAGAAGTAGAATTTCCCCAAATGAAAGTGGGACTTCCATAAGGAGCATTGCCAACCCATACCGCTTCACCGAGAGTGATTTCAGCACCCCCACCGAACGGGTTGGGGTCGAGCTTGATTTCAGCTTTGTCGATGCCGCCAATTTCTACTTTGGAAACAACTTTGAGCTGTCCGTCTGTACTGGTAATCGGAGTTTGGGTTCCCGGAGGGTTCCCATCGAGGATGCGAACAGCTTCGGAGTCCGCAACGATGTCTCGCCCAAGACCTCCACCGACCATTCCGGCATCGTAAGCATCGTCCAAGGTGCGAACATTGATGGCATACGAGTACACTTCATCGATGGCATCTTGAACATTCCCTGCGGTGAGATTCCCCGCAACTTCGGTGACCCCGATGATGCGGCTGTGATTCACCAAGTCGTTGTCGTAGAAGATGGTATCGGCGGGCACATCAGCTACATAAAGAGCACCGTTAATCGCTGAGATGGTTCCGTGCTGGCTGGCACCCAAGCGGATGTTTGCAGCCGCAGCGACGTTGGTTCCATCCATCGAGATGTCGCCAGGGTTTTGGAAGTCACACCAATAGCCGCGGAATTCCACACCGGTATTGCAACCAGCTTGACTGCTGTTGACGGTACATTCCCCCTTGAAGCGCGTATAAACGGCTTCAAAAGTAGACCCCGGTGAAGCGGCCGCCGAAAATTGGATGTCGACGGCCATAGCCCCCGTAGGTTCAATCCAACAATCTCGGAGATACCCAGTCGAATTATGTACGAGCTGGATACCGCTTTGCCCACCAGTGCGACAACGAATCAGTTGTGTGTAGGAGTTTTCCCCAATGAATACAGCCCAACCCGAGTCCGCAGCCAGGTAGCAGTCTTCCAAGATGGTTGGGGCACCAGTGGTTCCCCCTGACTGATAGCAAGCGCCAGAACCGGAACTGGTGATTCTGCAATGGTGCAGATGGGTAAGCCCCGTACTGCCGGCTTGTTCTTGAAATACGCCAGACCCACCGCCACCTGGTCGTTCAAAGTGGATTCCTGCAATCAAAAGGCAATCGTTAGCGGCAGGCAATGTGATGGAATGCGCGCCCATCGCAGCCGTTTGCTGGACTTTGACTACTTCTGCTCCGGGATAGAAAGAAGTGAACTCCGCTACCCCAGGCCACCCCACCACATGCACAAAGGGTGCGAAGGTCAGTTGTTCTTGGTAAACCCCCGGACGAACAGCCACAAGCCATTGGCTTTGCACTGAAGGTGCTTTGCCTACGGCATCATCGATAGCTGCTTGAATGGTATGGAAGTCCCCTGAAATGGGATCCACATAAAGGATGTTTCCAGAAGCAGAAACGGTTTCAACCAAGCCCAACAACGAAAGAAGGTTGTTGTTCTGCTCGTTTGTCCACCCCACAGCGTTGATGTCTACGGGAATGGGGGGATTGGAACCGCCGTACTGCTCCCCAGCAGCTACCAGGTGCAAGTCCCCAAAAGCGGTGAGTGCACGAAGCCTGACGAACTGTTCCGTCGTAGCCGTTCCCACAACCATACTTGAAGTAGTGGACTGTATAACGACGGCAAAGCCATCGGTATTCGGGGTTACCAATACCTGATTCGAACCCGGCACATTGTAAGCTGTGACAGTAGCCGCAAAGCCATTGCCGACCGCATTGATGGCACTGGCAATAGCCGAAGCATCCGTTGTAGTGCTTCCTGTCACTGCGAATTCATTGATGCCCGTAACAACAGCTACGGCATTAAGATTCAGCCCGTTGATGCTTAGGCTTTGTCCCGCAACTACGGGAGCCGCCACATCAATCTTAGGTGTGCTGTATTGAAGACGAACGAGGTATGGCCCTGCCTTGTCCACTTGGAAAGCAAGCGGCCCCTTGGTGGTCACATCCCCCGGTGGGGTCAAAGCGGCAACGCTTCCAGCCGGGACATAAGCCAATGACCACGCATACGCGGTGCCGATGTTCTCAGACTCGACGGTTACGGTATCCCCAACTTCCAAGTCATCGCGGCTGGTGTTGAGATAGGGGTCGATGCCATTTCGAAGGCTTCGGATACTCGCTACATACATCAGGACACCCCAAACACGAGTTCAACGAAGATGTGTTGACCATCCCAAGTGGCATCGGCTACCAGTTCCACTGTCCACTGCCCGTTGGACAATGTGGGGTCAAAGACTAAATCGGGGTCACCTGTCGCCACTAACGGAAGATTGGTCACCGTTCCAAGAGGGGTGGTTTCCAAGGCATACAAGCCACCGCCAAACAATACGATGTTCCCAGTTTCCACATTCCGCACCCCGAAGGTGCAAGTTCCCGCCGTCCAGACAGACAGGTACACCGTGGCAGACTTGAGAACACAAGTTTCGGACACCCAACCCTGATAGTTGTAGGTGGTGCCCGCTATGGGTGAAGGGAGCAAGGGTTGGGGAAGAACGGCAAAATGGTACACCTGATTCTTAGCGGCAATAGCCGCAGCTTCGAGAGCCTGTAGGTTGAAGTTCTGTTCGTTGGCCCACCCTTCGATGCTCACATCGACAGGGATGATGCCTGTGGTGTCCCTACGCTCCCCAGCCGCTACAAGCTGTAGCCCCAAGTCAGTGGTCAAAGCTCGGAGACGCACATACTGAGTGTCTTCCGTTCCCAAACCTGCGTCCACAATAAGACGAATGAGGTAAGCACCTTCATTGTCTACGGTGAAGGAACCGGGGGTGACCATCGACACATCACCGGTAAAGGTGGCAGCACTTGGAACACCCGCAGGGCTTTGGGGGGCGAAGACAATCGCCCAATTGTAGGTTGTAGCCGCATCCAGTGCGGTGACCGTAACAATGTCGCCCGAAACGAGGTCGTTTCGGCTGGCATCGTCGATGGGGTCAACCCCATTTCTAAGGCTTTGAATGCGCGCAGCCATCTACCAAACTCCAGAATAGAATCCTACCCCTCGCACTTGATAGACAACACACCGAATAGGAAAACCCCCCTTCACCAACAGAGGGGAAGGGGGGTTGCCTAAAGGTTGGGGGTTACTATGCGGCGCGTTCAAGGCCCCACTTCACCGTATCAGCGGTGAACTTGTAGCGACCACCCTTGGGGCCGGTTCCGCTAACGGGGTACTTTCGGCGGCGAAGGTTGATCTCCGTAACGGTGTAGCGAGTGCCACCGCTAATGAAGACCTTGCCGTAGCAGTCTTCAGGAAGACCGACCATCTTCGCCTTCTGTGCGAAGTCCGAAGGGGCACCGCCTTCCGTAGCCATAGCGAAGTCGAACTTCACGGTGAGGCGTTCGGGGCTGAAGCGTCCGCTTCCGCGAGAAAGGGTCATTCCATACTTTTCGGCTACCGCAGCGAGGGCTGCTTCAGCTTCGTCGGAAATCATTCGAACAGTTGCTCTATCAAACTTGGACATGGGAGTTCTCCTTGGGGCTCTTTGGATGGCCCGCTGGGTGAAGGGTCGGGATTGACCCCCCTTACATTACTTATACGAGGTGACATCCCTGTTTTGGCCCTGCTGGGTAAAATAACTCTGTCGTAAGGTTTTCTTGCGGCACTACACACACACACAGGTCTTCGGACCAACACACACGGAGGAAGCGATGGCTTCTCAAATGCCGGGCGATGCGCCCACCCCCAATACGATGAACCCCTATCAGATGAGGTTCGATCTCTTGCATCTCGCCAAGGACATCTTGGAACAAAACGCCCATATGGCGCGAGAAGACAAGGTGAAGGATACGGACAAGAATGGTCGCAAAACCTACTTCACCACAGATGAGGTGATCGAGACTGCGGACAAGCTGAACAAGTTCCTTTCCGGCAAGTAAGGGCTAATGTCTACGAGGTACGCCACAGTCGTAGCAATGCTCGATAACGATGCGAATTTTGCATGTGTTATCCGAGAACTGCTACGCAGGGGCGAAATGGAAAACCCTCGTAGTTTGGCATTACCCCCCGAGAAAGGTGCCAATGGAACGATGTGCTATATGTCGTTCCGTTGGCACCTTAAACATTATGGGGGGCCAAAGGATGTTGAAGAAGCGGAGCGGGGCGACATCCTGGCAGAAGTGTGGAAGGAAATCGGAAACGCACTTGCGGAACATTGGTGGGTCACCCTCCAAGACGGCTCAGAAGTAGGACCGTTCCCCACAAAGAAGGAAGCATCCGCAGAAGCACTTCGGTTCTTGGTTCGGGGGGGATGGTCTGTAATGAACGAAGCCCCTTGGGACGGGGAAGACGAATCCGCTTGGCCCGTGCTCTATAAATAGAACTGTTCCGAAGAGATTTCATTTGCGATGGTGTGGGGAACACGCACACCAAGACGGTCTGCTTCAACCACATACGCCTGGCTCGTGGCCGCGGAACGCATACGCCGGTCTACTTTCAAGATCCCAGGAGAGCACCTTACGGAAGTGGCGGGTCCCGCCGCTATGCCAATGGGGCCACCTTCTGAGCCCAACACTGTGTCCAATCGGTAGGTGCCGGTATTGGGTCCTTCTGTGATGGTGAGGATTTCCCCATCTACCGCCAAAGCCCAATTTTGGATCTTATCCAAGACGGAATCGGAAGAAGTCACCTCAAGGAACCCCGAAAGACCCGTCGGGGAAGTGGTGTAAGCTCGTGCCGTACTGTCTTCCCCATATGGGAAGGTGATGACTTCCCTAACTGAATAGTGGCCTTTGTTAACCCCATCCGAAATGGTGAGCTTAGACCCCACTCGCACACTGGAAAATGACACTCCGACATCGTGAAACGAAGTTCGAGATGAGAGGGTGTCTCCGGTCCCTACGATTGTCTTGGCACCCAAGCACCACTTACGAGTGTCATCATAGTAATAGGAATCCAAATCCCACGACATCCCATCAGTATCCGAAGCGATGGTGTCAAAGGCATCGGTAAATAGATGGCTGTATGAATAGATCACATGGGCGGGCTTCAATGCCGCCAATACGATCTGAACATTCCGTTCCAATACAAAGGGGTCGGTAGGGAATTGGTTGTTAGCAGAAATGAACACTTCCACTTCAAACTGGTTGTCAATCGTCCACAGGCCTTCCGGGTCTCGAGGCGGGCTTCCCATGACCTTTTCTATGACATACGCAGTCACATCGGGATCCAATGCCTCAATGCCCCCTTCCATTGCCAGCTTGGTGGCACCTTGAAGAAGGAGGTTCACCATCTTTAAAAGGAAGGTGCGGTACAAGGTATCCCCATCGATCTGGGGGATCCCTTCTTGTGTGTCTGCATCTGGGAATACCAATGTGCCCAACACTTGCCAGAGGAATTCGGGGCGAGTGAAATCCCAATTGGAGTCCTGAAACACCTGTGTCGTTTTGAGTTGGATCTCTGCCAGTTGGTCTGCCATGGCTTGAAACTGGAGTGAGTACCAAGGACCGTTGGTGGAGGCCACATAGTTCGACGGCAAGACGGCTCGGAAGGTGGTTAGGATTTCACTTACAAGTTCGGCCCTGCGATCAAGATACTCTTGCCCGGAAGGTGGGGTGGCACTCGGGTTTTGGCTCGCCGAATACGGAACTTTGGTTTCATCATCAGCCATCAAGAACCCTTCTTGCTTCGAGCTCGTCGTTCGATTTCCATTTCCTTGTACTGATCTCGCATCTCATCCAAACCCGCTTGCACCCCTTGTCCTATGCTCTGAAGCAACTCGGAGTTTTCGCTCAATGTGACCGTATTACCCTGCACCACTTCAATAAGCTCTCGCCGGCACTCAGACATTTGTTTCTGGCAGTCTAAAGCTTCTTGCCGATAACCATCAATCACTTCATCGTAGCGACCACGCATTATTTCAATGCGTTCCTCATGCCGATCCTCAATCTCTTTAAGCTGCGACTGGAACTTGTCTACCAAGTTCGCCATTTGTTCTTGGAATTTCTCCGTCAGGGTGTCCAGACGCTTTTGCATTCCCAAGTGTTGCCACACCAAAAAAGCGGCAAAGGCACCCAATGCACCAAAGTCAAAAAGTTGGGATAATAAAGAATCGGTCATCGTTCAGGCTCTTCCAATAGTGCTTTCACAGCGGTCAACACTGTAAGGAGACTATCGAGAACCCACCGACCAAAGGCTATTGATCCTGATCATAGGTGAACACAAATGTTCCTTCTACCAGGTACTCAACAGGGTTAGGATCAATGTCCTTTGCCCCGGAATCCGTGCCGACAATATAGGTACAAGCGTAGGTATGGGATGTAGGGCTGTCCCCAACAGGAATGGATACCAAGATGCGATTTGCCGTAAGTGCTGTTCGCCTCTCTTCCCGAGCTTCCTCTTGAACATAGCCCTCAGCGATCAGCGTTGTATCATCCGTAAGACCTTCAAGAACCGCACCTGCGCTTCCAATGATATATGCGGATCCGCTGTAGAGGCCGAGGA
>Ga0080013_1002047_pt1 | contig 24836 bp, 17 predicted proteins | sample ETNvirenome_6_85_FD_69236 | JGI IMG/M metagenome (GOLD analysis project Ga0080013, IMG submission 69236) | Marine viral communities from the Pacific Ocean - ETNP_6_85 (SPADES assembly) (version 2) | ecosystem: Environmental > Aquatic > Marine > Oceanic | place: Pacific Ocean | collected 2013-06-19
GTGCTAAATTCTGAAGGAACCCAAGCAAGCGAAGCGATGATCTCTTTCATCTCATCAACATCTTCTTTGATTGCTTCTACATCAGCCGCCATAGCGCTTGTAACATGAGAAGGAGTAAAACGGCTAAGGTCATCGACCCTAGCGCTCCGCAAATCATCAAGACCGCCAGCATTTTCCATGACACCTTCAGATATTTCATCAAGTTTTGCCAGAACTGTACTGTCTGTCCCAGTGTTTCCTTCAATTACCTGTACCTGTACTTCCAAATCGTCGATCCTACCAGCGATACTAGCCGCATTCCATACGACTACTCCACTGGTGATAGCCACGGACATGATGAGTCCGAGGGTTATCTTGGATACTTTGACTTGTTTCAGGTCGGTAACGTCAGTCATTATTTACGACGACCACCCTTACGTTTAGGTCCTCTAGCAGACCGTTGTGCCTTTATAGTTTGACCAATCCCCATACGTTCATATCTCAAAGCTCTTTTCATATCGTCGAAATATTTCTGTTGCATATAAGGAAGAGCATGAGGACTTATCTTCTTACCATAAGTTTTTTCAAGTTGCTTACGTGACGGTTTTGGACCTTTAATCATTACTGACTTTTCCCCCACTTGTCATAACCACCATAATTGCCTTGACCAGTAGCTTTATACCAAGCTTTTTTATGTCTAGACTTATGTATCATCCTGCCTTTAGCTGTATGTTTAGATGGTCTGCCTTTATTAGGAGACAAAGCTTTTTGCATAAGTCCACGCCGACGAGTATGAACAGCTTTTTGAGCCATAGCTACTTCTAAAGGAAGTTCACTACGGGCTCGTGATCTAGCTTTAGCGCCTCTCGATATGTGACTTGCGTAATCTGCCTTAGTCAAACGTTTAGTCAATTTCTTAGGCATTTAACTTGCCGCTGAAGCTGATCCGTCACCAAACTGCTTGGCAACAACACTCTTAACAAGGCTAAGAACAGCAGTAGCTCCTGCAAGTCCAGCCGCTTTCATGCTTCCCATGTCACCAATGGTGAACACAGCAAGGAATGATTGCGCGAATGTGGCAACCACTCTTTCTAGTACGTCTTTGTTAAACATTATTTACGTTTACCTTTCTTTACCTTCTTGTATGGTACTTTCTTAGCCTTCCCTTTGGAAGAGCTAGTTTGATATTTGGGCATTTATTCTCCTATCTATTTGCGCTACCGAACCCAGTAACACTACGCCCTACCGACGCTCCACCGCCACCTTGATTAGTGGCGACACGTTGACGAATCCTTCTAGCTAACGCCGCTGATCCTGCCGCACCAGCACCAAAGGCTACGTCTACACCTTCTTTAAGAGCAGAGAAATCTTTATCTTCGCGCATTGTTTCAGCGAACAAATGTTCCATGTCTTTAATCTGACCCCACCCTTGAGTGACTTGTTGTCTAGATAAATTTAGATGACTTAGTTCTTTTGCTAAATCTTGTAAATTAGAATAATTAGGCTCTCTATGCCCCCGACTATACAAAGTCTGTTGACTCTCTGTGTAAGTAGGTAGAAGCTCTTCAGGTAACACATCTTCACTCATCATAGTAAACCCACCAAACTTTGCTTCAGCAGTTGAGCGTTCAATCTCACGTATCGACTGTTCAGGATTCAACATCCATGAAAGAACAGCCGCATCATCAGTAGTACCAGTCCAACTTTGGAACATAGTCTTTACTTCTTCAGGCATCATAAGTACATCATCAACAGCCGCGTCCATGCGTTGCTGGACTTGTGTAATAGAAATGCCTTTACCTATAAGTTGACCGACCATAGTTGTGTCAGCTATAAGACCGTTATCAGCGAAAACATTTGTTACATACCGTTCGTAAGCTAGATACTCTGAGGCTGTAGGAGTCTGAACATTATTTTGCATTGCAATTCGTATACCGGGAAATCTATCCAAGTACGGTTCAGACTGGATGATAAGCATTTCTAATTCATCCTCGCCTATCTTCGGGTCACGCATCCACTGCTCGATAAGACCCATCATCCTGTTCGTGACATTACCCATAGCTGGATCATTAATAACAATGTTCCCATCAAGTCTCACAGGTTCAGGGAACCCCCATGATGTCAACATGTTAGAAAGCTCCATGCTCGGTTCGTAATAACCGATATCGGTTTCTCTTGCAGGGTCACCCGGACCTACAAAATGTTCGTCAGGTTCTCCCGGCTTACGTTTAGTTTCATCGTCCAATACGTCAGCGTAAATAGGTGGACGTTTATCATCGGTTTCTGGACCTCGTACATCGTAAGGAGGCTCCTCGTTTAATGGTGGTTGCTCACCCGGAGGGACTGTCATCGGTGGTGAAAAAGGAGGAATCTCGGCAGGTTGACCACCCGGACCTGTAGGTAGAGGCTCTCCCGCTATAGGGGGCGCCCCACCTGTTCCTGTATCCGGTGTGTCTTTAAGAGTTATTTGTTGCCCACCCCATAGATCACCACCCGGACCTTCACCAGTCCATTCATAAACACCATGAGGGAGAGGCTCTCCCATAGTTCCTAAAGGTTGACCGCCACCTAAATCTAAATTTTCACCAGCGTCTACAGCTTCACGCATTTGTTGAGCAGTATTAGTTTCAATAATTCCTTGTGTCGCACCGAAATCTATTACGGCTTTTGCTCCGCCTTCCACTTCTATAGCGGCTAACATTGCTAAGAAATCGTTTACATCTTGTTGTGTTGGATCTGCCATTACAACTGTCTCCCTGTGAATGCTTTCTGTATGACATTAGCTTTAGAAGCCATTTGTTTTCTATAATTACTAGTCTTTTCCCAACCGCCACCTGAACGTTGCGCCCATTCTTGAGCTTCGTACTTGTCCATGAACTTGTGGTTGCCTTCTTCATCTTTATGAAAAACGACTTGTGAATATTTAGGATCACTCCAACTAATATCACGTTCTTCTATCTCTAACGTATTAGCTATAGCTGATTTAGCGCCAGCTAAGTAATCAGTGATTGTGTACTCGCCACCTGTGTCTTCAAGCCATGTGTCTATCTGCGTAGAGTAAGAACCCCAAGCGCCTTTAGTTAGATTGTCTATCCATCTGTCAATATCAGATTTGCTTTTAACACCATCTACTGCCATTAAAGCGTAGTTGTACAGTACATCTTGGTCTACATCTATCAGTTGTTTAGCCGCACGATCACGCCCGTAGTCCATCCAGTCGCCAACTTCTCCAACAAAAACTTTAGTATCCCAATCATATGTCCAGCTTTTTGACTCTTCTTTGTAATACTTTTGTTTTTCGTAATTAGTGAGAACGTGACCGACTTGCTTTTTCATTTCCTCACCGTCCCAACCGTGACGGTAAGACATGTGAGCTAAGTTCGATGCGTTCTCTTGAGTTATTATGATCCCTTTTTGTTGAGCCAAACGGATAACGTCATAGTATCTGTCCATCAGATTTTGTCTGAACGTAGCTACACGCCTTGGATCACTACCGTCAGCTAAATACTTTTGGTTCGTGTCTGAAAACTTCTCAAAGAAAGTTTTACCATCGTCGTATGTTGCTTCCAATAAAAGACGTTGCAACAAACCTGTTTTCTGTTCGTCACTATAATCTCTAGATTGAATTATATAATCGTTTATAACTTTTTTAAGAACAGGATCTGCCCACATCCAAGCGTACTCAGGATATGATCCTAAAAAGTTATCAATTTCATCTTGGAATGCTACTTCACTCATTAAATAACTCCACGTAATCGTAAGTATCAGGATGATTAAAGAAATGGTTAGTACCCCACGAAGTAGGCATAAGCAACCCACCAAACTCTAGAGAAGTAGTACCTCGCTTTAATGCGTCCAACATCTCAGAATATTGTGATTCTTGTATAGTTGCCACAGAAGCACGAAGCCCTGTGTTCCAATCAGGATATGCTTTCACACCACTCTCGTTAATAACAGGCCACTCGTCATGTGATTTACCCCACGTAGTATTAATAGGATTGAAACTATGACCATTCTCATTATGAATCCAAGTAACAACCGTGTCTAAATTATCTGCTGTAATAGGTGCATCTATTCCTTGTAAGAATTGGTTAGCCCAAATAGCTCTCTCTGAACTAGACAACTTTCCTCTATTTTGCAGAACCTCAAAAGAATCTTGGAACTCAACAGGTTCCTGTATCATAGGTTGCTGGTTATTCAAAACTGTGCTTAACACATCACCAAAATTACCGACTTGCGGTGTTTTTCTTTGACCGAATGTAACTTCTGACGGGCGTTCACTATTCTGAAAGAATCCATACTGAGCGCCATTCTTTGCAACCCATGCTTCAGCTTCTTCAGTAGGGTAAGAAAGTATAATTGCATTACCTGTTACAAGAGGATTAGTTTCACTAGGAGGATCCATAATTTCTTTAGCGAAATCCTCACCGTAAGCAGAAACTAAAGCATCCCATACAGGATCTAACATTTCTTTGCTAGTACGACCCATAAGAATCGACATTCTATGACCTTGTTTACCTGCGTCTTCCATCATTCTCTGAAGCATCGAAGACTCATCGAGCCCTTCAAAAACAGTACCGGACGTATCTTCTTGGTTAGGGCCAGCCTTGTTACTAGCTACATCTCTTACACCTAAAGGCGCGGCTATAAGACTCGCGGCGGCTAACCATTTAATAAACGGTGAAAATTCTTTATCGCTTAATTTAAGAATGTCTCGTAACTTACCCGGAAACATCATTTCGATATGAGGTTGTTTAAGAAGAGATTCTACAAGCCCTTCAACACCGCCTTTTTCTAATACTTGACCGAGCGCACCTTTGTTGTATTGAACATTAAATTCGTCGAGGACATCAAACACTGTGGCTTGAAGATTGTTTATGTCTATTTGATCCGGTAAAGGTCGCGTCCAAGGATAAGGAGGTCCAACATTTCCATATTGGTCGCGTGTTATAAAACCGACACCATCAATGTACTCACCAGTAGGGCTGTACCCTCGCAAATTGTTTTGCCATGATTTCCATTCTGGTGTTGTTCCATGGACTTCATTCGTAAAATTAATCCAAGGATTGAAGGCATCAGAGTCATACTCCATTGGATAAGGACCTCTAGGTATGTCTATTTCATTGCCGAATTCATCGACTGTAGGTTTATACTGTTGAGTATTTTCTAAGTTCCTTCTGCTGATATCGTTCATTCGATTTGGATTAGGGAACTGATTAGCAGGATTAAATTGTTCATACAATTCATCTCCTAAATCTGATACCGCTCGCTCTTCATCTACTGATTCTGGGCCTTGCCGCCAATCATAACCTTCTCCATAAGGATCTACAAAATCTGGATCATTAAAAGGCTGTGACCTTTCAGCCCTATTTTCGGGTAGATCCCATTCTCTCATCGCATTTTCATATTCTTCAAGAGTGCTATAATCTTTAGGGTTAGGTTGACCTAGTTCTTCTTCTAGCTTAAATTTTGCTTCTCTTTGCCAAGCCATATAGTCGTTATATTCTCCGTCATCCATAATGCTTAAATACTGATCTCTTTCAGATGGTGAAAGTTTGTTCATATCAGCTTCTATTTCTTGAGGATGACGAATATGTCTATTGTTATACGGTGGAAATGTATTCCTAGCCTCGTGGAATGTAGTACTATCCGCGGAACCTATACCAGAGTGTATACCTTTCGGTCTTAAATCCTTATGCGTGAGTACACGAGACAAATCCTTACTCATACCACCCACAGTTTTACGCGGAGCCATACGCGCCATAAGATTCTTCAGCACCCACATCGGCCCCTTATACATAGGCCAAAGACTAGCGATATCCAACGCGTCTAAACCAGTAAACGCACCGCCCATATAATCAGTGCTATCAGAATAAGGGTTAACCCCATGCTGTTTAATGGATTCCTGAGTAGCACCCGGCTTGCCTGTAATAACATCCATAGCTGTGTTAAACGGGTTAGCAGTTTTTAAAATACTACCTGCATTCCATTGCGCTTCAGGTTTACGTGTCAGTTCCCACGCCCAATCGTGACCGTCTTGCGCGTCAGATTGAGTCATTAAAGAAGTCAACCCGTCATAAGTCAACCCTATTTGACGCAACCATACGTCAGCTTGTTCAATGATCTCATCATCTGAAACGGTTACCTCTTTAGTTGGGCGTATACCCGGAATTGATTTAGCTTCTTTATGACCAGCTATTAACGCGCCTGCCATAAGATTAGTTAAGAACTCTTTCTCATCTCTGCTAACGCTTTGTACTATTGGGCGTGTGTCACCAAGCTCTGCTTGAGATGGTTGGTATAAATCTTCGTCTACGTAATCTTCAAAACTCATCAAGTCACCGACCTATAATCTGAAGGGCCGCTTAATCCCCAACCTTGAACCATTGCTTGCGCTAATGCTTTAGCGGCTCCAGCGGCTTTATGTCCAGTATTCAAATTGATATTTGCGCCTATCAAAGCGCGTCTAGCTATATCTTCTGGTGTGTTAGCTGTATCACTTGGTGACATGCTGACAACATCTGATCCTGATGCGAGATGTGCGTTTGTGCTATCAACCATTAATTTCATAGTTTCAGGTGTCATGTTTTCTTGGTTGTAGTAATTGTGTCCTATGCCTTCATTGAAAAGGTAGCTTGCTGTTAACAAATCGCCACGAGTGGATTTTAATATGCCAGCAAAACTTTCTCTCATTACTTGTTTTTCTAAAGCAAGATATCTTTGCATGTCTTCAGAATCGAAATCTCTCTTATTAGGAGAAACAGTAAAATTCTTTTCATATTTATTACGCAGTTTGCGTACTTCTTGTCGTGTCCCAAGCCCCATATTGACAGCAGTATCAATAAAAGTTTTACGATTCAACCGTTCTCTACCCATGATCTGTTGCCATTGAGGAGTGTAATATCCGTTATTAAAATAGTGGCCGAGAAAAACATCGGATGCCATCATAGTGTCTCGACCGTAACGTGACTCTGCTGAAAGTTCTCCTTCTAGTTGTTCTTTAAGCATAAAGTCAAAAGCGTTACTGAGTTTGTCGCCTTCTAATTTTAAACCTGTTTCATCTTCATAAAGTTGCTGTAATCTTGTTATCATAAGATCAGATTGGCTTATACCACGGCTATCTTTTTCGTATATATTTGTAAGAAAATCCCGTGAAGCAACAGTCTTAGTCTCTTTAGATACATCTGCAAGACTGTTAATATGGTCTTTTTCTGATTGCCATAAAATATCTTGAGGATTTGCTGTGCCACCTGACCGTAACATGGAATTAGCAAGCCCAGCTAAAGCTGTGCTGTCGTTAACATTTGGTGCTTCCCCAAACTTAGGCATAATTGTTAATCCTTTATTTGGGCCTTCTTTATATGAACCGTAAAGTCCTTTGTACCATAAAGAAGCGCGCACACGATCACGTTCATCTTGACTTAAATTGTTCCAAAACGCATCAATGTTCTGAGGCCCGAAATTTAACCCTGCTAACAGGTCATCAACATCGCCAACTATACCTACCCCTACATTATCTCCTTCTAAGTAAGACAACTGCAAAGCTATTCTACCGTCTTGTGCCTGATACTCTTGAGGGTCAAGCCCGTATTGTTTCCACATTTCTTCAGAAACTTTAACTGTTAATGTTTGATCGTCTGCAAACGTCACACCTTCAGGCACGACACCCCGTTCTACTGCCCTCGTACCTGCGCCCGGACCGCTTAATATTGTCTCTCCATAAGCTGTGAAAATATTAGGGTCTTGTAAAAGATCCGTGATGTTAAGCTGATCCGTAAACAGGAACTTAGTATCAAGAATAACATTCTTTAAAATCTCCCACGCTTGTGCGCCAGTTCTAAAATAAGGATCGTTACTTGTTGACATTATTAATTCGTTCCATAATAAGGATCAAGTTCAATTTTAAGAAGTTCATCTTCACCTACAAGCGGTCTACCAACTGTGTAATACAAAGAATGCACCCAAGGTTTTCCTTTCCTAAACGCATCCATTCTATTTACCACCTCTAGTCTTGATTGTTTTCTTAAAAGTGTAGCTTCCTTCCCTGTTCTGTTTTTAAGATCAGCCATAGTTTCTGAATGTTCTACGATTATTCTCGCAAATTCTAAAATATCATCTCTATGTTCTGACTCAGGTAACAAATCAGGGTTTTCATCATACGTATTCAAGAGTACTTTAAACTCGTCAATAGTTCTAGATCTATTAGACTCAGCACTATTTTTATTTCCTCGGTTGTATTTAAAGACAGGGTGCGTATTTTCGTAGGCTAGCAACTCTGCTTCTCTTTTTTCCTTCAACATGTCAATCTTTAAATCTAATTCTCTGTATTGATAATTAGATAAGTTGTTACCTACATGGTTTCCTTTGCCATCTCTTTTATATTGAAGATCCAAAATCTCTCTATCAGCTTCACCAAACTTCATATAATATTCGTGCATGTCAGCATTCAAATACCATATTTCTATTAAGTCTTGACCCGGAATCCTTGTTCTAAGATCTAACGCAACCATTCTTTGAGCAGATAATTGCGAATAGTCTTCTTCTTCTGCCCAAGCAACAGGAACAAGATAAGAACCGGCATATAGATTATTAACAAGAAACTCTTCATTATCGTTGATGTATTCCAACGAAACTCCAGTTGGGGGAAGCATCGCTCCGGTGGCAGTCGTAGTTTGCTTGCCGGTAACAAATATTTGGAATCTGTGTGGTGGTGCATGTTTTTCCCATTCTTCAAGTCTTAACTCTTCATCGTATTCAGTTCCGTACTGTGCTTTCGCATCGTTAATGTATCTTTCATAAAGCTCAACATAGATATCTTCCCAAGACCAAACCCCTGATTTTGAAGAGTAATCCAACATGTCTTGAAATTCGTTACTAAACCGTAATTCAAAACCGTCAGACAATGGTGCCATCTGCCCAACACCAGTACCAAATCCCCATGACAAAGCGCGCATTGTTAAAATATTCCTAGCGTGGTTCCTTACACCTTCTTTATATGTTTCTTTATCAGCCCAATAAGTTTCCTCATCAGGAAGTTCACCAACCATATTCATTAAAGCCGCACCAGCAGTTATAGCCTCACCTATATCAGCCATACCCCAAGGAGTTTCAGTCATACCTGCTTGATTTAAAATTGCAGGCACAACATGTTTAATAAACCCAACACCTACTGCCGTGTCTACCATGTTCGCAAACGCAGAGTTTTCAGATATCGAATTGTTACCGCCATACCTGAAGTATGTTAACTCTTCAAACATAGGAGCGAACTCAGGAATTAACGTAGATAATCCAGCAAGCGGAATTGAAATACTTGGCCCTACTCCGGGTAAATGTAATTTCGCTGGGTCATATCCGGGTAACATGCTTTTAATATTCCACCCAATAGGTTCTTCTAATGGTGAGAAGATCACATCCCCTGCCCATAGCATCGCGGCTTCTACTTGAGGTACTGTCATATCTCCAGCTACGTTTGATACACCATCCGACAAACCGTGTAAAAGATTTGCTACCGTAGGTAATACTGGCATATACAGGCGTTTCTCGCCGAAACTGTCTTCCCTGATTAAACCAACATTTCCAGCTACGTGGATTCCTACTTGCATATTTCTATACATGTGAGGTGTTTGTATTAACCCTCGTGTCATTCTTCTAAGGAATTGTTCATGGGCAAACCAGAATGGTATCGCGCCTTGTACGTGGGCTTGGATTACTGGACGGAGTGTGTGATCGTCGATCCAAGGGACAGTTGCGCCAATAGCATTTAAGGTAGTTACTTTGTGTACTTCATCGTTTATGTATAATTCGTGCCATGCCCAGTCCATGAAGTCGTCAACGACGAGCATAAAGTCGTCTAATACTTTGCCTTCTTTAGCTAATTCAAAAGAAGCAGGATTAAAAATTTTGTGAACTTTTTGATCTATTGCTGGTTCTAAATATTTAGCTACTCCTGCACGATCACGTTCTATAAGAGCAATGCCAAGACTCTTCATGTAATTAGGTTCTGTCGGGTTAGTGATAGCTCCTCTAGCTGTCATTTCATGCAAACCTACGTGAAGATAATCAGGCATTGATTCAGGATTCGACATAGCATGAACAATCGTTTCTTCTAACTCATTGGAACGAACTTGCTTTCCTTCATCCATGCGAAACACATTCCCTACTGTGCCACGAGCTTTTCTTAACTCTGGGTAAGCACTCGGAGAATGTGTGTACTGTTTCCTGATAAATGGTTGAACCGTTCTGTACGCTGTAGCCCAGTTTTCAAGATACATAGGTTCTCTGATAATAGCGTTCATCATCGGTGAAGCTATCCCATTGAAAAACCAGTTAACAAAAGTTTGCCATTTAGATTCTGCGGCAAGCATCGCTCTAGGGCCATACGCTTCCCACGGCATGTCATCTAAACGTGTCAACATATTAAATCGTGCGGCATTAGGGTCTAAAATAGTATCCGTTAAAGCCCATGAAATGTCGCCTGCTTCTCTTGTATCAATAGTTTGATCTATACCACCCTCAGTTTTATCAAATACAGTTTTGTTCTTTGGTTTCATCATCAGATTCCAAGAATCATTTACTTGTTGTCTACCGCCATGATGAATCAATTCGTCTTGTGTTACTCCACTTCCTTTAAATGTGCCTTGTTCAACCCAATTCCAATCTTCAGGATGTACTAACATGATTTCTTCAGGGTGCCTTGAAAGAGAGTTGTTAGGAACCCCAAGTTTTTTAAGAGCCATACTATTAGCCATTTTTTCTTTAAGAGGTCGAACTTCGTTTACTTCACCAACAGTTAGATACCCAGTGCCTTCTTCTCTATGTCTCGGTTTTCTTGCATGATTTAACCTTGCATGAGCAATTTCATGTTCCCAAATAAAAGCCGCTTCAGCTAGTTCCTCTTCTAAACGAGAACTTTTAGTAAGAAGTTCTATATCATCTCCATAAAGTTCTTTTCTCCACCTATTAGCAAGCTCTAAAAACTCATCAGGAAAAGAAAGTTGATTTGCAAAAATCTTTGTTGAAGGATCACTAAGATACGCGAACATCATATTGGGATCAACACCCATTTCAAGTAATGCTTGTGTGCCAGCAGATGTATAAGTGTCTTCTAATCCCGGAATTTTTCTTCTTTGCGCCCAAGCAAGAATGGCTTCAAAATTTATGTATATCGGAATAGGTTGATCTAATGATCGAGGCACATTGTCATCTAACATGCTAGCGTTATGACCTAACCTTTTAATACCCCACGGTTCACCTGTATTTGGGTTTATATCCGTTGGATTTAAAATGTGTGTTGTGAAATCATCCTTCGTCATGGTACGAACTTTTGGCCACGATTCAAGATAAAGATTACGTTCAGCTTCAGTTATTACTTTACGAGCGCCTTTGTTATCTCCGCTAAGAACAGCGATCTCTATATAATCTATGCCGTCATCTGCAACTGGATGCAAATTAAGATTAGGCAAATCATTTGACGCATACACAGGGCGTGTAGTAAATCCCTCTCCTTCCCACGGGGTTGAAGGCCAAATTCGATCTGGTCTGTGAGAAGTACCGTATACACCTACATTTGGTGGACGGTATTGTGGATGGTTATTAGGAGCATATGGGTCATATCTATAGTTAGGTTTGATATCTCTGTTAAGTCCCATTATTTCTGTAACAAGATCATCTGTGATAGCGACTTCTGTCCCTTCAGGTATACCTAAAACAGTGCCTTCTTCTGGTAAATTCATTTTTGTTTTACCAGTAAACGCATCTGTATGAACGTCAACTCTTGCAAATTTTAAAGCTGGGGCTTCTTGAAAACCAATAGATGTTCTACCCATTTGTTTCACAGAAGCAAAATCAGTAATAGCTTCAGATACCATGCGAGCGATATAAGGATCAGTCAACATAACCATCGTCGGGAAGTAAACCCCCTGTGTATCATCAACAAGATTCATCATCTCTAAAGCATCATCAGATAATGTTGAATAATACTCTGGTCCTAATCCTCCACCTACAGGATCGTTAAGAGGATTTAATAAATCCACTATTTCATCAGCAAACATTTTTGTGTAATTAGGGTCGCTTAACTTACCTACAGGAATATCTGTCAACTGTCTTCTTTCTGAAACAGTCGCTAATTTTTTAGCTAAAAATTCTGCGAACTGTGCGGAAACATCAGGATCTTGTAATACTGCTACAAGCGACTCAGCTATTTCTGTCCTGATGATAGGCACATACAAAGATGTGTGATTAGCAGGTCGTCCTTGTTCAACTGCTTTTGAAGCTTTAGCCGCATCATCAATAACAGAAGAATATTGTGGTTCAATTCTTTTAGAGTATGCAACATCATTAGCGTAACTTTTCAATAAAGCATAATCATCACCATATTGTGTCAAAATATTGGTGTCCATCTCGTCTATATTGAAAAGCATTAAACGCTGATCTTTGTTACCGTGAACAGCCCCATTCAAAACATTCTGCCCAACCCCATCAGGATCGTTTCTGAAAATATCTAATCTTGGTACAGGCAACTCTGGTACAAGAGTGTCGCCTGTATGAATATAAGTATTGCCAGTACGTATCGAATCTAACGCACCATCAGCGGTACCTTCAGCGGCAGGAACCCATTTAGTGTTTGATCCTATTCCGGGTAACGGAGCGGATTTATTTAAACCATCTAAAGGTTTAACAGGTATATGCCTGTGAACACCATAACGTGAAGTTTGAGGAAACATTGTCCAGTGTGCAAGATTCATAGCGTTAGCTTCACGAGGTGTTAAAGTACGCTCACGGCTTAATGTTTTGTAAACGTCAATCCATTGATCTAACGGTTTAGCTAGCATGTCGTCACTAAACATTTGTGCTAACGCAACTTCTGATGGCATAGTGAAAAGCTCTTCGTAAGCTAATGCTTCACCTAATTGAACCCGTTCTACAATACTAGGATCCCAGTCAGTTGCTTGTGAAAGAATATAATTAATCCTTTCATACACTTCAAATTCTTCTTGCGATAAATCATCCAACCAGTTCCATTCATGTCCTGATGGGACTTCTTCACCTATCCGACGCGCTTCGTTGTAGTCTCTTTCAGACATAGCTTTACGCATACGTTCTTCTTTAGATGCAAGTTTCCCTTCATGGGCAACATTTGGTGGGATTAAATCTGAACCAGTATCCCAAGCGTGACCATTAGATGAACGTCTATGAACTTGTTTTAAAATTGCTTGCATATCAAATGGTAAGTATTCCAGTTCACGTACAACCGTTTGGTAAGACTGGTTCACATTCCTTGGGACTCTGCCTGAAATGTTATTAATCAAATTTTTAGCATTATTATTAGCAGGCTCAGTAACAATATTTAAAAGAACTCTCGCCGCTTCGTAAGAAGCAGGATCATCATGTACACGCCATGCAAGTGAAAAAACAGAATTCGGGAAATCAGCATTTAACATTACCCCTGCATCACCTACTACATCGGGGTCTGCCGGATTCGGCATATCTTGATAACGGTATCTGTCGTAACCAAATTTTATATGCACACGATCTGGTGCTATCCCATCAATAGCGTCAGCAGATTGTCTCGTTACTTGCATTGCAGTATTTTCACCTGTGTAAGCTCTTGAAATAGTCCCAGCCATAACATCTGCATGTGCCGCCTGAACCGAAGGGTGAAGCATATTTTTACGAGCCGCTACAACTAAATACTCGACATGTTCAGGACCTACAAGATTCGTAGCTACTTTTGTAGCTAATCTTTCTGTAGTTTGTTTAGCTCTAACCCACTGTTCAGGTGGTGCGTCTGTGTATAAACCAGTAACAGGATCTTTTACTCTTCTTACAGAATTGTAAGTTCTTTTTCGCCCATACAAAGCATCGCCCATCATGTCCCATAACCAGCGGTGTGCTTGTCTAGTCCGTTCGTCAACTAAGTTAGTAGATATAACTTTCATCGCTCGGAATTTTTGAAGTTTCTCTCCTCCGATAACTCTTGCTTCTTGTTGTGTAAGAGGAATATCTGTAGCATTGTTAAGCATCAACTGAAGTTGCTTATACGCTTCTTCCTGCTTCTCCATTTCAGTCATGGTCATCCATTTGTTGCCCATGCTTCTTCTCGCATAACCCCAAGCAACTTGTTCAAGTTTACGTTTAGAAGGTCCGATACTATTAAGCGCCCACAAAACTGGTTTCATAACACTAGCTCTACGGTACCGTTCTAACTGTGCGAGATTTTGACCGTCATACCATATTCTTTTACCTGAACCCTGATAGTCGATTGCTTTTGATATAGATGCGCCTCTTGGTCCTAATTTAGCCGCCGTATAATCACGTAACCCCATTCGCAACATGTATGAGAAAAATTCTTCACCAGCAGTTTTGAAAACAAAACCCATCCTCATCAACACAGCAGGTTTCCAATAACTACCTATCATTATATTAATTTGTTCAACAGTAGGTGAGAACCCTATCCTCCGCCACCAACCTGCTTGTTTTGAAACTTTCATCATCTCATGTATGTCAGGTAAAAGCATCCCGTCTGCCATTTGGCTTCTGAAAACAGCACGACTTGTATCGTCTAGTACATTCCATCCATCTGCTGTATGCACACCGTAAGCATGTTCTAAACGGTTAACCCATTGTCTGAAAAAAGTTTCAACCCATGAATCTTTTTCAGTTAACAACCCGCTGTTGCCTAAAAAGTCAGAAACAAACTGTGTGGTTATGTTTAACCGCTCACCGGGAGTTCCATGCAAATATTTGATTTGATAATATTCGATGACTTCATCAGGTAGATGAGCGAGATACCCCATGTCGAAATAGCGCAACATGTTTTCGTACCCGCCGACTGTATCTAATGCTATAGCACCACCTTTAGGTGCGTATCTTGCGTTTCTTAAAAGAATACCGTAACTGCGTAACGGGTTTGTAAAGAGATGTCGTCCTGCGCGAGCATATCTAGCTACTCTCCCAAGCCCATCAGGTTTTGTGGAAAGACTGTATATTTCATTAATTTCAAAATCTTTTTTTATTTGTTCAATAACATTTGATTTTATGTCATCAATAACTCTTGTAATACTTTGAACTTTTGCGTCGTTTCTTTTTGTTTCAGCTAAAGAAATATCAGTTTTTTTGTATCTTTGAATTAGCTGAGTAAGCATTCTTTGTTTAGCTTGACTGTCTATTCCAATTCCTTTAGCTGGACTCGCAACAACATTCTGTAAATGTTCAAGAGTTCTGCGTTGAGGATTTTTAAACATTTCTTTTAATAGTATTCTTGCTTCAGGAGTCAACCTAGATAATATTAAATCTAATTCTGTTACCCCTCGTGCTTCAAAACCTTGTTCAATAGCGCGACCTAAATCTTCTACGGTGTCATCCATTCTGCGTGTCATTATCTCAACAGCATTATCTAAAAGTGCATCCATTTCTTCGGCAGAAAACTTTCTGCCTTTATTAGATGCATCTAATGCTCTTACTTTTAAACGTCCTGCATATCTCTGCCTTGGTGAAACTGTAGGGAATTTAAACCCTCTAGGAGAAAGCTGATTTGTATGCGCTAAAACTTCATCAAGGTTTTGTTGCAAGAAATTAAGCATCGAATCAATACCCTCGAAACCTTCTAACCCTGCTGTTATTTGCTCCTCATGCCACTTTTGCATTGGTTGTAAAAGTCTTCTAATACCCGGATTTGTATTCGTAAGAACCCTGTGAGCCATATCATATTCTTTAGCTATTTTTTCGCCATACTTTAATTCAAGCGCTTTTAAAACTTCTCGTCTTGCTACCATTGCGCCAGATCCAGTTGCTTGTTCGTAAGTTTTTATAGCTCTATTAAGATAAAAAAAGTTACTGGCATTCCTAGCTGTCCAATCCAAAGTGCCACTTATTTGCTTAATCTTACGCAAAAACAAAACATCACGAATACTTTGAGGCGTTACTAAATAACTCAACCTGCCGTATTTTAATGCAGTAGCAACCTGTGCGCTTGTGGCTCTGCCACCCAGCCGACCAGCCGCAGTAATAGCGTCACCGTACTGAACTTGTTCAGCTTGTTTCCGTACTGCACGTACAAGATCTTTTATCTTTACTGTCTCTCCAACTTCTAAACCTAACCCTTCTGATATTCCTATTAGCTTTTTCTTAGCTAATTGGTCAGGAGCAAAACTTTTAGTTGTGTATCTTTGTCCAAGTTTTAAAGAACTTCCAGCTTCATCAACAGCATTAGCCACACGAATCAACTTGACCATATCATCCGTCTGAGACAACATGGCTTTACCAGCAATAACACCGGCTTGACCTATAGAGCTAGTACCCATAAAAGCAATATTCGTAAGGTCAAAAAAGACCCTGTAAGTCATACCCAAAGTACCTGAGAACATTTGTGCAGGCGCACTTCCGGGTTTCATATTCAAAAAGCCGTAACCGTAAGTAGCGTTCCAATCTTTTAAAATAAGACTTTCTACAGATCCCGGTGCTAAACCTCCGTATGCCCCTGCGCCCATATTAAAATAAAGCTCAGACCATTTTTCAGTATTATTAAGTTCATACAGTTCAAAGAATCGTTCACCCCATTCAGGGATATGTTCGTATCCTTGACCTTGAGTTTCGATTCCTGCATCTTTAAATTCTGCATCAACAAGTTCAGCTATACGCCCTGTTATATCTCCGTATCCTAAAGTTTCTCTTGCCAACCAGCGTTGCGTTTCATCTTCAAAAGTTTCATTTATTTTGTCGATTTCTTCAGCATCCCATGTAGTTTCTGCATGTTGCGCTCTATCTAAAAATCCTCTATCACCCCAATATTTGGCAGGGTTCATCCATGTCGGATCCCAAATTTTTGTATCAGCTTGAGCTATTCCTGCGGCTCTAAGGTTTTGACCTGTTTGTTCCATAGAGCCACCAAGAACATCATCCCATAAGAATCGTCCTGTCCAACGAATAGGACGACCTACTTGTTCCCCTATCATGCCAAGCCCTGCCGCAACATCATCAACAAACCGATTTTCTCTCCACCTGTCAGGAACAAAATTTAAACCAAAAAGTTTCTCCATAAAACTTTTCCCTGCACCTGATTCCAAATCACGGTAATCTCTAGTTTTGTAACCAGAAGTTATCATCGCGTCTTTAAGTATTTGCGGTAAAGACGACCACCTCATTTTTTCTACATTAGAATTATCAACATCTTTAAAATCTTCAACATATTGAGACATGCCATTTATTTGATGCAAGTCTAAAATTTGATTAAAAAAGTCTTCGTTATTTATAGAAAAATCATTTGCGTAATCAAATATGAGTTGCCCCATATCAGGATTAGTTTCAGTAAGTCTAGAAAAGTTTCCAATACTCATCGCCGCGTTCCAACGGCGATCTACTTGTAATTGATTTTCAATAGTTTGAACAGATGAAGATGAGCTAAAAACACGAGTACCACCTGTACCAACTGATCCAAGATCACTCGGATCGAATGTGTCTATATTTATTTGAAAATTACTATCACTCATCTCTGAATTTTCATTCTATTAGCAACTCTTCTCAAATGAGAGTTACCTGTAATTTGCGCAACACGATCAATAATATGTGGCTTATGAACTAACTGTGATGCAGGGCTTGCACCTGCACCTATAGGCAACCCATCTGTTAAAGGCAAATTTGGTTGGTCGTCATCCGCTATCATGCCCTGAGACTGAGGAACGAAATTTTGCAACTGTGCTACAACAGAATCAACATCTCCTTGTTGCGGAGCCATAGTGACATTACCGCCAGTTGTAGCAGTATCCATTTGTGCATTAGAAGCCAAAGACCCTTCCGCTTGTTGAGCGGCTTGCACACCACCAAATCCAAGTTCGTTAATACCAGAATCGGAAACTGGTGGCGGTTCTTGTTTATAGTTTCTAGGCATTCTAGGCTCTCAACGCTCTAGCCATTTGTTGCATCTGCTCAGGAGGAGGAGGTCGTTGACCTGCTGGCGCTCCTTGCGCGGGTACATTTTGTGGGCCTCCGGCTAGACCCATCGCCTGTTCAGGAGCCATTACTTGTCCTTCTTCTGGTGGGGGAGCCGCCGCCGCTTGTTCTTCACGTATCTCTTGATCTGCTTCTTCGATAGCACCAAAAATATCTAATCCTTTTTTACGATGCTTTTCTACTTTAGCAAGATACACAACAGGCAAAGCACCAGCTAAAGCCTGCTGGCTTAAAGAAGCCATAACAGCTTCCTCTAATGCTTCTTCGTCTATACGTCTACCTTCAGCTTCAGGATCGTCAATGAACGGATGTTTGCTACGGAACGTATGCAAACTTATTCCTTTCATGCCAAGCAACTGCCCAAGTTGAATAGTGGTTCCTTGTGTATCTGCACCCGGAATCGAGTAAGACACAGTGTTCTGTCTGGATTCAAAATGAATGTTCGGTGTGAACTCAACGTGGCTTGTGTCTCCACTTTGCCCTGTGTACATCGAATATTGTTTGCTACCCCAGTATCCTTCGTAACAAGCAAAGATTGATTCGTTCAAATACCGGAGATGCGTTTCCATAATCTCTTGTACTTCTTGGACGCGCGGATCCAAAGAAGCACCCATGAGAGCGTCAATACCGCGACCAGTCCTAAGAGCGCCATAAGACTCACCTCCTATTTGTGGGACAGTACCAGTTGAAACTCTGGCGTTTCTTTCCAAACGATCAATAGCAATATTTGTAGTTTGATCTGGTGATGATCGAAGTTCACCTATAGATTCTGCATCTAAAAGAACATTCACTTCACCTTCACGACCATCTTTCCATTCGCCACCAACGATCATAGGTACTTGTCCTGAACGACCAATGATGTAACGATCTGGGAAGATAGCTTTTTCTTGAGCAATAATTTCAAGAGCCATGAGTTTAGCCATCAAGTCAACCATGCCAACTACGTTAGAAACCGACGACGCGATCTTATCTAAAGAAACACGACCCGGAATAATCACACAAGGCATCCCTGCTTTGTTAGGTGCGCGTGACAGTTCCATCGACGCACTGTGAGCAGGTTGCTGATATCTATTAACTTGCTGATATCTTTGCCCCATTATTCCAATAACAATATGCTGATCGTCTATCCATTCACACACATCCCATAATTCTTGAACAGCGATTTCATCGCTACCTACTGGTCCACCATTCTCTTGCCTAGCGGCAGGGTAATGTGCGCGTAACCAGTCACCTGATTTACCGTAAATGAATCCACAGTTTCTTGGCAACGAATAATCTTCGTATGCTTTAGGTTCAGGGTATACACCTAACGGGTCACGAACTTCAATCTTCGGTGCGCCTTTTTGAAAATCTGGTGTAACAACTAGACAAGTAGTCGCATACCCTGCAAGATGCCGGTATGCCCTACGCAGTTTTAATTTCATATTCTGATCTGACCAAGTAGCTTTTAACGCTCTCCGTCTAATATCACCATATTCGCGTGAACGAACTCCTCTTTCTTTAAACCCATCTAAAGCAGGGCATCCAATAAAAGGAGATACAGACGCGGCTCTTTGAGCGATTGCGTCAATATTTTCTGAAATTAAAGCAGGAGTCAGTGGCGGTAATACTGGTTCTTCGTCTAAGGTCGGCAAAGGAATTACATAGTCGCCGTTATACCGCTCTTTAACTTCGACCATTTTTTTAAGCACAGGGGTCTGTGCATTTTCTCGTTGGCGTATAATGCCAACTATTTCATCAAATGTATACGCCATTAAAGCACCTTTGTCGGTTTTTTAGTTCTACTCCAAGGTAGTGCCTTAAACGAGAATTGTGAAGAGTCAAGGCTAAATGATTGTTTTCTTTGTCTCCATAAAATCCATATAAACCAAAGAGCCATAACTTGATCCTGTCTAAGTTGAGTACCACGTTTTAATGGTCGCCATGATTTTAGTTGACGAATTAACTGATCTGCTTGATGCCTAGTGGGAGGATCATCTGCGTAAGGGATTTCTATTTCTTCACGCATAAATGATAACGCCATAGAAGGAACACCTATAGTCTCATCATATTTATTAACACCAGTTAAATGCTCTCTTACACGAAACCCATACCGTTCAGTCATTTCTATAAGTCGTTCATCACGAGATAAACCTTTTTGAAATACCATTGCTTCTATGATTACATCCGAAACTGTGCTTCCATTTTTCATACAACGTAAAACAGCATCTTCAACAATACCAAGTATCTGTTCATTACGAGTAAGCCCAACATCTTCTCTTACAAATAAAATCTTTAACTTACCTTCATGTGGTGTAGCGGCGATGACACAGTTATTAGAACCAAGAGCAGGATCCAAACCAATATAAATACTCGAATTATCAGGTGGATTATGCAAAGTAGAACGTAAAGGATTCAAACATTTCTTTATAGATTCTTCTGTGAACGTAGCTTCTAAAGAACTGGAAGGTTCCTGCATATAGTTACGTGACCATGCCTCTTCACCAACCTTACGACGAATCCTGTCTAACGCTTCCATAGGAAACATCTCAGGCCATAACGGTTCAGGTTCTCCCTTTTCATTTGCAACAATCGCAGGGAATCTAATTACTCGTAGAATGTCGTCATCTATCTGTTCCATTATCCGTTGGTAAAAGTCATCTTCACCAACACGAGTACCGTTAATACTTGTACGACCATTCTCACCCGGACGGGTTAACCAGTCCTGTCGGAAAATCTCGAACATCTGTTCTGTTAGATTCAACGAAACACGAGATTGAATGTCATCAATATGTAAATGGTCGGTACGTGTACCAGCAATCTTCGATCTCCAGCCTAAAGAAACCATAGAATAATCACGCTCATCATGTGTTTGTTTCTTAAACACATTGAAATAATCAGCACCCCACGCTTGAGCAGTTTTACGACCAGACGCATTCTGTGGAACAAAAGGACCATATTTCGCTACATATTTAGGGAAAGGCCCATGCGGTTCCATTCGGCTACGGATACGACCAAGAATTTTTCTAGCCATATCCTGTCCCTCTGAACCTACTGTGATACGAAACTCAGGGTTTGTTGCAAGTTTGTAACAAAAGTAATCTTCTGCAAGAGTTGTTTTGCCGTGTTCAGGTGGCCATAGAATCAGTGTAATGTTTCCGGGTGGTGTGTTCTCGTATGCTTCTATAGCTTTCAGATGGAACCAAGGAGACTGATGACCAAAGTATTCTTCACGAAAACTTTGAAAGTCGCCATCGTGTGAAACTTTTTCACTTGTGTGTGCTGATTGTCTAGCTGAGTCTGCACGTTCAGAAAAATCTGGAATACGTTGCCGCCATTTGTCATATGCAGAACGGGTAACACCTGCGATAGAACATGCTTTACTTATAGTTCCATGTTCAGCTAATGCTTCTAAAAAAATCTCTCGATTCTTTTGACCACGTTCTTTACTAACATTTTGGACAATATCTTGGGGATTAATTTTTTCCATATGTATTAATCAAATACTGAAGCTCCGACTTCTAATTCGACAACTTCAGAAGCTATAACCCCTTCTGTTCCTTGAAAACGAACTGAATGAATACCAATTTCTTCAAGAGTAAAATCGACATAATATACACCTGTTGAGCTTTTTGTAGCCGTAGGAGTAGCATCTGTGCCACCTGAAGGTTTACGCCAAGTAACAGTCACATCATTAGCGTTATCTGTAGGGTCAGCGAGAACGCTATCAGTAGTGAAACTTGCTGTCACACGCACTGAATCGCCTTTATCGTATATTGGCATTAAATCTCCTAACCTGTACTTGCTACTAGCGTAACATCATGGTAGTTAGAAGGCGAGAGTGTTACGTTAGGTTTAGGGTATTTTAGAAGAATGACAGTAGTCATACTAGCTGTCGAAGTCCAAGCCGCCGCTATTAAAGCTTCCTCAATGATAAGAGTAGCTGTCGATAACACCGCTGAAAGAGAAGCCTCTACAGGCTGATCTCTGACAATCGCCGCTGAAACAGTCGCCGTTGCTGTGAGAGCAGACGCTATAGAAGCCTCTTCTATGATAACTGTTACTTCTGATGCTGTCGCGCTTAAAGCAGAAGCAATGAAGTTGTTCATCTGCAAAGTTGTGCTTACAGAAGCAGAACTCGAAATAGCTGAAGCGATAGAAGCTTCCTCTACGATAACGGCTGTTATCGAAGCTGAAGAAGAAACCGAAGAACTTAAAGCACTCGTCCAGTTAATAGACGCAGTTACAGAACCGGAACTTGAAATCGCCGCTGAAATAGGATGATTGTCGCCACCTCTGTAAAGTTTTAATGTACGGCGGTAATCCCATCCGTTTCTGTACGCAACCCCAGCAACGTTACCGTCATAGTTGTAAGAAGGTAACCTGTAGTCTGTACTGGCTTGACGATAGTCAATAGCCATTATTTACTCTTCGGCTTTTGCTTTTGCTGTAGGAGGATCATCAGGCCAAACAACTTCAGACACCTTGCTGTGTTTGCTAGGTAGGTCACGTAGTTCTTGACGGTATGTCGCCCATTCCTCAGCAGTGTGCGCCCCTAGGGATGCGTCTGCTATTTGAGTCCAATCGCATCCAGCCAACATGCCGTTGCGTTGCGCTCTTACCATATTAAAATCCAGATCCGCTAATGCTCGTCTTTCTTCTAATTCTGTTATTTCTTCTGCCGTGAGTTCGATGACATCACCGTTCACGACCTTATATCTTGGCTCTGCCATTAAAATGCTCCATTTATTCCATATAGTGTAAAACTGCTGTATTGCACAAAATTGCCTCCAGAAGTTTCTATTTTTATTTCGTCGATTGCGGTTGTATTAGACCACAATCCTGCGACATTCCACATTCTGTACTGATAGTCAGTAGTACTGTTGTTTTCTAATCTGCATTCAATCAGTGCTTGCTTGTAATTAGAAGTACTTGCATAATTCGGTATCCAAATAGTTGAAACCGCAAAATTGTCTGCCAGTACACTAGCGCCCGCTGAATAAGGACCTATAATACGCCCTGAGGTTCCTGCTCGATAATTTCCATACGCCGAACTACCTTGAACATAAACGTAGGTGTAAGAATAACCTGTACCACTCGCATTAAAAGTCAGATCAGTGCTTTGTTCATAAACGGAAGCATCCACTCTTTGACTCGTCTTAATACACAAATGATCGTATGAACTGGGTATCAAATTTTTTGTCCAAATAGTTGCAGTACCCGATAATTCTGTGTGATCTATAACATTCCAAACAGCCATTATGAACTCTTTATCCCATATAGTGAAAATTCTGAACCACGTAAAAAATTAGAACCATTAAGAGGATCTAAAACAAAAGAAGTAACTGCCGCTGTACTATCCCACGAGCCGCTATAAATTGCCGCTTCAGTGTAATACCCTCCGATAACACCCCCAACAGATTGCCCTAAAGTTGTGTTCTTATGACTGTTTGCATAATCATAAATAGTTACAATTCCACAACCATAATCATAACCAGCATTTTTCAACGTAGAAGCACGATAAATATTGACGTAAGCCTGACTTGCCGCCCCGTGCGCCCATAACGAAGTACCTGAGTACGCTCCTCCACCATGTTCAGAATAGTTGCTTCCCGTGTCACCATTAAAATTCAATTTAATACCATCATAACCAGCGGCACTATAATCTGTCGAAGCACTCATTCTAAATTCTAAGTATTCATAAGTGCTTGGGATGCTATCAAAAGTTACTGTTGCAGTATCTTGCTCTAAATAGATTGTTTCGATTGATTCCATAATAGCCATTATGCTGTCACCATTCTTGGAAGTATCCCAAACAAACCAAGGCGTGTGTCTTCATGCACATCACCTCCTGATATAGTAAATTTAATTTTAGTTATGGCATCCGTATTTTCCCACTGATTAGTACCTATATACAGATTTCCAGAGCCTGCTGTGTCTGCCGCTAATGCTGTACTGCTCGTTTTTCGTTTACCACTGTTAATGTCATAAAAAGTTATTACCCCTGCACCATAAATTTGATCTGTGGTCGAATGAGCAGGCACCCTTCCATAGTATGATCCTGAATAAGTACGGTAACCTACCATAGTGCCACCCCCATCAGCGTTGTAATACTGGGTGATGTAATTTGCCGCTGTTGTATCATCATTGAAAAATATTTGGATATTCTCATATGCGGAACTGTTATTTCCACGAGGATAAACAATCATTACTAAATCCATGTACTGTGACCATTCATTAGCACCTGTGGAAGATTCAAAAGTAATGTCCGCCGCAGTTGGATATTTGATATCTGTTATCAAAGGAACCCATGATTCACCATCAGTGAGAACACCCTCAACTATGTAACTTGGTGTCGCTGTGTTTACTGTTTGAGCCATTACGCCACCACATATCTGATTAGAACAATACCAGCAGCACCATTATAATTGCCGCCATTCCACACACCGCCTGCGCCGCCACCAGTATTAGGAATTGCTCCCTGTCTACCCGATACATCGTTATCGCCATCTCCACCGCCACCAGTACCGCCCGTACCATCAGTGGTTCCAGAGGCACCGCCGCCGCCACCGCCATAAAGAGCAGTTGAAGCCGTTATACCGTAACCTGCCGCACCATTGCCACCATTACCACCTGTATTTGTGGTTCCAGCACCACCAACAGCGCCGTAACCGCCGCCACCGCCGCCGCCAGTAGAAACACCTACACCACCATTATTTCCTTGAGATCCTGTTCCAGCACCAGCCGTATATGGCGAGTTGCTTGGTCCCCCACCACCAGAACCACCTGCTTGACCAGCGGTACCCGAAGGTCCACCGCCACCACCAGCGGTGGCTGTGACCCCTAAAGCAACACTGTTCTCTGCATCAACAGTCTGATTCGCTAAACCACCAGCACCAACAGTAATAGTGTAAGGACTTGAAGCGACATCA
>Ga0080013_1002048_pt1 | contig 24835 bp, 42 predicted proteins | sample ETNvirenome_6_85_FD_69236 | JGI IMG/M metagenome (GOLD analysis project Ga0080013, IMG submission 69236) | Marine viral communities from the Pacific Ocean - ETNP_6_85 (SPADES assembly) (version 2) | ecosystem: Environmental > Aquatic > Marine > Oceanic | place: Pacific Ocean | collected 2013-06-19
ATAAGCTTATCATCCATCGTCTTTAGAGCTGTTATATCACCCCCTACTTGAGACACTAAAATACTTAAAGTATCATTAAACTCAACTCCAACCTTAGAGCTTAAAAGTTTAGAAAATCTGAGTTCTAACTTATTCTCTAATCCTGCTAAGAATAAACGGTTTTTAAAACTTGAAATTACAGAACACGAAGGAGGGCTAGTATTCTCTAATTCTCCTCCTGTAGTATAAAGGATTTCATTATTAATTAAAGCTGAGTCTGGAGTTTTATCCAAAAAGGACATATAATCTGCTGTAGCCTGATTTATAATAGGATCAAAAGTTTGAGATTTAGTAGCTTCATTATCTGCGTTTAATCTATAGAATAGAGTTCCATTTTTAGTTGTTCGATATAGCTCTACATAAACATCTTCTTTTTGTGTAAGATTTAAACTAGGGATAATAACTTCTGCTGAAAGAATGTAAGCTACTCCAGAAGTTCCAGGATATTCCCAACTAAATTGGGAAGAAAGTCCTGAACGATGAATATTACCCTGAGCATCAGTCCAACTGTAAATAGCTTTATAGTAATAAATATCCGTATCGCCTGTACTAGCAGGTTTTTGAAAAGTATAATTTGTACTCGTACCTGCAGCTAAAGAGCCTTCAATTAAAAACTCCGCAGGATAATTAAAGTTTTGTTCTACTAAAACATTTCCATCATAGGCTTTTATTTGTCCACCGGAAAAGTTTAAATTCTCTGCTAACTCTTCAGTCTGATTAACAATTTCATTACTAAAATCTAAAATACTGCTATTAACACCATATAAAGAATAATAACTAGTATTACCTTCTGTTCCACTTTCTATTATTCCTTGTAATTTTGAAGTAAATAAAAACTTTTCAGTTGTAATTTCTGGCACATTACTAAGACTTGGAATAGTATAATTAGCATTAACATTTGTTCCAGAGTAGTTATAAAACATAGTAGAACCGTCTTGTCTTTTTCTCGTACAATTTAAAAGACTTCCACCTGAGTTTTGACTAATCTTAGCCTGAATAGAACCATCATTTTTTGCTGTATAATAGGTAGCAAATAATTCGGTTTCTCGTATAACGTTTATATAAGCATTTTGATCTTGTATAAAAGCTTTTGTAGCTAGACCAACTCCTCTCATAATTGTAGAAGCTGTTCCTGCTGTAGACGTACTCCACGCATAGGTACTTTTTCTTACATGATATTGTGACCAAGTATTTTTTAACTCAGCTTGAGTAGAAGCTCCTGTAGTTCCTGCATTTATATTATACAGTGTAGGATTTATTTGATAAACTTGATAAAAAATTTGATAATCAAGCCCATCCACTGACACAGCAGTAATGGTTCTAATTGAATGGAATCCAGAAGAAGTTACATTTTCTATAGTAGTAGGAGCCTTAAGTTGAGCACAATCAGCACCAAGTATAGCAAATTTTACAACTCCACTTCCATTAGCTGTTGCTAATATAAATTTTCCATAAGGATCAACTGATAAGTCTATAGCATCATGTGGAGTTATAGCTCCAGTAAAAGGGTCTATATTTGTAGTTACTGTAGCACTTCCTGCAGGTTTTCTAGCAAATCTTAACTCACTAGCAGAGCTATCATAATAAGCTATAATCATTGCCAACGAACTAGAAGCTACATCGTATCTTTGATCTGAAGCTAAAGTAGCTATAGTAGCTTCTGAGTTAAAGGCTCCAGTAGCATCAAAGGCTAAACCATCCCTAAGGTAACCGAGTAAGTCAAAGATTTGGTATTTTAAAACCCTAGAACCATCAGTTCCAAATAAATAGATTTTTTGATCTGCTATAACAAGTCTAATATTACCAGTACGAGTAGAACCAGGAATAGTTGTGTTATAAGTAACGTATGATCCAGACACATTGTCTACAACAGAAATTTTATGAGCTGAACCTTCCATGTAAACAAAAACTTTATAATTACTTATAAAGGCACATTGAAGTTCACTTTGTTCTTTTCCATTTTGAACTACTACATTAGACTCTGGAACAACTGCATCATAACTTCCTTCATTTTGAAATACCTTAACACCTTCACTATAACTATAAACCTGATCTCTAGATACCCATAATAATTGATCTTTAAACTTAGATACTCCAATTACAGGTTGATTAAGAGTACCTCCAATTGTTTCTCCTTTAAGTTTTTCATATCCAAATCTTTTATCAAATTCACCTGTCTTAATATAAGACGCATTTTGTACTAATTCAAATTGACCAAAAGGAAGGTCTTTTTGATCAAATTTAGTATTAATGCCTTGATCTAAAGATAGAGGCAATATTTGTTTTACAAGAGCCATTAATCCTCCTAAACAACGTCAAAGCTACTAGTATTTCCTCTATTTATAACAGTAGCCGAGCCACGATTAGAAGAAATTACATATGTTCCTGCACTATCTATTTGATCTGTTCCCGATGCTGTTATAGTAATATTATTTGTAGCAGCGTTTCCAGAAATGTCTTTTATTACAAAAAATCTTCCTGCTGTCATTCCTGTAGCTCCTGCAGAAGGTAGAGTTACAGTACAAGCTGTAGAGGAAGTGTCTACAAAATAATAAGATAAATTATCTGTTGCAGTTATAGAAGCAGTTCCACTTAAAGAAGTTGAAGCAGCAGAAAATGCAATAGCTGCAACTCCCGTAGAGCTTATAACTCCTCCATCAGTTATTCGAACCTGATTGTTAGCAAGATCGTTATAGTATAAATCTCCTGCAGCTACATAAATTGAACTTGGAAAACTGGTAGCACTTAAAGCAGAAGCCTGAGAAGCAAAGCCTCCAAACTTCATATTAGTAGGAGCATAATCAGTTGTCCCAGGAGAGAAGTCCATATTCGCATCTACTGTTAGAGCAGCTACTCCTAGACTTTTACCACTTGTGGCATGATCATGGGCATCTATTGCAGTTAGAGCCGTATTTAAATCACTAGCCCATGTAGGTCCTAATCGTTCCCCTGGAGTAGGAAGGGTTAAGCTCATATAAGTTGTTGTTGATGTTTCAGCCATAATTATTTCCTAAAATATCCAAAAGTAAACATTAGATAAACTTGTTCCAACTTGAAAGTTAATAAACTTTTTTCTATTATAGTTGTTACCACTTGAGTCTGTTAGAGATTCGTAAATGTCTCCTGCAGCAAACTTTCTTACTACAAACCAACCCAAAGGCTCTCTTCCAAGTTTATGTTCTATTAAATTATCTACACTCGCTGTTAAGTCTATTTCCTTCAGATAAATTCCATTAATTATCTGAGCATTTAAAATAGGATTAACCGATTGCTCTATATTATCTTGTAAATTGCCAAACTCACTAGCAATTGGAGATTCAGGTGGGATATAAATCTTTTTAAATCTCCGTACAGTCATTAGGTACTCCTTGTGAACCAAAATTCATCATTAGCCACATAAATATCCGATACTGACAAGGGCGAACCTGCATCTCTATTATTTGCAGCTTCTTCTATTCTACGTTTCATATTTGCTTTTTGTGCCACAAGAACACTAACATCACTCTCTTCTTTTTGTAAACATTTTATAGCTGCATCTATAACTACGTATTCTGCATAACCATTTATGTCTGCAAAAGTTGTAGTAGATGTAGCAGGAGTAGCACTATCAAACTGTTGTGCTGTAGGAATAAACCACACTTTAACTTCGGTAACTCCATCAGGTGTAGGAGTAAAAACTATATTCCCTCCAACCATTCTATACCTTATATTTGTTAAGCCAAGGAGACTCCAAGTCCCCCAATTGTTATATAAATTTCTTTCATTAAAATTAAATGGAGATAGTGTAAAATACTCTGAACCATTTATTTTAGCATCCAAACCTCTAAGTTTATAGAAGTCAGAAATGTTTGGTCCAGACGTAGAGCTATGAATAGGATACGAGTCTGTACCTGCTACTGTATTAAATGTAGCACTACTAACATAGTAGTCTTGTCCATAAGTTTGAACAAGAATATCATGTAATTCTGATAATGCAGCATTTATGTAAGTTTGTACTTCTAAATCAGAGACAAAAAGATTGGACTCCATGTCTGCTCTTTGCCGTACTCTAGCTACTAACTTAGCTTCGGTTATAGCCGCCATAAAACCCCCAAAAAGAGGAGGGCGTTAGCCCCCCAATTATTAATCTTCTTTAACACATTTTTTGATAAACATTTTTAAAGATTTAGAAAATAGTTCTTTGTCTTTTTCTTCAAGACCTTTGAAGATACCATCTACTTCTTCTTTATAATGTTCATAGACTTCATGCTCTTTTTCTTCTTCGTGTTCAACGAATTCTTCATTTGATTCTTTACCATTACCGTAATGATCTTTCATCTTTTCAATAATGACAGAAATCATTCCACCTTTGTCTTTCTTAGGACCCATCATAATCATGATTTACTCCTTAGTTAACGCCTACACCAGGTTGGTTAGAGTTCTTAACAGCGATCATAATTTGAAGAACATCTCCACTTCTAATTTCAGCTATAGCACCGTCTTTGTCGAGAGCAAAAAGCTTAATTACTCCATCACTAGATACAGTTTCAGCTTCTATTTGAAAACTTACTCCTCCATTAGTAGATAGAGCAGCAGAGTCAGTAAGAAAACACTGCATAAACAAAAGAGCAGGATACTTATCAGCAGACCCACCTGGAGTCCCTAAAGTAATATCATATTCTCCTACAGCAGTATCACTTATAGATTTAATACCAACACTTTTACTTGCATCCAAAGTAGGATCTCCCCCACTTCCAATAGTAGCAGTTAAGAATAAAAACTTAACTTCTTTATCTAGAGCTTGTACTCTATTAAAATTTCTATTAGCCATTTTATTTCTCCTTTAGTCTGAGTGTCATACAACACGCAGCAAAAAAGAGGAGCCATTATGACCCCTCTATATTAATTATGATAATGCAACCCTAACATTAAAACCAGGAGCACGACACCCTAATTGGGCATAGTATCCGATTCTAGCTTCTACAGCATCAGCAGTTGACTCTCTTAGGAACTTAAGTCCATCAGAGTCTAGAATCTTAGGAGCTTTACCAAGAGAGTAAAGTTTCCAAACATCCATTTGAAGCATGTAAGCAACGCCATTAGGACAGTTTTGATCTGGAACAACTTTGATTGGACCTCTAGGACCGTGAATCAAAATTCCTCTAAAACCAATTTCAGGGTTAACTTTAACGTCAACATAAGAAACCTTAGAACCTAGAGCTTTTTCTAAATCACCAAAGTTGTTATAGTTAACGAAACAAACATCAGGCTTTCCACCTTCTCTAGCAACTCTAGCAGCAGCGCCAATAAGAGCTTCTTCAAGAGGAAGTGATGAACCGTCAAATCTTATACCACCAAGTCTAGTAGAATCTGAAGACCTGTTAACACCAAAGAAAGAATCAGTAGAACCAGGAGCAGAAGAAGGAAGCCATCCACCAAGACCGGAAAGCATGTTATCTTTATCTCCATCAACATAAATAGCTTCAGTAGTTGTAGCACCTGAAGCAGCGTCAACAATAAAAACACCTGTGTCTCTGTTAATACTATCAATTTTCTTATTAGCTGTAGCTGTACCAAAGTTCAATTGCATACCAACTTCAAAGTTAGTAATGTCTTGAATAGTGGCTAGAGTAATAGTATCGTTAGAAGCAGTAGTAGTAGCAAGAGCACCAACAACACCGATAGAACCTGAACCGTCACCATAAAGGCTAACAGCCAAAGAACGAGTAGCAGCTTCTATAGCTCCATCAATTTCGAAAGTAGCAGCTTCGATAAATGCGTTAGCATTACCTTTTGAAGCCTCTATAGTTTCGTTAGCAATTGAAGCAATAGCGTAGTCAGCTTTTCTAGTTAGTAAAAATGCCTTAAGCTGAGAAGCGGTTTTGTTAGAAACTGCATCAGCAAAAGTAGCAGATCGACCCATTGGAATCCCGTATTTTACAGGAAGCTTAAGGTTTTCACCACCGAAATCTTCGTATTTTGAAAGCATAGCCAAGAATGGATTATCCTTGTAGACCATATTTTCGATTTTTTCATCTGTGTAATGCTGCTTTAAGGCTGCAGCAAAAGTTGTCATATTAAGTGCCATTTTAAAACTCCTTTAAGTTTAGTAAATTTTTAATCATCCCATTTTAACATTTGTGCCATTGCGCTTTTTGATTCTTCTTCTGATAACTTTCTTGCTACTCTTTCATTCGCCTGAGCAGAGTGGGCGTTCGACAGGGTTACTTGCGACTGTCTTGAGGGTTCTTGCTCGTTGTTTCCAGGGTTAAACTTGGAACGAATCTTACCTAGGTTTAGGAGCTTTGAAGCTTCTTCTTCTAAATAATTTTCAACTGCTTGGGCAGCTTCTCTTATGTCTAAGATTTTGCCCGTTTCATTATAATGCTCTTCAATTACGTCATAAACTACATCATTTGCTTCGTTTGCTTTTATTAATTCGTATTCTTCTCCATTAGAGTTAACAAAGGATTCTATTTCATTTTGGAAACCTAACTTTATGTCCTCATACCTTTGTTCTTCTAAACCTTTTTCTTTTTCTACCAATCTATTTTCTAAATCCTCAAACTTAGATTTATAATCAGTTTCAAGCTCTTCACGCATTAACTTCATTTGCATTTCAGGAGTAAGCTTTCCATCATTTAAAGCTAATTCAGTCAGTTTATCATAACTTAACCCTACTGATTCCAATGCCTTTAAAGGATTCTGCCTTAGTTGAACATCAAAGGGAATTTCAGGCTCCTTTTGAGGTTCTTTAGCAGTGAATTTATGCTCTAATTCAGCAATCCTTCTTTCATACTCTGCTTCTCTTTCTCTGACTTCTTTTTCTTTTCTGCTTAAAGCAGCGAATTTACGTGAAAAATCGTCATTTCTTTCTGGCTCTTGTGCAGCTTCTAGAGATTGTTCTACCTCTTCTGCTGCTGACTCCGAAGAGTCTTGGTTTGATACTACATCATTAAGATGTTCGTGACTGTTATTCTCCATTTTAACTCCTTTAGCTTTTATGGGCGAAGCCCGATCTGGTGATCTATCTATTGTTCTTCTATTATATTAGTTTGTTCTTCTATTATTTCTTCTTCCATTGGCGGCTCTTCTACTACCTGTTCTTCACTAAGATCAATAGCCCCTGAAAGTAGAGGATTTTGTTCTTCTGGAATATTTTCAGCTACTTCTGCTGCTGCCGTAGCTGCTCCAGCTTCAGCCAACTCTTGAGTCATTTGTTGCGGAGTAGGAACTTCTTCTTGTGCTCTTTGCAATAAGTTCTGACAATCTTCCATAAACTGCCTCAAAAGTTCCAATCTATCTTGTGGCGCACCTTGTACCTTAAACATTAGGTAAGCCTGTTGGGTCTTACGAATAGCATTTTCAAGGTTCTGATAAGGTTCTGGAGGAAAGTATTCTCCTCTGTCCATCATAGTTTCAATCATTTGTTCTAAATTAGTTGAATCTGCATTCAATAAGTTCATCGAAGCCTCTAAGTCAGGAAAATCCAATAACTTAAGAGCATCCTGTTTATCAATAAACCCTGCTCCTACTAAATCTTGAATGTCTGCCAACCTAGCTGCAGGAGTAGACGAGAGCGCAGAAGTGGGAAAAATTTGCATTAAATACTTATCAGCATCCATGTTAACATCTTTCCAGCTTATAGTTTCTACGAACTTGCCATCTTTGGCTTTAACCTTAAAATCACCTTCAGACTCATATAACCCTTTAGCCATATCAATTATAATTTCTGCAGCATCCATAAAAGCTTTTTCATACCTCTTGGCTACGGACATAAACCGTTCAGTTTCAAGGTCATTAAACTCTCTCAGAGCTTTACCAGAGTCTAACCCAGAAGGCTTTAATGACTGAGCCGAAAGTTGAGACACTCCTGAAATTTCATAAGCTCTTTGATATAATCGATCTAAGTGAGAAAATAACTCAGGAGGAATACCCCCTAAAGGAGCATAAGCAGGAGGAGTCCCAGCGTACTTTATAACTCCACCAATTCTGTTATTTAAGTGTGCCGAGACAATTTTTGAACTTGCTTCAATTAAAAGTTTTGGAACACTGACCAAATGCATTGAAACTTGTATAGTTCGGAGTATTTTGTTGATTTCTAACTGAATACCTTGTAATTGTTCACACAAACCTTGACCAAAAAAGCCAACTGGTCTTTCACCCCATTTAAAAAATACAAAAGGGAAATAATCTTTTTCATAATCTTCTTCAAATAGTGTAACGGTAGAAATACAAATAGTATGTTTTCCGTCTTTAGCATTTGGTCCAGACCGAAGATGCCAAGACTCAATAACTTTAATCATGTCTTTAGCTGTAGCCGATTGACCATAACTCTGAGAATCAGGATAAGATGCAACATCAATCTGAGCTTCATGTTCGGGAAACATTGCTTTTAGCACAGACTTTTCTATAAATTTTTCTTGATGAATTTGACGAGGTTTGCCATAATAAGCCTCTATATCGTCTACTTTGATTTCGCTAATAATAACTCTTTCTGTCTTAATTTGTCCATTTTCTATAAAAATCTTAATACAACCAGTTCCAAAAATACAAGCATCTTGAAATGCCATAGCAGCTTTTTCATAGAATTCTGAATACGAATAAATACCTTCCACAAATTTTGTTAGCTTTTTCGCTTTACGTTGTAGACTGAAATCACCCCCTGAAGTCAAAAAAGTAGCTTTAGGTTTATTTTTAGTAATCTTTGATACTACTGTATCAATAAGAGATTGAATAACATTAAGAGTAACCCGATTGGTTACCGAATAAGACGCTTCTATCCTACTATATGAGTAGGCTCCAAGACCCATTTGTTGATAATTTCCGTATAGTCTAGCAAATCTAAGATTATCTGCTTCTCTGTAAGTTTGTCTATTATCTAGAGCACTTACATAAGCAAAGAGTTCTTGGTATAAATTGTTTTTACTGGCTAACCACCACCGATTGCCATTTATTTCAAAGTTCAATTTCTACCCCTATGGATTAGATGACCAAAACATTAGTTCATCATCTTCTTTTTTCTGTTGTTCTTCTTCAAAATTTGATTCATCAGCAACGGTTTGTAGTTTTTCTGCATAATCTTGAATATTTTCTACAAATGCTAACTCAGATAGTTCAAATTGAACGCCTTCAATTTTAAACGATTTTACTTTATGTTCTTTACACCATTCTATGAACAGCTTAACATCTTCTAGATTTTCTAACATAGCTGTCTCCTATTGTTCATCTATTATATTGTCCAATTCTTTTATATCCTCTTCATATAACTTTTGCAAATTAAAAGCATAAGGATCTTTTTTTCTTTCTTCACATTCTTCAGCTTCTTTAGTTTCTAATTCTTTCATATAGGCATCTGTCCCATCTTTAACTCTCTCTTTAGGTTTTTCAGACAAATAATGTCTACATTCACGCCAAGCATAAAGCACAGCATCACAAATATCAGAGTGATAAGTATCTGAAATCTTTGGTCTTTCAGGATTTCTAATCTTAGAATCCTTATCCCATTGCACTAACATACAATCTTCCTCAAATATAGAGTTACTAAAAGCTTTAAACTTCTCCGTCCTAAGATCATCATTCAAAAGCTCAATAAACTCCACCTTTCGGGTCTTGTCAGCAGCTTCAATATTAAGACCATGTCGCATTCGCAACTCTTCTTGAATCTTTTTACCTAAAGCTCCTGCATCCATGACCATCCTTATAGGATTATACAAGTCCTTATACTCATTAATAACCTCTACCAATTGACTTATATTTTGTTTATTTTTTACATGCTCATCAACTAAATAAACCTTTTTGTGATGCGTATTATAACCTATAACCGCAATCGCGTCTGAGTCATTATAACCAATATCAATTCCAATAATATAATTCCAATCCCCAACAGTAGGCAGGGTATTATAAATATTCCTAACTTTACTAAATTTAAAAACGAGCGCATCTTTATCTTCCACCCATTTTCCAAATGTTTCCCTAATATAGGAGGGGTCTGATTCGTCAATCCCACGTATTATCCTTTCTTCTCTTAAGATGTCCTCTAAATTAAGCTTTGGAGGATCATTCATATAGGGGTTATCAAATGCTGTCCAGTGATGTGCCTTCCAGTTTTTAGACTGAGAGTAATCGTAAAATATTCCAGCTTTAACTGGACCAGGAGTTCCCGTAAGATACAACTGTCCCCGTTTATCTCTTAGTGCTGGAATGATGATATCGTTTATAAGCTCCTTCAAATAGGACCTAAACGATTGACACTCATCTATGTAACACTTCATTAGTTTCCAACCTCTAAATTTTTCAATTTCAGTACGGTCTTTAGCTCCTGCAATGTAAATCTTTGACTTGTTTGGAAACGTTATTGTTAACCTAACATTGTCTGTTTTACATTCTAATTCATATTCTTCTACTATTTTAAGTAAATCTGACCAGATAATAGCTCTAGCCTGTTGCTGCGTTATAGTAATATAGAGTAAGTTAACTTCATCATTCTTTTGAGCAGAATCAATCATGTCTGCAGCTATGCCAACAGTCTTACCTGCTCTACGAGAACATACAGCATTTCTAAACCTAGAACCTTTTCCTCTAAAGAAATTAACTTGCTTTTCAAAACAAAAATCTTTAAAAATAAATTGAGGTTTCTCAGATTTTGTTTTCCTTTTCTGAAGCTCCGCTATCAGGGCTTCCCTGTTTACGTTTTGCAAATCCAGATTCCTCGTTCTTTGACTTTAGTGTTTTTTGGTACTCCTCATGTTTTTGGTCTGATTTCATCCTAAAAGACTTATCAAATACTTTTCCACCCTTAAGCCTAGCTTGCCAATGAGAGTTAAAGGCTAGAGACCTTCGTTCACCTGGACCTTGAAAAGGATAAACCGTATGCAATAAGTTAGATGGAAAAATAGCCATCTTTCCTGGTTCAGGAGTAAAAGATAATGAACCTTTTTCTAAACCAGTAGGACATGCTGTTTTATAAATAAATTCAATCATACCATCTCTAGAAAATTTATATTCAGGTAAATCTCCCTCTTTAGCCCTATGATCAAGAGGAGGTACTTTTAACCATATTACAGACGATAGGTCACAATAAGTGTGAAAGTGAACAGGGTTATATTCATTCTCATACTGACTAACAATCCATGCGTGATCTACTTTACACTCTAAAGCTTCTAGTTCATGACCATCTGCTTTTAAACTGTTCCAAACATAGTTGTATAACATACCCTCTACGTATCCTAAGAGTCCTAATTCTTCTAATTTTTCATTAGAAATCCAAGGTTCCTCGGCTATTTGACCTACAAGATTGTTACCCCAGTCTATACGATTTCTATCTTCAAGAATTTCATCAGATGCTTTTATTAAAAGTTCTGTTACTTCAGAGGGGACATGAAATAAACCAAACGAAGGACCAAAAGGCTTTAGTAACTTAAAATCTGTATTCTTAGCCAAACGTTCTAGTCGTTCTTTGTCTGACTCATGCTTTTGAGATTCTTTTGCTTCTTTTCTTTCTCTTTTCGCTTTTTTGCTGCTCATGTTATCTCCTGCCGATAGCTTTTCTAGGTTTAATTATTTCTCTAGGAGAGTCCATTTTAGCTCTCTCCTTTGCTTCTTTCTTTTCTTGTTCTATTTTTAAAGGAGATTTAAGATAAACTGCCGACACATTAGTCAAGGGAACAAGAATATGATCCCTTTCACTTTTAATAGACACAGCGTTAATATCCTCTATAATCTCCAATTGTAGCGGAGCTTTTTCGTTAATTTGCCTACTAGCAAAAAAAGTCTCCTGTCTTTTTTCAAACATTACCGACTGGTAACATCGAATTGCATCAATATTATATTTCATTAGAACCTCCTCCAAAATGGTACAAATTTATATTTTATTTCTCTTTTAAATAATGAAAATGATTTAATTTCATCTATGATGTTTGCTTTTAAAGCATCCTTAGCTGCCCACCACTTATCATCTTTGTAGATTTCAAAAAACTTTTTAGGTTCTACACCCATTCTTTTCGATATTTCCTCTAATACTAAATTGTCAAAAAAGTCTAAAGATTTGAAAAGCTTTTTGTTCCTCTCAGTTCTTTTGGGTCTACCCCATCCTATCTGTACCAAATGGTGCATATAGGTCGAATTAGAGCTTCCTACCCTATGGTCACAATATTGTAAAATTATAAAACCCATAGAATATGCGTTACGCACATAACAATTAATCTTATAACCTTTGGCTTTGAGGGATTTCATTTCTTCTATAAACTCTAATCCTAAGTGAACCGAGCCACCGCCTGAGTTAATCGCTACATTAATAATTTTGTTGTACCGTTTACTAATCTCAGCTCTCTTAAATTCTTTTAAAACAGGAGTAGCATTAGCATAATTGACAGCTCCAATCTCTACGTCGAAAGCACTTTTAAGCTTTTCTTCTTTTTTGATTGATAAAGCCCCTCCTATTAGGAACACTCCAATAACTGCAATTGATAAAAGTTTCTTCATTCTTCTTCCTCCTTTTGGACAATGAGTTTTGTCTCATCTCCGTATGCTTCCAAAAGAGCCATTATTGACTCTAGCTTGTCTTTTGTATTAAGCTTCAATTGTCTTATATCCCATCTAAAATGTCCTGAGTCAATAAGTTTTAATCCATTTCGTTCCCGATGGGAGTTTTTTTTAGCTAACCGATCAACTTTATTAAAAACTTCATTAATTAACTCTACACTAATCTCCATCATATTGTAAGCGACTTCGTGATTTTTATCTTTAAAAGATTTCATCTATAACTCCAAAGTCTAAACATTCATCAGGTGTTAAATAAAAGTTTTTTTTGTAAGTCTGTTTATACCAAAATTCTGCATCCTTATTACTTAATTCTGACATCCAGTCACACCATTGGCGTTCCTGTTTTTCGACTTGATCTACTTCCTCTTTTGTTTCCGCATGAGAGCCACCGATGTAATAAGACATTTGGTGCGCCATAAACACACAGTATTTAGACATTCGACGTTTACGTCCTGCAGCAAGCAGAAGGGTAGCCGCACTCATTACGTGTCCGTAGGCTTCTGTGACTATTCTACAGCTAGATGAGTTCAACCGACCAATCATAGCCAGGGCATCATAAACTGAACCCCCTGGAGAGTTAATCCTTATAGTTATGGTCTTTTTACTTGAACGTTCTAATTCACTAAGGGCAGCATCTATAAAGGCAAAACTGTGATCACTTATTTCTTCATTAATCTGAATCACACGATCGACAAAATTAACCCCCTGCTCGAAGAGATAATCAAGTCTGAGTTTTTCTTTATCTATGTCTTTAGCTCTGCTCATCGGCTACCTCCAAGTTAGGAAGATCAAATAATAAATATGGATGATAAACGAAATTGTGCTTAGATGCAAGTTTATCTGCCATTCGAGTGTGATGAGTATAAACCGCTGCACTGGAACTGTCATGACCTACTGCGTCTAAAAGAGTTTTCCCTATCCCCATATTTCTGAAGGTATGCTTAACATATAAAAAGTGAATTATTAGGATTCCATCATCTTCCCCAGCTACCACATAGCCGTAAAGCTGTGAAGGGTCTGATGGGTTACAGGCTACTAAACATTTAGAATTTTTAACTATACGTTCAATTAGCTTATGGTGATCTTCGAAATAAATAGTGTTTGTAATTCGTTCAGCAAAGGGACTAAACCTATAAGATTTAAGCCAACTATTGTATAAGAATGGATAGTCCTCTTCTACTAACGGTCTGAGCCTACAATTCTCCATTGTCACCTTCCTCTGAATCTTTAGATAGTGAAGCTAAAGTCTCTTGCTCTACTTTTTGAAACAAAGGATTGTGGATTATAAGCCCTTTCAGTTTAAGTTCAAGGTCTTCGATTTGTTCTTCTAATTGTTTTTTCTGAATCATGGCGTGACCTAAAGCGGCGTATAGGTCATTAGCTTTTGCTACATAAATTTCATTTGCGTTCATTATCACTCCTTTCGTTTATACTCTTTGTCTCTTTATTATTATTAGCTGCTAAGACTCGCTTGGCTAGGTGCAGCAATTCTGTATCCGATAAGTTCGACAAATCTTGGGTCTCAGATACTTCCCTTTCTTCTCTCTGTATCTTAACTAGGGACTCCAGATACCCCTGCACTATTCGGGCTTCTTTGGGGTCCAGGGTTACCCCCCTTACGGCTTTGGACCTGTAGTGGGCTAACTCGGCTCCTATGATGGCTTTGGCATCATGAAGTAGCAACTCTGTAGCAGGGATGATTGAACTGGTCTCAAGGGAAACCTTGCGCTTCTTAGGGGGTAGTATGATTCTTTTGGGCTCTGTTTTGTCATGCGTCATTTTGTTTCCAGAGAGGGGTTTATTTCATTCAGTCTAGGCAGGTTTATAAAATTTGTCAAGCCTTTTTTTAACCCCCCCATGTGAAGATTCCTTAACAATTGCTATAGTGATTGCCAGGATTTCTTAACACTTTCTAGACAATCGGATTGGGCATAAACTAATATTAGTAATTTCAGGTACTTAAGTTTCGTATGGACGAAAAAAACACTATAGGGCTTCCCCGATCGACCTAGTTTGTTTAGGGGATATTCAAAATGTTCTCGTAAGTAGTTGGAAATACGTTGGATTGTATAGCCTTTGCCATGCAATTCTAGTACTTTAAGGTCAATTTTAGGTAAAAAAGTAGCGTTATAGCCTAAAAAACTTGCTATATCATAGTATTTATAGGTAAAAAAATTATATTTATTGCGTAAAACACTTTGAGGTCTCTTAAGTATTCCCGAATACTCATCATAATACTTTGTCCTATTTTTGCCTGATCGTTCAATATCATCAAAACCCGACGCCTCTAAACGTTTATACCATTCTCTTTGTAACTTTCTAAATTCTCGCTTCTTATCACTCATAACAATTGTTTATCCTTTATATTGTCAACGGTCAACAACCCGAGAATGAATTATTTTCATGGTTAGTTTATTTTATACTTGATTTAATCTTTAAATCTGTTAATATAGACTTATCACTTTAACAGGGGAAAATAGAATGAGAAAAGTTAAAACACCGTTTGCCATTATCAGTGCTGAAAGATTCACACTAACAAAAGGTGAGAATCAAAAAAGACACCAAGACCTTTTAGCTCAACTTAAAAGAGATGGATTTAAAACAAAAGTTGTTGAGGGTGTTTATCATGGTCAAACTGAAAAGTCTATCTTAGTACTTTTAGAGTCTAACTTTTTATCGGTTGACCTTGGTTACTTAAAAAACTATGGAATGATTTTTGACCAAGAATCAATTTTGTTTGTTGACTCTGATCGAAAAGCTGAATTACATTTTCCAGCTACGAATAAAGCTGAAAAGCTTGGTAACTTTGTAGCAGTAACCAAAGGAATAGCAATTCAATGCAATAATTATACTCAAGACGGTCAAGACTTTTATATTTGCGACTTATCGGGTGTTGCTTAACATTTTACTTGACCAGGGACGGTCTTTATGTTAATATGTTTATAGGGGGATTCAAATGGAAAATACAACAAAAATCTTAATACTACCTAACAACGTTATTGAACTTCCAATAACAAAAACTGAAGAAAAAAGAGATTTTGTTTACACTGAGTTTCCCTATAAACATCTTTTACCTAAATTGGAGGCAGCATGATTAAGTTATTAAAAGATTTGGCTTTAATGATTATATTAATTATAGCCATGAGTAAAATAGGTAACACTCAAGAATTACAATATGATGATGGAGGTGTTAAGCTTAAAAATGGATGTTATACCCTGGTTATTGTAACAGAGGATGATCATGGGAAGAAAATTCAGACGGTTGTTGATTGTAGAGGAGGAAGAAAAATATGAAAAGAATTAGTTTAGACAAATGGAAAAGAAACAAAACTTTAAGATTAATTAAAAAAGCTTTTGGAGGCAAAGATGGCACATCGACAAATAAAGGGACAAAGAAAAGGTCTTAGTATTTATAATATTGGAGATAAAGAATATTATAAACTATATAATACGGTTATAGTGGTTAAAGAGTCACAACCATGGGGTGATAAAATTACTTTGAACCATGGTGGGTGGAAAACTAGACACACTAAAAATTGTATAAATGATTTTTTATCTAGGTATGGCTTTAAAGTGTTTCAAAAAGACTTTCAGTGGTTCATATTAGGTCAAATTGCGCCTTTTAGCTTTGAGGGTGAGGTTACCCTTGAGGTTAGATACAATAATGGTGGGGCAGTTATAGGAAACTTTAAGGATAAAATAATAAGAAATTTTGCATAAAACGCTTGACCAAGGACGGTTTTTATGCTAATATAATATTAACAAAACACAGGGGGAAATAAAATGATTAAATTTAACATGATTACAATGAAAGATGGAGAGATTCACATCGAAGAGAAACCAGAATTATCAGAACTATTGAGTCAATCAATGACAAACCACGCAGAATTTACTAAGACCAAAAAAGAAAGAGCTATGGACCTTCCAGAAGGCTTTTACAAAAACGATAAGAACTCGGAGTTTTTTACTTCTGAATTGGAAACAATGGCAAACATTATAACCGATGAAGCGAAAAGAGATAAAATACTTCAAAGAATATCAGAGGGTGCAAAGTTTGGAACCTTTAGACGCTTTAAGACACAACAACCTTTTTTGGTTAAAGCCTATAAGACTCGTAAAGGTGCGGACCAGAATACTTTTTGGAGAAATCATTAATATGCCCTAGCAATAGGGAACGTTTAGGTGCAACTCGTTATCGTACCTAAATAGTGATCACACCATCTAGACAGGGGAAATTAACTCGCTCCCCTGTCTTTTTACTTAGGAGATTGGAATGAGCTGTATAGGTTCAATATTAAAACATTTATTAGACTTTAATTACATAAGGAGCAAAGACGATGAAAAAATTATTAGCATTGACAGCATTGGTATTAACGACAACCTCAATGGCAGCGACGATCAAGATTGAAGCAACAACAAAGAACAGTTTTGGTGCTTGGTTTATGCCTACGAGAATTGATAGCACATCCACTATAACTTTAGGTCAAGGATATAGTTGTACCAATATGGTTAGGGGTAAAAAGTTTCAATTGTTGTGTAGGCGTATGGGAAGAAACCTTTTGATTTATACCGATGAAACGCCACAAAAAGACGCAATAATTGCCACGCCTGATATTGTGGTAAAAATTACAACAATGGAAGAAAAAAATGACAAATAATTGGTTTTACTATAAAGTGTTATTAAGATTACAAAGGGCTAAAAATGGTACAACTAAGTCGCCAACAACAAAGAGTTTATGATCTTTGGGTTCAAGGGCTTATGGGAAAACAGATTGCTTTTGATATGGGTATAAGTCCTAAGACAGTTAGCCAACATAAGGCTAGAATCAAAGCAAAGTTTAAAGTAGGAAGTGATTATGAAATATTCAAATTGGCGTTGCAACCTAAACCGAAGAGTACGCCTAATAAAAAAGATGTTTGGATTTGGACCGAAGCTAAAAACATACGTAGGACCACCAGACCCCGAAGATTTAAAGAAACGAGAATTTCTTGAATGGCATATAGGTTTAGTGGCTGGGCTTGAAGGTGCCAATGTTAGTAATGCAGTTTATTATGCAGGAAATAACACTTGGCGTTTTAATCCAGCTTTTGGGTGCGTCAAGGAGTTTGTTGTACTAAAGGACATGGCTCAAAGACATCAACCGCACATTCAATATGGAAAGGTTAATGATCAATGGGTTAAGTTAGAACATAAAGGTTATTATGTTTTAGAAAACCAGGAGGATTAGATGAGAGAAATTAATAGTGCTTTACATAAGCTAGAATTATTTTACTTAGATTACTTTAATAATTTTATTACTGCTACAAAATTTGCAGAGTTTTATGGCATATCAGAGGAAAAAGCTTTGACGCTTATTGACATAGGCAAAACAATAAACCATAGTGGGGTTAGAAATGAGTAAAGTTTTACATATGTTAGATTTTAGAGATTTATTAACATGGGAACACGACGAGTGGCTTCAAATACAAATAGAACGAGAAATGAAAGAACAGGAGAAATTAGATTATGAAAATGGTTGGGACGAGGAGGAATTAGAGGATGAAAATATTACAGACGATGATAAATATAAGAGCTACATTAACCCCGATGGTGATTTTAGTGCTGATGATATCCCTTTCTAGTTGTAATGAAAAGCCTAAGATTTCCAGGGCACCAGCGTTTAGTGTAGAAACTAAAGAGCAATCGATTGCAGCTTGTATTAAGATGAAACAAAGTGAATACAATTGGAAGCATAAGGACATGATGGAATATTGTACCGAGCATTGGCGTGGTTACATAGCCTTTATAAAGGAGTCTTAAATGATTAACTATCAGAGGGATGAAGTCGTTGAAAAAATTACAAGGGTTAGGAATACTCTTGAAATTTATGAGAATGAATGGGATAATGAGATTAAGTTATTAGATGAGGCATTAAAATTATTAGGGGCAAAAGATGGATGAAATAATATTTGATAGTGAAGAAGTTTTATTTACCTTTGAGGGTAACAATTACTCCGCAATGGTGGACTTTTATGGGGAAGAGGAGTGGAAGTTATTAGATGTAATGATATGGAATGATACGGAAAAGTCTTGGATATCGCCTTTTTTTCCAAAAGATAAAAAAGAATTGACAAAGTTTATGAACCGTGAAATAGATAGCCATGGCAATAACATCTTTGAAACTGCCTACACTGCTAAATATGAACCCACCGATTGGAAGGACGATTACAATGACTAGTAAACAAGAGAAAATTTTAGGAACAATAATTTATTTCTTAGAACGGTACAGAAAAGCCGTAATGAAATCCGAAAGTTCTACAGGCTTTGAGGACATGGTTTTTACTGAAATGATTGACACTATTAAAGAAGTACAAGAAGAAAACAAAAGGCTTAACGAATTGAATAAGCCTAAGATCCTAAAGGGGGACGATGAATGAACGACTTAGAACGCAGAATAAAGGCTTTGGAAGAAAAGATTGAGACTATGGACATGTTGACGCAAAGCCTTAAAACAGAGCTTAAAAAGGCATTAGAGGACATTGATGAGCTTAATGCAGCTTATGATAATAAGATTTTGAGGGACGGATTAAGCTCCCTTTAGGTAACAGTGGGCACTGTGGAGCGAACGCCCAGGTTAAAGAACCAATGATTACAAGTATTTAAATATTAAAATTTTTTAGTTACCATGTTACCCTTAGAATATAGAAGAATATTAACTTTTTATTATCTCTGGAAATTTAATGAAAGTTTGGGTAACGTGGTAGCGCACCAAAGGAGCGAAGCAATGATTTACTTTGTAGGAGATAAACCATCTAAGTGTAGTATAGATCCATCAACATCTTTTGTTGGAACAAATGCTCATCTGACCGTTTTAACTTGGATTCACCGCATGAATCTAAGCCTTAATGATACAATGTTATTTAATTTTGATAGCTTTGTCAATCAAATAAAAACCAAGAAACTAGTTATAAATGAGGATGATCAAATTGTTGCCCTAGGCAAGGAAGCTTCTGAATTATTGCATAACGCAGTATTGCCACATTTTAGAATCCCACATCCTTCTGGCTTAACCAGAAATATAAACAACCCTATAATAGTTAATGGATTTTTAAAGGAGTGTAAAGCCTATGTCCTACAAAGATGAAAAAGGTAGACGTTATGGCGTTAAAATATTTAGCCGACCTACCGTATTCTTCGACGTTGACGACACGCTAGTAATGTGGGATGAAAAGGTTAAAGGTAATACAGTTTGTATTATATGTGATGGACATTTTGTCCACATGGTCAAAAACGAGGGCAATATCGAAGAGTTAAAACGCCATGGTTCCCGAGGCATAGATGTTATAGTCTGGTCAAAGGGCGGAGCCTATTGGGCAGAGATTGTGGTTAAAGCCTTAGGGCTTGAGCGTTATGTAGCGGCTATAATGAATAAACCGTTTTGTTACTATGATGATCTTAAAAACCCACTAGGGGAACACCGATATTACCCACTAGGAGAAAAGTATGAAAGAGATGAAGAAAATTGAAAGCTATATTTCTAATTGGATAGAGGATGGATTTACTCTAAATGAAATAAGTAGTATAATAAAACGAAAACATCCCGAATTAAATCAAAGAGAAGTTGATAGTTTACTAAACTCTAGACGGGATCTTTCACCTAGTTATTATTTAAAACAAAAGGTAAATAAATGTGATATAGTACAAGACTTAGCAGGTGATGATATGTGTTATCTACTTGACCCTAATAACAAGGAAGTTGTTAGAGTTAAAGAATCTAAACTCACTAGACTTTGCTTTAACAAAGGTGAAAAAGCTGATTTATTAAGTCAAATTTATCCAGCACAATTTACATACAATCCATTCGAAGCTACTAGACTTTATAGACAAGGGTTAGACTGGTTTTACAACACCTACCAACCACCGACTTGGTACGAGGAAGTTTTTTATTCCAAAGGAAAGGTGCAGGTTACAGAAAGAAAAGAAATACCAAATTTATATAGACAATTTTTTACCCACCTAGTTAAAGAACACGACGATTCTTATCTTTATGTTCTAACCTGGTTAGCCAATGCAATGAAATACCGAAATTATTGCGTATTAACTGCCATAGGAAACCAAGGAATAGGTAAAGGCGTTTTAGGCGATATCATGCGCTTACTGGTAGGAGAGAAAAACTTCCATACCTCTGACACTAGGTTAATAACTAAAGATTTTAATAAGCAATTTAAAAATAAAAGAATAGTATTCTGTGACGAGATTCAAATACTAAAAACCGAACATGTTAACAAATTTAAAGCACTTATAAATGATATGATAGAAATAGAGGGTAAAGGTGAAAATGCAGTTCAAGCCAAAAACTACGCCTCTATCTATATAGCTTCTAATAACTTCGATTCTATCAGGTTAACCGATGATGATCGGAGATTTTCCATCATAGAATTAACCGATGAAAAGTTAATTCACAAAATGACTACGGAAGAAATTAATAGTTTACTTGAACCCGAAAATATTAAACAGTTATCGGAGTTTCTTTGGCACTTAGCAGTAGATCAAGACGCTATGAAAATACCATTTAGATCAGCTAGAACAGAGGAAGTTAGACTAGCTGGTCTCAAAGATTGGGAAGAGTGGTTATTTGATGATTATGCTATGGACCACCAAGGTAGTGCAGTTGATCTCAAAAAAGTTAGTGAAGCTATTGAGAATGAATTTGGTTCAAAGTTCAAACCTTCTAGGAGAGCATTGAAAAAATTACAGGAAGTTTACCCTAAAAAATTTACACTACAGTATAAAAAAGTTGAAAATGGTAAAAGAGCTTGGTATGTTAAATTTCCATTGACTGAAGAATTTAAGAATGAATTAGATGAAGAGTCAATAAGAGAATTGGAGTCAGAAAATGAATAACGAAGAATTTATGGAGTCAATGAAATCAACTTGGAAAAAATGTAGCGGACCATATGCTCATTTTAATAAAGATGATTTAGCCCACGCAATTATAGGCTTAAGTGCAGAGTCAGGAGAGCTACTAGACGATTTTAAAAAGTGGAGATACTACAAAGACGGTAGGGCTTTTCCACAAAAAAAGTTAGAGGAAGAATTAGGAGATGTTTTGTACTACGTATTTGCAGTTTGTAATGAACTAAACGTAAAACCAGAGGACATAATGTGGCAAAACAGAAACAAATTGAGGGAACGATATGCAATTACTAGCAAATTACCGCCAAACTGCACTTGAACAAATGCAAAAGTTGGCAGCATTAAGTCAGACAGAAGTAATACAAGAACCACCTACGCAGTTAGAAATATGGGGTTTGAAATTTTTAATAGCCACTTTAGTTTTACTACTTTGGTGGTCAATAATGGAGGATTAGATGAATAACATTTACGAGGGATGGTTAGACTATCTCAGAAAAGAAGAAGAAGCAACAACAGGAAGTCTTAAGCTTTATTACCGTAGATTAAAAGAACTACACCGAGACAAAGCTTTAATCAAAAGTAGCATTAGAAGTCAATACGACTCAGCTAGTGAAACTAAGAATGTTCTGTTAGACTATGTAGATACGCAAATTTCAGTCTATGAGGACAAAGTTAATAAGTTTAATACAGATGAAGACGCATTACCAAACTTCCATGACTAAGGGGTTGCAATGGGAAAAAAATTTAAAGTTGAAAAAGATAAATCGGATGAAGTGGAGAAAGCTGTAAAGCTTATCTCCATAACTCCAGACGCAGAAAACCTAATAGCTTATTGTGCTAGGGTAAGTTCTAAAAACCAGGACAATCCTAACATAGAAAAGTTATTAACCTATTGCTTTGAGCATGGTCACTGGTCAGTTTTTGAAACTGCCTATATCACAATGGAGATTAACACCTCTAGGGCTATAAGCGCACAAATCCTAAGACATCGAAGCTTCACATTCCAAGAGTTTTCTCAAAGGTATGCAGAGGTTCCAGATTGCTATACCTACGAAGCTCGCAGACAAGACACAAAGAACCGTCAAAAGTCTGTAAACGATATGAGCTTTGAAGATAAACACTGGTTTAATATAGCACAAGATAGAGTACAAGCTTTAACAGGAGCTTTATACTTAGATGCCCTGGACAAAGGGATTGCAAAAGAACAAGCTAGATTCTTATTGCCCATGAGTTCAAAGACTAAAATTTACATGACTGGAAATGTTAGATCATGGATTCATTACCTAGATCAAAGATGTAAATGGGACACTCAACAGGAGCATAGAGATTTAGCTCTTAAAATAAGAGAAATTATTATAGAACAACTACCAACTATAGCAAAGGCAGTAGCATGGAAATAAAAACTAAAGAGCTACAAACACCATGGGGACCATTGGGCTATGTAACCTATAAAAGAACCTATGCCCGAAGATTAAATGAAAATAATCCTAACTCAAAGACTGAAGAGTTTAAGGATACAGTCAATAGGGTGGTAAACGCATGTCAGAAACAATTAAAGGTAGGCTTCCAACCGTGGGAAGAAGAAAAGGTAAAAGAGATCTTGTTAAGCTTAAAGGCATCGGTGGCAGGACGGTTTATGTGGCAATTAGGTACAAAAACCATCGACCAATTAGGGTTAATGTCTCTGCAAAATTGCGCATTTACTGTAGTTAACGAACCCATTCGACCATTCACATGGGCTATGGACGCCTTAATGTTAGGATCGGGTGTAGGCTACAATATTCAAAGGGAGCATGTTTATGAACTACCAAAAGTTAACAAGAAAAAAATTAGAATTATACGCAAAGATAGCAAAGACGCAGATTTTATTGTTCCAGATTCAAGAGAAGGGTGGATTGAGTTACTACGAAGGACTCTCGAAGCTCATTTTTACGAAGGACGAGGTTTTTCTTATTCAACAATTTGTATCCGAGGAAAAGGAGAAGTTATCAAAGGCTTCGGAGGGGTTGCATCTGGTCCAAATGAACTCTGTTGGGGAATCGAACAAATCAGCAACGTCCTCAACACAAGACGAGGAAAAAAGTTAAGACCAATAGATTGTCTTGATATAATGAACATAATTGGTTACATAGTTGTAGCCGGAAACGTGCGTCGAAGCGCACAAATAGCAATAGGAGATTACGATGATATTCAATTTCTTGAGGCAAAGCGTTGGGATCTTGGCATCCCTAATTGGAGGGCTATGTCTAATAATAGCGTTGTATGTAACGATATCACACTTTTACCCGAACAGTTTTGGGATGGATATAATGGAAATGGCGAACCATATGGTCTCATCAATCTCAAACTGGCTCAAACAGTTGGACGTGCAGGAGATACAAGATACCCTGATCCAGATGTTCAAGGATTTAACCCATGTGCTGAGCAAAGCCTTGCACCGTTTGAGACATGCTGCCTAGCAGAGATTCATTTACCAAATATAGAGTCTCAAGATGAATTAGATGATGTTGCTCATTATCTTTATAGAATTTGTAAACACTCATTGGCTTTACCATGTCACGCAAAAGAAACAGAAGCCATAGTCCATAAAAACATGCGAATGGGAATAGGCATTACAGGATATTGCATGGCTACCGAGGAACAACAATCTTGGTTACCAGGAACATATAAATTTTTACGAAAATTAGACGAAACGTACTCTGAACTAAAGGAGTTTCCGATCAGCATTAAACTAACTACTATCAAACCATCAGGTACGTTAAGTCTACTATCAGGAGTTACTCCAGGGGCACATCCAGGTTTTAGCCATTACCATATTCGACGAATTCGTATGGCTTCAGATAGCGCCCTGGTTAACGTTTGTCGTCAAAATGGTTACAATGTAGAGTTTCAAAGAAACTTTGATGGCACCGACGACACTAATACAGTGGTGGTAGAATTCCCATCTAGGTTTCCCGACCATACAATAGTGTCAAAGGATATGAGTGCAATCGAACAACTGGAACTAGTGAAAAAATTACAGGCTGAGTGGTCAGATAACGCTGTGTCTGTTACAGTTTATTATAAGAAAGAAGAATTACCGTCTATACAATTGTGGTTAAAACATAATTATAACGACAACTTAAAGACAGTTTCGTTTTTACTTCATTCGGACCATGGTTTCGATCAAGCTCCTCTGGAAGAAATAACTAGACAAGAGTACGATAATATGATAAAATCAACTAAACCAATCAATAATTGTGAGGTAAACGAGACAGACATAAAAGGTAGCTTTGAATGTGCTACTGGTATGTGTCCGGTCAAATGAGGGAAGTATGGAATACAAAGGCATTTACAAAACATTAAGTAACGATAATTATCATGCTGAAAAAGAACATT
>Ga0080013_1002049_pt1 | contig 24833 bp, 34 predicted proteins | sample ETNvirenome_6_85_FD_69236 | JGI IMG/M metagenome (GOLD analysis project Ga0080013, IMG submission 69236) | Marine viral communities from the Pacific Ocean - ETNP_6_85 (SPADES assembly) (version 2) | ecosystem: Environmental > Aquatic > Marine > Oceanic | place: Pacific Ocean | collected 2013-06-19
GGCCTTGGGGCTTGAAGTTCGTCCGGGAGAGACCACTGGCGACAAGGTGAAGATCTATCCGTTATGGGATCTCGCCACTACCGTTGAAGGTGCAGATGCTGTCTTGCGTCCATGGCTTGAGAGGACGGGCTGGAACTACAAGACATTCGGCCCGGACGAGGCGGGGAATGGATTTATCGTCCCTAACTTCGATGAGGAAAGCTACGACCAGGGGATTGCGTGGATCTACCAGCCTACGGATCCGCATGGAAGTTTCAGGGATCATCCATATACGCTCATCTGGCGTGTGACCCACGAAGTGGGTCACGGTCTAACGAACCCAGAACTTACACGGCGATATGGAGGAATCGGCAGGCGTGCTGGAGCGATGGGTGTTATCACGCCCGGACCCTACACGAAGCCGAAGGACCCGCTCACACTTGCGGACGGTCTCCGTTCTATTGAGTGGGAGCTTGAAGCCTTTAAAGAGCAGCGCAGGATCTTTGAGGAAGAACTCGGAATTTCCATTACTGATGAAGAGTTTGCCAAAGAAAACTCAATCAATCTTTCTGATGCAATTTACCGAGTCCTTACGGGTCAGTTCGGACATCCATCTGACTACGGAATAGTTCCGACTGCCATTGATCCAGATTCCATGCTGGAATTAGGGAAGGATATCCTCCGTGCTGCGGCTGCGGAGATGGGCATCGATTCTTCAGAGACGCTTGCCCCCAAGGAATCCAGGGTCGGTCATCCCCATCGCGTCTCAACAAGGCTGCCGGGCGCAGAGGACTTTGACCACAGCGATTCATCCGTATCAGTAGACATGGGTGCTATCGACTTCGATTCCGACTATGCCAAGAGGATCGTTAAGCGGATACTCGAAGGGCATGAGCGCCCGAAGGGCGTCGTCCCGCCCTACCCAAACTATAGACCTGTCGAAAGCGCGAACACTACAGAGAAGCAGATCGAAAGATTCATAAAGACCATCCAGTCGAATATCGAGTGGCTCTATGACATCACCCCGGAGAAGACAAGGAATAGGTCGGCTCTCTGGTACGACGGGGCCAACGAACTTGCCCTTAGACTCTCACGAATCTACGACGTACCGCATGAGTCTTTCATTGCCGTCCTTGCAACGCAGAGTCCGCAGAAGGACTGGTACCAGAACGTCGCTCTCGCAGAGAGAATTGTAGACACATGGAAGAATCAGCAGGGCCATGTCTGGGATGCCGACATGGAGGCCACGGCGAGTCGAATATTCGGAGAGGCGAAGTACTCAGAACAGGTAGATGAAATCCGAGGGAAGTCTCTTTCCGAGATCAGCGATAGCCACGTACTTCAAGCGATGTGGATTCGAGTGTTCTCTGAGGCTCATCATCATCCTGGGTACCGCATGGTTCTGCCGGAGGGGATCTTCGGAGGCCTGTTCAGGAATAAGTCTGGAAAACCGGGGTCTGTCCAGTGGCAGCAAACTAATGCCATCGCAAAGGCTGTCTCTGTTCTTTCTGATCCGAGCGCATTTAATATTTCCAGAAGGCTTGGAGGGCAACCCAAGGTAAGGAGTTTCTACTCGAATATCCTTGAGCCCAATTCCGACCGTGGAGATGTCACTATTGATACCCACGCTATCGCTGCCGCCTACGTCAGGCCACTTGGGTCCAGCCATGAACACGTTAGTGATGCGATGGGTGGTGGTCCTAAGCAGAAATCGACTGGAATGAAGGGTTTGTACCCGATGATTGCCGAGGCCTACCGCAGGGCGGCGGCTTCGAGGGGTGTTCTTCCGAGGCAGATGCAGTCTATTACATGGGAGACCGCAAGAGTCCTGTTCCCTTCGACGATGCGGACACGGGGAAAGAAGTTCGATAAAATAGAGAAACTGTGGAAGAGATACCGATCCGGCAGGATCGGTATCTCCAAGGTCAGGCAGGAGGTTTACGATGTCGCGCTCGAAGGAAGAGGAGATTCGATTGCTCCAGACTGGGATGGATCCAATGCTGGCACATATGCAGGCTATGGGGATTCCAGTTACGCGGAAGTCATACTTGGATCTGGCGGGCTACGAGGAGCCGGTGCCCGTGGAGTTGGAGGCGAACTTGCCGGAGGAGATCCAGGAGTTGCCGGACTAGAGGGTCCCGGAACAGGCACCGAGGCCCGAGGCTACGAGGACATCCCCGTCGCCGATGCAGTGGATGCCCCGAACAGAGCCTTGGTGGAGAAGGTCGATCGAGATCCAGAGAGTGTCTCCGATGAAACCATCATCAAGTACACACTCAAAGGCGCTGTCCCCTACACGACCGAAGTTTTGAGGGACCCAGCGACTCCCGAGCAGGGCGGCGGAACTGTCGTTGGGCATTTTCTTCTTAGGTCCAGCCAGCCGGATCATCGAGGGGAATTCAGGAAGAGGAGCATTCGCGTTACCTTCGAGACTTACGTCAACAAGGTGTCATCGGAACCCGATTCTGAATCCTTGGCAATGGGTGCTGCCGATGTTACGTGGTCGATAGATGGGGACATAGGATTCGGAGGGACCAGCGAGTCCGCTGAATTCACTCGCAATCTTTTCGCGACGATTCTTTCCTTTGTCGGAGACTCCATGTCGAAGTACCCAGTACTCGAAGTGGGGTTCGATGCATTCTCTGGTGATAGCCGTGAGAGATCAAGGCAGGGCCTATATGAAACTGCATCTCGTGTGTACGGAAAACAGCTTGGCTATCGATTGGAGATGCACGATCCGCTACGGGGATTCTCGTTAATTAGGGAGGTTAAACCTTCGTCGGTCAAGGCTCTGGCTGGACCCGTCCTCGCCAAGCTCAATGGCTTAAAGCCTACCGAACGCGCCCTCGAAGAAGCTGCCAACGCAAAGAAGGAGATTGCCCTTCAGCGAGAGTTCGCCGAGCGTCACCCGTTCACGGAAATCCTCGCACGCCAGGGCTACACTATCAAAGAAATCCTTGAGGATGAACAACTCATCGTTGAATTGGATTCGTTGGAGGGTGGCGTTAAGTATACCTTGAACAAGGCTCAACCTTTTGAGCCTGTCGGTGTAGAGAACACTGACAACGTACGGAGGTATCGCGCCGATATTCCAACGTGGAGCAATCATTCCGTGGACCCAGATGGGCCTGACCCTGGCAAGAGGGTTCTGGAAGTCTACATGGAAAGGAAGGGTATGGCTCGCAACCTGGAAAGGATCGCTGGCATAAGGGGTCTAGATCAGTGGAATGTAGGATTTACGTTAGACGGGCATCATGGCCGAACGGGACATCGGGTCGGAGGTGAATGGGTCGAAGCCGGTACAGACATTGGAGAGGCGCAGAAAGTTCTCAGCACAACGATGGCTGCCATCGTTGAATTCATAGCAGACGTTTCGCCCACTAGTGTACGGATGGCTCCTATATCTGATTCTTCCCATGCTGTTAGGGTCAAACTCTACAAGAGGTTCGGTGAGAAGTACGGACCCATGCTCGGATACAAGTCCGAGACGAAGGAAGACGGGGTTACCATTCTCACTAGGCTTCCCGTGGGCTTCCGACCGGAACGTGTCGATAGGAAGGTTGCCGACGCGATCATCGACAAGCTCAGTGGCAGAGGTAGGCCCGAGCGTCCCGGTACAAAGTATTCAGTGACGGGGGAGGGGGCTGTGACGGGAGAACCGGGGCAGCCGACATGGACTGACCCCGGAGAAGGTGCTGCCTGGGCCGACGAGCTTCTCAATAAGACCCGCGGCTATGTGCCTCGATTCAATCCGAGATCCCCCATCAGTATGGATTCACGACCGGAGCTTCCGAACCGGGACGAGATCCGAGCCCGAGCAGAGCAGATCGTTCGTGGAACCCTGGAGGGAGACAAGCCCTCGTCTTTGGACATGAGGAAGTTCTCCCTTGCGGGTACGGACGCACGCCTACCCGGGCCGCAGCAGCAGTTGGTAGACCGGGTTGCCCCGAAGGCGGATAAGGAACTCTCTTTCGGAAAGAAGATCCTTGAGGCTATCAAGAATCCAGATCTCTCTTGGTTCCGGCAGAAGTCGATCAACGGCTACGAAGCCTTGGCGAAGATGAATGACATCATTCGGAAGATCAATCCCAACGATCGTCGGCTGATGGCCGACACCAATGCACTGGCTGGAGCACTCTTCCATGATCGCGCAACAGGCCTTGCTTACGAAGCAATGGTTCGTGGGGTCCCCGTCTACAAGGCTGGTCGTCCCCAGGTAATAGACTTTAAGGTTCGACTGGAAGATGGATCCGAGGTGAATGGCGGGCTTCTCGAAATCCTCCGTCCGCTGTTCCGCAATGGTGAAGATTTCCTGCGCGCGTGGCACACCTACCGAATTGGAAAGCTGGAGACGAGGCTCGATAAGGAAGGGAAGATCGTAAGGACAACCGCCGAAGAGAGGGCGGCTGCGGAGAAGCTCGCAGAGCTTTACCCATTCCTTGAGCTTGTCTCAGAGAATTACAACCGCTGGAATTCCCATGTCGTTCAGTTCCTTGTGGACACTGGAGTAATCAGCGAGTCCCTTGGCGAAGTGTTCCTGCGGCACTCCGACTACATTCCATTCTTCCGACAACTCTATGACGAGTCGGACGGCAGGCTTGATAAGGGCGTGCAGGCCTTGGTGGGGGAGCATGTCAACTCCATGGTTCGAGATGGCTTCCTTCCTGAGCCCACCGATGAGGAGAGGGCGTCATCACCGAAGGTGATGTTCAACTCAATGACCTTCGGCGCTCAACCCAAGAAGAGGGTCGGAGGAAAGGGCGCGATTGTCGATCCCATCGAGGGCATTGCCAGGAATCTGGTGGCTGCCTTGGAGGCCGGGTCTGCGAATGTCGCAGCCGGGAGAACGATGCGGGACGCGATCCTTCCAGCCGTGGACATGGCTCGGCCCGTAGGCGACAGGAGCGAAGCGACTCACACGATTCGGGTGAAGGGTGAGGATAGGCACTTCGATGTTCACGATCCCCTTCTCTACGATTGCCTTACCGGGATGCTGGAAGGAAACATTCCGTGGCTCTCCTTCATCTCCGCTCCATCGACCCTGCTTCGCGAGACGGTGACGAGATCTCCCGACTTCATCATGGCGAATCTGCTGCGGGATACCCTCTCGTCTGCGGTTACGAGCGGGTCGAACTTCACCCCAATCGTTGGGACAGCAACGAACTTCTTCGCTGGTGGTATCTCTGGTCGGGGGGAAGTCCCCAACTCGTACAATGTTTTGAGGGGCTCCGGCGTCATCGGCGGGTACGATCACGGTCGAGACCCGAAGGACATGAAGAAGTCCTTCTACAAGGAACTTAGCAAGCAGGGCCTCCGGCCCGGCAAGAGCAAGACCCCTTGGAACATGATGACATCGTTGTGGGATTACGTTGGTGATGTAACCACGAAGTCGGATGCCGCTACACGGATGGCAGTTTACGACGATGTCGTTGCAACGATGCTCAAGGAAGGCGGACACTCGAAGGAAACCATCGAGACGGAAGCCATATTCCAAGCCCTGGAGATAATGAACTTCAGTCGGCGCGGGAACAGTCCCGTCATGCGTGTCATCACTGCGGCGATACCCTTTATGAATGCGAGAATCCAGGGGCTTGATGTTCTTTATCGTGCGGCTACGGGTAAGTATTCCACGAACCAGAGAAATCTGATTAAGAGCAGGGTGATTACGAACTTCCTCGCAAGGGGAATGACACTGGCGGTACTCTCAGGGCTCTACGCTTTGCTGGTTCACGACGATGATGAGTGGAAGAACGCAAGGCCGGAGGTTCAGGACGACAACTGGTTCCTTCCGAGCTTTGGGGATATGCCAGCGATGAAGATCCCGATCCCGTTTGAAGTGGGCGTGATCTTCAAGGTGCTCCCGGAAAGGGCAATGCGTTACTTCATTACCGAAAGTGCTGACGCACGGCAGACGGCTGCGGCACTGACGCGTGCCATCGTTACCACATTCGAGTTCAACGTCTTCGGAGCCCAGGTTTACAAGCCTGTCCTGGAAGCGATGACCAACCACTCCTTCTTTACGGGAAGGGAGATCATCCCGACGTACATGAAAAAGATGGAGCCTTGGGAGCAGAAGAGGCCGACGACCAATGAGTTTGCCAGTCTGATCGGGAAGGCATTCAATGTCGCTCCTCTCAATGTCGAGCACATCATCCGTGGGTACACGGGAACGGTTGGATCCTACGCAATGTTTATGATGGACATGGGGTTACGAGAGATGGTCAACAAGCCACGACCTGAGATGCGAGCCGATCAATGGTTGATCGCACGCAGGTTCCTTCAGAGCGAGTACGGCGGCGGCCCGATGGCGGAGTTCTACGACTTCAAGAATGCCGTCGAGAGAGTTGTCTACACGTTCAACAAGATGCGGAGAGAAGGAAGGTCGAAGGAAGCTGTCGAGTACGCTCGGGAAAATCGACATATCCTTGCAATGAAGAGCCGGAAGAACTCCCTCGACAGGATGGCAACGAAACTCCGAGAACAGCAGACTGCTATCTACTTGAGCGATGCTTCTGAAGGTGAGAAGCTCGCTGCGTTGAAGAGGATAGAGGAGAAGAGGAACAAGATATTCGGTGAGCCTGTACAGAAAATGAGGCAGCGTGCAAATCTCCCGATGGAATTCCCGTTCCCGCTCTCTTTTCTGAATAGAGTTGGGAGTGGAGAGTGAGGCTGTCTCCGCACTTTAGACTAGAAGAGATGACGCGGTCGCAGACCGCTACTCGAATGGGCATATCCAATATTCCTTCCGACAATGAGGTGGACAACCTCAAGGCTCTCTGTAGAAATGTTCTTGAACCTGTTCGGACTAGGTACCGTGTCGCGTTTTCACCTAGCTCAGGGTACAGGTCTCCGGCTTTGAACGCGGCGATCGGTGGCTCCAGCAGATCTCAGCACTGCAAGGGTGAGGCTGCCGATTTCGAGATCCCCCATGTATCCAACTGGCAAGTAGCCAGGTGGATCGAGAACAACCTCCTGTTTGACCAACTGATACTTGAGCACTACGTGGATACGGATCCAAACTCTGGGTGGATACACGTTTCATACAGCAGGGGGGCGAACAGGATGGAGGTCCTTCGATTCGATGGTGTTCAGTATCGAAATGGAATAGGAAATGAGGGCAGTAGCTACGGAGGTTCCACCGGTAGTATCAATGAGGATACCCCGGAGGACGTGAGTGAACTGCCAGTCCGTTCCTTTGTCTTTAAAAATTTTATCAGGGACATAGTATCCCTATGGAGTAGATAACAATGGTTGAATTTATTACTGCAAACTACGAAGCATTCATTGACATTGGTGCAAAGGTCATCGCACTATGCGCGGCTATTGCGGCGGTTACTCCGTCGAAGTGGGACAATGACCTACTCACTAAGGTGTTTGGTTTCGTTAACGTCCTTGGCTTGAACGTCGGGCGTGCTCGCAACTCTGACGACCAATGACAGTTGTTACCATGGTTGGCGGAGGAGTCTTCCTCTTCCTTGCTGTGGTTGGAATCATCGTCGCCATCTCAAAGTCTGCCGGTAGGGCAGAGTCCATGAATGCTTCATGGAAAGAGGGCGAAAAGAGAAGGACGAAGTTCGATGAAGCAATGTCTCGTCGCGTCTCTACTGGCAAGCAGCTTGTTGACAGGCTGCGTAACATGGGCCGGTAAGCCGCCCCCGTGCCCGCCCCCTTCGCCTGATGCGATTGAAGGTGTAGTGCGTTTGTTCGCCGAGAACGAAAGCCGAGGACCAACAGTGTACGGTCCTCTCCTCCATTGGATTGGTGAGGTCGAGCGTTACTGCTCGGCTATAGCTGAGATGATCGATAGCTGACACCGATCCGGCGGCCAGCATGGGAGTTGGAATGCCTTCAGAGCGCGAGTGGGGAACGCTGACCCGAGAGGTCCATGAGATACGCCACGACCTTAGGAACAGCCGCATGATTATAGACTCCCTGGTAGATAACCTTGCCGAGTTGAAGGGGGACTTCCAGAGGATGAAGACCCGGATAGCTACCTCTGTAGCTGCCGTAGTGGTTGTATCTGGAGTTGTCGCGTGGGCGTTGGAGATGTTTGTACGGCCTCCCTGAGTCCCCCCAGTTAGGAATTCATATGGGAAAGAAAAAGCTCCCTACGAAGAAAGAAATAACTGACCGTTACGGACGCAAGTCCGTACACGAAACATTGATGACTGATCCCTCAGTGTTGCCATGGATCACAGACATATTCACAGCCAAGAGAGACGGTGAGATAAACATCTCATTCGATTCTATAGGCGATGAACTGTCTGGGTTCCTCGACACTAGGGTGAGCGGAAATCAAGTTCGTTGGGCTTATGTCAAATGGCTAAACGAAAGACTCTGAAGACCGCATCCGAGTTAGAGCAGTACTCGGAAGAGAAGGAAGCCGAGCGCAGCGTAGTTCGGAAAGAGATAGAGCTTGAGCGGGTAAGGAAGACCTCCTCCGACTGGAGGAGAATTGCCCAGGCAACGCGCAAGGAACTTGAGGTTGCCGAGTCCAGGTTGGATGTTCTCATGGCCGGGGAGAAGTCGAGGACTCCGGTAGTCTTCAAGGCGCGGAAGCGCCAGAAGAAGAGCCAGTCCATGCCTATCCTCATTGCCTCCGACTGGCACGTCGAGGAAGAGGTCGGCGAAGAGGCAGGCCCCGGCAGGAAGTACAACCTTTCGATCGCCGAGGAGAGGATCTACAACTTCGGCAGGCGCAGCCTGACGCTGGTTAATGCATCCAGATCTCACACCGAGATCAAGGAATGCATACTCCTTCTTATGGGCGACCATTACTCGGGTCACATCCATGAGGAACTTCTGGAGACGACAGAGCTTTCCCCTACTGAGTCAATCCTTTGGTTGAGGGAGAGGATGTCAGGCTTGATCCGGTACATTCAGAATGAAGGTGACTTCGAGAAGATCACCATCGTTGGAAAGATCGGCAATCATTCCAGGCTGACCTTGAAGCCCAGGATCTCTACGGCGCATAAGCATTCATTGGAGTGGATCCTTTACCACATGCTTGCGCTGGAGTTCGAGGCTGATCCCTCAATAGATTTTGTGATCGAGCCCACCTACCACACGATCCTCGATGTCTACGGCTTCCGCATTCGTGTGCACCACGGCGACTGGGCGGGTCGTTACCAGGGTGGCATCGGCGGCCTCGCCGTCCCCTTGAACAGAACCTTTGCCCAATGGAATGCTGATCCAATGCTCAGGTCTGACCGAGAGATACTCGGTCACTGGCACAGTTGGAACTCCAGCACGGGAACGAGCATCGTGAACGGATCCTTGATCGGACCCAACAAGTTCGGGATCAAGATCAAGGTTGCCCCGGAACCTCCGATGCAGGGGTTCTGCCTTATATCGGAGAAGCATCATACGGAAACGATACGTGCTCCGGTTTTCGTGGAGTGAGAAGTGGGAAGGCTTACGGAGCAGAAGAAGAGAAGGCTGAACAGGATTCATGTCTACCTTACTCAGAATTACATGACGCCATTCCCTACGACACTTGTGATACTGGGTAAAGCGATCGATAAGAAAGTTCTTGGCACTACATCGAAGTCAAAGAGGCGGATCTACATCGCCATCGATGGAACGATGGAGCAGTCTCGGGCTATAGAAACATTGGTGCATGAGTATGCCCACGCCATGACGTGGACGTATCAGTCCATCGAGGACGTTCGACCACATCACTGTCCCGAATGGGGACTGGCCTACGCTCGGGTTTACCAAGACCTTTGGGAAGATGGCGGACTGGAGATGATTAAGTGAGGGACTACTACTCGGCTCTCCATTCATTGAGCCAAGCGAAAGCAGCTATTGAAGTTGCTCAGTCATTCCTTATGACCGAATCGGTCAGGAGAAACACCGACACTCAAGTGTTCACCAACCTTATCCGGGAAAGCGCGAACCTGATTCAAGGCTTCAGCCTTGCGGTTGAGGCTCTTGAGAAGTCTCCCCCGGAGGGGGAGCAAGAGTCTTCGCCTTCTGACATCGAGTAGGGTTCGATCGTTGCTCCCTCCATGATTTGTCACACCGTTGACATCGTAAGCGTTCGTTAAAAGTATGACGCATCGCACCAGTTAATTTGACTTTCGACATGTTGTCAGTCCAACCAAGGGGACGGTTGTGGGCGGGACTCACTTTTTACCCGCAGCTTTCAGCAACCAGATGGTCTTTTGCCTACTTGCGCCGGATGCTCAGGAGTCTCCATGAGTTTCTCTCCTGATGCCGCACAGGGTCAGCCATTAGGCCATTCCCTCGTATGCGTTCCGCACCTTTCCGCTCTGGTCGAACGGACATTCAGTCACCACACAAAGCGGGCTCCCCGTCAGGAGCCCGCACCCGTCATTTGTAAAATGACCATGACCCCACCGGATACCTCCCAAAGTTTCCAGCGGGGCCATGGTCGCCACCCTAGATCTGGTTCGGTCCAAGCTCCTCGAAAGAGGACGCCTGGGTTTCGGTCGCCGCCCCGTTCCCAGCAACCTCCGTCAAGGAGATCGGAATCTTGGGACCGACGTACCGAGCGTAGAGCTTGGAGCCATTCCCTCCCGGGTTCTTGCGAGCCGCGAACTCCACGTTCTCCTTTCCCCATCCCGGAAGCTGGCGCAACCGGCGAGGCATGGCATACGCGCTGGCGGATCCCTTGTACTCCAGAATCAGAGCCCACTTGTCTGGATTCTGAACCAACTCGACCAGGATCCCTACGTACTTGTTGTTGCCCCTCGCTGCTTGCTTGCTGCGAGGGAGTTCGTCCACGAATTTGAGTGCCATTATTGGTACCCTCCCTTTGTTAAAGATAATCATTTCTCTTGAGGAATCTCCTCAAGAGTTTCCTGACGATTGCCGATGCGTTCTCCCCTGAGTCTGCAACGTACTGTCGCAGCCCAGTGATGATCGCGTCGTCTCCGTCTTCCAACAGATAGAAGGTCGCGACCCTGCGGACGCTACCCACTTTCTTCTTCGCTTTCTTTCTTCCCATTCCTATCCTTTCCTTCATCAATCCATGAGTCTTTAAGTAGAATCTCAATGGACTTGATATCTGATCGGATCTTCTCGATCCGAAGTTCGATCGCCTTCAGGTCATACGTTCGACCCTTCTCAGACAGGTCGCTGTAACGATTCACTTCCTTTCGGAGGGACCTTTCAAGGTCCCTCCTGTCCCTTTTGAATTCGCGGATCTTGAAGAAGTCAGGGGCAGGAGTCATGCGTCACCCTTCTCGCTGCCCTTTGCCCATTCAATGTGAGCTTCGCTCACGCTGGATGTGAACTCATCAAGCCTGTCCTCCTCTTCCTTGACGACAGCCCACCCGACTGCTGCGTATCCAGCGATGTCGAGCCATGAATCTCTCAGGCCTGGTGACTCAACGATCCGAGCAATCTTCGTGAGGATCATAAGGACTACTGCGTCCACCTCATCGAGATCCGCCGAAGGCGGATAGCCTCTCCAGAGATCTCGTATCCTTCCGTAGTTCTCCGAAGGGGTTCCGTAGTCTTCGTTCCGTCCTTCGCAAGTTGCCTGGATGGCGTCTTGCAATAAGGCCTTCATCCTTTTCTTTTCCTTTACAGATTTCGACTGGACGTTGACCGTCTTCTGGTGCTCGGGATTCATTTCGATCGTACTCCTACAAATCTATTACTGCTGGGCTGACTCAAACTTATCATACAAATACGTGAATAGTGCACGCGCCGAAGAATTTTTTTTCAATTCCGCACGGGATGAGATACCGCAGAGGTGACACACAAGTCGGGCGGCTGCTTCTTCGTCGTCGCTACAATCATTGAGTGACAAGTTCTCGTCGCTGAACCTATCCAGAATCCATGTCTGAAACCGTGCGGATCGGCAAAGCATCCCAGCCTGCTGGACGACGGCATCGACTTCCTTCGCTTCCTCCCTCATCACGGGTTCATTCTCGTCAGACAATTCAACGATCGAGCATTGGTATCGAGTGCCCACCCAGGAGGCGAAGAGTTCCTGCGGAACATCGCTCGGGTGGAGCACAAGGGTGAGGTGGTATCCGTCCTTCGTTTGTCGGAAGGAGGTCTTCACAGCCTCAAAATTTAGAACGTAGTCTTCTGTTTCCATGTCTCGTAATTCGTTTCCGCCCACGCCTCGGGATCTACTCGTCTTCTGATCCAGAAGAACTCTTCGTCACCGAAGGTGTGGAGTTCGTTGTGGCATTCACGACAAAGGGGGACTGTCCATTCGTCGCCAACTTTCCTGGCGAATCCAGACAGCCCCCCCTCAGCGTGACGCAAGTGGTGGGCATCATCGGAGGGCCGCCTGCAAAGGAGGCAACGGTGTTGCCTCACACTTTTGAGGTACGACTTGCTCCGCATCCATAGCTCCTAGAAAGGAGTGTCTTCTGATGCCCTCGGGAAGTCACCATTCCCCGGAGTCGCAGCCTGATACTTCTCGGATGCGAGCTTCAGGAAAACGTAGGGCTCACCATCCCGCTTGCTGACACCCTTCCATCCAGCAATGAAGATCGAAGCGCCGCCGCTTGCGGCGGCATCCGCGAGACCCTTGATGAATGCGGAGTCAACCTCCACGGTTGCCCGGAAGTCGGGCTGCTTGTCATGCTTCTTGAAGCTGTTCGTATTCAGGTAGCCCTGGTTGGGCGTTGCATTATTTGCCATCGTTTCCATTCCCTTCTTTCTTCAGTTGTTTTTTGCGGTCAGCATACAGCGCGACCACCTTCTCGTATACATCTTTACCGAGCTTGTCGTACTCCTTGGAGTTCGCACGCCAAGCCTTGTCCAAGTCTTCAACCGTCTCGGCAGTTGCGACCACCAGTTCCCGGGTTGCCGTCACGACGGCGTGCTCCTTGGTCTTTCCAGATTCCTCGACGGGACGAGGCTTGCCTGCCCCGTTCTTCTTGCCGCCGCGCTTCGGCTTCTCCCTCAGACCATCGTGATCTTCTCCGACCGGCTCCTTCCCGAAACAGGAAAGTGTATAACGATGAAAGTACGTCCGCCCGGCTCCGTAAAGCTGGTAGTCTGACGTGACAGGAAGCGTGATGCTGGACACCTCGCTCAACCCCGTCTCGATGTGGGTGATCTTCGTTACGACCTTGTCCCACTCACCGTTCTCTCCCGACTCAATCGTTTGTCGGCGCACGAATCCGTTCTTCTCAATGATCGGATCCCACTTCTCATGGTACTCCGAGTGCGGTGCGTATTTGTAGTTGAAGCCCTCGTCGGTCTTACCGATCCAGGGGAGTTCCTTCTTGAGTTTCGCCAACGCCTTGACGAACTCCACGTTCTCTTGCTCTGCCATTGTTCCCTCCTTGTTGTGAATGATGCCCCCGTTTCTGTCCACAGGTGGGGGCTACCCTGACCAACAGGGCTAGGAGACCTTGCCCCGGACAATCAAGTGTTTCTCTGGTCGCAGAACTCTGCGACCTCACAGAAGTTGTCGCAGCGCACGGCTTCTCCGGGCCTGTACTCAATAGAGTAATGAGGCTTGGTGTCGGCCAGTTCCTTGGCGTCGTCCTCATCTCGGAAGACGCGAACGGCACGGGATCTCTTCCCCTTCTCCGCTGCGGCCTCGTCGTTCTTGTCGTCACGTACTGCGTAGGCAGGCTCGCCTTCCCAGCGATCCTCTGGCAGGCAACGGATCAGTCTTCCGTCTTCCTCGTAGAGTTGCTTGGCAATCTTGTGGAGGGAGAGTCTCTCGTTGAAGTATTCCTTCCGCTCCCACCGATCCAAGAGGTCTACCTGAACCGTCACGCCAGGAGTCTGGGGGTAGTCCCTATCGAACTTGGCCCTTCGCCACTGCCAGTCACGCAAGACCGCGTACACTTCAGCGCCTTGCACGCGCACGCCCTTCACCTCCTCCAGTAGGTAGGCGTACAGCGACAACTGGTCTCGCCACTTGTCTTGAAAGCTGAGGCTTGAAACAGACGTGAACTTGTAGTCACCGATGATGACTCCAGATCCGGTAGGGCTTGGCCTCTGGAGATCGATGGCTCCGCTTACGCGGAGCCCATCGACATCAAGGAAGATCCTCTCCTCGGCAACGATGCCGAGGGTTTCGTTGTTACCGAACTTCTCTGCGATCGAATGGATCGCAGTACCTACCAGTCGGTAAATGTTCTCGTAGACATCGTCCTCGATGTAGTCCGCATGCTGCTTCCGCAGGAGACTGATCCTCGGCGAGTCGATGAGTTGTGTAACGGTGAAGTCTGAGTCCCCGCTGTCGTAGTGGGGTGCCTTTGCAAAGTCCACCAGGGAGGGGGGCGCGTCGTGTCGGTTGGTTGTGATTGCCATGGCCGGAAGGTAAGACACGCTGTCTTATACGCAAGGGCAGCCGTGCGAATTAATGGGTCATTAAGACTTATCGACCCACTATTTTAAATAGCCATGATCTGGAGCACCAAAGATGATCCTTTAATTTCTCCCCAATGATTGAGGAAATTCAGACTGCAACCTGCGTCTTCTCCTTGTCCCTCAATCATTTGTGCGACCAGAAAGCATCACTCCCGCACCGCTCGGAAGTGATGTCCCCACGGGGTGAAGTTGCGAGTCGCCTTGTCGGGGGCTATCAAGGTGTTGTGAGACGAACACAGGGGCATTGATGAAGTGGGACTGCGACCTCACGATCCTGGGCGAGCCTGCGTCGAAGGCGAACAGCCGACGCATCGTGAAGATCAAGGGGGTCACCCGGGTGATCCGATCAGCGAAGGCTCTCCGCTATGCGGATCGATTCAAGACCCAGTGCCCTACCCTCTACCCGCTTCTGGATCACGACGGATCAAGGCTTCTCGTAGAGATGGATATCCACTACGGAAGTCGCCGCCCAGATCTGGACGAGTCTCTGATCCTCGACCTACTTCAAGACAGGGCGTACCGGAACGATCGATCGGTGAGAGCGAAGATCGTTCGGTGGCATCTCGACAAGGAGAATCCTCACTCAAGGATTCGGATCCTTCGTCTGCCCGAAACCTATGGCGAGCCGTCCTGATCCAGGCCTTCCGGGACTTCTGCTCTTCGGAAGAGGATGCGGAAGAGGTGCTGCGCTGGCTGAAGTCGGATGCCTTCAACGTCGTATGCGAAGCATGCGGCGAGGACTGGGACAGGGTGATGTCCACCTTTGAGTTCCTCGGTCGCTACGACTTCCCTCTTCGTAAGAACATGATGAAGGAAACTGTTGCGGCGACGCTCGGTGGTACTCGCTTTAAAGATGAAAGGGCCGGAGAGGATTGACCTCTCCGGCCCGATCGGGTACCCACTCAGAGCAATGGCAAGCTCAACAACATCAGGCTACCCCCCTCTCACTCCGGTGTCAACCAGATGTTGGCTTGGCCTTGGCTAGGGACAATCTATGCCAAGGTGGCAATCCGCCACCACATGCCACACATCAAGGGGAGGACAGCGATGGAGTTCCGCGACCACATCTTCGGTTCGGGAGCGAAGGAAGGGCGACACTACCTGACATGCCCAGAGTGTTCCGACGCACGATCGACCGCAACGAATCGAAGGAAGAAAGTTTTAGCTGTCCGATACGAGGGCAACGAAGCGGTCTATTTCTGCAACCACTGCTCCACCTCGGGGCGAGTCGTTGAAGAAGGTCTCCCTGAGTTCAGGTCCACCGACTCTCAATCATTGGACTGGTCAGCTTTTTCAAAGCTGGCCGACCCAGACTTTGAGTACCTGAAGACTCGGGGCATCGACGCCGCCGAGCTAGACCTACTCGCTTCCATGAAGTTCTTTCCTGAGATTCAGGAAGCGCCCGCAATCGGTTACCCCTACCGGGCCGACCGCAACATCAAGTGGATCGCACGCTCCAACACCGGAGGGAAGAAGCAAGTCCAGTGGGAACGCAAGGGTGGAGGGGCCGGTCTCTACCGGCGAGAGTCGATTGACTACGCCGACCCCTGTCTGATCCTTGCCGAGGGTGAGGTTGACTGCGAATCAGCAAGGCACCTTGGATTCAATGCGGTCTCGGTGCCCAACGGGGCACCGAGCCCAGCCCAGGCAGAGAAAGTTCTTCGTTCAATACATGGAAAGATGGATGTATTCAGCCGGGTTGTCATCGCAATGGACGACGACGACAAGGGAAGGGAAGCAGCCGAGGCTTTGATCGAGGTGGTGGGCAGGCGTCGAGCCCACACTCTCTCGTACCCGGAGGGCTGCAAAGATTTGAATGACGTGCTTGTCCACTTCGGACCCGATGCGCTTCGCTCTGTTCTCACGAACACGAAGCCCGCAACCACCGGGATCGTGAGAGCCCGGGAGTTTTTCCCAGCCATCGACTCTCTCCGTAAGGACGGGTTCTCCCAGGGTGCAAAGGCGGGCATCGACTCTCTCGACAATCTGATCTCATGGCACCCGGGATCGCTCGCGATCTTCACTGGTGTACCTGGGGCAGGCAAGTCCACTCTCACTGATCAACTGATGTGTTCGCTGGCCGAGAATGCGAACTGGAAGTTCGCTGTCTTCTCGCCAGAGAACTCCGGCGAACTCCACGTCGCGAAACTTTCAGCGCAGCGTGCTCGTGCCTCAATCATTGGAGGGACGGTCCTCTGCGACGAGGAAGACTACGAAGAGGCAAGGGAATGGGTGGACGAGAACTTCCTGTTCCTTTCGGCGGAAGAGGGCGGCACTTCGATCCGCTCGATACTCGACCGAGCGGATGCATGCATCGATCAACTGCGACCGGACGGTTGCTTCGGGTTGCTCATCGATCCGTGGAACTACGTTGGCACCGGGGCGGACTCGGCTTCAGAAACCGAGAAGGTCAACCAGCTTTTGTCGCAGCTTCAGACATGGGGAATAGAAAACAATGCGATGGTGATTGTGGTGGCTCATCCCTCAAAAGAAGGGGGCCTTGGTGGTGGGAAGCTAGGCGGGTACGCGATCTCGGGGAGTGCGCATTGGTTCAACCGGGCAACGTACTTGCTGTCGATTGAAGCGGACAAGGAAACTTGTGAGTCACTGATCCACGTTCACAAGGTCAGGCATCAGTGGTTCGGGAAGACGGGAAAAGCGCCGGTCACCTTCTGCGAGGACACAGGAAGGTTCACCTCTCGCCTGGGAGAGAGTGAAGAACTTGAAGGCATCGACTGGAGTGCAGTCACATCGGGCGACGGCAGGTTCGATGGCCCTGGCTCTACGGATCTCGATGAACACGAAGAGGATCGAGTCGAAGACTCGAAGTACCCGGAACCTCCCGAAGCACTGCTCGAAGATCTCGAACTCCCAATGAATGGAGAGTCCGATCGCGACCCGATCCCGTTCTGAAATCTTTTCTCCCGTTCTGGAAGTTGGAACTCCAGAACTTCGGAAGAGAAGGCACGTCACGGTGGAGAGCCTCGACCATCGAGGCCTTGTTCGCCGAGCGCGGGTCACCGACCAGACTCTTCTCGACACTCTGCTCGCTGACCAGAAGATCTCGCCGACTCAGCACGCTGGCGGCGAGGCGTTGCTTTCCTCTCTCGTTGCAGCCGGGGCTACGCCGCGCTCCCCAGGGCTTGAACCTTTCATCCCTGCCGGAAGATCCAACGAGGCCGAGCGTGCCGCCTCGATGCGGATTCTCGCCGCTAGGCGAGGACTGAGGGCACTCAGGGCGGTGCCCCAGGATGCCGCTCAAGCCTGCTTTCTTGCGATCCTTTCCACCGATGAGGGTGCGAGGAAGATCGCGCGTCACAGCCCATCCTGGGTGGCCTCACTTCGTGAAGGACTCGACGCCCTCGCCCGATCCTTCGGGATCGGAGAGATCCACGACCCCCGCAGGTAGCCGGGTGGCAATTGCCACCTGGACCAGGTTGGTCCCTCAATCATTGGAGCGTCCAGGTGCGGATAGCCAAAATGATTGAGGGCCTCGTGGCGGAGATCAAATTTTTTTGATCGGTCCATCGGGACGCAGGCAAAAAAAAAGCCCCGGAAGGCGTGAGCCTTCCGGGGCTTTGATTCAGTTCCCTTTCCTCTCTTCCTCATCGAGTCGCTCACGCAACCAGACTGTGATCTGATTGGTGAGCGATCGATGGTTCCTCTCCGCGATCCTCTTGATCCTGTCCGCATCGTAATCGGTGAGCCGTATGTTCACCGCTCTCTTCTCGCTACCCATCTGTTCCATCTCCTTCCTGTTCCAGTTCCCCCGCTGCACTCGCAACGAACTCTTGGAAAGCAAACTGAATCACCTCTGAGTACGAAGCGTATGGAACCTGAACGGGATCGAGTCCGATCCCTTCGATGATTCGCACCGCGTCCTCCAAAGGAATGTCCATCGAGATCTCTTCGGTGAACTTCACGTTGATAGTTTCCATTGCATTCATTCCTTTTCTGTTGGTTGTTAGTGCATCCTTCGATGCGAAGGTGAGCCACCCATGTGTCGGGAAGGGGAATGAACAACACCCCTGCCTCACTGCGAGGCCACACTTGGATGACCCACCTTCGCATCGGGCAGCGAGGCTGCCCGATGCCGTTCACTTGGTCGCAAGGATCAAGTCAACTTCATTCTCCGAAACGAACTTCGTATTGAGAAGTGTCCGAAGCGCGTAAATCCTTCCATCCAACGTAGTGATATCAATCAATCGTTGCTTGCTTCCGCTTCCCTTGTTCGGAGATCCCTTCTCATAGACACTCGACCTTTCAATCTTGAGTTTCTCGATCTCATCTCGGCACCAATCGCGGATCGCTTCCGCTTCGCCACCATCCTTGTACGTACACACGTAAACCACACCCATCACTCATCCTCCTGTTGTTTGTTGTTTGTTTCGATGCTTCACCTTCCGGGTGTACCCCTTCGCACCCTTGCGGGTGCCATGGGTACCACCGGTAGGCATCTTGTTCTTCGTTCTCGACACTCGCCGCACGATGCGGGCGAGATCTTTTTCGTTCATCGCTCGCCTACCGTCCATCGAATTCCTCCATCTTGAACGAGGTACCCAGGGCTTCGTTGATCCAGTCCAGAAAGTCTTGGCTCTCAGGTGCGGTGATCTCATGCGCTCCATCGGTATCGTACGTGGATGCCAAGCGGCTTCGACCGTTCGCGTTCTCCGGTATGCCATACAGCGTGTAAACGCTGACGCCGGGATGTGCCCGGCCCGTGCGAACTCCAACCCAGTAAAGACCCGCACCTTCCCCAGAGAAGCTCACGAATCGGTTGGTAATAATCTTCATCACTCTGTTTCTCCTTGCACGTTGATGCGTGCATTGTTGTTGGTTGTTGCTTCATGCGAAGCATCATTCCCGTACCGCTTTCGATACGGGAACGATGCTTCGGGGAGTTGCCTCCCCGAAGCGGAGCCATCACGAATCCTTCGTGATGATGATGCGTCGCCCGAAGGGCGGCGCATCGAAGCGACCGTAGGTGTCCGCCCAGACGATCGGAGCATCAACCTTTTGACAGGAGTGGAAGTCGCCGATGCCGAGATCGGTCAAGACAACCACGCAAGAGAACTCGACGTTCAGATCGAGTCCGACTTGTCGGAGGCGATCGAAGGCAGGGCCTACGACCGTACCACCGTACCCGTGTCGCTCCGGGTTCTCAAAACGCACACCGTTCTCAAAGATCTGCGGCTCACCACGAACCTGAGTGTCGAACTGAATCCACACAACAACTTCAGGGGGAGTCGGAAGATCGTTCACGATGGCTTCGACCTGGGAGAGTCCAAGCGCGAACTCTTCCTTGCCAACTGAGCCTGAGCAATCCGAAAGGATTGCGATGGCACCGACGCCATCCTCGGTGTAGCCCGGGAGGTAGAGGTCGCTGCCGATGAAGCGGCGATTGCTCTTGTCCCAGGTTGACTCGGGATCTCCAGTTGCCTTGCGGACAAACTCGTCCAACTCGGCACGCCAATCGATGCGGCTCTTCTCAAGAGCCTCACCGAAGACATCGGAGAAACCGTTGCCGCCGTCGCCCGTTCCGATCGCCTTCTCCAGTTCATCGGAGCGTTGGTTCGTAACGGCCTGCTCTGCGATCTCGTTGAACTTGTCCGAATCGGAGAGGGCCGATCCATCTTCGTTCGTCTGATCTTCGACCTCGCCCCAGGTGGAGGGATCGGGAACTTCGTAGTCGCTAACGATCTTGGTTTTACCGTTCGGACCTCCGGGATTGACATTGCATTCGTCGTCGTCGTCGTCCCCCGATCCTCCTTCGCCGCCTTCGCCTTCCTCTTCGCCGCTCCCGCCTTCGTCTTCGCCTTCCTCTTCGCCGCCTTCGTCGCCTCCGGTTCCTCCTTCGCCTTCGTCTTCGCCTTCCTCTTCCGGCGGCGGCGGCTGGTTTCCACCACCACCACCTTCATCCTTCAGCGCAGAGTAGATCTGCTCTTCGGACTTGCCCTTCCACTTCCAGTTGAAGAGTGCGCCGGTAGGAATCTTGAGTCCCGCCTCAACGAGAATCAAGTTGATGACGAAGTCGCACGCCACGTTCCAGAGTTCCGGGTTGCGCGCACCACGTCGGACGTGGTGACACAACGCAATGTGCAGCAGTTCGTGAAGCAGGACGAAGGTGAGGTCACCGTCCGTGACTGCATTGGCGAACTTCGTTCCGAAACGAATGCGCTTCCCGTTGGTCGCTGCGGTCTTGGTGTTGTCATCGATCTCGATGTTCGCACGCAACGCACGATTCCCAAGGAATGGGTGCGAAAGAATTGCGTGCCGCCGCACCCGCTCAAGGCGGGTGCGAACGTGAGCTACTAGTTCTTCTGAATTCATCTCGTATCTCCGATGCTCAAATGTTTTGAGCGTTTGTTGGTTAAACGGAGGGGGAGACACCGTGCCTCCCCCTTCCAATCAGACAAGCCCAGCGAGCTTGTCTGCGATCTTCGCGACCTTGCCTGCGGCTTCGTCCCGCGCACCCTTATCCGACTTGAGGTCTTCAAAGTCGGGAACGAGAACTGCATTCGTGATCTCGGTAGCGAGAGCAGTCAGGGTCGCATCCTTCTTGCCGCTGGCATCGGGAAGGTTCAGCCCATCCAGCGCAGCAACGAAGTCAGCGAGGTTCGTTTGAACCGTCGCTTCAGGAAGCTGAGCCTTCGGAACATTGCCGTATCGGCTGAGTGCCGTCGCCGACTGACTGACCAGACCGTGGAGCCTGCCGTAGACATCCTTCACCGCTTCTCGGTGGAGACCGCCAAGCTCCTCCGTGACTCGGTCGATCTCCTGCTGGCCCAACGTGTGGCGAAGGTCGCCTGCTTCGGGCACGGGTCGAACCCCTTCGACCAACTGCCAACTGTCCACCCAATCCTCCGCGGAGAGGTAGACAGCCTCCGCGAAGAGCGCACCGTTCTTCGCCTTCGCAGCAGGAAGGATCTCCGAATCATATCGGTCACCTGCCCTGTGCACTTCGTCGTAGAACTTGATCTTCCCTGCATCGACAAGGCGATCCCAGTTCGGCTTGCCCGGCTTCGCAATGATCTGTTCGCCGTGTTCCCACGGATTCGTGATCGCCCGATGATCCTGATACAGGGTTTCGTAGACCCGCAGAATGTCGCGAACATCCTCTCGCCGGTACAACTCGACGTTGTAGTTCCCGGCGTTCGCCTCCGCACCGAAGTGAACGTGGACAAGGTCGCTTGCCTTCGGAATCCGCGCAGACCTTTTCGGTTGCGTCAGCTTTAGTGAAACAAGAATCGCATATTTTCTCAGACTGAAAGCCATGATGCTTTCTCCTTTGTTGTTTTGAATTGCCATTGTTTTGTTTGACCGGTGACCCGATCCCGATTCACGAAGAGACTTCGCGAACGGGGATCGAGTGCGACGCACCGGAGCGCGCCGCACCCAATCACTTGACTATCCCGTGACGAGAGACTGATTCGCGCAGGACCAAGTGTCCCACTCCTTCGGCTCCGTTGCCCTGTTGTCTCCGTTCAACGTCGGAACGGAGTGGAGGAACAACGCACGGTACCGATCGTCCAGTCGATCGACGTACTCGCAGGCGTTACCGATGTTCGTATCATCGGCGAGCTTGGCGAGTGCGATCACGATGGACACCGCAGCATCGAAGTCTTCAAACTCAGGAAGGTCCGCAGTCTTCGGGTTCGCGAAGACCGTTGCAGGAAGGATGACCCCGGCGTACCGGCGGATGAACGGTGCGACCTGAATCGCAGCGGTCTCGCCGAGAACATCGGAAGCGAATCCGAGAAGATCCTCGTCATCCACCCCTTCACGAATCGCATCGGAGAGAGCGTGAAGCTCTCGACCGGTGGACTGCTGCTCATCCACTGCACCGTCCCATCCCTCGATGAGGTGGGGGTAATGCTGCGCGGCGGCAATCAACTCTTCAACGATCCCGTTGCCGTGCGCCCAGTCGATCCAACTCTGAGCAGAGGGTTCGATCTCGATCAACGCGAAGCGTTGTCGCAGCGCAGCATCGAGTCGGCGAAGACCGCACCCATCCTGCACACGGTTCCCGCATGCAACGATGTACACATCCTTGGGAACAACGTACTCGGCAAGCGTCCGCTCCAGAATCAACTGGTACAGGACGTGTGCCACCGAAGGGGTTGCGTGGGTCACTTCGTCAATGAAGATGATGCCCGGTCCCTCAGTCGGAAATTCTCCCGGCTGAAACCACTCGGTGACGTGACGTTCGCGATCGATGCCCGGCACCCCGCGAAAGTCTACGGAGTCTCGACATGCCACCCGCAGATCCAAAAGGATCGGGAGCTTGTCGTAGCCTTCGTGGTCCCTCGCCAGTTCCGTTGCGATCTGTTCACGAACAAGCCAACTCTTCCCGATGCCACTGGCACCGAGAAGAAGTACGGCTCGACCGATGCGGAGCCACGTCACTGCGCGGCGTACGGCTTGCGCCGCACTCGACTTGATAATCTTTTCACTCATTCTGTTTGCTCTCCTAAAGCGTTGTTGGTTGCATCAGAGAATCCGATGCAATGAACAGCCAACCAATTGATTGACCATTCATTGCATCGAACGCTTGTGCGTTCGATGCGTGAGCCCCGACTAGAAGTCGAGTTCGACGTTCGACCTCGTCATCCCCGACAGAATCTCAGGGAGTTCGGACAGCCCGCACTCGACAACCCCACCAACGGTCAACCCGTCAGGATCGGAGGGGGAAGGTTCGATGCGAATATCCACTACCCATTCCGGCTTGCCGGTCACTCCAACGTCATCCACCGTTGCGGTTCCTCGCACCTTCACGATGTTGTCGCCGTCGAAACCTTCGCCGGTCCCGTGAAACTTAATGACTTGTCCCTTTGCACTCATGGTTCATTTGCCTTTCGTTGGTTGCACCAGAACATCCGATGCAATGAATGCACTGCGATGCAATGCATTCATTGCATCGAACGCGCAATGCGTTCGATGCGCTGACCCTACTTGGACACAAGGTCAGCGGGAGCCCTCCGCTCGCAGCGGGAGCAGCGGACCCATTCGTCGTCCGCAGGGTTGGCGTCCTTCAACAGGATCGCCCAAACCCAGAGGTGGTCGCTTCCGAAATCGGAAACGCACTCCTTCGGGTCAAGTCGAGAGAACTCTTCGATGATGCTCATGTCGCACCTCCTTCTGTTGGTTGTTGGTTGTTGTTACTTGTCGAGTCGAGCGTTCTCGACTTCATCTTCGGCCAACTCTTCGATGGCCTGCTCTTCCAGTTCGTTCTGCTTGATCAGTTCATCGCGGCGAGCGATCAGCGCATCGCACTCGTTGCGCCACTTCCGCTCTACCAATGCACTCTTCCCGGTTCCAAAGTGGCCCTTGGGCAAGAGCGGGTTGCGGAACAGCAGGTCTTCGTAGAGTTCCTCTGCGCTCTTGCCCTCCCAGGGATCGTCTTCTCCAGTGTCAAGGAAGATGATGCCGGGCTTCTTGTTCGCCCAGTCGATCCACGAACTCCTCCACTCTGCTTCGGTGGGAAGCTTTGCGGGGAGGCAGGTTGCGTCTTCGGCTGGGTCGTCTTCTCCAGTGTCAAGGAAGAGTTCCCCGTCGGCTTCGGTCTCCGCGATGCTGTCGAGTATCTGGATAGCCTTCTCTCGCAACTCCTTGATGGCCTTCTCTGCGTTCTTCTTTTCCAAGATGCGTTCGTTCAACTCGTCCCACACGCCGCGCAGTTCATTGATTTCATTTTCGTGCATTTGTTTTGCCTTTCGTTGTTACACCGGAACATCCGATGCAATGAATGCACTGCACTCGCAATGCATTCATTGCATCGAACGCGCAATGCGTTCGATGCGGTGGACACTCAATGCCCTGTTCAGTCGTCAAGCGAGAGCGAGGGGCAGCGCCGATGCGACCACTCGTTTGTGGAATAGAAGAACTCCATCCCTTCGGGCGTCTCCAGTCCATCCGCTAGCAACGCTTCGGCGATTGCACCCCAGGTGCCAAGTCGAAATCTTTCGTCGTGCCCTGCCAGGACACTTGTTCCTTCCGGCTTGCCGCAGGCCTCGACCGTCAGATGAGCGTACTTGTCCCCTTCGATCTCGTTCGCGAGTTCCAATGCTTCGCGAAGCAGTCGGCGAAGCTTTGCTTCCTTCGGAGTGAAGATGAAGTTGGTCTTTGCGTGTTCGTACATGGTCTCTCTTTCTTTTGTTTGTTGATTGCATCTATCCGATGCGCGGAATGCAAAGTTGCCTTTGCATTCAACGCATCGAACAGAGCGCAGCGCAGTGGCGAGTGATCTTCCCACGAATGGGTGCCACCCTGAACTGCATTTGCTGCGATCGTTCGATTGCGTGCATGCACCAACCCTTGAGCCTCCCGCTTGCTAGGCGTCTCTTCTGGTTGGTGTGTTCTTCGTTCCTCCGAGCGACTCCCGTCTCCAGTTCGCTGCGCGCAACGCGCAACCGATTAGGGTGCACTTCGTTGCAGAGAGTAAAAGGGATCGGGATGAATGCCGTGCGATTCGTTTCCGTGCGTTGGATGAACTGAACCGCGTAGGATCGTTTCGGAGAATGGTCGAGCGCGTC
>Ga0080013_1002051_pt1 | contig 24815 bp, 32 predicted proteins | sample ETNvirenome_6_85_FD_69236 | JGI IMG/M metagenome (GOLD analysis project Ga0080013, IMG submission 69236) | Marine viral communities from the Pacific Ocean - ETNP_6_85 (SPADES assembly) (version 2) | ecosystem: Environmental > Aquatic > Marine > Oceanic | place: Pacific Ocean | collected 2013-06-19
TGGAAGAGGATTTGCAAGTGAAGGTTCACTGGCAAGGAAAGGTCAATGCGCGCTATTTTGCCGTCAAGACCCGTCAAGACCCTCATATTGCGCTAGAGGAGGCTCTCAATCAAAAGCGCGCCGACAAGAAGAGGCGTAAGGCAAAGCTTAACAAAAAGCGCCGCAAGAAGTGAGAGCCGAAACACGTCGAGATCGCTATGATAAAAAGCTTAAAACTGCCAAGAAGTATCCGATTAGTCTCTGCGCTATCAATTTCCGCGACGATGATAATCTTGGGTATTTGGTTAGGAGTGCTGCTTGCTTTGGTGCAGAACGGCTTTATGTGGTTGGACACGTTCCTGAACGCAGTTGTCTAAAGGCCCCTTCTGGAAGCTTAACGGATTATGTGGAAATTGAACAATTTTCGCGGCCGGCTGAATTTCTTATGCACACACAGCTGGAAGGGATTCAGATTGTCTGTGCGGAATTGGTGGAGGGCGCAAGACCTCTATCTGCTTATAATTTCAATTTTGATCGCCCTATTTGTTTGGTCGTTGGTAACGAACAAATTGGAATTCCCTCTGAAATTCTTGCAAGATCTGATATAGTATATATAGAGATGCCTGGAGTGGGGTATTGTTTGAATACCTCTCAAGCAGCAAATATAATGCTTTATGAGGCGGTCAAGCAATTTAAAAAACGTAACTAATTATTATAGAATGTCAAATGATCATGATAGAAAACAATTGCCGGCATTTCTTAAGACAGTATATCTTTCAAATAGAGAAATACGTCTTATTCTTGCTGGTCTATATTCTTTAAATATGCCTAAAGACGAAGTAGAAAACACTCTTTGGAAAAAACTTTTATTCGAGAAGCTACATAAAAAAACTCGCAGGAAGAAGGATTAAATGAATGTCCATACTAGAGATGTACTTAAATTAAAAGCAGCGATAGAATTTGGTTCAGAGTTTATTTACACCATAAAGCAGGGCGGCCTAGGCCTCACTTTGACTATTTCCTGCTGCGATCTCCCCTCATCACGCGAAAGGGCCGCAGAAGTAAGAAAGAAGGCACCTTCTCGATGGGAAGGTCTTTATGTAATAGTAACTTATTCAGATGAAGAAGAAGGTGATTCGTTATATGATCCTAATTTGGTATAAAATAGACGCATGACAACAGAATTAGCAGTATATACGGCTTTAATAGCATTATTTATTAATGTTATTAGTTTATGGGCCATTAATCGTATACGATCTGATCAAATAAGGATAATAAAAATGATTTTCAAACGCTTAAAATATGTAGAAACGATTTTATCGCATTATGATATGATCCCACTTCCATGGGAAATAGAAGATTTTAATAATGCCGACGAAACAACAAAATATCTTAAACGAGAAGGAAATGTAGTATACTTAGAAAAGGAGGAGCAATAATATGACAAAATTACCACAAACACCATATGATACGGTATGTGTTTCCGGAGGATTTGATCCGGTACATATCGGACACTTGCGAATGCTACAAGAAGCCGCCGCTTTTGGCAAAGTTATTGTGATTGTAAATTCGGATGATTGGCTTATGAGAAAGAAAGGATATATTTTTATGCCTTTTGAAGAGCGATGTGAAATACTTCGCGGCTTTGCATCTGTTGATGAAACAGTTGTCGTTGATGATGTTGATGGCACTGTTTGTGAGGCACTTCAAAGAATAAGACCAACTTATTTTGCAAATGGCGGCGATAGAAAAGTTGATAACACCCCCGAGATGAAATTATGCGAAGAGTTGGGAATTGAATTACTTTGGAATACAGGCGGGGGCAAAATACAAAGTTCGCGGGATCTTGTTAATACCTCGCCAATGCTGAACTCAACAGAAGACGATCCGGATTTATATATTAAACCAAGTAGAGTCGAAATTGTAACGGCACATGATCTCCCCAAGAAATCGTAAGTTTCTTTTGGGTTCTCTAATTAATGAAGAGACGAAGCCTAGATGAGTCGAAAGAAAATCTATATTCTAGACACCAGCGTTTATCTCACAAATGCTGAATGTATTTATGCTTTCAAAAATAATGATATATATATCCCCTTAAAAGTTTTTGAAGAAATAGATAAACATAAAAAACGCCAGGATGTTGTGGGCGCCCAAGCACGAAAGATAATTAGACTTTGGGATGAATTACGTTCTCGTGGCTCAATTAATAAAGGGATTCGGATTAGAAAAGGTCTCGGAATAATTAAATCAGTAAGCGCTAGCGGGATAACACAAGGGGATCTTCCTCTAGATTTGGATATTAAAATACCTGATCACTTAATCATAGCGACAGCTCTTAAAACTCAAAACGAAACATCTAATAAAGTTATATTAGTTTCCCGCGATATTAATATGCGAGTGATTGCTGATGCGATTGGCCTAACATCTGAAGATTTTCAAAATAACCAAATTGTTGATAGTAGTGATAATATCTTTACAGGCCTTTCTACCGTTTTGGTCGATGATCAAAAGATTGATAATTTTTACGAAAAAAAGAATGTATATTTAGAAGGTAAAGGACTCTTTCCTAATCAGTACATAATGATGGTATCAAATGCCAATGAGAAAAAATCAGCATTAGGAAGATTTATTAATGATTCAACGCCTGTTCTACAATTATCACAAAAGAAAAAAGGAGTGTGGGGGATTAAAGCAAGAAATAAGGAACAATCATTTCTTCTGGATGCTCTGATGGACCCGCGGGTTCAGATAGTTACTGCTATTGGTAAAGCAGGCAGCGGTAAGACCATCTGTGCCATCGCTGCAGGCCTCGAACAGACCATAGATGAAGTCACAGCCGCCTACTCGCGAATAATCGTCTCACGGCCCGTACAGCCCCTAGGAAAGGACATCGGTTTCTTGCCCGGTAGCCTGGAAGAGAAAATGGCCCCATGGCTGATGCCAATTCAAGATAATTTACAGTTTTTAATGGGAAATGATAAAATAACACTTGACATTTATCGTCAAAAGGGTACAATAGAAATAGAAGCTATGACTTATATTCGTGGTCGTTCAATCTCTAATGCTTTTATTATAATTGATGAGGCACAAAACTTGACATCTCACGAATTAAAGACTATAATAACAAGAGTAGGCGAAGGTACAAAAATCGTGCTAACTGGCGATATAGAACAGATTGATAATATTTACGTTAATGCTACGACAAATGGTCTCACGCATGCGGTTGAAAAGTTTAAGGGCTTTGAACTTGCTGCACACGTTACCTTAAACAAGGGCGAGAGATCAAAAGTTGCAACCTTCGCTGCAGAAAATTTGTGAGATTAAAGTGGATTTAGAAAACCCCGATTTAGAAAACCCCGTAGAAGACAATACTGGTTTAAAACAGCTGATTGTGAATTATATTGGAACGCGACTCGAGGCTGAAGAAGACGTGACGGTTGATATGGCTATTCAGGTCTTCGCCGCGGAGTTTCCAGAGTTTTTGATGGCCATCGCCGAAGAAAACTTCCTTAGAGGATATCAGCAGGCCTTGGACGATCTAGAAAACACAACATCAAAATAATGGAATATTATATACACAATGTTCCCGTATTCGTTACGGCCACTCCGGAAGAAAGTGTCGACATCCCTACATTTTGTGTAGAAGCAGAAGAATTTATATCTCCCGCTTTATTAAACAATGTAGATGTAATCTACATTGGAAAATTTAAAGAATTACAAGATCGAAATGCGGCTTTTATGAATGGCGGGATTTATATGACGGCTGCTGAGCCTACAGTATTTGATATGATAGAAAATTTTGTTCATGAAGTTGCACACTCTTTAGAAAATCAATTTGCGTGGCAGATATATGATGATAGTTTAATCCAAGAGTTTAAAGGTAAAAGAGAGCGGCTTTACCATTTACTCCACGCAGAGGGATATCATATTAACCCTGTGTTATACTCTTATACTGAATATAATAAAAAGTTTGATGAGTTTCTCGCCAACGAAGTGGGCTATCCTACTCTATTATCTATAACAATGGGACTATTTGTATCCCCATATGGTGCCACCTCTATTCAAGAGTATTTTGCAAACGGATTTGAAAAGTATTTTTTGGATAGTCCACAGAAAGTGCGAGATATAAGCCCCGTCTTATACAGCAAGATTGAAGAAATAGTAAATGCCGAAGCGTGAACATATATCATACTCAGAATTAAAAGACTGGAACACCTGTCCTCATCTTCATAAGAAATCCTGGATCGAAAAGGTTGCAAAATTCGAAGGCAATGAATACACAGCCTTTGGAACAGCTATCCATGACGTATGCGAGAAGAAACTTCTAAAGGAAGACATCAACGGTGCAGAAATATTCCAGATTGGCTTTGATAAGAAGCTCCAAGAATTGATGGAAAAAAATATTGAGGTAAATAAGACAAATGTAGAAACAATGCGAACTGCTGGTCCTGCGATCTTGGCAGAAGTAGAAGATGCTCTTGAAGATTACTTCGGTGATTATGAAGTATTCTCTTCGGAAGAAATGCTCTATGTACCAATTGAGAACTTCAATATCAATTTCAAAGGTTTCGTGGATGCTGTCGTTAAGGTAGGGGACACCTATCATCTATTTGATTGGAAGACATGTTCCTGGGGTTGGGACTCTCGGCGAAAAGCCGAAAAGATGGTGACGTATCAGTTAACCCTCTATAAACATTTCTTTTGCCAAAAACACAAAATTGATCCTAAAAATGTTGAAACTCACTTTGCATTGTTAAAAAGAACGGCCAAAAAAGATCGCGTGGAGATATTTAGAGTTACGAGCGGCAAGAAAAAAACCGAAAACGCTCTTAAACTTTTATACCAAGCCATTTATAATATCACTAAAAGGGTAAGCATCAAAAACAGGCTGAATTGTTTGAAGCCCTATCGTTGTAGCCTGTATAAAACCGAACACTGCCCGTAAAGGAACCTCCATGTCAGATAAAATTAAGATTTTCACTATTGGTGATCACCCCCTCTCTCCTTCGGGGGTTGGGACACAAACAAAATATATAATTGAAGGCATGCTTAAAACTGGTAAATATCAGTTTGTTTCGTTTGGAGGAGCCATCAAGCATCCAAATCATGATCCACAGTCGACCGAGGAGTGGGGAGAAGATTGGCTCATTTGGCCAGTCGATGGTTATGGCGACCCCGACCGGGTAAGAGCCATGATACATCAACAAAAGCCAGATATATTATGGTTTATGACGGACCCTAGATTTTATGGTTGGCTATGGGGCATAGAAAACGAAATTCGGGCACACGTGCCAATGGTTTATTATCATGTGTGGGATAACTATCCTTATCCAACATTTAATAGATCTTTTTATTTGTCAAATGATCATGTTGCATGCATATCAAAATTAACACATGATATTTTGCAAACAGTAGCACCCGAGGTCGAGAGTTCATATATACCGCATGCGGTCGATGAGGAGATATTTAAGCCTTTCCCCAAAGAAGATGTTAAGAAATTCCGTCGGGAAAAGAATTTAGAAAATAAATTTGTATGTGTTTGGAATAATCGCAACGCGCGCCGAAAACAGTCAGGTACGCTAATTTGGTGGTTTAAAGAATTTCTAGATAAAGTGGGCCACGATAAGGCCACGTTGATAATGCATACTGATGTCCATGATCAACATGGTCAGAATTTAGATACGATTATTCGAGAGCTTGGAATAGTAAATGGCGAAGTTTTATTTTCTCGTGAGAAGATAACGCAGTCCGATCTAGCTATGGTGTATAATCTGGCCGACTTAACCATCAATATCTCAGATGCTGAAGGATTTGGCTTGGCAACCCTAGAGTCACTTTCTTGTGGGACACCAATATTGGTTAGTATGACTGGCGGCCTCCAAGATCAAATAACTGATGGAAAGGATTGGTTTGGGATAGGACTGCAGCCGTCGTCAAAAGCAATCATTGGATCTCAGCAGGTACCCTTCATTTATGAGGACCGCTTAAACAAAGAAGATTTTTTAGAAGCGCTTATGAAAATATATGAAATGACCCCCGATGAGCGCGGCGAACTTGGAGCAAAGGGTCGCGCATATACACAAAAACAATTTAATTTTGAGAATTTTATTCAACAGTGGGATGATTTATTCACTAAAATTAATGAAGATTGTGGTTCTTGGAGCGATAGAACAGGATATAAAACATATGAGGTAAGGACTTTTTAAATGAGAAAGAAAATTTTAATTAAGGCACCAATTTTATCACGCTCTGGTTATGGGGAACAATCACGTTTTGCTCTCCGGGCCTTGAAAACAAGGGAAGACCTGTATGATATATATTTGATAAACATTCCATGGGGTAATACCGGACAGTCTATTGATATTTCTCCGGAGCGCCGGTGGATTGATAATGCGATGCTAAAGACAGCACACTATGTTCAAGACGAGAATATAGCCGAAAAATTTGATATTACTTTACAAATTACAATTCCGTCCGAATTTGAAAAAATAGCTCCCGTTAATATTGGATATACAGCAGGTATTGAGACCACGCTTGTGGCGCCAGAATGGTTACAAAAGTGCAACGAAATGATGGATAAAGTTATCACAATTTCAAAACACTCAAAAAATGTTTTTGAACAGACCAAGTATACCGCAACAAATAACCAAACTGGTGAAACTATTAGTGATTATGGAATTCTAATACCTGTAGATGTGGTCAATTACCCGGTACGTACAGCTGAACCTGAGGAAATTGATATCAAATTAGAAACAAAAAAGAATTTTCTGGTCGTATCTCAGTGGGGCCCTCGCAAAAACTTGGATAACACTATTAGATGGTTTGTGGAAGAATTCAAAAATGATGAAAATGTTGGACTGATTTTAAAGACAAACACCGCCTCCGATTCAATTACAGACCGAATGCATACCGCGGCGCGCCTCGAAGAGCTTTTGAAACTGTTCATCCCTAATCGCAAATGTAAAATATATCTTCTCCATGGAGAAATTAGTCCCGGCCAACTTACGTGGCTTTATCAACACCCCACAATGAAGGCTTTAATTAATATAGCTCATGGCGAAGGATACGGATTACCGCTTTTTGAAGCAGCTTACAACGGACTACCCTTGGTTACAATACCTTGGGGCGGCCAGCTGGATTTTATCTGCAAGCCTAATAAAAAAGGGAAGCAAGTCCCACGCGTCGAAAGAGTAAATTATGATATAAAGCAGGTTCAAAAGGAAGCTGTTTGGCCTGGGGTTATTCAAGAAGATTCTAAATGGGCCTATGCCCGAGAAACCTCTTATCGCCGGGCATTGCAGGAATGCTTAGGAAAAGAAGTTCATCGAAAAAAAGAAGCAGGAATCCTTCAAAAGCATATTCTAGAAAGATTTTCGGAAGAAAAAATTTATAAGGATTTTCTTGATTGTATCGCGCCATTAATGTGGGACTCTCCGGACGAAAATGATTCTGAATTTGCATTTTTCGAAAGGCAAAATTTAAGTGAATGATAAGGCTCTAGTAATCCAACCTGGAAAACTTGGCGATATATTAATAACAGCCCCAATAGTTAAGTATTATTACGATTTGGGGTATACAGATATACACTGGCCAGTTTTTAGTAACTTTACATCAATGGTTGATAGATTTGAATATGTAAAACCAATTTCGTTTGATATTGGTCTCGATCCTGCAACGTATCTTAATAACAAGCGTGTTAGTTTTTTTGATAAATTTAACACCGCCGGGTCCCGCTCGCAACAATTTTTCAAAATACTTCACGAAATCTATCCAGATGTTTCTGAATTTAAGGTTATAGACGCATGCTTTGCTTTTCCGGGTCATTTTAATCCTAGAAATAACGAAATAGGCCACACCTATATGCAGCAGGATAAAAGTTGGCTACAATTAAAATATGATCTCGCCGAGGTTCCACTAAAACAGAGGTGGTCTCTGGATTATACTCGAGATATTGACAAAGAAGATAAATTATTAGATTTTATAAAGAAATATGCATATCGTAAATATGGAAGTTATGATTATTCAATTGTGCAAGAATATGAGCCACACCCGGATCGACCTTTCCCAAAGCATAAAGTCAAAAATCCAATCAATTTTTCATATGTTAAGGGCTACGAGATCGTGGATTGGCTAAAAGTGCTAGAAAATGCGCTAGAGATTGTTTGTATCGATTCTTGTCTGTGTCACTTTGTAGAGGTTGCCTCATCTCTGAAGGACATAAAGAAAGTTTATTTAGGAACAGAAGAACCCCACCACACTTCTTTTATGAATAATATATTATTCAATAATTGGACCAATCTCTCAGAAACTGACATATCTTATGGAGTATCGAGTATAGAAGATTTATGATAACAGTTTTTGTTAATGGGTGTTTTGACATACTACACCGCGGCCATATAGAACTGTTCCAGTATGCACGTTCTATAGGTGATCGTGTTATTGTAGCTGTGGATTCCGACAAGAAGATTACTAAAGATAAAGGTCTGGGGCGCCCAGTTAATAATTTGAAAGATAGGATATATTTTTTATCGCGACTCAAGGATGTTGATGAAGTGTTATATTTCGATACGATTGAAGAGCTAGAAAATTTAGTAAAGAAAATGGCGCCCGATGTGATGGTAGTGGGATCGGATTGGCGAAAAAAAGTAGTTGTGGGAGGCCAATATGCCAAAACAATTAAATATTTTGAGAGAATAGATGGATATTCAACAACAAAAATTATTCAAGACACTTGTAATCGGTGATGCGTGTATTGATAAATATCATTATGGGCATTGCGAACGATTAAGCCTCGAGGCGCCCGTGGTCATATTGCGACATAGCCATAGTGAGGAACGAGAGGGGATGTGTCTTAATGTGGTAAATAATTTACGAGCTTTTGATCAACATGCCGCAGTAGATAAAATTTATAATAAAGAGCTTATCTATAAAGAACGCTTTGTTGATCTAAAAACAAGACAACATCTTTTAAGATTTGACGTGGGAGAAAGCGGCTTATTGACGCCATTATCGGAAGCGTCTATAAAAAAATTAAAAATCGAAACGTATGCTACTGTTATCATATCCGACTATAATAAGGGGTTTATAACTACAGAAGCTGGCGGTCTGATAGCACATATATGTGAGGAAAATGGTATCCCGCTTTTTGTCGATTCTAAAAAAGAAGATCTGAGTTGCTTTAAAAACGCGATTATTAAAATAAATGAAGATGAATTTAAAAAGGTTACCGAATACCCAGCAAATTATGAACTTATAGTCACTATGGGTGCTTCCGGCGCTCGATGGCGCGACGAAGTGTATAAAACTCGAAAATGCGAAGTGTTTGATGTCTCGGGCGCCGGCGACACATTTCTTGCCGCTTTGGTTGTAGAGTATTCTAAAACACAATCATTACCAAAAGCCATTAAATTTGCCAATAAATGTGCTAGAATAGTAGTACAAAAGTTCGGTACGTACGCACTGAAATCAGAGGATCTAAAATGATTTATGTATTTGATATCGACGGTACTATTTGTACAACGGATGAAAAACTAGACTATGAAAACGCTCAGCCGCTGACGAAGAGAATAGATAAGGTTAATGCTCTTTATGAGGAAGGACATACAATTTATTTTCAGACAGCAAGAGGAATGGGTCGGTCTGACAACTCGGCCGCCTATGCTTATAAGGCTTTTTATGACCTCACCAAGTCACAGCTTGATGCGTGGGGCGCCAACTACCATGGACTATTCTTAGGCAAGCCGGCCGGCGACATTTATATAGATGATAAGGGAATTAAAGATGAAGCGTTCTTTACCGATTAAATTTGTTCCTAAAGGGTGGGGATTCGAAAAGTGGATTGTTAATAATGAAGAGTATTGTGGAAAGGTGCTCTACATTGTAAAAGACAGGAAATGCTCTTGGCACTACCATAAATTGAAAGATGAAGTGTTTTATGTTCAAGCTGGCAAAGCACTTGTAAAATTTTCAGAACACGACAATTTAGATACTGCGCAACAGGTGCTACTAGAACGAGGGGATAATTTTCATGTGTGCCGCGGCCTCCGGCATCAAATTTGCGCAATTGAAGATACAGAATTGATTGAGTTTTCTACTCAACACTTTGATAGCGATAGCTACAGAATTAAAAAAGGAGATTAAAAATAAAATGGATATAAGTTTAAAATCAGAAAAGCCTCAGTTAATCCACAAAGATCCAAAGTCTTTTGTTATAGGTGGAGATATGGGGGATATTATCTATCACTTGCTTTTTATAAAAAAGCTTGGCGGCACTAAATATCATATTGATCCGTCCGGCGGGGCAAATGGCGGAAAGGGATATATAAGGGATGGATATATTGCCCTCGGCGACGGAAACCCGGGTAAATTTAATCTCTCTAAGGCATTGTTTCTTTTGCCGCTCTTAAAAGAGCAATCTTATTTGACAGATGTCGATCTTTATACTGGAGACCCCGCAACCGCATGGAAACATTATGATGTTCATGCTGGTGAATATCACAAAGATGATTTGGGAATTCAAAATTTAACATTTTTTCATGCTAAAAAATATGATTTGGATTTGAGTGACTTAGATGATCCGTGGTTGGAAGTACACTCCGACATCGACGTGCCTTGGGATCCAAATAGAAATATAATTATCAATCGAACCCCGAGATATCGAGGAAATGATAATTATTATTTTTTTAATAGACAGCGGTTCGATCAAAAGGGAGTTTTCGTTGGGCTCCCGGAAGAATATCAGGACTTTCGACAAAGATACGGATGCCCAAATCTCCCATATATAAAAACTGATACGGCTTTAGAATTGGCCGAGGTGGTTAATGCCGGGGATACTTTTGTTGGCAACGGGTCTCTCGCCGCGTCGATCGCCATGGGGCTTGGTAAAAATATAGAATATGAGTTTTGCTCTGTTGCCTGCCACTATATGTTTAATCGCTCCAATATGCAGTTATTTTAGGAGAAAAAAAATGAAAACAGCGTTTATATCATATGTATTTGGAAATGACCATGCAGTAATTAATTTTGGGACTTTCAAGATGATGGCGTCATTTAACCGATTCCACCCAGATATTCCTTTATATATGCTAACAGAAAAAGAGATCAACAAGGAAGTACAAACGGTGGTTCCCATGAGTCTGGCTTATTTAAACCCGCTGATGACAAGGACAATCGCCGATGATTATGATTTAGTAGTTCATATCGATACAGATATTGTTGTATGCGATCGCTTAGATGAAATTTTAGAGGGCGATTATGATGTTGCCGTAGCTCGTAATAATGCAGACCAAGGCTCCGCCGGTTGCGGCACTCCTCATAATCTTTATGGGAATGTCGACGTTTTTAAATACGCAAATGCTGGGATTGTGGCCTCTACTAAAAAAGAGTTCTGGGATGACTGGGTCGAACTTAACCAGAAGAACTTTAATAAGTATCCCATGCACGAGCAGGATAACTTAAATGAACTCCTTAGCACGGGTAAATACGATGTAAAATGGCTTGATCCTCCCGATGCACCCCTTTATTATAATATTGCTAGTGCCTATGGAGACGTTGAAAAATGGAATGGTCGTTGGGACAAACATTGGGAGAGCTGGGAAAGAATAGAAGTTAAAGATGACAAGCTTTGGCTAGATGGGAAATTAATTAAGATGTTACATTATGCTGGAGGCAACACCCCTGATAAGTTTAATCTTACAAGACATTTTAATGACGAAGTGACAGAACATATAAAAAAGCTGTGTAATATTCCAAAGAAATTTGCTGGTGAATAGGATCAACGATAGAGTGACTTTTAAATTTGTACATATTCCGACGATAACAGTCGTTCAAGAGAATGGAACAATAGACTTCGATTCTCTTGATTGGTCAGCATTACGCCCCAAAGGTGGGAGATTTGCAAACGAGAAACAGGATGAGTTTGTCTATCATGTGCTGGCTAAGCATTTAGAAAATCCTGGATTTTTCTTAGATGTGGGTTGCGCCCACCCTAAGGATGGTAGCAATACTTATATTTTTGAGAAGTATCTTGGTTGGTCCGGCATTGGATTTGACGTAGGTGATGTCGAGCGCGACGCAGACTGGAGTCTTCATCGAAACTCTGAGTTCTGTCAAGTCGACGCAACCTCCGAAAAATTTACAGATATCCTCAGAGAACGCGTCGGCGATAGAATCGTTGATTATATCAGCGTTGATGTAGATTTCGGCGCCTCCACCATTTTGGCTCACAAAGCATTAAAAAGAATTATGGATGCAGACATTAAATTTAAAGTTATGACACTTGAGCATGAATATTTTAAGTATGGCAATTTGGTTACGGAACCAACCAGGGATATATTAACCCAGCTGGGCTATAAAATGCTATTTAAGAATGTGGCATTCCCGGAAGGCCCCGGATCAGCCGGATTTGAAGATTGGTGGGTAAATCCAGAGCGGCTTCCTGATGGGGACATAATGAGCGTGGGTGATGAAAATTTAATTTATGATGAGTGTATAAGCAGAGTAAAATATTTTGATGAAAAAGAAGGAGAAGAATAGAAAATCATGCTTGTTTATGATGCTTGCCCTTTTTTAAATGAAAACGATTTATATGAGCTTAGGATAAATCAACATTGGAATTTTGTAGATAAATTTATTGTTGTCGAGGCTGCCCAAACACACACTGGCTGCCCGAAACCTTTTAACTTTGATAAAAAAAGGTTCGATAAGTATGCTGAAAAATTGTTATATATACAAATCGATTTCGATGATGTGGACTTTGCGAAAACCGACTTGTTAGATGGTTTTTCAGACTTTGCTGCTGATGAGTGGATTTTAGATAACTATCAAGGTAACTATTTTGTAAGAGTTTTAAAAGAATTGGGGGCTGCAGATGATGACATAATTTATGCTAGCTCTTTAGACGAGATAATACGAGAGGAGGCTTTTCATGAATGTATGGAAATATTTAAAAGTACAAAAGATGTTGAGTTTCCAATAAAGATCCCACCTAATCATCCACCACACCTTGTACAATACTGGCGGAATAATCAAAATAATTTTTTTCCAAACAATGTAAGTCGTCCTATAATGGGCTTTCACATGGAGTGGTTTGTATATAAGTTTAATTTAACATCTCATATACATTGTCCTATGGGCAATATTACAGAATATTCAACTTATAAGCAAATTTTGCCGGCAACGATGAGACATATGGGCCTTTGGACACATCCCCCAATTGGTACAATTGAAAAACCTGCTGGATGGCATTTTACTTTTTTAGATGATACAGATGGAAACAAAATTATAAAAAAACTAGATTCTTACGCGCACCACGCCGATTATATGCCTGGATATTTAAATCTCAATAAACACGATGTAATACAAAATATGCTTAAAAAACATAGAGCAAAGAAAAAGTCGCTAACATTTCCTGATTATCCATCTTATTTAGTTGATAACTTGGACAAATTTAAAAATTATATTTTTAAAGAGAGTACTTAAAATGGCTGTTTATGATTGTTTTACGTTTTTTAATGAAAACGATTTATTAGAGCTTAGGCTAAATCAGCATTGGGATTACGTCGATAAGTTTATTATTGTGGAAGCCGGCGAAACTCACACAGGGCTCCCCAAGGATTTTAATTTCGACCATCAGCGGTTTGAAAAGTATTCGTCCAAAATAATTTATCGCAAATTTGCTGACTTTGAAAGCGAAATGGCCTTGAATCCTCACCTGTTTGATGGTCATACTCGTTTTAATAGAGAGAGCCTAGGTCAGGTTACTGAAGACTGGGTAAGAGACCACTTTCAGGGAAATTATTTATTTAAAGTTTTAACTGACGTGGGTGCTGTCGACAAGGATATAGTCTATCTGAGTGCCCTAGACGAGATCGTCAGTGACCGCGGCTGGACTGAAGGCCTTGCGCGCTTCGAGAAACTGACGGCCGTCCCCACTGACCAGCTGTATCAATTATGGATAGGCAATGATCATTACCGCAAGATGAACGAACAGGCTTCAATCAACATTCGACCGGTGTTTGGTTTTGAAATGGATTGTTATGTCTATAAGTTTAATCTTTATAGTGAGAAACAAGCCGTGGGGATGATGACCGAATACAGCGTTCTTAAGCAAATCCTCCCCTCTACAACGCGCAGCCTCTCAATGTCCACTCACCCAAATGTTAAGGACGGCGGGTGGCACTTTAGTTTTTTGGACGACACCGAGGGAGAAAAAGTTTTGTTGAAACACCAAAGCTGGGCCCACTCTCGTGATACCCCCATCTCACCCACCGGCCACCCAATGCTCCGGGCTAAAAGAAAATATGACTTTACTACGGCGGCCGAAGCCCTACACCAACTTAAGACTGACTACAAACCCAGCTCCGTCCCAGTGACGGCGGAGACCCACCCTCGATATTTGATAGAGAACTTAGATAAGTATAAAAAATATCTTCAGTCTTAAATAATATTTGACAACACGCCATATAAGTGTTACACTAGACAGGTAATAAAAAATCCCTCTGGAGGGTGGAGTTAAAGAATGTTAAGAAAAACCTATATTATAGCGGAGATTGGGATCAACCATAACGGTAGCCTGAGAAACGCTAAAAAACTAATTGATGTGGCCTCCGTTGCCGGCTGTGATTCAGTAAAATTTCAGAAGAGAGATCCTGACGTTTGTGTGCCGGAACACCAAAAGAGTGTAATGAGAGACACTCCTTGGGGCCGAATGACTTATCTCGACTACAAATATCGAGTTGAGTTTGGAAAAAAAGAATATGATGAGATAGATCGTTATTGTAAGAAAAAAGGAATCGAATGGTCCGCGTCCCCTTGGGATTTAGGAAGTTTGGAATTCTTGATGGATTATGATATTCCTTATATTAAGATACCATCTGCAATGCTGAACAACGATGCGCTATTGGCCGCCTCTCGCGAGACGGGCAAGAGGGTTATAATGTCTACCGGGATGAGTACGCTAGAAGAGGTAGAGCACGCTGTATCTATTCTTAGTGCAGGAGGCAACACGAATTATGCCTTATTGCATTGCAACTCTTCATATCCGGCGCCGCTAGAAGAATTAAATTTAAGTGCTATTAAGACCTTGAAAGAAAAGTTTGGATGTGAAGTGGGCTATAGCGGCCACGAGTATCGTTTGGATACAAATGTCCATACAGTTTCTGCAATTTATTTAGGCGCAACGATCCTTGAACGACACATCACACTAGATAGGACTATGTGGGGCACTGATCATTCTTGCTCTGTGGAACCTCAGGGACTAATTAAACTAGTTAAAGGAGTCCGAGAACTGGAGATCTCGTACGGCGACGGCTGTGTGGGTGTCACAGAAGCAGAAAAACCAGTCCGCAAAAAACTTCGAGGGGATTAAAGAATGTATGACATTAGTTTTTATATGAAATCGACCGCGCTAAAGAAGCGCATCGCCGCCGGCGAGCAGATTTCCAAAGAAGAAGCTACGCGGCTTTTTGAGGGCTATCGGTCTAAGGACCCTATAATCTATAATATTGAGACTACCAATGCGTGTAATATGCGTTGTAAGATGTGTCCGCGGACTACTAAAATGACACGTAAGATTACGTTTCTGGAGAATGAATTTTACGACAGTTTGCTGGCGCAAATAAAGCCCCATAGCCCAGAGCTTTGGAAGGAGTGGGAAGATTTTTGCACCACAACTTATGGTATTGCACCGGATTCTCCTCCAACGGAAAATCATTTTTTTCTTTATATAATTCCCCGCGTGCTTCAGCTCCATGGTTATGGGGACCCTCTTTTGGATAAAAACTTAGCCAATGTCGTGTCAGCCCTAAGCGACCGAGGGTTTGAATCATACTTCAGCTGTAATCCCGCAAATATTAATATTGAAAAGACGGTAGAAATGATGGAAGCGGGACTCACTTATCTAAAATATTCATTCGAGAGTACCGATGACCTGAAATTTAAAGATATCCGCGGCAACGCTGCTAACTTTACCGAAGCATTTCAAAAAACAATGGAAGTGCTGCGAATAAAGGAAGAGAGAGGATTTGGAACACGCATCATTATTACCATGATTGATGTTGGTCACGACGAAGAGCAGCAACAAGAGTTTCTCCAGTTAATGGAGGTGTTTAAAGACGCAGATGTATACATCTATCTCAAAAGCGAGGATCAGCAGTGGTACCGAACTGATGATTCACTAAAAGAATATCTAGAGGTCCGCGACCGAGATGTACCAGAACAAGAACAAGATTTTTATGGGACAAACGCAATTCATTGGTTAGAGTTCTGTAAACATCCATGGATGTCTATGACCATTAAGTCGGATGGGGAAGTTCATATGTGTATGGAAGACTATAATAATGAAGTATTTTTAGGGGATGCTAACGTTGACAGCTTATATGATATTTGGAACGGGGAACTCTATAACCAGTTTCGATTAGATCATTTTAATTTAAACCCTTGCATAAAGTGCAACAAAGAGTGCGATATGCCCAAGATTGGATTTTCTTTTAATGAATCACAAAGTTTTGATCACCGGCCACACGGCAGGGATCGGCTTAGCGTCATTCACCCTGCTTAAACATATTGGATATAAAGTAGAAGGTATTTCGCGTAGGACTGGCCATAATTTGCAAAGCAGTTACGGCGATGTAAAGAACTATATTCTTTCCCGCGACCCGGATATTTTTATCAATAATGCTTATGTAGAAAAAAATCAGACCGCGCTGCTAAAAGATTTATACGCCGAGTGGAAGGGGCTTTCTAAGCTGATAATAAATATTGGGAGCGTTTCTGCCTTAATACCGTCTCACTCCATCGACTATACTATGACATATGCTCGCGAGAAAAGAGCGCAACGAGAATTTTGTGAACGCGTAAATTTTGATTATTCTAAAACAGGTTTTAAGACCGTGAAATGTAAGTTAACAAATATAAATTTTGATTATGTGCAGACTGATTTTCCATCCAAACATGACAAAACACAGTATCCTAATTTATTGGCCGAGGAGGCCGCACAAGTGGTTGAGTATGTAGCAGCAACATATGATAAGAATATTTGCTTTAGAGAAATAACCGCTCATTCAAATAAGGTGATTTAATGGAAGAGATAAAAATATCAGATTATGTAATGTCCTTTTTGGAGAATAAAGGCATAAAACATATTTTTCTTTTATCAGGCGGTGGGTGCATCCACCTCGTTGATGCAGTCGGTAGTAGTAATTTAAAATACATATGCAACCTCCACGAGCAAGGCGCCGCAATAGCTGCCGAAGCTTATGCACAGTATACAAATCAACCGAGCGCACTGCTCGTCACCACGGGCCCCGGGGGTACTAACACTCTTACTGGTGTGGCCTCCGCGTGGCTTGATTCAGTGCCGATGTTTGTCTTGTCGGGCCAGGTATCTCGAAAGGACATGAAAGGCACTAAAGGTGTGCGACAGATTGGCTTTCAGGAGTTAGACTTAGTGGAAATCGTCGAGCCTATCACCAAATATGCAGTGACAGTAATGGAACCCTCTAATATTCGTTATGAGCTTGAGAAGGCCTACCACATCGCTAACACGGGCCGACGCGGCCCTGTATGGGTTGATATCCCCCTAGACGTTCAATCGTCTTATGTAGCCCCTGAGGGCCTGAGAACGTACGTCCCGGAACCGGTCGACTTGCGCCACGCCGAGTTGCAAGCTAAGGTGGGGCAGATTTTTGAGATGCTTAATTCGGCACAGCGCCCGATTATGCTTGTCGGCAACGGGGTTCGAGCAGCTAACGCAATCGATAAGTTTGTAGAATTGGCTCAAATTCTCCAAATACCCGTGTTAACCACGTGGAAGGCAATGGACTTTATGGGAGAGGACGATCCTTTATTTGTAGGGCGCCCTGGAATCGCTGGCCAACGAGGCGCCAATTTCTCCCAGCAGAACTCTGATCTCTTTATTTCAATAGGCGCTCGCCTGGATCTCGGCCAGACTGCTTTCAACCATCAGAACTTCGCTCGGGAAGCGAAAAAGATAGTGGTAGACATCGACCCGGCTGAGATTAATAAAATGGAGTTTGAGATTGATGTGCCTCTAACCTTTGATGCGGCAGACGTGATAGATGAGATGATTAAACAGTCAGCATCTCTAACAGCAACATACAGCGACTGGTTAGAGTGGTGTAAGGTTCGCCAAAGTAAATACCCCGTTGTGTTGCCCGAGTACTGGGAGGAAGAAAAAGTTAATAATTATGTATTGATAGAGGTCTTATCCAAGTTGCTTAAGGCCGGAGATCTTTTTGTTCTGGGTTCTTCTGGAGCGTGCAGCGAAGTAACCTGTCAGGCGCTTAAAGTTCCGAAAGGAATAAGAATATTCAATAGTCAGTCATTGGGCTCAATGGGTTTTGGTATTCCGGCATCTATCGGGGGGTGTGTCGCTAATGAGTCGCGCCATACTGTCTGTATAGACGGCGATGGAGGCTTTGTGCTCAACGTACAGGAATTAGAAACAATGCGGCGCCTTAATTTGCCGATCAAATATTTTATTCTTAATAATAGTGGCTATACCTCCATTCGTAACACACAAAACAAGCATTTTGAGCAACAAGTAGCGTCGGGGGAAAGCAGCGGAGTTACACTGCCAAACCTAGAAAAGATCGTTAAGTCTTATGACTTGGCCTACGCCAAAATTTCCAGTCACAAGAATATCGAGGAGGAGGTTCAGAAGGTTTTAGCTGCTCCTGGCCCCATTATCTGCGAAGTAGAAATGTTAAGTACTCATGTTACAAAACCGCGCACCTCAACCTATCGTAAAGAAAATGGGGAATTCGCGAGCGCACCAATGGAAGACTTGTGGCCTTTCCTGAGTCGCGAAGAATTTCGGGAGAATATGATAATAGAGCCGATTAATGAATAAGAAGATCCTCATCACAGGGGGGACCGGTTTCATTGGAAAAAGCTTGGTAGAATACTTTAGTACACAGTATTTTTTTCCCTTGCGTAGAAATATTTGGGCGCCCAGTAGCAAAGAACTAAACCTTTTAGACGGTCCCGCCGTCGAAGCCTATTTGCGAGAACACCAGTTTGATATTATTATTCATGCGGCTACGTATGATGCAGTGCCAGAATTTTCCACAAAAGATGTGACCAAACAAGCTGAAAATAATTTAAAAATGTATTTTAATTTGGCGCGCTGCAAGACCTATTTCCACAAAATGATTTACTTTGGCTCTGGCGCGGTTTATGACCGGAATCATTTAAAGCCTAAAATGAAAGAAGAATACTTTGATCAACATATTCCAATGGATCAGTATGGATTTTCCAAATATGTAATGACCAAATATACTCAAACAACTAATTATATTTATAATTTACGTATTTTTGGAGTATTCGGAAAATTTGATGATTGGCGATATCGATTTATCTCTAATGCCTGTTGTAAAGCAGTATTTGGATTGCCTATTACTATTAAACAAAATGTATACTTTGACTATATCTATGTGCAAGACTTGATGAGATTAGTGGATTGGTTTATCGAAAACGATACGTCTGAGCGTGTTTTTAACGCTTCGGGACCTGTAATTGTAGATTATAAGACAATTGCGGAGAAGATAAAAGACATTTCGGGGAAAGATCTTAATATTATTATCGAAAAGCCGGAACTGCGGGAAGAGTATAGCGGGGATAACAGCCTTTTGGTGAGCAGAGTAAAAGATTTTCATTATACTACCCTTGACAAATCACTTCAGACACTTTATAATTGGTATGATACTCATCGACATATTATTAATCCTGATGAGTTTGCCTATTAAATGAAGGATAGTCACATGGATACTACACAAGCAATAGAATTTTTAGAAAAACAGACTAAACAATACCGCGGTGACAACATCAAAGGTGGCATGCCGGAAGAGATTTTTTTCTTTGCGACTCGAATGACTCCCATTGTGAATGTTGACTTGCTTATACAGGATGAGACAAGTCGTACCTTATTGGCCTGGCGTGATTCTTTTATTTGGGAGGGAGCCGGCTGGCATATTCCCGGCGGCGTTGTACGATATAAAGAAACATTTGAGGAAAGACTCCTGAAGGTCGCCGAATCTGAGATCGGCCAAGCTATCGAATATGATTCAGATCCCATTGTGACACGCGAGGTGATATGCCCGCAGGATACGCGAGGCCATTTTGTATCAATTCTTTATAGATGCTTTATAAGTAGGGATTTTGTCCCAGCTAACGAGGGGCTCGCTCCCACTGATGATGGTTATCTACAGTGGCACACGGAGCCGCCCCTCAATTTATTAAAAAGTCAAGAAATGTATCGTCAATACTTGTAAAGGATTTAAAATGATAGACTTCTGCCGCGTCTGTGGCGCTACCTTAAAACACTTACTAACTTATGAGAATATGCCTAAAGCTGCGCAACATCTTCCTGAGGCAGCAGATTTAGCTACGGAACGTGGCCTCGACTTAGAGGTTTGTCACTGCCCTGGCTGCGATCTTATCCAACTAGCCAATGAGCCCGTTCCGTATTATAAAGAAGTCATTAGAGCCGCGGCCTATTCTGAGGAGATGGGAGTCTTTCGACGACGACAGTTTAAGCAATTTGTTGAAGATTATGGCTTGGATGGGAAAAAAATAGTAGAAATCGGATGTGGAAAGGGGGAGTTTTTAGATTTAATGCGTGATACGGGCGCATCCGTCTACGGTATTGAATATGCGGCCGAGTCAGTTCGAGAATGTCAGAATAAAGGCCTAAATGTGAAGCAAGAGTATCTAGAGAAGGCATCGTCCCCTTTGGATAACGCTCCTTTTGACGCCTTTTTTACTTTAAACTTTATGGAGCACTTTCCCGACCCCAACGGGACGTTGGGATCTCTTGTTAACAACTTAACGGCCGGCGCAATTGGATTAGTGGAAGTGCCTAATTTTGAAATGATGATAAAAAATAAAGTTTTTTCAGAGTTTATAGGCGATCATCTGTTATACTTTACAAAAGAGACTCTTGAGAGGACACTATCTCAAAATGGTTTCGAGGTTTTAGAATGTAAGGAGATTTGGTACGACTATATATTATCTGCCGTGGTTCGAAAAAGGCGGCCGCAAGAACTCTCAAATTTCAAAGAACACCAAGGGCTTATAACGGCGTCGATAAAAAAATATATTAATGGAGTTAAGTCAGGCTCAATTGCTATATATGGGGCCGGCCACCAATCGTTTGCCATTATTTCCTTAACAAAAATTGGAAATGATGTAAAATATGTGGTAGATGATGCTCCTTTTAAACAAGGAAAGTATACGCCCGCAACGCATGTGCCCATTGTTGGTGTTGAACAATTAGCGTTAGATCCGGTGGATGGGATAATTGTGATGGCAGGCGGATATTCGGACGAAGTGGCTACAAAGCTCGCCGCCCGTACGGACCTGAAGGTGAGTGTCGCCATACTAAGAGATTACGGACTTGAATTATTAGGAGAACCCAGTGAGTAAAAGAAAAGAAATAATAGAGACTCATACAGGATTGAAAATGTTGGTGGTACAAGAAGGCAGCGGCCCGCGCCCATCGCGAGGCGATACTGTAATAATTCACTATGAATTGGCACTAGGAGAAGGGGTCAGCACTTCCAATTACGACTATGATAATGAATGTTATGTCGATAGTTTGGTGGATAGTACCTACGAGGTCGGCCCCTATAGCGGCCCTATTAAGGTTACTATTGGACGCCACACTCCCAAAGATTGTCTTTATACTAAAGGGGAGTCTGTTGAAGGTTTAGATGCAGGGCTTCTACAAATGCGCACTGGGGAAAAGCGAAGATTGATTATCCCCGCCGCCCTCGCCTATGGGGAAGAGGGAGCGAGTAGTTTTCATAGTTTCCATGGATATCGTACCCCCCCGGGGGTTCCTCTGGATATGACCGTAGAGCTGGTGGGAATAGCAGACGCAGGAGAAGGAGAAGTGAATGTCGAAAAAGAATAGACGCGAAGAATTTGTTTCTAATGTTACGGGCGAGGCCTGGACTAAACATATATCAAGTCGGTGGCATAAAGTGATAAACCAAGTTGGGGTGATAATTAGTGATGAGGTTCATAAAGGAAAGAAGGGAACTACTGTTACACTGGAGGCGGGATCACGCGTGATTGTGGATGATATCCGGGGCCGTATATTGCCCCAATATCGTGTAAAAGATACGACCGGGAAGATTTGGTTTGTTTCAGAGCTTAACGTTGAATTTCCGGAACAAGCTGATATCGAAGATCCCACCGCCGAGCATGAATATCGCGGCGGCGTCCGCGTCGACGGCTCAGACGCCGCATCAGTAGCAGAACGCTATGACAAGCCTTTAGAAACTACAGAAGAAGTGCTTCGAAGAGATAAAAAGGAGAAAAAAACCAATGGCTAATTCCCATGACGTAATGTTTCAAACGCCCCTAGAGGGGAACAAATATGACCCAGCGCCGGGTCTATCCGATGAGGAAATAAAAAGGCGCGCCCAAGATATAATAGACGGCAAGCCTCTGAACTTGACCAACACTACAGTTGCTTTTGATGGCGATGAGGTGAAACAACGCCAAAACTGGCTTAAGTCTCACAAGCCCATCGTTTATGAAAAGATGATGAAGTTCCCCGAGAAGATCGCTCGGGGCGAGAGCATTGCTATTCTCCAATTTCAGTACGATTATTTGTGCAATTTTGATTGTGAGCACTGCTGTATTGATAAATTTTATGTTCCCAAAGATTGGGAAGCCGCATCCGGGCGACGAAAATTTGAATTAGAGGACGTGCGTCGACTTTCTCAAGAAGCTCATGATATGGGTTTGGCTAACTTTGTAATTACGGGAGGGGAACCCCTTTTGCTTAAAGAGTTTGATCAGCTAGTGGAAGCTATCGATCCCGAAAAGTTTTATTTAGCTAGTGATTCCAACGGCTGGTTCTTGGATCTAGAAAAAGCGAAGCACCTTAAAAAGATCGGCGTGGATAAAATGCAATTGAGTCTCGATGGAGTAGATGCCGACAGTCACGACACTTTCCGCCGCAAGCGCGGATCGTGGGACAAGGTGATGCGCGCTATCGATGCGTGTAATGAGGCCGACCTTCATGTTATCCTGTCGACCGTGGTGTGGAAGGATAGAATTTATACTGAAGAGTGGCGAAATTTCTTGGAATTTGCCAAGGACAAACAGGTACCTACCTATGTCGTATACGCTAAGCCCGTTGGAGCATACGAAGGTGTCTACGACCAAATGATGACAGAGAAAGAAGGAAAAATCCTTCAGCAATTTGAAGAGGAATATGATATTTTCACCCATATGACGCCCTCTTATGGTCGCGATATCGGCTGTATCGCCGTGAAAAGAATGGTTCCTGTCTCGCGTTATGGTGACATTATGCCGTGTCCTTATCAACATGTGTCGTTAGGTAACTTCTTCGAAGAGCCTCTTGCCGATATTATTAACCGAGGGCTTAATATTAAGTGGTTTGATCCTAAAAAGAATATGCCGTGCATTTGTGGAGTTGATAAGGGATTCATTGAAAATGTAATTTCTGAGACTTATGGTGATTCTGAGGTACCAGTTCGCTACGATAAGGTTTTTACATCAGATGATTTTATTAATAAAGCTAATATGGGGGATGTGAAGGCTGGTTCCGGTTGTGGCCGAGAGGTGGACACCTGGAGGAACGCTCCTCTCATCACCCTGAAGGGCAAAGAAGTTAAGCCATACGATCCGGTTGAAGAATCTATAAAGAGGGCTACGTAGGATGATAAACTTTACTCCAGCAGCAATTGGTCACCTACAGACCGCCCTGGACACCGGGGATGTAGTTCGTGTTGCAGTGAAGGGTGGAGGATGCTCGGGAATGTCTTATTCTTTAAGTATCGAAACCGATTTTGATGAGGAAGATCTCCTTTTAGAATATGAGGACGTTAAAATTTATGTAGATCCGCATAGTTCATTTATTCTAGATTCAACCACAGTGGATTATGTTGTAACTCTGCAGCAACAAGGTTTTAGTTTTAATAACCCCAATGCCAATACCACATGTGGATGCGGGTCTTCATTTTCTTAAGCGCTATATATTATATGAAAGGAGCACGACATGGCATATACCAAGAAAGTACTAGATCACTTTGATAACCCCAGAAACATGGGGTCTCTAGATAAAAATGACACGGATGTCGGGACTGGTATGGTGGGCGCACCTGAGTGCGGTGACGTTATGAAACTTCAGATTCGCGTAGAGGAGGATCGCATTGTCGAGGCTAGATTTAAGACTTTTGGTTGTGGGTCCGCTATAGCTGCTTCGTCTTTGGCTACCGAATGGGTTAAAGGAAAAACTCTACAGGAAGCTGTACAAATAGATAATACTGATATCGTTGAGGAGCTTAGCTTACCTCCGGTTAAAATTCATTGCTCTGTATTAGCGGAAGAGGCGATTAAGGCAGCCATCTTAGATTACGAAGTAAAATGCGGCTGCAATGTAAAAGCGGACCCATAACTGTTATACTATATATTGAGAAAGACAATAATACAAAATGAGTAGAAAAAAAGTTTGGTATGCACCAAATGGCTTTGAAGCATATGGAGAAGAAGAAATCAAAGCTGTTGAAGAATGCTTGAGAGATGGTTGGCTAGCGGGCTTTGGTAAACGCACAATAGAATTCGAAGAAAAGATTGCTGACTTTTTTGGTAAAAAATATGGTGTGTTCGTTAACTCAGGCTCTTCGGCTTGTCTGCTAGCAATTGCTAGCTTACAATTGGAGGAGGGAGCGGAAATTATTACTCCTGCCTGTACCTTCTCGACAACTCTGGCCCCGATAGTTCAGCTTGGTCTAACTCCCGTTTTTTGTGACGTGGAATTAAATACATATGTGCCAAGC
>Ga0080013_1002052_pt1 | contig 24809 bp, 30 predicted proteins | sample ETNvirenome_6_85_FD_69236 | JGI IMG/M metagenome (GOLD analysis project Ga0080013, IMG submission 69236) | Marine viral communities from the Pacific Ocean - ETNP_6_85 (SPADES assembly) (version 2) | ecosystem: Environmental > Aquatic > Marine > Oceanic | place: Pacific Ocean | collected 2013-06-19
CAGACACTCATTGTGATGAAGGGTGCCCAGCGGGAGATCGCCATCTTGGAGGACATCTTCAACACCTGCCAGCACTACACCCGTGACGAGATCGAACACGCCCAACCCGAATACTGGCAGGCCCGCCTGACCCGCCAGACGAACCTCCAGATGATGTCAGGCAACGTCCAATGGGCGCAGTTGGATTCGATGCGCCAGATCGGCCTACTGGACGATCTCGTTGAGGCCCGCGAAGCCCAACTGGCCGAACAAGTGAAACTGGAGTTGGCCGAATGACCTACCTCAAATGGAAACTCTCACAGGGGACTTGGGGTACTGGTCCTGAGGGAACCATCGCGGACCGTGGCGGTAAGGCATCAGCGGGTTCGTATGTGGACGCCGCTGGCTACCGCATCGGCTACCTGACCCAGACAGCAGCGTTGACGGGTTTGGAAACGTGGGATGTCACCGAAGTAACCGAGGCGCAGGCGCTCACCTTCTGCCGACATTTCGATGAGGACGCCGAGGTGCTGCCCGATGGCCGCATCTCAGGGCCACCACCAGAGGACATTGAATAATGGAATGGATCGGCTTCGCAGGACTGATAGCCGCCGCCCTCATAAGCGGCGTCTTCGCGGTGGCCGCATCCAAGTACCGCCGTGAGAACACGGCGCAGCACGCAGCGAACCAGGTTCGCCTCGACGCCATCGGCACTGACATATCCGAAATCAGTAAAGATATTCGCTCTGTGCGCGAATGGCAGCACCGCCATTTGGAGTGGCACGCGGAGCAGGGCAATGTCTGAGCGTCAGAGTTTGTCTGAGCGTCAGAGTTTGGCGTCGATTCAGTATTCGAATCCGCAGCGTGACACGGTTCGGAAAGTTTTTTACCGGGGTAATCTGCCTGCGTCGGACACGTTGTTGTATACGTCTCCGAATCTGCCGGGTGCCCGTTCAGAGGTTTTGCAACTCATTTTCTGCAACACGTCGTCTGGTGCGGAGACGATCCAGTTGCATTCGGTTCCGAAGGGTGGGTCGTCGGGGATTGCCAACGCCGTGTTTTACGATTATTCGTTTGCGGCGAAGGCGACGGGGATCACGGATTCGTTGTCGCTGATTTTGGAGGAGGGAGACATGTTGCGTGGGCAGGCGTCTACTACCGGCAAGTTTTCGGTGATTATCACCGGTCTGGTCGAAATGAGGGCCGGAGGCTTGGCCTAAACGCATCCGTAGGTTAGCCTTTGGTGCATGGTAGTAGACCACGAAATCAAGACGTTGCCTGTAATGCTGGGTGCCGGACTCGTATCAACCCGTTACGGTGTGTTCGAGAACGGCAACCTCGTTGACCTCGCCTATGAGTATGAGTCTGCTAAGATGATCGTCGAGTCCCGTAAGGACATGTGGGCAGATCACGGCGAATAGGTGGTTGATGATTCCAGTAACTGGCAGCCATGTCGACTTGAGCCTGTTGCATCCTCGGTTCGAGGAACGGCTCAACCATTTCTTTGCCGATGGCCGGATCGCCAACAAAGTCAAAGTGGTGTCTGCGTGCAGGTCGTATGCGTCGCAGAAATGGTTATACGAAAGGTATAAAGCAGGCAAAGGCAACCTCGCAGCGAACCCGGATTGGTTGCGTCCCGACGGGTACTTCCGCGGGTCGTTTCATCAGGAGCAGCCGGATGGTTACTGTTACGCTGTCGACCTGCGTATCACGAAATGGAACAGCATTTCAAAGAAGTCGGTGACAGAGATTGCGAGACGGTACGGGTTGCGGCCAACGGTGTGGAGCGAGTGGTGGCATTTCCAGCCCCGCGACGCGAAGGAGTGGTTTGCGTGCATGGCGTACCCGGATACGAAACATATGTACGCGGAAACCGACTGGGAGCAGATTGTTGCAGCGGTCAGCGACGTGGGTCGCAGAATCGGGTTGGCTCCGCTGCGTAGGGGTTCAAGGGGTGAAGATGTTCGTGTGGTGCAGAACCGGTTGAATGCTTTGGATTTCAACTGTGGCACCGCTGATGGTGTGTTCGGCAGGAAAACTAGGCGTGCGGTGAAAGGACTTCAACGGGCGTGCCTGCTCGTTGTTGATGGTGTGGTGGGTGCTAAGTCATGGTCGGCTATGTGGAAACCGGAGGTGCCGAATGGCATCTAAGCAGCAGACGTTAGAGGAGTACGCCAACACGTATCGTCGTCCTACGACGATGTGGGCGGAGTCGGAACTCCCTGACGATGTGAAGGAACAGATTCTCAGCATGAATCATGTGGGCGCCCGCAAAGTTGTGCGGTGGCTCCACACCCTAGGTTTCGACGCTGCGACGGATGCGAAGATTGAGCACTTCAGACGCCGCCACGCCTGATCTAGCCGACTTTGTTACCGCCACTCAGGTAGCACATGTCCGTGCTGAACGCGACGTTGCGAAGGCAGCGTTGTCTAAGGCGGAAGATGAACTGCTTACGTTGTCTAAGGAACTACGGGTGTTCCGTGGTTTGCAGTCGAAACTGTCGTCTACTCCGAAGTGGTTGACTCCGCGTCGAGCAAAGAAAGATTCGGTGGGCACGATTTGTGTCGTGTTGTCTGACTGCCATTTCGACGAGGTGGTGCGTCCTGAGGAAATGAACGACGTAAACGCCTATGACCGCAACATAGCAGTAAAGCGATTACGAAGGTTTTTCGACAAGATAGTGGTGTTGACCCGCGAGTATTTGTCGGGGTTGGAATACGACGGTGTGGTGCTGTTTCTCGGGGGAGACATTTTCTCGGGGGACATCCACGATGAACTAACCGAAACCAACGAGGACACCATGTTGGGGTCGCTGCTGTTTTGGTCGGAACACATCGCTTCCGGTATAGCCATGTTGGCTGACGAGTTCGGCAAGGTGCATGTGCCGTGCGTTGTCGGTAACCATTCTCGCCGGACCCGTAAGCCACGGTCGAAACTGCGGGCACGCGACAACTTCGACTGGTTTTTGGCGCATCAGTTGGCTCTCATGTTCAACGACGACGACCATGTATCGTTTCAGATACCAGAGTCGACAGATGCGATTGTTCCGGTGTACGACACGACGTATTTGTTGACTCATGGCGATCAGGCGCGGGGCGGTCAGGGGATCGGTGGACTCTGGCCGCCCCTGCTACGAATGCGCGCCAAGAAGTTGCAGAACTATGAGGCGATGGGTTCTCCGTTCGACATCATGGTGTGCGGTCATTGGCATCAGTTGATTCAGGCGGCTTCCAACGGGTTGATTGTGAACGGTTCAACGAAAGGGTTCGACGAGTTTGCCTCGACAATGAACTTCGGGTTTGAGCCACCGCAGCAGGCTCTTTGGATTACAGTTCCGGGCAATGGCGTGGTATGGCAAGCGCCTATACTCGTTGCTGACCGCAAATCTGAACGCTGGTAACATGGCTGTATGGCTACCCTCACTTCGCTGCTAACGGACGTACGAAACAAACTCGACGAAACGACTTCTGGTCAGTGGACTGACGCCGAGTTGCGTACGTGGATCAACGAGGCTGCACGCGACATGTCGCGCCGGTCTGAAACCCTTCAGTCGTCTTCAAACATTTCGGTTGTTGCGGATACGCAGGAGTACACGCTTCCTACTGACACGTTGCGTGTACACAGGGTTGAGTGGCGTCCTACGGCGTCGTCGAATGTGTACCCATTGGAGTACCGGGATTTCAACTCGATGGACGCTGTGTGGTGGTCGTCGCAAACCACGTCGAAGGGTTACCCCACCTTTTACACAATGTGGGGGTATCCGCCTGCGTTGAAGGTTGTGTTGTATCCGACTCCTTCCGAGGTGGGTGTTTTGAAAGTCTTCTACTATCAGCATTCCACTGATTTGGCGACTGACGGTACAGCCGATTCGTCTACCGTTCCTGTTCCTTCTGGTTATGAAGATTTGTGTACGACGTATTGCGAAATGGTTGCGTTGCGTAAGGACCGTGATCCTCGCTGGCAGGAGGCTCGTGCGTTGTACATGGATTCGTTGACTGAAATGTTGGATCGGACTCGTCGGTGGACTGATCAGGGAGATTTCATTCAGGTTGGTCAGTCGCATCTGCCGGGTTGGTTGTGGGGTGGCGAATGGTAAGACGCAACCTTTTCACGGAGGCGATTCCTCCGGGTCAGTCGGAGCCACCGGCTGGCACTTTGCCTGCTGACTCCGATCCGCCGGGCGGCGGTGACAGAGGCGTGTTACCGGGCGCGCTCGACGTGGGCAGTGAGGGGGGAGCGCTGGCGGGCGAGTGGGCGACCTCCCCGCCCGGCCAGCAGCGTGCCGCTCCGGGTGTTTTAGGTAAAATAGGCGCGAACATCGTGTCTGGTGCTATGGACTTGGCAAAGCAGGTGTCTACTCAAGACATTGCCGGTTTGAGTTCGCTGATCGAGTATGAGTCCACGGTGGCGGCGGCGCAGGAACCTGTCGATTTTACAAACTGGGAGGAACGTACACGTCTTCTCGATAATCGTCAGAAGAACATCATGGAGGCGGCGACAGCCAACATGGATTTGTCGGCGATCACCGGTGAGGAACTGGAGTTGCGGCTTATGCAACTCGGGTTGGATGAGCAGGAAGCCAACAACTTGTTGGGCCGTGTCGGGTTGGCCCGGGCGGGTCTCGGCATTGACCAGCAACGCATCGACTTGGACGCGGCGGGTGTCGGCGAGTCAATCGACTTCTTGAACCAGACTCTCAGCGACGTTGATTTGACCGAAGCGTCTCTGGGACGTGATCTGGCGACGATCGCTGATCAACTGTCGATGACCGATTTGGAGAAGGGAGAAATCGGTTACCAGAAGGAAGACGTGGGGGATTTGGATGAGATTGCCCGCACGTTGTTGGCGGCTCGCGAAGCGTTGCTGGGTGAGGAGTCCGCTGTCGGCGAGGGGCGCATATCGGTGGAGCGTCAGCGACTCGATTTGGAGAAGGAATCCACCAGCCTTCAGGCTGACCGTGCCATGAAGGCTGCTTTACGTGACGCTTATGCACGCGGAGCGTCGTTTACTACTGGGATACGGGAAGACGTAACAGACTTGGATCGTTCTCGCGAACTGGCGTTGGACGAGTTGGCGTTGCGTAACACCGGTCTTGATTTGGCGTCTCGGGAACTGTTGGCGCAAACCGGTTACCAGTCAACGGAGATCGAAGCGGCGAGAGACAGGGCCGACATCGACTTGGATGCGAACCTGCGTGCGTTGGACATGGACTTTACTGAACTCGAGTTCATGGCGGACCGGTTGGGCCGGTCGGCTGCCGATGTTACTGATGCGATCACCCGGTTGGACACCGACCGGTTGGGTATCCAGTTGGAGATTTCCGACCAGACTCGTCGGCTTTCGCAACTCGGTTTGGACAGCGACGAGATCGCTAATCAACTCGCCGAGTTGGATTACGACGAGGCGGACGTTCAGTTGGCGTTGTCTGCCCTTGAGTTGCAAACCGAGGGTGTCGGTTTGGAACAACGGACTTTGGCAGCAAACGATTTGTTGAACCAACTCGCTGTTGAGCGTGAAATCGACACGATCGACTTGCAGCGTGTCGGCTACTCGGAGGAAAAGGCGAAGCAGGCAGCGCAACACGAGGAGTGGCGTAAGATAACCGCCGCGAAGGAAGATTACCGCGCTGATCAAATGGAACAGCAGGAGGCTAGGGGCGGCATAGCGGCGACGGTGGCTGCGAAACAGGCGATTGAACAGTGGGCGCCTGTGTTGGCTGGCATGACGCAGGCTGACGCTGAGCAGATCACGTCAGCGTTTCCGACTCTGTTTGACGAAGTTTCGTATCCGGGGGCTACGGAATCTGCGAGCCAAGTCTTTATTCCGCAGTACGAGATCAACCCCGACTTTGATATGGATTTCAACCCCACCTTTGAGTACGAGTTCAACCCCGAGTTTGACTTTGACATGGGCGGCTTCAACTCCGAGTTTGACTTCGGCGGCGATTTCGGCGGCGGCGATTTCGGCGGCGGCGGCGGCGGGGGCGGCGGACCCGGCATGGACGGGGGCGGCATGGGCAGCATGGACGAAGGCCCCCACGAGGGCGACTTCGGGGGCGACTTCGGCGGCGGCGACGACGGGGGCGGGGTCTTTGAGGAACCTCCAGTCGACGATGGGCCCGGAGATGACACGGGGCTTGGACCTTTTGAGGATTGGGACCCGCCGGAAGATCCAGTCGACTCGGGAGCGTTCGACCCGGGAGCGTTCGAAGATTTCGATTTCGGGAGCATGTTCGGAGGTTTGTTCAATGCAGCCCCGCAGGCGACCGGGTACACGATGGACCCCGGAGGACGGCGAACCACTTCGGAAGATTTGTCCGGTCAGTTGGGTCAGTCCGACGACTTCGCACCAGCGTTGTTGAACGAACTGGGTGCGCCTGTGTTGGCGAACAATCTGGAAACACTTGGTTCATGGATGGCCGCTGAGGGTACGACAGCAAGGTTCAACCCGTTGGCTACCACGAAGCAGGGCGGCAAACCGGGTGATCCGGACCGTGACCAGTACGACCAGTTCAACGAGGTTGGTGTGAAGAACTACCCTGATTTCGCTACGGGCGTGGATCGTACGGCAGCGACTCTACGTGATTCGTTTGCGTTGCCAGTGTTGGAGGGTTTGATGAACAACGTGCCTGCCGACGTGATGAACACAGACCATTTGGTAAACGCGGCGCTGTCAACGTGGTCTGGCGGGGGTTACACCGAGTTTCCGAACGTGGCTACACCGGGGCCTGCTTATGGTCCACCGAGATAGGTTAGGATTCTGACATGGCTACTCCTGCTCAACTGTTAGGTCAGTTGGCGCAACAGTTCGAGGCTGCCGGTAACCCGCAGTTGGCTAACGTGTTCCGAGGCATGGCCAGCCCTAGCGGCGGCGGTGTACGTCCGGGAACCTCGACGTTCGGCAACGTATCTGTCGGCGCCCGTCCACCGGTTGGCCAGTTGGCGGGCCAGTTGACTTCTCCGATGATAGGCGGTCGGTCGGCTTCGTCATTTAGGCCGCCGTTGCAGTTGGGTCCAGGTTCACCTTCGGACCTCTGGATCACTAAGGATGCCAGGCGAACAGCGGGTCAGGCTGCGGCTAGGGCGGCGGCTTCACCTCGTTCGGGTGCTGGCGTGCAGCAGGTGTTGGGCGGCCAGTTGGGTCCGTTCGGGCGGGGTCCCCGTCCGTGGTCTGAGGCGACGGCGTTTCCTCCGGCTGGCAGTCGGGGGATTCCGATGCCGCGACGTGCTTCGTCGAGTTTGGTGCAGTCGATGGGTTCACCTCATTTGAATCCGACTGCGGCATTGACCCGTCAGAACGCTGCGATGCGCGGGTTGGCTTCTCAGGTGCCTAGCCGTACGGCTGCTGCTGCTGGCGGGGCGGGTGCTGGTCGTCCGAGAATCCCAACGTCTGCCGGGGCGGGTGCTAAGGGTCCGTTCCAGATGGGTCCGATTGGTTCAACTGGTCCCGGTCGGCCGATGGGGAATCCGCGGTCGGTCAAGGCTGCTGCGTCTGCGTTGAAGGTTTCCCCGACTTCAGCAAAGCCCGGTCTGGCTGCTGCTGGCGCTGGCGCTGCCGCTGCCGGTGGTGGTGTGGGGCATACAGATTATGCGAAGGCGCGCATAGGGGTGAAGAACTGGGCTAAGACGTTCCGTAACCCGGTGAAGATTTTCGAGTCTGCTAGGGATGTCGCTAAGGGTAAGGGTGGCCGGATCAGGGGTACTGCGGCTGGTTCGTCGGCTGCTGGTGTGTGGAAGGCTGCGAACCCGGCGATGGCTGTGGCGAGCGTCGGCTACCTGCTGCGGGTTCACGAATGGTACGACGAGGGAACTCAGGGCGATCAGGTCGCTGAGGGAATGTTGATTGGTGCGTCGTTTGGTGCGTCGTGGGGCGGGATCGGTGCTTTGGTGGGTGCACCGGTCGGCATGGCGTTGAACGTTTTGACTCAGGGCAAGGCTGCTGATTACATTCAGCAGATGCCGGTGCTCGGTGCGTTTTTCGGCGAAGATGTGAAAGAAAAGTTCGACATATCGAAGCACGGCCGTGACATGTTCGCAACGGCAGCGAAGTTGCAGGGGGTTGAGAACCCCGACGAGGTTGTCGAGGCGGCAACGAAGCAGTTGGAAATGTTCAACTCGATGTTTGAGACGGCAATGCTCGACCCGGAGCAGGCTTTCCAAATGGTTCTCACGTCGGGTCGTATTGCTGGTTTGACTGGTTTCCCGTGGAACCCGGAGGAACTCACGCCGATCTATTCTGCTGAAGACATTTCTGCGATAACCAGCACGATCAGCGACGAGTTGCGTCCGCTGCACGATGTCGCTAACGGTTTGAGAACACAGGATTTCAGCCATATCGCCGACGAGGCCACTCGTGCAAGGCTGATAGCGGTGGCGCAGCGGGCTGCTGGCGACATCGAAGAAGGGTTTGCTGCGTCGGTGGGTGTTCCGGCGCAGTCAGCGATCTTGGCTGGCGCGCAGCAGCGTCAAACCTCTCAGTCTTTGGGAGGCCAGTTGCCCGGCTTGGACGACTTTGGGGCGCTTTTGTCCGGCGTGGGTTGATGAGTCGTGGCGACGTTCACGACGCCGGTTCTTCCCGGTAGAACCAAGGGTCTCGAAACTTCCAAGGAACGGTGGCGTCGCCGCGCTCAGGTGGCTATGGCGAACAACGTCCCGTTGGACATTGTTCAACAGGTTTACCTTTACGATCAGGAACGGGTAAACCGGGGCGGCAACCCGATGTCGGACCGCGAGGCTGCGGTGTCGATTCTTGGTGCTCAGGGTAAGGGTGGTGAAACGGGTCGGGTCGGCGGGTTCTTTGAGAACGCTGCTACCGATTTGCGGGACATTGTTCTCGGGTTGCCGCAACTACCGGGGTTTATTTTGAAGGAACCTGCGGCGATGGGCGACCCGGAAACCGGGTTGGGTGCTTCAGTTTCGGCTGGTTTGGAAGCCATGTCGGAGGGGGATTTCGGCAAGGGGATAGCGAAGATCGCTGGTGCTCCCGGTATCCGGTTGGTTCCCGGTTCGTTCACAGCGGAGATGCTGGGTGGTGGCTACGAGGGAGACAAGGGTCCGGGGGAACTCGCTAAGCATCCGTTGTTCACGTTCTTGGATTTGTTGCCGATCGCATCGAAGGCTGGTTTGACTGACGCGGCGTTGAGTCGTCTCACTGGTTCCAGCCCGTGGAAGCGTGCCGCTCAGAATCTGGAGAACCGTGGTTGGGGTCGTTCCGCTACGCAAACGGCTCGTGAGTTCCGCAAGGGTCAACGCCTCGCCGAGGAGGGTGTGATCGGCGAGGCGTCGCTGGGCAGGCCCGGTGTCGGTACTCACACCGAACTTCAGGAACATCTTCTCAACTGGGCCGACACGTTCGACGACGCGGAGATGACGGCAACGTGGGATTATTTGGAGCAGGGCCATTGGAAGTCTGGCGGTGCGCCACCTAAGTGGGCGGTCGATTCCAACCGCGGTGATGCGTGGTCGTCGATGGTTGAGGACGCTAAGGCGATGGGCGACTGGTACGGCAAGCACGGTGAGGTAACTGGTGAAGTGTTGTCGGTCAACGGCGAGTTGTTCCCGAATACTCCTGCTGTCCGCAAGCATCTGAAAGACATTCAGGAGGCTAAGGGAGGGAAGAAGAAGACCGGCAAGTCGCAGGAAACTACCGAAGCGAGACGTGTTCGTGCGGAAACGGTTCATGCTGAAACAACAGCGAAGATCGCCGATTTGGAGTCGTCGTTGTCTGTTGTTGATGCTGTCCGGTTCTCCGATGAGATAACAGAAGCGGTTACCAGCACTGAACGGTTGGTGATGCCTGATTTGGGTCAAGCCGATGATGTGGCGAAGGCTGAACGGGTGCTTCAGTCTGACACGGACGCTGCGTCTCGGTTGGCTCCAACTAAGAGCCATGTCGTTGAGGAGACGGCGTGGCCTGACGATGTGGCTCCGCTGCGTTCCGGCGAGTCTGCCTATTTGGCCGGGGAGAGGTCTCCTGCGTTTGAAGGCGAGTCGGTTGTTACGAAGCGTGCTGGCCGGGCGCCTTCAACCGAGGAGGGCCAGTTGTTGCAGGTCCGCCAGAAGTTGGATGGCGAAGTTGTCGCTGAACGGGCCGCTGAGGTTGTGGATCGGCGTGTCGCTGCTCAGGAACAGTTGAATCGGGTTGTGGTGGAGCGTCGGTTGACTCCGGCTCAGGCTCGTAACGTGAAAGCGGCTGCTGAGGGGCGGTTGCATCCCGGTTCGTTGGAGGATCGTGTCCGCGCTTTGAACGACCAGATGGGTGATGCTGCCGTGAATCTAGATGAGACGATCACGGTGCCGCGGTTGGATCGGTTGGGCCGCGATGTCGAGGTGAAGATGACCCGGTTGGCGTACGAGGTCGACGAGTTGAAGGCGGGGGGTTGGGAAAACAAGGTTGTTGATGGTGAAGCGTTTTCTCGGGAACCGTCGAAGTCTCGTGTAGCAAAGTTGGTTCGCCGGTCGCTGAAGAAACGTCGTGCGTCGTTGTTGGCTGCTGCCGACGAGGCTGGTGCGTTCCGTGTGGGGACACCGGAGGCTGCTGAGGCTGTCCGGGTTCGCATCAGCAGCACCATCAATGATGACATCGCCGATTTGTTGGATCGGCACATAACCGACGAGGCAACTATTCGGGTTGCTAAGGGCCACGACCCGTCTGATTACCGCATCGACCCTGTGACGAGTCGTCCACGCCCCGGCGACAGTTATCCAACAAGGTTGACGAGTCGGGAAAAGGACATGATTCGCACGGGTCGTGGAACCCGACGTGTGGTCGATGAGAAGGGAACTACGTGGGAGGTGTACGAGTTCGACCCGACGATTGAGGTGTCGAGTTGGGGTGCCCGTCGAACCCTTTCGGAAGAGTTCGCTGCGGCTGAGGGTGAAGTTGTTCACGGCAACACAGCGTTCAGAAACTTTTCCGATGAGGCGTTGGACAAGTTGTCAGCGATTGACGACTGGACCGAGTTGGATGCCGCCCAGTTCGTGGAGTCGGAACGCGCCGGGTTGACGGCCGACGCAGTAGATCAGATCACTGTCGATTTGTTGGATGCTGCAACTGTCGACGCTGCCGAAGCGTTTGTCATGGTGGAGGGGCGGCCTGTGTCGGTGGCTGCGTTGCGTGTGTTGGATCGTGCCGCTGAGATTCTTCCTGAACGGTTGGCTGAGATGGTGCCCCGTAGCCCTGAGTGGGAACCGATCCGGCAGATGGCCGAAGGAGATTTTGTAAAGCCCGGTGTTTCCATCGTTGAGTCTTCGTCTTCTCAGGCTGGCCGGTTGGCAGAAAACACTGCCCATTTGGCGCAGATAGACGAACGTATCGCAGCGTTGGAGTCTGGTGCGAAGGCTGCGTCTGTTCCTGCCGACGATGTGTTGCAGGCGGAACTGGCGTTGAATCGGGCCACGGAGATGGAGTCGCAACTTCAGTCTCGTATCGAGGCGGTGAAGTCGGGGGAGGCGCAGCCGGGGTTACGTGAAGTAAAGGAGACTTTGGCCCGCCACCCGGATGAGGCTGCGTTGAGGCAGTTGTACGACCAGTTGGATGACATAGATTCACAGGGCATCAGCCACCCGTTGTTTAGTGTCCGTGACGATTTGGCTGCTGCTGCGGCGGAACTGGAATCCGCTGGTATACGTGTGAAGCCGTCGCCGGTGAAGTCGAAGGCGTTGCTGGCGACACGTAAGGCTCGCACGGTCACCGATCCGGGTGACCCAGCGGGGTACAAGGTTGCTGCGGCGCGTAAAAAGTCAACATCTAAAAAGGTGGATTCGGCTCGGAAACGCAAGGCACGTATCGACACGGCGTTTTCGAACCTCAAAGCAGGGATGGTTGGAACGGTCGACAATCCCGGTCCGTTGCGTAAAGCAGAGGTTGCTGCCCGCACCGGCGATTACACAGCGGCCCGGCAGCATCTTCGCACGGCGCGAAACAAACTTGGTTCGAAAACGATGGACGAAGTTCGCCGTCTCGCTTCCACCAAGTCGCCTGTGTTGGCTGATGAACTGGCCCGCATCGAGTCTCGTATCGAAGCGGTGTATGCAGATATGCCTACAAATCAGTCGCTCAAAACGGCGCGGAACAGTTTGGCGGGGGCGCGTTTGCGGTTGGCGAAGTCCGCTAAGGCTATCGAAACTGGGATGGCTGATGAGTCTCGGTTGGTGGGGAAGATCGCCGACGAGATGACTGAAGCGGAGATTGCTGCGACGAAGTGGGCTAGCGGCATAAGGAATCTGCCTGCCCGGTTGCAGCCGATGTATAACCGGGTGTTGAGTTCGTTGCTGGCTAGGCGTTTGTCGTCCCCGTCGGTGTCTGACAATGCCACACGCAAGTTGACGTTCGGCAAGTACAAGGAGGCTGCGAAGGCTGCTGGTGTTCCTGAAAAAGAGTTCCGGCTTCTGGAACGTGAGGCGTTTGACACGGTGGCGTCGTTGCGGAAAGCGGGTTACGAACCGGTGTGGTTGCCGCATCGCCAAGTTGGTAACCGTGGCCGCGCTCCGGGGAAACTGTTCGGCCAAAAGATTGTTACTCCGTCGATGTTCAAGCAGCGGTACCTCAACCCGGAGCCTTACATCCGCAACCTCGCTGTCGCGTTTGAACAGAACTCTGCTGATTTTATTAGACGCACCGCTACCGAGGCTTTGTATTTCGGAGACGAGGCTGCTGGTTTGACCGGGTTGTTCAACATGTTCGGCAAGACTTGGGACGACTTGATGGACATGTATTCCGACGAGATTGCGTCTCAGCGTGCAAAGCAGCCGCATGTTCCTCCGGAAAACATTGCTCAACGGGTTATCCGTAAGGACTGGGCCACGGTAAACCCGACGAAATGGGGGCTGAGTGAGAAGTGGGCGCCGCAGTCGAAGATCAAGTACCGCCGACGCGGGTTGGGTACCGACCCTGAGGATGCGAAGGTGGCGATCGACAACATTTACATGCCGCGGGGTGTTTCAGCCACGGTCGAGGGGATGCAGAAAACCGGCGGGTTGATACCGTTTCGCAATACTTACGATCAGGTAATGGACGTGTTTCGTGTGTCTGCGTTGGCGTTGTCTCCCCGGTTCTTGGTTTACAACGCTGTGGGCGGTATGGCGATGTTGATGGCTCGCACCGATCCGACGGTGCTGCGGCACCTGCAACGTGCGAAGAAGATGGTCGACGACGGTGAACTGCCGCCCGAGATTTCTACTGGTGCTGCGATGGTCGACCCGGATTTGACGAAGGCGTTCACGCAGGACATTTCAAGGCTCGCTACTGACAAGCGCACAGGGTTTATGTGGGGTATCGGCGAGGGTCGTTGGTTGGGGGAAACGCTTCGCAACGTGCAGAAGGCTGCGAACAAGTCGTTTCAAATCAACGAATGGTTCGACAACGTGTACCGGGCTATGGCTTATCTCGACGAGTCAGACAAGGCGTTGGCGCGGGGTGCTACGGCTACGGAGGCTGCCGAGTCTGGCATCAAGTTGGCGAACAAGATTCTGCAAGATTGGGATGCGATGCTTCCGTGGGAGCGCACAATCATGCGTCGCGTGTTCCCGTTCTACGGCTGGATGAAGCATGTGTTGAAGTACACGTTCACGTTGCCGTATGACCATCCGATGCGGGTATCGGTGTTGACCAACTTTGCTGCGAACGAGATGGAAGATTACCGGGAGGGGATTCCTCAGTGGATGGCGTCCACGTTCTTTATCGGCAAGGAAGGACCAGACACGAAGCAGTGGTCGGTGAACATGCGGTCAGCCAACCCGTGGGCCGATGTGGCCCGGTACGCCGACTTTGATTCACGCGAGTACGGGTCTGGTGTGGTCCTCGGGTTTTTGACGCAGATGTCTCCGATCGCGTCGAGTGTGATGGAGTCGATGGGTGTCAGCCCAATGTCTGGTCGTGCCCGGTTGTACCCGGAGATGTCGTATGACCCGGAGACGGGGCGGTTGAGGTCGACGGCTCCCAGCATTCTTCATTCGTTGCCAAAGGCGATTGTCCCTCAGGTTGAGGGGGTCGCTGGCCTCGTCGAGTTGGCTGGCATCAGTTCAGGTAGTAGAGAACTTCGCAACATGCGGGTCAACAACCCGGATGCGTTTGTTGCCCGTATCTGGTCGTCGTTCGGGTTGCCGTTTGCGCCTCGTAGACGGTCGCGTTCGTTCGAGTTGCAGAAGTCTGCGTTGGCTCGTGAACAGGCTGCTGGTGACGCGGTGAATCGGGCGTTGCGTACAGGCGACTGGGGTGATGCGCTAGGATACGAACAGGCGCGGATACGTGGCCAAGTGTTCAAGGTCGACAATCTGTATGCGCTGGCAAAACGCAACCCAGAACTATTGGAGGTGATCTTGAGTGCCTCGAGTCGGTGATACACACTTCCCGTATACGGCTAAGGGACGCAAGCAGGCTAAGTCTGCTGCGAAAAAGTCGGGCAAAAAGGTCGCCCATAAGAGAGGATCGTACTAATGAACTACCGAGACATACTTGAACGGGCTGTTGTCACGTTCGTGCAGGCTTTTCTGAGCGTGTTCGCGGTCGCCGATCTGGCTTCAGCCGAGGCTGCCGCGGTCGCCGGTGCTGCTGCTGTCCTCAGCCTCATCAAGGGCGTAGCGGCTTCCCAGTTCGGGGACGGTTCCCCATCTGCCCTGTCGTAACTTGGCGGCAGCGTAATGCTTTAGTTCGCGGCGGTACCTGACTCGTTGACGGGCTGTGTACCCGCCCCATATGCCGAACTCTGATTCGAACTCAAGGGCGTAGTCGAGGCAGCAGTTGTTGACCGGGCATGTCCGACAGGTCGCGACGGCTTCCTGCTTGGTGTGGATGGAGAAGAACGTCTCCGAGTCCATGTCTTTGCAGGATGCCTGTTCACGCCACCATTCGCCGTCGGCTATCGCCCTGAGTCGTCGTTCAGAATGGTTCAACTTCCGCCGTCTGGTCTTTCACCCATGCGAGGGCGTCGTCTACTAGGGGCCGTTCGAGGTCGTCGACGGGTCCAAACTTGTCGCGGAACTCGTCGCGCAGTTCCCGTGTCACTCCGGGTGCCGTCATACGTGACCTGATTTGCATTCGTTCCCCTTCTCCTGCTTTGATCTTAGTGACCACGGTGCCGGGGTTCAGGGATTCCCTTGCCTTGTCGATCGCTGCTTTAGTGGAAGGTGGAGGGGGTGGAGGGGGTGGTGGTGGTGCGCTATCCGCTGGTTCCTCGACGATCGGCGGCGACATCGACGACGCCACAGTGTCCCACTGCTCTTCTACGGTGGGGAGCGACACGTCGAACGCACGTCTGAGCGCCATGACTTCGGCGCATTTGACTGCCATCTCGGGTCCGTACTGTTTGTTCGACCCTGATTTGGCGTACCGGCCTCTGTATCGGAACGGATGCGACATGTCCTTTCGGTACACTTCGACAACTGCCCACCATTCTTTGTCGTTATCACCTTCCTCCATGACGGCCAGCCCGTCGAGTTGGTGGGACTGGTGTGCCAGATGCAGCAACCCGTCTCGTGTGACGTATGTGCTCTTGCCGGATTTGTTGCCGATGAGTACAACGTGTTTGAGTAGGGGGTCGAAGCCGTACCGGTTGCAGACTTCGACGAGTGCATGTGTCGCCGTGTCGTTCGGGTTGAGTCCCAGATATTTGAGGACTTCCTCCTGCTTTTCTGGTGTGATGGCCGGGGCCTTCACTATCGCTGTCATTTTTTTTCCTTCTTTCCACTTGTTGATCGTCTTGGATGAATGATAGTATCGAGGTGTGACAGAGCCACAGCGTTTAGGTCAAGCCATGCCAGTTATCGCCACTCGTGGCCGACCGTCTGCTTTGCGGCAGATGATCGCCAAGTCTGGCGCCCCGATGTACTTCGTCGCGGGGGTGTCGGGGATAGACCCGTCCACGTTGTCGAAGTACGCCAACAGGCGTCTACCGATACGCCACCACCACATGCTCGCTTTATGCGGGGTGTTCGAATGCGACCCGGAAGACTTGATGGATGAGGACGACTCCGAGTAGTTGGGAAGTTGTTCATTGCGAACGGCCGTTTACTCAAAACGGGTTGTACGGCCGGGGCAACCACTACACCCGGGCCAAACTGGTGAAGCCGTGGCGTGAGGCGTTTGCGTGGCTGGCTAAGAAAGCCCGCATCCCGCACATGGACAGGTGTCTGATTGTTGCCACACCCCACTTGTCTGACAACAGGTTGCAGGACACAGGTGCGTGTTTCCCTGCGGTAAAGGCTGCGATCGACGGGTTGGTCGACGCAGGGGTTCTCGACGATGACGGACCCGAGCATGTCACCGAGTTACGTTTCTTCCGACCAGTCGGCAAGTCCGACCTCGGCAACGCTTTGGTTGTAGAAGTCCACCGACTCGCGTAACGAGCAGCAGCACTCACGTCTGCCTTCGTTGTCGTAGCAGGATCGTTTATGTGCCCACTTCGTGGAGGGCGATTTCCATTCCGAGTCCACAGATTTGTTCTTCGACACTCAACATTGCTCCTTCGTCGTTGTTCACGTTGCTTATCCATTCCATTTGCTCGAGCATCCACACGGTTTGCACCGCCGCGACCTGGGCTAGTTGGGTGGAGTCAAGTTCTTCTAACAGGCTGCGTGTACCTGATCGGCTGAACGACTGGTCGTGGTCCCACGCTGCCCGCAGCAGACCTACAGCGATTTTCCCTGCTTGTATCACAGGATGTCCAGAAGGGTCGGTTCTTCTCGGCTCTCCTGTGCCTTCGGGTTCAGCCATACTACTTCTGTCCTCTTGCCTCGTGGCTTGATGTCACGGGTCCAGTCGTCTCCCTTGCCCCGTTGACTTGCTGTCATTGTAGTAACCCGGTCGAACTCGACTCGTGCCCAACCTGATGTATCTAACTGGTTGTAAATGGGGTGGTCGTACCCGGATACTACTGCGTAACCGTTTACGCTGATCAGGGTGTCAACCATCCGCTCGTGGTCCTCGTTGCTCATTTCGTGGGCGTAGTACTCTGTCTCTACACGGGTGTCGTGAACATACGGAGGGTCCACGTAAAGCACCGTCGTTGCACCATCCCAATACTCGATGCTCTCAATGGCATCTCGTTGATCTACCTGAACGGCGCTGAGGCGGTCGTAGATGCCACCTAATCGGTTTATAATCGATTTCCACCCGGAGATGACCGCCGACTCCCCGGAGACGCTTATAGCGGCTCTGGACCAGTTGCCTTGGGTGCGGTAAACGCGGCCTACGACACTCTGGTTCATGTTGACAAACATCGCCCACGCCTGTTCAACAGGGTCGACCGGCTCGATCCCACCTTTGACTATGGTCAACGCTTTGACAAACTCCTCCTTGGAGTACAGCGTCGACCTGAGTCGTCGTTCCAGTTCGATGGAGTGTTCGGGGTGTTGGATGACCCGGAACAGGTTCACAAGGTTGCCGTCAAGGTCGTTGTACACCTCAACAGGGGAGGGTTTACGGTTGAGCAGCACCGACCCGCCTCCGCCGAACACGTCGACAAAGAGTTGATCGTAAGGTATGAGCGGCAACAAGTCGTCCAACATGCCACCTTTACCTCCCGGCCATTTGAGTAGTCGAAGGCTCAAGTTTCTAGTCCAGAGAGTGCGCCTTCGGCGATCTCCGTCCAGTTGACCCGCCACACGCTACCTACGTCACGAAGTACCATTTCGAAGTTCCCTATGAGCGTGTGCGTGCCCGAGGATGACAGAAAGTCGGCCATACCATCGAGGTAGTCGTTGAAGACCTGTTCGATCGCATGACCCGTCCCGTACTTGCTGTCGCCTCTAGCGTGCGACTCGACTACTGCCTCGTCTAAAGACTTACTCCAACCTTCGTCGTTGATCATGTGAAGGTTCGCTGCCCACGTTTCCCGGTTCGACCACCCGTTGTACTCCTCGTCTTTGCACGCGGAGCAGCAGGGCTTGACAACCGCCGCCTCCACTTTTTCTGTGTGCCCGTGGCCGGGGCATTTCGAGCATTTCATGGCTTCTCTCCTTCCGTACCCCCCAGATGCTGGTATAGGGCTTCAAGGAGCACGCGGATCTTACACAACTCCCGTTCGATGCCACACAGGGCGCGGCCCTCCGTGTTCTGGTACTCCAGTGCCCGCTTTTGGCGGGCGTTCCATTCCTCAGCGTCGCTACTCAACATTGCTTTCCATCTCCTTCATTGCTTCGTCGATCATGTCGTTCAGTACTTGTAGTACTTCACCTGTCGGCACGTTCAGGTGTGCGCCTACTTCGTAGATGCAATGTGCCAAGTCTTTTACTTCAGCAAACCGGCCAAAGTAGTCTTGGATTTCAGACCCGAGGTGGCACTGTATGTCCAGATGAAGGTCACCCATCTTTGACATCGCGTGACTCCTTGTCGTTCATTGCGACACACTCCATTCCAGGTACTGCCTGTTCATTTCACTTATCTCCGCTCCGTACGTTCGGGCGGTGATCGGCCACTCTGACTGGGGGGTTGCGAATGCGGCGAAGTACTCCTCGAGTCCTTCGTCCGTTCCGCAGTCGGAGCAGACATACACGGGGTCGTCTTGGATACCCCGTGTTGTCCGACTCAGGGCGTTGATTCCCTGCGGCTCCCGCATGTTTGCTTCACCGCATCTTGGGCATTTGTTCACGTAACTCTCCTTTGCTTGTTGTTTACCAACCCAAAGCCTCTATGGCGTTGAGAAAACAGGTGAAGACGAAGCCCCATATGGCGAACCACATGACCGCTCCGTACACCTCATCCACTGATCGTGCGGGCTATGCGCTCCGCCAGCCCGTCAACAACTTTGTGCACCCCTTCGTCGGGTTCGTCGAATGGCACCTCTATGGTGTCCAACCCGTATTGTTTCGGGTCGTCGCATCCCAGCCCGATGCCGACGACGTGGAGTCGCCGATCGGGTAGTTGCGCCATCGCTTTGACCCGTCTGCATTGGGCTTCCAGAATGGCTCGCTGGTTGGTGAAGTCCTCGGCAGGCATTTGACCGTCTGTGTAGTAGAGCAAGATCCGGTCGGTTGCCCGTTGCGTGCAAAGCAGGTTGACGTAGGTTCGCATTGTCAACCCGTCGAGGTTTTGATGCGAGGAGTGCAACGCACCTAACCCCGATTTCGCTGTCTGGTCCCAAGGTTCGGCGAAGTTCTTGACGAGTTGAAGGGTCATCAGCGACCTGCGGGTCAACGACGAATCTAGGTCTCGGGCAATGTCTTCTCTGAGACCTTCGTCGTCTTCCATATCCGTTTCGTCGAAGTAGTAACTCGAGCCGGTGTGCCCCGATACGGCAAACGGGATACCTAGTTTGTCAAGCAACGTGGCTTGTGCGTATGCGAGTTGCCGTAGTTGTTTGATGGCTTCGCCGTCGGTGGAACCTGATTGGTCGACGCCGATGAGCACAGCGTAGGAGCGTTTCCGGGGTTTCTCGATTCTCCGAAACGCCCGCCGGTTACCGGTTGGTACTCGTGCAAGTTTGCTGCCATGCAACCTTCCTCGCACAAGGTTCGGTACCGACGCCGACCTCCTGTTCAGACCAAGGGCGTCAGCCAACTTGCGTTGCGCTCCGTGGATCTGCCCTTGAACGTCAACTTCCAACCGGCTGGCTTCGTCGAAACCACCTTCAGCAGGGTATTTCCACCCCGGAAGTAGTTTGATCTTGGAACTAACCATCCGCTTGGAGTAGTTGGGTCGCAGGACGACGGCCACGTACTCCCCTTCACCGGAGTCTCCAACCATTCCTGAACCTCCGGGGAGTTGCATGAGTTCGCTGAGAGTTTCCGATTCTTCTCCGGCTCGGGCTGCATTCATCGCTTCAGCGATTTCTGCCATGCCGGGTGCGTCAACTCCACCGGGGTCGCTGACCCCTCGATTTGCCCGGTACTTGATTCGACCTTCAGATTCAGCATTAGCGGTACGCGAAGCCCGCCTCTGCATATTGCTGCGGGCTTCTTCCATTGTTTTCTTGTCGCGAAGCCGCTGACTTTCTTTCAGTTTGCCGTCGGACTCCATGTCCTTACCTGATTGCATCGTCTTGGATGCGGCACGACCCGATCCTGTACGCGAGCCGTCTTCGGAGTCGTCTTCGTCGGACTCGGGTCGTCGATGTTCGAACAACCCGTATGTTTCCCGGGCATACTCGGTGAGTACCACAGCAGCAGCAACAGAACCCGCTGTCGATTTGGGTTCACCGACTTTGATTATCTTGGCTACAACGGGGTCGTTGAGACAGGCCAGCACCGTGTTTGACTTCAGCGTCGGCTTCAGGTCGTATCCGTGTTCGAGTTCAACCTCGACAGCGACTCCGACCTGGTATCCGACTGCACCTTCGTTGATGCCTTCTCCGGTGGCTGCCCGCGCTATGAGTTCATGCACGAGTCGTTCCATCTGTTGTCCCAAAGCAGATCGGCTGTCGCCAACTGCTTTGTTGATCCGGGCATCTTCGAAAGCGTTCGCTATGAACGGTGCTTCCGGGTTGAACCAACTCGCTACTTCCAATGCTGACAACGGGTTCCCGGTCCGGGCATCAGGGTCGGTGATACACACCAACCCCTCGTAGCAGTTTACTTCGAACTTCTCTTTGAACTCTGGTGGAAGTACCTCCAGAAGGTCTTGTATCCCTGTGTAGAGAAGGTCGAAGAACTCCTTGTCGACGGGTTTGGTGGACCCTTGGCTGATGTGGGCTGCTTCGTGCAGCAGGAACCCGACGTTGATGTGGTAGAGGCAACGATCCGGGTCGTCGTCGCACACACACGGGTTGTCGGGGTCAACACCAGCAAACGAGGGCCACACCGGTAGGTGTATCGTGTCGCCGTCGGTGCAAGGCCCCAACCCGGATGTGTTCAGGCAGACTCTGATTCCGGGGTCTCCCGCCGAGGTTCTCACAATGTCTGTGAACCTCGGCAGGAGCCGTGCCGCTACCCTCGCCGCTTCGGCATACGCTTCGAATGTTCCGGCTTCACCAGTAACTTCGATGCCGGGATGGTCGAGGTTATCCAACGTCGTCACCTTCTTCCGGTATGCGAGACAGGAGTTCGACGATCGGGTCGTCCGCTCCGGCAATCAGGTCTGTCGCTGTCGGGTTCTGGTACTTGTCCCAGTTGTGGTGGTCGAGTACGTGCATGACTTTGCTGAACGACTGGGAGTCCATTCGTTCGTACACTTTCGACATGGCTTCCCGCACCGGGTGGTATTGGAGTAGTTCCACGAAGTTCATCAGTGACCGTGTGCCTGCGGTTATACCGAGGCTGCCGTCGTCGATGTTGCTTCGAAGGTCACTCCATGCCATCAACCCGCATACAACCTGCCACGCTGGAACCCTGTCTAGGTTCTTTGACTCGACGTGGTTGAGGAGTATCTCTGCTTCGATCACCGTGTCCGGCCACCCGACTGAGATGTGCGACAACCTGTCGGCATCTGCTTCGGATAGTGGCAGCAAACCTGCGTACTGGGGCATCCAGTCCGGGTTCCCTGTTGCGATAACGAAGTTGTGTTCATGCTTGAGCAGGATTCGTCCGTCGTAGGCATCCAACGCGAGTTGCTCTGAGTCGTCGAGGACGGGTCGTGCCACATGCAGCACAGCGGGTGGTGCAGCGTTCCACTCGTCGATACATATGACTCCCGGTCGCCCAAATGATCGGGCTAGACGGGATTGCACCCACTCTGTGGTCGAACCTTTCAGTTCGTAATGCCCGGTCACGTCTTCTCGTTCACTTGTCTCTCCGAGCGGGATACGCTCGAATGGGACTTGCATCAAGAAGGCCATGTGTCGGGCCAACTGTGTTTTCCCTACCCCGGAGGGACCCCACATCATCGGCACCTTTCCTCGTTTGAGGTCGACAGCCACCGAGTAAACGAGGCTGTGGTGGTCGATGAAGGTTGATTCCTTCGGGATTTTGACCCGGTCCGCTTCGGGGAACGATTCGGGGTCGTATTTCGGTAGTTCCACTCCCTTTGGCCCGTATGAGAAGGCGTCAGGGGTTGGTACCTTTACGACACCCGATTGTTTCCCGACCTTTTCGGGGTGCACAACGATGGGGTCCACGACCTCACGGTGTTCTGGGTGTTCTGATTTTCTTAGCACTTGCTCTTGCTCCTTCCAGTCAAGAGTTGGTGGCTGAAGCCACCCCGAACAGCCCCGCCCTTGGTGGGGAGGGAGGGGCGGGGCTGTAGGGGCTGGTGTCAGAAGTTCTCGACTGTGCGGGCCGAGATCACCAGCAGGTTGTCGTCGGAGTCGATCGCAAGGACCTTTTCGCCCCTTACGAACACGACTTCCAACAGGTCTCCTGCACGGAGAGTATCGCCTTTGGTGATGCGTGTCACCTTGCCGACGAGGCCGCTGACCGGTTCGTGTACTTCGTACCGGTACCTTCCCGGTGCCACTCGCGTGACTGGGAATCGCCTCGAGCGGTGCAGGTCTGACAGCGTGGAGTTGATCGAATCAAGGTTGTTGTGCTTGATTTGCTTCGATATCTCCGTGGCTGCCCAGGCCCGCGACGGGTTGTGCTCGATTACGGCGAGTACCGAATCACGCAACCAACCCTTCTCGCGCTTCATGGGTGTGTCCATAGTTTCCACCTCCTCTCTGAACTTCAGTCCGCTGCGCTTGTCCCCAGCGGAACCCGGCAGGTCGGTCAACCCGAACAGCCGGTCAAGTTTGGATTCGAGGTTGACTTTCACGCCCACTCGATCACGTTCTCCTTCAAGGTGCCACCTCCCAAGGCTGCACAGTATTTCTGTCCACGCCCACTATTATACATGAAGTAGACGGGGTTGTCAAGAGTAGGCCCCGAGGTCTTTCATACACCGAAAGGGTTTGCGTTGTCGAGCAGCCAACCCATTCCGTAGCCGATCAACAACCCAGCCACAGCGAGCATAAACGCCCAGCCCACGTAGGTAGCGAACTTCACCATCACGCCTCCTTTCCTTCTAGTACCTGCGTGTTGTGCCTCGCGTTGGCAAGGGTTTCACGCATCGACTCGATCATCATTCTGATGTACTCAGGTGACGCACCTTCAGGCAGTTCCATGCCTGCGAATACTTGTTGTTCTTCTACTTCCGTCATAGGAGCCTCCGTTCCTTTCTAGCCCCCGATTAGGGGTCGCCAATCGGGTCCAAAACTTGATGCCCGCCTGATTTCTTCTTCGAGTTCCGCTTCTTCCCGCTTAGCGGATAGTGCCACGAGTGCTTCCTGTACTACAGCGGAAGGCGACTCGTGTTTGAACTCGGCCCACAGCCACTCTGGTACAGAGACTGAGAACCGCCTTGCTGGTGGGGTACGCACAGCCAACCTCCTTTCCTCACTCATCGGTCGACTCCTTCCGCGAGCACGCGTACTCGGTTGCGGTAACCTTCCCTCCGAAATACGAACTCGAAGGCTTCTCACTAAGAGCCTTCTCGATGAGGAAGGCGGTCACCTCCCTCATCATTTCCTCATACTCCGTTCCTTTACTCATCGCCATGCTCCTTCTCGTAGGCGGACCGGAACTCGGCGTTGTACCTGCAGCAATGCCAGCACCGGCACCTCGGTGTCGGCACCTCCTTCTTGCGTACCTCTATTGCGTACTTGCCTTGAGTGGCGCTCATCAGTCCCACACCTCCCCAACCACCTCATACCAGTTGTTGAGGTCTTCGAGGAGTTCATCGAGTTCGCGCTTGTTCTGCGCCGGGTAGTGCCACACCCCGGCACCGGGGTGTGACTCGGTGGCCTTCCGCCAGACATCAACTCCCATGTCGGGGTTGGCCTTCCAGTACACCTGTATGTGTACCTTTTCCTTGCCTTCTGTCATAAATGGAACCTCCAGTCCCGTGGAGGCAATCTGCCTCGTCTCCGGTCGAGAATCGAACTCGTCCACTCCCACTCTCGTATCCCGCGAGGCCCGTGGGGGTGTCACCATGCCGAAGGCCGTGGGGTGCCAAAGCCCTCCTTCCGCTATGACAGTCGGGGCCGGTCTGCTAGGCAGACCGACTCCGGCCGTATTTCTAGAACGACACCGTTATGGTGTGCTCTCCGAGCCGGAATGACTCCGGCCGTATGTCGTGAATCGCCTTCACCATGGCTTTCCGCACAGGATCCCAATCGGCCTTAGAGGCCAGATTACGGTCCCGGAGGAACTCCCACGTTGGATAGTAGAGGGACGAGATTGCCCCCGGATTGCGAGAATGCTCGTGCACTTCGCGTCCGCTACCGTCGGTGATGGTGATGAGCGTCCACGCCGGATTGTCGCTACTCTTGGATTCGCGAGCACCACCGGAGCGGCGTCGTGCTGGCTTTGCTGCCTTCCATTCCTCGACTGACTTCGTTGCCGTGTCGTCGTCGCTTGCGAGGACTTCTAACGTCTTCGCTATTGCTTCGGCGGCATCGACATCGACTTCCACAGTCGTGGTCGGGAGGGCGGCTTTCACGGCGGTCCAATCAATGTCAAAGGCTTCCGGTGTGGAATCCATGACTTTGACTAGTTGGCGTGTCCACTTTACGTCCGGGCCATTTACGGTCCGAGCGACGGTGGTAAAGCCATCCAAGGCATCGACGAGGGACGCGTAGTCCATCGCTATACCTCCTATGTAAGGCCCCGGTATCTCCGGGGCATCTCCTTCTCCGGTCCTCACCGGGGAGACATCAACTACAATAGCACCCCGGTGCTATCTGCTGGAATATGGATTGATTAGACACCACCAGTCCCAGTTTGACCGCCAACCGGCGCATAGGGGGGGGATGGAGGACCGCCATTGTTACGGACGCTTAGTATGCGGCGTGTAAGTATGACCAGCTAGATCAGGTTGTGGTTTAACATTAGGTTCAACCTTACCTGTTGTACCATGCTGATTAGTTGGTGTTTCACGAACAGTTTGTTCGCCATAACCACCTGTCATATTGGCATATTTAGGA
>Ga0080013_1002054_pt1 | contig 24802 bp, 16 predicted proteins | sample ETNvirenome_6_85_FD_69236 | JGI IMG/M metagenome (GOLD analysis project Ga0080013, IMG submission 69236) | Marine viral communities from the Pacific Ocean - ETNP_6_85 (SPADES assembly) (version 2) | ecosystem: Environmental > Aquatic > Marine > Oceanic | place: Pacific Ocean | collected 2013-06-19
ATATACCAAAGTATATCGAAATTCCATATGTAATTATGAACTTCCTTTAAGTATTTCTTTTGTAATGGCCACGCATCCTTCTCCATCTCAGCTGTACATTCAAATTGAGCATTATTCATATCCTGTAGATAGTGTATAACTTCGTGTAGTAATACTCCTTGAGTCCAAGGGTCTTTTATATCCAATCCCCTTCTAATATAAATGATATTTTTGTTATAATCGTAGAATCCTTCATAAGTAGGAAATATAATTTCTTCCATAATAATACCCATCCGTTTAACTTGTGGAACGGGGAAGCCTGTATTGTAGTCGGTGTTTGCTCCGACCCAAATCATAAGTGATATAATAAGTTCTTTCATACTATTAAATATACTTATATTAATAATAGGAGAAATAAATGAAATTAATAGAAATTGTTTTAATCACAGTAATATACTTCTACATTATTATGTTTCTGTAATATTGATGCAGGTACATCTTCGGTTACTTCACCGTTCATAGCTTTATCTAAAATATCTTTTTTATGTTTCCCATTTGCCATCAACACTATCTTCTTTGAATCCATAATAGTTCCTAATCCCATAGTGATTGCTTGTGTAGGTACATCTTCTATTGAATCAAAAAACCTTGAATTATCTTGTATAGTTTGTTCATCTAAATGTACTACTCGTGTTCGTGAATCAAATGAAGAACCTGGTTCATTAAAAGCTATATGACCATTAGTACCTATTCCTAATATACACAAATCGGCTGGAATACCTTTTAATCGTTGTTCATATGATTGAACATTCCTATCTGGAAATTGACAGTTACTTGGATAGATATTAATTTTATTAAATAGATTCTCTTTCATAAATGTTTGATAACTTTGTGGGTGATCTGGATTCATTATATAAACATCGAGATTGTATGTCATAACAGCACTCCAATCCAATTCTCTATTTACAAGTTCTTTATATAAACCAAGTGGTGTTGAACCTGTTGGTAATATTAATCTTGAAAGTGGTTGTTCTTGTAGTTGGTATTCAACTATATCTGTTACAGTATAACTTAACTCTTTATAATCTTTTAATATTTTTATTTCCAATATTCTTCACTCCATATTTTAGTGATTTCAGGAAAAACTTCTAACATAATTTCTTTCAATACTTTTGCATATTGTTGAATTTCCCATTGGGCTGTTGGTTCATCTCTAAGTTCTATAAAGTTCATGATTGATTGAAACGATGCAGTCCACCATACTTGGGTGTATTGTGATAATGGAAGAATTGATCTTGCTTGTTCTTTAGCAACTCCAAGATTAACAAGTTCTTCGTAAATTCTTTTTGTTTCATTTATACCTGTTCTATATAATGAACTTGCAGTTTCTTGTCCGTCATAGTCCAATTTTCCTTCAGATGCTTGTTTATTATCTTGAGATTGTTTTCTCCAAACTTCTGGATAATAATACTCTTTTACTGGAACATACCGACCACTAATCTCATTCCAAGCGTGGTCTTTGGTTGGATGGTTAGATGTGGTTTCTATTCCCACAACATGCTTATACCATTGGCGCATAACGAACTCTGGTGCCTTGATAATCATCATCACGTGTTGGTGTCTGAATGGACTAAAATGTTTATTTTTGATTAGGAACTTGGATAATTTCCTATCTTTCTCTGTAAATTCATTACTACGGTCGCCGAATGATACTCTGGCCGCGTTTACTGGTGTTAAGTCATCTCCGAGAGAATCTACAACCTCAATATAACCTTTATCTAATACATCAATTTTCATTTTCTTTCCTTATATTTGTTGCTGATATTTTCCCAATATCTTTTGGTGGTATGTGTTCTATTATTTCATAACCAACATCTCTACCATAATTTACAGATTCTATATCTGGTATAATCATCAATTTAACAAAACCCTTTTGTATATAATATGATAACCTATCTTTTAAATTGTCATAAACTTCTTCACAAGTGTATGGATTATTTTCATCGGGCATCATATCACGAATACAAATCAGAACATTCTTACCCTCTTTGAGTCTTTGGTCAATCAACCATTGATGACCGTTATGCCACGGTTGCCATCTGCCGATAAACATCGAGTATTTCATCTATACACTCCTCTATTGGTTTGTCTGTATCTATATCTGTAAAATTGTGTAACGGTGGTTCATAACCTTCCACGAAGTAATCTTCCTTACCACGTATCTCCGTTGTATGAAGATAGAACTCCGCTATATTTCTTTCCATTTTTAATTCTTCTCGTTGGTCTCTATATGGTGATACTAATGATACTACTACTGTAAAACCTTTATTATCCATAAATCTTGCTAAGTTCATTGCAAGGTTAATGTTTTCTCTACGACCCTGTTCTGAATAATCTTTGTTATCAACAATATCTCGTAAATCATCACCATCAATGTGCACAATTTTATGTGGATGGACTTTCATAAATCCAATTAATTTGTCGTCTATGAATCTATTTGTTAATGTGGTCTTGCCTGAACCAGGTTGACCTGTGAACCATAAAACCATGTACTATAACCTTTACTTATATATATCAAATTAATTTCTAAAAGACAATTTTATTTTACGATCCTGGACCACCAGAACGTAAATCTGCTACTCTTTGTTGAGTGTCCTGTCTTCTCTGTCGTAAATCTGCATTTTCTCGTCTTCCTCTTTCTTGTTTTCTCCTATACCTAGCGGCAGCTGTTAAACGTCTCTGTATATCCCTATTATGTAAGAAAGTACGCATCCTATCTTTACGTGCTCTTCTTAATCTAGACTGTCTTTGTCTTTCTAATCTTTCTGTTCGTGCTCTAGCACTTAACAATCTTTCTCTTTCTTGTTGTAATTTTTGATACGTTTCTCTTCGGTTTCGAGATTCTTCATTCAATTTATTTAAACTATCTTCTAATATTTGAGATGGAGTAAGATCTTCTGTATAAAACTCAAGAGGATCAAGTAAATTTGCCATTCCTCTTAATGTATTTTCTGCTTCTTTAAGTACTTCCATATTTTTTAATGAAATATCTTCTCTACTTCCTTGTAATTGCCACTCTACAGCTACTTTAAAATAAAACGCTGTTTTACGATTGAAATCTTGTACCTTAATTTCAAATATTCTATCATATTTATCATACATATATTTCGCAAAATATCGAGTAAACTCTTTTTGTTTTTTTAATTTTTTAGTTAAAACTACTTGATAAGGTTTTAAATATGATTCTCTTGTAATATCTAATTTTGCATTTTTATAATTCTTAAACATAGAATTATCTGTAAGATAAAATTTTTCTATAATTTCTTTAGCATTATTTCTATTGGTTATATAAAACTCTTCTTTCTTTTTAGTATAAAAAATAGAATATGGAATTCCCTTTCTAACGGGAGTTCCATCATTATAAGTAAATTCCCACCTTTTAGTAGTATATCCACCCCTAAAACGTTCTACATCTTTAAGTATTCCTTCTACTGTAGCCATGTTATTATTTCGGATTTACCCTAACCTGTCCCTTAACTGAAGTAGTCCATTCTCCACCACTAATTCTGTGATCTACTCCCGATATTTGAAAAAGACATTTATCTTTATAACTGTCTGGTAAATAAGAACTATGAAACGAATTTCCAGGATATAATCCACCAGTTCCATCTATATCCATATTAAAATCTACTGGAACAATTGGAGCTGTTTCTGCAAATATACCATCTCTTGCTGATCTTAATGATTTTTCTATATAATATTTTATTTCCAATTTAACTCTTGTGTATCCTACTGATTCACCACCAGTATTCCATTTTTTCTTTTCTTCATCACTCAGTTCTTCTCGCCATGACTCTTTTTTCTCACCTGCTAAATTATCAGTTTCAACCCACTCATAAAAATCAAGTCCTGTAATCGGACTGAGTTTTCCCGCGTTTAAACTTGTTGTACCTCCCCCCAAAAATGTATCAAAATCATTTTGTAATTCTTCCATCAATTGTTCTGTGAGTGCTACTTCCTTACTTGTAACAGAATCTCCACCTGTACTTTCACTTTCTCTTTCTGCTGCTCTTTTTCTTCGTAATAATTCTTCTTTTGCTGCTACATTTATTTCGTCAAAAATACTGTCATGTATTATAGTTCCACCCTCAGAATTAATAACTAAAGATTTTTGTGGATCTGCATCTTGTCTTCCAAATTTTTGATTATTCTTTGATGGAAAATCCATTCCGTCTGCTATCAAATCATTTAAAGTCTTTTGTCTAACTTGTATTAATGTAAGTTTATCTTTTCCTTCTTCTAACTCTGAAATGTCACTTGATTTTCCAAGTCTTCCCCACGCTGTACTTATTAAATCATCATGTCCATCAGTACTCATTTCTAAATCTTTTTTACTTCTTGACTTAGGTTTATTTGCTCCATACATAGCTGCTATTTTCATTCTATTAGGTAACTTAGCAGATAAATTATTTGATTTAACTATCGAACCTGCTTCAAATGTTGGAAATACAAACAAGGATGGTTTACCAGTTTCAAGATCACCCTCTGCTTTATTTTTCATTGTTTCTAACAAATCAGATACTTTAAACTCTGAATAACTTTGTTCTTTAAGAAATAATCTATGACCAGTATCATCATAATCTACTTTAAATCTATATACACCACCATATTCATTTGCAAATGCACTCCAAATTCCATTAACTCCACTAAGTAAATCTATTTCATCTTTAAGTTCATCTGATAAATATTTCACATTAAATAATACATTTCTTATTACTAAATGTTCTTCTGTATTCTTATTTATTTGGTCTTTTGTTTTATCAGCACCTGCTTTCCAAAAATCTTTCACCCATCCAGTAGGTGCGTCCCATTCTGACGATGTAATTATAGGATCAGTATCCTTAATAATAATCCACTTAGCCGTATCCATAGTAACAATATAAGGGGAATTTTTAAATCTGGTTGCTTGCATAAGTGGTTTATTTTCAACTTCAAGAAGTCGGCCGTCATCACCTACCGCTTGTTCCATACTCCTAAATTCACCGATAACCTTTTTCTCTGTATTTTCCCCGACTATAGTTCCGAAAAATCTACTCAACACATTATCTTCAAACCATCCCCATGTAACCCAAAGACTACTACCATCCCGAGGAGATCCTAACTTATACTTTTGAACTACTATATCAGTTTTTTCATTTTCTCTGTCTAACTTTTTTGCTGGAAATGATATTGATGTAGATTGTAAAATATTTTTACTTTTTCCATTTTTTTGAATATTACTTGTTATTTGACCTGCGAAATCACTCATATATTCTCGAAATGTAATATAAGCACCTAATCCTTTCACCTTTTCCCATGAAACAGCTTTCGCATTTCCCGATTTTATAGCTTCCGATTCTTTCTTCCAATTAGTCCAATCTTCAGTTTCAACATCCTTATCATTAACTTTTTTATTTGTAACTCCATCCTCTTCTTTTTCATATCGTTCTGGTTCAGCATTTATGGTTTTTAATCCACCTATTGCTGGTAAACGGGAAAATGTTTTTGATCTTGAAGTTCTTTGAACTGTTTTTTGTAACATCGTAACCCCTGGAGCAATTAAAGTAGTATTACAGTCAAAACCACCATCATCTCTAACCGACCAAGTAAAATTTGTAATTAATCCAAACATTGCATCATAATGTCCATTTTGTTCTTGAATATACTTTAAAATCATCTGATTCAAAGATTTTGTCTTGTCTGTATACCATTCCCCTGTTTTATCAAACACAACTTTTCCGTTTTTCTTTGTAAAAATATTAAGAAGTCTATCATTTACTTTAAGTTCTCCAGGTCCAGTCCATCCCCATTCAACTAAAACTGATCTTCCTTCTTTTAAAAAATGTGGAGTCAACCTTTCTAAATCTTTAAAATCCCAACAGCTCCAAGTTATTTGAGCTTCTCTTGTTGCACCTAACTTCATTCCACCACCTTTATAACCAACATCAAGATCCTTTATACCAGCTATTGGTCTATATGGTATATTACCTTCCTGATATAAACCATTAAAATTTAACTTTCCATCACTACTAACTGTATCAGCTATATTAACTTCTCTATTTTCTAAACCAGATCGTAACCTTCCATATTCACTTAATTCTCCCCCTTGTATAATTACTGCTTCAAGGTTATCATTTTTTGGAGTAAAAGACACCATTCTTAACCATGGTGTTCTTGCAGACATATAATTTTGTATAATTTCACCATTCTCACTTAAAGTAGTTCCAATAGATTCTGTTACCCATTCTTTTTTATCATTTAAACTTACAGTTTTATTACCAGCTCCTGCCATTAGCATAGCTATTTTTTGTTTAAGAGTATTCTGAATATTTTCTGCTATGGGAGCTAATGTAATCATTTTAATATGCTAAAGCTTTTAATTTATTAAGAATAGGATTTATATCAGTAGGAATTCTAATTTGTTTATCAACTTCAAGTCCAATGTGTGCTTCATCTAAACCGTTGGCTTTTGCAATAATCCACCATAAAGAAGTATCTTTATAATATTTATGAGCAAGATTATCAAGTCTATCTCCAAATTTAGGATATATAAAAATATCACTATCTTGAATTGGAATTTTAGGATACATAGTTGGTTTTAATACTCGTTTACCATCTGGTCTATGCTTTACTACTGTATGATCATATCTTGACATTTTTAAGTTCCTTAAACTTGACTAAAAAGTTCCATATATTTTGTTCTTTCTGGTTGATCTTTTCCTTCTAAGATTGTTCCTTTAGTAGCAGCTTTACCATCCTTAGAAACCCACCCTTTATCATCTAACCAATTTAACTCATAATGTTTTCCAAGAGTTGATGGTAGATATTTACCAATATAAGTAAAATCACACCCACAAGTTATATATTTAGGAAACTGAAGTCCATCTTCTATTTCCCATGTACTCACATCATCAACGTCTACTGTCAAACTACTTAAAAATCCTGGAGTATCAACAAACATATCACCGAGAGTTAAATTTATAAATGGTGATACCATTCTATTTTCTGGTGTATAACTTGGATAACATAAACCAATGAGATAATTTAATTTTTCAAGTAATACTGGAAATTCTTGTTTTGACTTAGGATATAAATTAAATGTAAAACTTAACGATCTTTCTGTTCCTTGATAAACATAAACATTATCTGGTCTACCAATGTATCTTTCACCTGCCCAATCGGGAGTAATAGAATCTGATATTCCACTTAATAATGCTCTAAATACAATAAACTTTTTATTAACTACATCCTTAAATTTAAATTTAATAAAATCAGATGCTCCATCTGGTTGACTTCCATCTGCTTTACTACCATATGGAGTTAAATTTACTAAATCAGTTTGATCATTTTTATATTTATTAGTAAGTCCTTTTTTAATAACTCCTAAAGTTTTATCTTTAACTATTGGTACACCCGCTTGTCCAGGTTGTCCTATATCATCTACAATTTTCTTGGCTTTATCTCTTATACCACCATATTTACCTATTGCTCCTCTACCCTTTTTAGATGATAATGCTTCTAACCAATCTGGTCGTTTCGTTTTACCACCATCTGGAACTTCTGCAGTATTCAATTCACTTGGACTTCTTAATGTTTTTTCATAATTAAGTTGATCATGTAGATCTGTTCCAGATCCACCAGGTTGTCCTTTATTTCCTTCTTTGGCCGTATAATCATTTGAATCAGGTATATGTCCATATGCCAAAGTAGAATAACGTTTTATTAATAGTGATTCATTACCATCCACATCTTTTGATGAATGTATTAATTTATTAATAGTAGAAGATTGACCTGCTTCTTCATCTGTCAACATATTTCGATCTGGATCAAAAAATGTCCAAGAAAATTCAATAAGGTCACCATGATCACCATTAACTTCATACTTCTTCGAACTGATTAAATTTTTGTATGGTGTTGATATAAAATCTGTTATATTATGAGTAACCCAACTTGCCTTTTTAGTTGGTAATTCACCATAATATTGTGCAAGTGTTGTAGCCGTGCCATCTTGACTTCTATCTAATACATCGGAGTCACTTGGAAACTTTGCTTGAATTATATATTGATCAAAAGGTATATCTCTTCCCATATTTGGACTTACTTTTGGTCCCTCATCAGTTGCAAATGTATGAAAATATTTTGGTAAAAACGCGGCTTTACCAGTTGAAAGACCAAGTAAACCCGTGAGAGTCGGAAATTGTCCGAATATAGGTGAAGTATCTTCGGCGATTGTTTCCCAACTTTTAACATTAATTTGAGTATTTTTACCTTGAAAATAATCAGGATATGTCATGTATGGATTTTCATTACTCCATCCATCTCCTTCAAAAACACCTGTTTGTTTTACATTTTCAAAGGTACGTTCTAATCCTAATTCCATTTGACCTTCAATGTGGCCACCAACGTCTTCAGCTTCTATAGTAATAAGATTGAGAACTCTATTATCTGATGTATTATAATCTATATTAAGAGCTTTTGGTTTCATACTATTTAAATTATGTTCTGAGAAATATGAATTTTCAGTTGGTATCCATCTACTTCCACCACCTATAAACCATGATGTATCGTTGGGTGTATCCATAATTTCAATAGAACTATCGTATCCCATTCCTGCTGGAATTAATATACCTGCTTGTTGTGAACGAAATTGCCAATGAAAATCCATTTCATCTGGATACGGACTACCACCAATCTCTTTCGGTTTCAAACTACCAACATTATGTTCTCCTTGTAAATAATTAGGAGTTAAACTAAAGAACTTATTATCATACTTATTTTCACCCCTCAAAAATAAATTACCTTCATCATTATACCATGTACTTGGTGGTGAACCATCATCTAATTTTACTTTTAAAGTTTCTTTAGATAAATGTGTTAAATGTGGACTCGATAATGCAAACCCAAAACCTATTTCAGGTATTCCAGGAATTGCCATTTTTCCACCAGCACTTGGTACTTGACCTTGTAGATGTGCCATTGTAAATCTATGTTTTGCTACTTGAAGTGGAATATTTACTAACGGTAACATTGAATTGGTAGCTGTAGCATAATCAGTAAGCATTGATGGTCCCCCTTCAAAACCATCTTTTAATGATTCTTCATAACCAATTGGACTCAAGGTCATATGTCGTTGTGCATGAAACATTGGAGTCAATGACATGAATATTGAAGATTCATCCCAAATCCTTGTTTCTTTACGTGGATTTAAAAATTGTAATAAATTCTGAGTAAATTGAAACTGTAAACCTTGTGGTGTACGGAAGAATTTCTGTATTCTTTCAATATCAGCTTCTGAACGAGTTAATGATGTTACTATTCCACCACCAAAACCACTTGGTCCCCAAACTTCTCCAATATCTCTTACAATAAACGGGGGATTTGGTCCGTATGATATATTATACGGTGCAGTATCTTCAAAGTCAAATGTATGATCTCCGAAATATGGTGAAGACTTATCAATTCTAATTATTGACGTTTCTCCACGACTAAAACTTTTAAATTCTGGTTTATTAGGTTCTTCAAGTCCTGAAATATACATACTATCACGATTATATTCAGAATCAAGAACTGTGTCTGGTTTAGGTGAAAATTGACTTGTATAACTTGTCAATGGAACACTTAAAAAATCACTTCCATGTGCACCTGCTGCTATAGGTGTTAAATCTAAGGTACTTTGATAATCTTCATCACCAAAAGGTCCACTCAAAATTATTTGTGGAATATTATGTGTTATTTGTGTTCCTTCAAAAGTAGGAATACCACTTGTCCCACCTGGTGGTAAAGTATTTATTCCTTCTTGTGGAACTTGATATTGTCCGTCTGAATTTCTATATATTGAACTTCTTGGTGTTATTGGAACTATATTACCATAATAATTAACACTTCCCTCAATAGCTGATACTGAATAACTATTAAATGGTTCTTTAGATAGTATTCTACTTGAATAAGATTCTATCGGTAAATTAAAGTTCCCCCAAGCTCCTTCAGCTGATGGATTAATGTTTATTGTTTGTTCTGGAACAACACCATAAGATAGTGATGAATCCATTTGAGCTATAGTATAAGATAATGGTGTGAGTGCTAATTCAGTTGAATCTCCTATAAGATATTTAGATGGTCCCATTTGAACAGTAAATCCCCAAGGTGGTCCACCAGGAGGAATAAATCCACGTCCTTGTTTAGTTCCATCCATATAATCTACTACACCATAAGGTCCTTTAGTACCTGGTTCTGTAAATTTAGGACCAAACTTACTTTCCATATCTTCTAACGCTTTTTTACTTGGTCTTTTATAATAGTCTGTCCTATCTAATTGTGGACTCTTACCAGTTCCAGCTTTGGAATAATCTGTCCATTGAAAATTTTCTAAATTTTGTGTTAGTTTTCTTAAACTCATATTTTATCTCTGTGCAGAAGCACCTTCTATTGCACTAACATTATCTTTTGAATATCTAAGGTTATCCTCTCTCATTTTCCGTATAATTTCATTTTGTTCGCGAGCTAATTTAACTATTTCATTGTAATCACTATTACCTGCTCCACCACCACCTTTGGTATCACCTGGTTTATTATCAACTAGCCCTATAGCGGAAAGTCCCGTTCGCCATGCTTCAGTTCTCATTGTTGCTCTATTTGCTTTATTAATTTTATGAGATGCTTTAGCTAATGCTATAAGTGATTTTGCCAATTGATTAGTTGCATCAGCCATATCTCTAATACCAATATTTTGAAAATTCTGCATATTAGTTTTTAAAGTTGCCATAGCTTTAGAAGTTTGGTCTAATCCTGGTCCAAGTGCCCCAAATCTTTTAAATTTCTCAATTGGATCTCCAGCAAAAAAGTCTCCAATCGCAGAAGCAATTCCTCCTATCATACCACCACCACCAAATCCAGCCAAGGCTAATCCAATTGCCCCTATTCCAGCTGCCGCTGCTAACAATCCACCTTCTCTTCCTATAGCAGCGAATTCTTTAAAAGTATTTACTATTCCTTCGGATAATGCAGTAACAAATCCAGCTACAGCATCTATTACTCCTATAACTAAATCTTTAAAAATTGTAAACGCGTTTACCATAACACCACCAACTACTTTTGCTAATTCAATGACATGAGGAGCAAGTCTAACTATCATATCTGTGAGTTCTCCTAAAACATCCAAAATAAAACCACCAACTACATCAGCAAATATCCTAATTCCTTTTTCTCCATGCTCTATTGCTTTTGCTAATAAATATATTCCGAGTGCAAGTCCAGCCATAGCCAAAACCAAAATACCAATACCTATTGCAATTGGTGCGGCGGCTGCTCCTATTCCACCAAGTGCTGCACCCATTGCTGCTATACCAGCACCGGCTGCTGCTGCTCCTCCACCCATAAGAGCGAAAAGAGGTGGAATTAATACAACTGCTGCGTAAATTAATCCTATTGTAACTAACCATCCTTTCAACTTATCCCAAATAGCTACTATTTTTCCCCATAAATTTTGAAACATTACTTCTAATGAGAATCCCTTGTTTTCTACCGTTCCCAAAGCCACAAACCAACCTACAGTATCCATTACTAATCCACTAACCCATGTAAATACTTTTTCAACCGCTGTCTCAATACTTTCCCATATACCTGCTTGGCCCATTAAATCACTACCAAGTCCACCTGTAAACCCGAGCATTTCCAAAAGTTTATTTGCAATAGGTGTAATAAACTGTTTATACATCTTTTGAAAAATTCCAACAATTTTACTCCATAGTCCTTGAATATTTTTAGTAACTTTAGCGTTTCTTTCTTGATCCTTTCTTTCCTTTGAAGTCATTTTACCAAGTTTAGCTTCAGCGGCTACCATCTTAGTCAAATCAGTAAGTGTTACTCCTGCTGCGGCTGCTAAAGCTTCTCGTTGAACAACATTCATTCTCTGAAAATCTGCTTCAGAACCAACTTGTCTCATAATCTCTTTTTGCATTCCCTCTAAATCACCTGCGAATGCTAATTCTCTGGCCCGTTCCATATTAACTTCTCTACCTAACAAAACAGAAGCTTCCATCTCTGCGTTAATTGATTCTTCCCAATCTAATAATGCATTGGCTGATCCACTAATAGTTTCCATACTCATACCTAACTTCTTTGCAAATGCGGCCGCTTTTATAACATTTTTTCCACCTTTTTTCATAAATTTTGCGAAAAAATCAGTATCACTTGCTACCTCTTCCATAACTTTACCAACAGGAATACCTTCCTTTTGTAATTCTGACATCTGGCCTTGCATATCTGATAATAAAACATCTTTAGTTGAAGTTGATGTTGCTTCCATCATTTGTGCTAAACTGGCTGCCGCTGTAGTAGAAACTCCATAATGTCTTTCTAATTCAGTAGCGGCCTCAATAGAATTTTTTGTTTCTTGGTTTATAACACCCCACTCCTCTACAAGTGTGGATGCTCTTGCGGATACTTCTTCTATACCTTCACCATACATAAATCCACCAGCGGCTGCTTCTTGAGTTGCTATATTTAAATCCATCGCGTGTCCAACACCTACCCCAAGTTCTTTTTGCATTGCCATTGAAGAATTAAAAATTCCAATAAAATGTTTAGCTAATAAAACTACTCCAGCTACAAGAGTTCCAATTATTGTTTTTACAGGATTTTGCCATAGCATCGTAGTAAAATCAGTAACTTTCGCTTTAACATCTTCCCATCCCTTCTTTAAGGGACCCATTTGTTTATCTAATTCTGTAGCTTTATTATTTACACCAGAATATGCTTGATTAACATCTTCAATGTGATCCAACATTTCTATCATTGCTTTAACTTGTTCTTGTAACTCTACTCCATGTGCTTGATTTTTACCAAAATAATTCTGACCTATAGTTGAAATTTCATCTTCTAAATTTGCCTTTTGTTCCCCAATTTTTACAGATGTTAGTTGACCACCAAGAGCTTTTTGGAACATATCCATTTGTCCCTTTTGTAATTTTGATAAATTTTCTTGTCCTTTATTTTGTGACAACGCGTTAGTAGCCCATTGTTTAGATAAATCAGCATATACTCCACCTTCCTTAGTTAATTTTGCCTGTCGTTTATCTAAGTTATTTAAAATAGCAAGTTGTTTTCGGAGATTATCAAGCATAACTCGTTGCTCTTTATTTAAGTCTCCTTGACTTTTTCTAAGGTCATTAAGAGCTTTTATTTGCTCTTTAGTCTGTTTAACTGGATCTTTATTTGCCATAATTTACTCTAAGTTAAATTAAACGGAAAAGAATTTTTCGAGAGGGGTCCCTTTATATCTTTTTACTGCTGCTTTTGAAAGTTTGTTGGTTTTTTTGCCCAACTTTTGTAAATCTTTTTCAATATCTTTAAATTTTTTATTTAATTCTGGATCCTTATCTATCATTCTTCTAATACCAGGTCGAATATCTTTTCCACCTGAAAAAGCTGTCATTATCTTATCAATAATGGATTCACGCAATTCGTCTGTTGATTGTTTCATAAATACTCCAACTTAATTATTATAATAAGGTTGAATAAAACCTTAGATTGATTCATTAATAAATATCAGGTTATTTATTTTTTGACGGATGGGGGCCTACTAATACCTGATGAAGACTTCTTATTTGCTTTATCATAAGCAGCCTTTTCTTCTTGATATGATTTTTCTAATAGTTTTAAATAGAACCGACGCAGATAGGTCGGCATGTTGTATACTTCAGAGTGGGTAAATCCACCCTTTCCGTGAAAACAAAGTTGATATATTTCTGTATGTATCTCTGGTTTATTTTCCGGCTGCAGGCCAAAAAAACTGGACGGTCATAGGGACCGTCACCTCCTGATCGTAACCACATAACTCACACGTAAATAAATATTCCATCTCTATATCTGGAGTTATCTCTTTTAGATGTTCTCTAAATGCTAATGAATCCCTTGATAAAAATTCAGTATCAACAAATTTATTAACTGAAATTGGATCTAAATCTCCATCAATTGATAAAACTGCTTTTTTAAGTCGTGTAGTAACTTCAGCGTCAATAGAACTACCAGCTGATATTTTTTTAAGAGCTTTTAATTCATTGTCAACTTCTCTTTCATCTTTTTGAGTAAGAAGTTTAAATGTAATAGTTCGTTTACTTGTAGGAAGTTTAAATGAAAATTCATTTACTCCACTTTTAAAACGTGAATGATCTATTTCTTTATCTTTTAATGAAGTTAAGTCTATATTATCATTATTATTTTCTCCACAAGCAGGACAATCAACTTGGAAATCATAATCTTTACCATATCCTAATACCCTTGCGGCTACCATAATTGAATTTTTATCTCCAATAAGAATATCATCCAAATTAACGGCCTTATCAACCACTAAAGATTCTAACAATTTATCAATCACTATTCCTTTACGAATAAGATTTTGAGATGTTAGAATATCTTCTTCTCTTGCTGTCATGTACTTCAGTTCAACTGTTCCCGATGCCAGTGGGGAATCTTTTGAATAAAGTGCTCCCTTAGATGGCAAATCAATTACCTCTGTCGGAAACTGGCGTTTATCTTCTGCCATGTTTTTTCTCCTTTGTAATTTTTATTGAATAGTTTTTAGTAATCTATACAATATAACCAATTATAAAACTAACTGGGGATATTATAATCCCCAGTTTAAAATACTACTTACTGTTGAATTATGCTTTTCCAACAGCGTCACGAACTCCATACAAACCAAATGCTGCGAGTAGTGTCCAAACAACTTCAGGTACTGCTTCTACAACACCTGCTGCCTGTAATACTCCAACTGCACCAGCAACTACTGATGTCCATACTGTCTTTGATTTATACCAAGCTTTATCTGCTATGACTGCCATAATTAACTCCTTTTTTTATTAAAATTTTATTAGAATTGTAGTATCGCGTAATCGTATCTTAATGTAAGAGTAACATCGGCTGGGTCTGTAGTATTTGCCCAATCTAAATCATTAAAATTCGCGTTTACAATCCATGTTCCTTTTAATGTCCATTCCTCTACTTTATCACCAACTGGTCCCAAAACATTAATAGTTACATCCTTCTTATAAAAGTCTGTATAACCATCTCTACCTGTTACTGATTCGTGAGATAAACGAACCCATTCCATAACTGCCTGTGCTCCACTTGGAACAACGGGGTCATATAAAGTAATTTCTAATTCTTCCCATGCACCTTTACCTTTGACATATCGTCTAACATTGATGTGGTCAAGTTCGATAGTTTCAAAAGCTATTGAAGGTCTGTTAGCAGTTTTTATGAGATATGCTGGTATCCCTTCAATATACATGATGTACCGATTTTTCGTTTTCGGTTCAAACGGTGTGAACATTATTTCAGAAGGATCTAATAGTTCTGGCATCTTTAATCTCCAATTAAGTTTAATTCTTCAACTATAAATATCAAAAATTATAAAAATCATCATATTCATTTTTCATAGTTTTTTTGAAGTTTTATGTTTAACTTCATATATAAATATATTAAGCAACAAAAAACCCCTCAAAAAAGAGGGGCTTTTTATTAATTAAGTTTATATAAATCAAACTTATTCTGGGAAGGTTGCTCCCGTAGGTAATACCACGAAGTCTAATACAATAAACTCAGCTGTACGTGTTGGTTGAATAAATATCTGACCGACAAGTTGATTTCTATCAACTACGTCTGCAGTATTATTTGAATCATCCATCACTACTCTAAATGCGGATAAACCACTATTAGATTGTACTGATTCTAAAAACGGATTCACTATATTAAGGAATCTGTTTCTTGTTGCTGATGTATTTTGTTCAAAGACTAAGTATCTACTTGACGAAGCGATAAACTTCTTCAATTTGATTAACAGTCTACGTACATTCACCCTATCAAGTGCTGATGGTCTTGCTTGAAGTGTTTTTTGTCCCCAAACGACCACACCTTGACCTGGAAATGAAGCAATTGGATTAACTCTATCTTCATAAAGGTCATCCCTTTCTGAATGTGTTAATCTTGTCTGTGCTTCAAGTACAGAAGTCAAACCACCACGATTCAAACCTGCTGGTGCGAACCATTCATGTGCTACCTTATCCGTGTAAGCGATTACACCAGGTAAAACACAAGAAGGTGGGACCCAAACTGGTAATGATGTGTTTCTATCAACAATCTTTACCCAAGGGTAATAAGTTGCTGCGTAGTTACTATCAAGTGCAGTTACTGCTGATGTTGCACTTGCAATTGAACCACCTTGAATACCACAATCAAATACATAAAATGAATCACCTCGTGCTTCACACTTAGATATTGCGTGATTTGTTACTTTACTATGTAAACCATGAACGATACCAGGTGTTATTAACATATTGATATCAAATTCATCTGGATTACTTACTGCGTTAATTGCTTTCTTGTAAGATACTGTACCACCTGCACTTGAATCTGAACAATCAAATCCTTGTGTATTGGTATTAACAATATTTGAACCTACCAATTTTTGTACTGCTGGATTATCTCCATCAAATCCACCTTGTAATGGAACAACGAACTTTCTCTGTTTAATATGAGAAGCTGCTAATGTTATTTTTTCTGTTCCATCTGAATAGGTATCTCCGAGTGTAGATGCATCTGAGTGACCAAAAAAGTCCTCAATACTCATTGTTACATGAGCTCCACTTCCAAAAGAATTGAGAGGTGCTAAATATTGTTCAGCGTCTGCGTTAGCGTAATCATGTCCATAAGGTTCATTTGCGTCAAATTCATTCTGTGCATTTGATTGTGTTGCTTTGAACGCCCATGCGGGAGTTGCTGAATCATCACTACCAAAAGGATTCTGAATTGATGCGTGTCCCATTGGACATACATTTTTCGGTAAACTACCATCTGCAGCATCTGAAAAATCAGATACATAAATATGTTTAGACAGATTTGGCCAGTCACCATTATAAGTGAGTTTACCATTTGCGTCTATTGTTACATATCTATCACCAATTCGTCTTGCAAAGTAACCAGGACTTTCTGGATCAAAATTCAAACCATCCCATTGTTCAACGATATTATCTTTTGTCAAGTTATTATCGTTCAACCCTGTTTGTCTGAGTTGTAATGAAAATGTACCATAATCACTACCAGCAACATTTGCAGCTGTCTTTACATTCAAAACAACAATTTTATATTTGTTGTTTACATCTGAACCATGTGAACGAGTATTAACTTTAAATAAGTTATATCTTGAACCATTAATTACTTGTGATTGAATGTAAGGTGTTGATGCGTTATTGTATGTTACTGCTAAATTATGAGTTCCAGCACTTGCAGTTACTTCTGCTGTCGAATCATATCCCTGACTACTTTGTGCATATTTAAAGTTCTTATACAAATACGCTGATACTGCATTTTGACCAGATTTTTGTATTTGTGCGTCTGCACTAAATACATCTCCGATATAATCTGCACTTCCTGTATCAAAAGATACCGTATAGGTACGAGATGTTAAACTCTTTGCGCCCCAGTTACTACCACTTAACACAAGTTGGAAACTATCCCAACTACCAGTAACATTACTGGCTTCTAAATCTGCTGTTCCATCTGAACCACCTCGTGATGGTAATAGTACTGCTAGATTTTGTTTTGTAGTTGCTCCTGCTCCACTAACAAAAAGTGTTAATGAATCAACTGAATATCCTGCTGTATTGAGAACTCTAACTATGGTAACCGTCCCAGCACTTTTTAAATACTGTTCTACCGCGTACGGTGTGTAATAACGTTTATCCGTTGTACCAAAAACTTCTTCAAACTCAGGAAAACTTCTAACTACTGTTGGAACAAATGCAGGACCTTTAATAGTTGGTCCAATTATTGCTGCTCCAATATCTGCAATTCCTTGAGGAAGAAATGATAGGTCACGTTCACGAGTAAATACACCCGGACTTACGATTCTTTCTGCCATTGTTTTTCTCCTATTATTATAATTAAATAACTAATTTATTAGTCTACTTTGACTATAAGTGTCTAAGTATAAATATAAAATAATTTGCCAAACAATATGTCTGGGGAGAATTTATTTATGCAGTTTCTTCAGTTTCAACTACTGGTTCAGGTGTCGGTGTAAAAACTCCAGTTGCGGGGTCTAATGTACCTGCTCCATACTTTTCATTCAAATCCTGAACCAATTTTCGTTCAGTTTCTTGAACTTCACCGTATTCAACTTCTAATTGAGTTTCTTGAGTTTGAAGTGACTCAACCTGTTGACTAAGTAAGAGTTTTTGAACTCTTAATTGACCAAACTGTAACTGTTTTTGTTGATACGAGGTTTGTAGATCCTGTAAAGATTTCAATTCATCATCTGAGAATTTTGTCTCTTGATCAGCCATAACTTTTTCTCCTTATTATTGTTTATAACTATACTATAAATATCAAGTAAATTACCTTAATTCACTTTTTTCTTCAAATCTTCAAGTTCCGTTTTAAGAGTTTTTATACTCTCTATTAATACTGGAACTAACTTATTATAATCCACTGCTTTAAACTTTTCTCTTCCCTTCATACCATCATATTCTTTCACAATTTCAGGAATAACTTTTTCAACTTCTTGTGCAAGTACACCAACATCATGTCCCATATCTTCTCGTCTCCAATCATAATCAACACCACGAAGTTTCATAATATCGTCTAAACCATATTTTGTATCTGTAATATTTTTCTTCAAACTTATATCCGAAGCAGTAGTTGAAGAATATGCAACTACATCTGCGTCTGCGTGAAATGTTCCACCTGCAGAGAATCTAAATTCATCAGCAACATCATTAACCGAAACTTTTATCATATCGTCTGTCCCGAAATCAATAATTTGATGTGAAGAATAACCACCTATTGTTAAACCGTCATTTATAACAGATGTAATAGTTGTTTGTGCTGCTGTTGCAACTTGTCCATAAAGATTAGTTGCTCTAACACTTGAACCCGTAATAGCTCCTGTAACTTTTAAACCACCATCACTAGCACTCACATAACTTGATGGAGTACCTACGTATAACTTGTTACTTCCACTAATCATAGCTCCAAAATTTACACTATCAGTAGTTCCGACACCAATACTTGTTCTTAAAGTAGCACCACTCTCTGCTACTGGATCTGTAGAACCATCACCGACAATCATTTCACTATCAGCGAGAACAGCCATTGCAGTTACTGCTCCTGTTCCACTTCCTAATAATACTCCACCATCGGTTAAAGTTGAAGCTCCAGTTCCACCATCTGCTACTGCTACATCTGTACCACCAGCTCTATAAATAATATTACCTTCAATATTTACATCACCAGAACTTACTTTTGTAAGTGTAGTATCACTGGCATGTCCTAATTCTATTCCTGTAAATTGTGGTGAATCTCCTGTACCAACACCAATACTTGTTCTTAATGTTGCCCCACTTTCTGCGACTGGGTCGGTTGAACCATCTCCTACTATCATTTCACCATCACCAAGAACTGACATTGCAGTAATTGCTCCTGTTCCACTACCTAATAATATACCACCATCTGTGAATGTTCCAGCTCCAGTTCCACCATCTGCAACAACTAAATCTGTGATACCAGTAATAGTTCCACCACTAATATCAACATTGCCACCAACATATAAATCTCCATCCATACCGATGTTACTTGAACTACTTATCTCACCACTAGCAGAAATGTGTCCAGTAAACGTACCATTTGAACCACTTATATCGGAAAATACTACATCATCGGTTAAACCAACTCCGATTGAAGTTCTTAATGTTGCTCCACTTTCTGCGACTGGGTCGGTTGAACCATCTCCTACTATCATTTCACTATCACCAAGAACTGACATTGCAGTTACTGCTCCTGTACCACTACCAAGTAAAATACCACCATCAGTTAAAGTACTCGCTCCAGTTCCACCATCTGTAACTGGAACATCTGTTCCACCTGCTCTATAAACAATATTACCTTCTACTGATATATCACCAGCACTTGGTCTTGTGATTGTTGTATCAGATGCGTGTCCTAATTCTATTCCTGTAAATTGTGGTGAATCTCCTGTACCAACACCAATACTTGTTCTTAATGTTGCCCCACTTTCTGCTACTGGATCAGTTGTACCATCACCAACTATAAATTCTCCGTCAGCCAATACTGACATTGCTGTAATTGCTCCTGTTCCACTTCCTAATAATACTCCACCATCGGTTAAAGTTGAAGCTCCAGTTCCACCATCTGCTACTGCTACATCTGTACCACCAGCTCGGTAAATAATGTTACTCTCAATTTGTAAATCTCCAGCGGATGGTCTTGTTAAAGTAGTATCACTAGCATGACCGATTTGCAATCCTGTTATCTGCCAAGTATCAGTAGAACCTACTCCCATACTTATTCTTGCTGTATCTCCACTTTCTGCTACTGGGTCGGTTGAACCATCTCCAACAACAAATTCTCCATCGGCGAGAACAGACATTGCTGTTACTGCACTTGTTCCACTACCTAATAATATACCACCATCAGTAAGAGTTGAGGCTCCTGTTCCACCATCTGCTACTGCTAAATCTGTATCAAGACCATTAATTGTTCCACCATTAATATCAATTGTAGTTACACTACCTAAATCTGCCCATGTAATACCAGCGGCGGTTGAGTTTCCATCTACTGTACCATTCCAAGTACCACCATTTATATCTGGTGAAGTTAAAGTTTTATTTGTAAGTGTGTCGGTTGAACTAAGAGTTACTAAATTAACTTCTGCATCTTTCAATCCACCAATCCATCTATCTGCACTTACATCCCAAAGTAATGAACCAGTTTCTGCTGTATCGACATCATTTATATAAAGTCCACCATCTCCTGCTGCTGAACCAGCATTTAATGTAACTATTCTATCTCCAATATCTAAATTTGAACTTGAAACATATGTTAAATCTCCTCGTACTTCCATACCACCAGTTACAATAATTCCTGTAAATGATCCAGAGGCTGGTGTTGCTGCACCAATAACTGTTCCATCAATTGCTCCACTATCAATATTAACATTGGTCATAGCCTCATCAGAAAAATCTACAGATCCAGCTTGTTCATAAGCTCCAAGTTTAGTAACTGTTAATGTCTCTCCACTAAAAGTGAAATCACTATCGTCTGATAATAGACCATCTGCTGCAGAGAATACTACTCTACCAGCAGTTAAATCATCTAATGTTAATGAATCAAAAGTTACATCTGCTGATGTATCTATAGATTGTGGTGTAGAAAGTGTAATACTACCACCACCATTTGTAACGGTTATTTGATTAGAAGTTCCAGTTAGGGTTGCTACAGTTGGGTCTGTACTATTATCACCAATTAGTAGTTCTCCATTAGCTAAAACTGCAGTTGCAGTAATTGCTCCTGTTCCACTACCAAGTAGAACACCACCATCGGTTAATGTTGAGGCTCCTGTTCCACCATCTGCTACTGCTAAATCTGTATCAAGACCATTAATTGTTCCACCATTAATATCTACTGTAGTAACACTACCTAAATCTGCAACTGTGTTTCCAGCGTTTGTCCAGTTATTACTAAATGATAAACTTGAACCATCATCTGCACTAATTGTATCAAGTGCTATATCACCTACATTTGTAATGTTTCCTTCACTAAAAGATGTGGCGGTTGTGGATGCAATTACAAGAGTTCCATCATCCGTAATTGTGTTATCGGTAATGACCGTTCCACCAATAGTGAAATCAGTTGTGGCATCTATTGTTGTACCAGTAATTGCACGGGCGGTATCAGCACCGAGTATACCATCAACGTTAGTACCAATTAAATCTGTAGCAGTAATTGATGTGGCTGCGGATACCGTACCTAAATCTGCAATAGTTGTTCCATTAAAAGTACTATTCTTACCAAAAACGATCTGTTCTGAACTATCAGTAGTATTGAATGTTATGTAAGCATTGTCCGCTTCTTCTATAACTAATGCCGTTGCGGAATTGTCCAATATCTTAATTGAACTAGCAGCACTGAATCTTAGTGCCCCATCTCCACCTGCTGAAAGAGTTAAATCTCCAGAGATGTCAGCCGTACCATTAATATCCAAATTGGCCGCTAACTGTAATCCTGTTGAATCGGTGATAACACCGTCAGTAACAACCGTATCCCCTATAGTGAAATCAGTTGTGGCGTCTATTGTTGTACCAGTAATTGCACGGGCTGTGTCAGCACCAAGTATACCATCAATGTTAGTACCAATTAAATCTGTCGATGTAATAGATGTTGCTCCTGTTACCACACCTGCGTCTACACTAATTGTTCCGTCTAATAAAATTGCTGAACCTGCTGCTGGTTCAAGGTTAATTGCTCCACCCGAATCTAATGTTACGGTAGTACCAATTGCTTCAAAAGTTCCGTCTGCAGTAATTGTTATGTTTGCTGCTGCGGCTGCATCATCTACTGTAGTAATAGCCAATGCACCATTGGTAGCTCCACTAAAAGTAATCGTATCACTTGTTGATGGTGTCATCACAATTGAGTCGTCTGTAATAACCGTTGAACCTATTGTAAAATCTGTTGTGGCGTCTATTGTTGTACCTTTAATTGTTGTATGAGAGGCTGCTCCGATTGTAGCTCCATCAATAGTACCACCATTAATATCTACTGTAGTAACACTACCTAAATCTGCAACTGTTCTACCTGCATTTGTCCAGTTATTACTAAATGACAAACTTGAACCATCATCTGCACTAATTGTATCAAGTGCTATATCACCAACATTGGTAATATTACCGTCACTAAAAGATGTAGCAGTTGTAGAAGCAATCACAAGAGTTCCATCGTCTGTAATTGTATTATCTGTAATAACAGTTCCACCGATCGTAAAATCTGTCGTGGCATCTATTGTTGTACCTGTAATTGCTGCTGCTGTTTCACTACCAATAACTGTTGCATCAATTTCACCACCGGCAATATATGCACTTGTTGTTGGATCACCATCTGAACCAATTGTATCTATATAAGCTACTCCATCTACATATAAATCTTTCCATTGTTGTCCTGAACTACCTAAATCAAATGCATCATCATTATTAGGTATAAGAGAGGAACTAACATCAGCACTAAAACTTACATTATCAGTAGCAGCGTCTCCAAATGTTAAATTTCCACCTATTACCGCATCACCTACTATATTTAAGTATCCAAATGAACCAGTTGAAATTGTAGAGCCTGATATTGCCATAGTTGAGGTCATTTGAGCTATATCAGTTCCATTTGCCTCAAATGTAATCGTATCATCATCAGATGCTCTAATTGAGCTATCATCACTTGCATTTAAATCTATTCGTCCAGTTCCACCTATTGAAATACTACCTTGACCAGCTAAATCAATATCATCTACCCATAGTTTAGCCCACGCTGTTCCACTTGCACCTAAATCATCAGCACTATCTGAACCAGGTAAAACATTATTTCCAGCAGGATCAAGTGTAATATCTCCAGATCCACCTGCTATTATACTTAAACCATCATCGTTTGTAATTGTGTCTGCAGTTAAAACTAATCCATCTATTGTGAAATCAGTTGTTGCATCTATCGTTGTACCAGTAATTGCACGAGCTGTGTCGGCACCAAGTATACCATCAACGTTAGTACCAATTAAATCTGTAGCAGTAATCGATGTGGCTGCTGATACCGTACCTAAATCTGCAATTGTGTTTCCAGCGTTTGTCCAGTTATTACTAATAGTAAAACTTGAACCATCATCAGCTGCTATTGAATCAAGTGCTATGGATCCAACATTAGTAATATTTCCTTCACTAAAAGAAGTAGCAGTTGTAGAAGCAATTACTAAAGTTCCATCATCTGTAATTGTATTATCTGTAATAACAGTTCCACCAATCGTAAAATCGGTTGTGGCGTCTATTGTTGTACCTTTAATTGTTGTATGTGAATTGGCACCGATAGCGGCCCCATCGATATCTCCGGCATCTATATCAACCGTATCTAAATATGCAGTTCCGTCTATGTATAAATCTTTCCATTCTAATGTAGATGAACCTAAATCAGATCCATTATCGGCCTTTGGAACGATATTCCCACTTGCTGATATTTGGTTAAGTACCGCGGAACTCCCCGATACTATCACTTTTCTCCACTGTGCCATTATTATTCTCCTATATTAAATAAACTCTTAGTTTATCGTTAATAAATATAAACATTCTAAATTATTCTACTTTTCTTCTACTTAAACTGTTAGTTTTATTATGATGGATCACTACTATATCCGAAAAACCACTCATCGGATCCCGAATAGAACATTCCACCCGCTGTTGCGGTAGGTGTTGTTGTTTTTGCTCCCAACACTACCATCTTATTTTCAATTTTAAACATTAAAGCATCACTATTATCATAGATATCAAATCCACCACCAGTTGATTTCCAAAAGAAATCTGAACCAGTTACTTGTAATGCTCCTCCACTTTCATTCCAAGTTGTGCTTCCGTAAGTAAAAGCATCTGTAACTGCTAATGAATCTATATTAGCTGTTCCATCTATATGTAAATCTTTCCATTCTTTTCCAGTTTCACCTAAATCAAATGCGTTATCTACATCTGGTATCATACTACCACTATATTCTGCCTGTACTTGAATCGAATCGGTATCTGCATCTCCAAGTCTGATAGTACCAGTCAATAACATATTAGACGCAGAAACATTACCTCTTATATCAAGTCCTGTTGCTAATGTAGTTCCAACATACTGATATACTGTCATATAAAGATAATCACTATCAGTTGGATCAACTGATGAATTAAGAAATTGTACTACT
>Ga0080013_1002055_pt1 | contig 24775 bp, 25 predicted proteins | sample ETNvirenome_6_85_FD_69236 | JGI IMG/M metagenome (GOLD analysis project Ga0080013, IMG submission 69236) | Marine viral communities from the Pacific Ocean - ETNP_6_85 (SPADES assembly) (version 2) | ecosystem: Environmental > Aquatic > Marine > Oceanic | place: Pacific Ocean | collected 2013-06-19
GAACAATTGAAAAGCTATAAATAGTGACCCAATAGTCATATAATAATTTCTACACCTATATGATATTAACGTGACCTAGGAGCTATTTGCCGTGCATTAGGACAATTTCCCAGTTCTCATTATCTGGGTGTTGGTAGATGTTCATATTGCCACCACCTTTATCATGCTTACGTTCTACGAAATTCGCATTGACATCAATTTTAGTTCCCGTAGGAGTAGCCCAGTCTCTACCGTGGTGATACTTCTGACCGCCTTGTGTGGGATGCTCTCTCATTCCATAGTCCGAAGTTACAGCGTATGATTCGCCAATAGGCTTACCACCAGAGGATAGATATTGGAAAGCAGATGTAGGGTCATCATGCCACTTACCAGTTGACTTATCCCAGATCCTGGCGTCTAGATGCTCACCAGTGCTTGATCCAGTATTACCAGTAATGAACTGACTACTAGATCCACCACCGCCACCACCGGCCATCCTTGTAGGCTGAAGCTGATCAAAACGATTTAGGTAACTTTGGGCGTGGGAGAAACGTCCGTCATTGTTAGCAGTCTCCTTTGCTGGACGCAGATAGTTACCAGAGAAGTAATCTGAGGCTTGCCTCAAGTCAGTAATATTTCTGAAGTCCTCACGGCTGCTGCCTGATGTCCATTGTGTTCCACCCTCCAGTTCGTGCTTGAAGAATCCATAGTTAGCATCAAAACTCTTAGGATCTAACTTGTTATCTTTAGACCAGTTCTCAAAGTTAGTTCTACGCCCACCGTCTGATCCTGTATCAGTCCATTGCAGAACACCAGCACCACGTGTGCCATAAGCGTTAGGAGCTAACTCTTCGTGATGCTTGAATCCACCTGATTCGTGATGCATGTTACCAACGATTGCAGCAGCTTGAGTTTTATTCATACCGGAGTTAACCAGTTTTTTCATATATTTCATACCGGCATCATCATCATCACTCAGGGCATACGTGCCGGAAGCCGGCGCATCAGGCTTTTTTCCGTCTGCTCCAATCCCACTTCGTATTCCCTCCTCTTCGGTCCTCAACCGTGCAGATCTTTCTGTGAGTTCTGCAATACGATCACTGTAGTCAATACCGTCTGAAGGTAAGGTACGTTTACGTTTTTTGAAACCTCCTCCCGCTGCATAGACCCCAAGACCTAAGGCCTGAGATGCTGCTGCTGAAACTCTACCAGCTTTACGTTGACTATTAACAGATTTCTTATATTCATTCTGCATCTCCTGGAGTTTGATTTTAGTATTAGCTTTATTTGCAGCTTGATGGACATCATCCATTGCATTAATAGATGCAGTAGCGACCATTTTACCAGCATCTATCGCGCTTTTACGTGCGTAAGCTTCTGCCTCGATCCCTGCTTCCGCAATGTCACCATACTTAGGCGCATTACTGCGGATTGTTCCGTATATGGAAGCGTTGGCTTGATTAGAGGCATGAAGGGCAGCTGTGTACGGCATATAAATAAATAAGAGACTATCTTTCTTTATTTTATAGAATAGAAATAACAAGTGCTTCAATTAATAGAAATGCCAAACAATAACAAAGATGTAAATCCAGGAGTTTTTGATTTTGGGGCAATCATGGATAAATTCTATGGTTGGAATCCTAAAGACCCTGCTTCTGTAGCCATTAAGCAAGCGTTTACTGCAAACATGGCGCAGACAGGGTTTGATTCCGAAGTGTCATTGACTGAGGCGTTCACTAATGCTGGCATTGGAATGGCCCAGATGACTCATGCAAGTGAGTTAGATCTTGCGAATCAGTTGGATGTAATTAATAAGAACTTCAAGAAAGATATGAAGCAGATGGAGGCTGAATATAATTATCAAGATCAATTTGGAGAGAATGAAAGTGATCGAGCAAAAGATGAAGCAACGCATCAAGGAAAAATCGATAGAAAATTGTCTAGTCAAGAGGCAGCCCAGCTTAGGAAATTACAAAATAAGAAGCAAGCGGGTGAGCGGCAACTTTCAAAACAGGAAGCTCAGCAGTTAGAAGATCTTCAGAAACAGCAACAAGACCATGAAGCTGCTGAATCCACTAAAGAAGATGAAGCAGAAAGTGCTCTGTCAGCTCAGGAAGCACAGCAGTTATCAGACCTTGAAGATAAGAAAGCTGAGGATGCTAGTCAACTTTCAGCTCAGGAAGCTCAGCAGTTAGAAGATCTTCAGACAAAGAAACAAGAGCATGAAGCTGCTGAATCCACTAAAGAAGATTTAGCAGAAAGTGCTCTGTCAGCACAGGAAGCACAGCAGTTAGCAGACCTTGAAGATAAGAAAGCTGAGGATGCTAGTCAACTTTCAGCTCAGGAAGCTCAGCAGTTAGAAGATCTTCAGAAACAGCAACAAGACCATGAAGCTGCTGAATCCACTAAAGAAGATGAAGCAGAAAGTGCTCTGTCAGCTCAGGAAGCACAGCAGTTAGCAGACCTCACAGATAAGAAAGCGGAAGATGCTAGTCAACTTTCAGCTCAGGAAGCTCAGCAGTTAGAAGATCTTCAGAAACAGCAACAAGACCATGAAGCAGCTATTTCAGCTCAAGAAGCTACACAAACAAGTGAACTATCAGCACAGGAAGCTCAGCAGTTAGAAGACTTAGAAGATAAGAAGGCAGAGAATGCAGAATCTCTATCAGCTCAGGAAGCTCAGCAGCTAAAAGATCTTCAGAAACAGCAACAAGACCATGAAGCAGCTATTTCAGCTCAAGAAGCTACACAGGTAAGTGAACTATCAGCACAGGAAGCACAGCAGCTAAAAGACTTAGAAGATAAGAAGGCAGAGAATGCAGAATCTCTATCAGCTCAGGAAGCTCAGCAGTTAGAAGATCTTACGATTAAGAAGGGCGAAATAGAATCGGATTTATCTGCACAAGAACATGGTCAGGAGATGGAAACGATAACTGAGCAAGCTACAAATACAGCAGCACTCTCAGCACAGGAAGCGCAACAACTAAAGGACTTAGAAGATAAGAAGTCTGAGAATGCAGAATCTCTATCAGCTCAGGAAGCTCAGCAGCTAAAAGATCTTCAGAAACAGCAACAAGAGCATGAAGCAACTCTTTCTGGTCAAGAGCATACGCAGACGATGGAACAGAATAGTCAACAGAATGCTGCTGCACTTGATGAAATAGAAGCAAAAGGTGAGACTGAAAGTACTTTACAATCCGAAGCTGCTACACAAACAAGTGAGCTATCAACACAGGAAGCGCAGCAGTTATCAGACCTTACAGATAAGCAGGCAGAGAATGCAGAATCTCTATCAGCTCAGGAAGCTCAGCAGCTAAAAGATCTTCAGAAACAGCAACAAGAGCATGAATCAACTCTTTCTGGCCAGGAAGCTGGACAGACAAGTGACCTCTCCAAGCAAGAAGCTGGACAGACATCAGACCTCTCTAGCCAGGAAGCTGGACAGACAAGTGACCTCTCCAAGCAAGAAGCTGGGCAAGTAGCAGCACTGTCTAAACAAGAATCTGAGCAGACGAAGGAACGGATGACACATGAAACTAAGCAGAAACAATCCGAACGAGCCGACCAGCATACGTATTCCGCTAATCAGTCAAGAGGTTTCTAATGACTACTAAGACAAAGACGGCAACTGGTAAAATCTATCTCACTTATGTAGATCAGTGGCTGGATACACTACCTGCTGCTGATTCTGAGGACTTCAGGGAATTTGCTGATATTACACCATCTGTTATTGAAATTTGGGTGTATGCAGGAATTCTGAAGTATCCGGGAACATTCAACGATTTGAGTCGTTGGGTGAAAATGAAGTATAAGAAGCTTAATAGGCGTGAGATACTTAACTCAGAGATTGCTGCACTCCATAGTGATGTCCAGGACCTCAGGATGGCTATTAATAGTGGCGAGATTAAGGGCAATGATGGCGCTGCTCGTTTGGCTTCTCTTGAGAAAGAATTACGCTCTCACATTGAAACAAGCGAGAGAATGAACCGTACAACAGATAAGCGTGGGTTGATCCTTGCCGGTGCTGATCGTGTGATGCGTGAACTCACAACGATATTCAAAGATGATCCTCAGTTTTCTGAGCCAATAGAGAATGCAATGAACGCTATTTGGGCAAAACTTTATAGTGAGGTAAGCTCTAACTAATGACTTACGGCGTTCCGATAGATGTACCTATCATACTGGAAGAACCAGTCGAGGTAAGTGTACATAGGCCTGAATTAGAGGAGTTACCTCGGATGGCAGCGACTTCCACACAGGCTATTAGGCTAAGAGATACTCTGTTAAAACGGTTGCCATCAGTGGCTAATTTGGATGCAGTTGAGCTTTCATTAAATAGCTCACGTGCTGTAGAATTCGCTCAGCTGATGATGAATATTGCTGAAGCTCATAGGGTCACCAGAAGCCAGAATCATTTAAGCGACTTGATTGCTAGGAGAGATAATCGTGAAATTGACAGATGGTTGCGGTTACAAGAAGCAGATAGAATTCGTCAGGCTCGTATACTGCAGGCTAGAACAGTACAAGCAGAGAAGCGTGCAGTGAGAAGGTTTGCTAGGGAAATATTAGGCATTGGACCCGATATATGGAAGTAGGGCAGTTAGACTAAAGTAAATAGAAGAAATTTATGTCAGTACCTAGTATTGCTTTAGCTTACAGGCGCAGTGCTTTAATGAATGCGACTAAGGTCACTTCAAAGCCACCTTCTGAAGAAGTCCTTAGAGCAAGAGATGACTTCAAGGATTTCTGTAAGGCAATGGGTAAGCCTCCAGCAAAGCATATGATGGAGTGGCATAGGCAGTTATGCACGGGAGTAGATAGTGAATGTCTAATAGGAATTGGAGGACCGAATACATCAATCCTGGCGCCGCGTGGATCTGCGAAAAGTACTGTCCTTGGTTTGTATGCAGCTTGGATGATTGGCCGACATGCTGCTGCAAAGAAAATGCTGCGGATTCTCTATATTGCTTATATGGTAGATATCAGTCGTGCAAAGTCCGCGACAATCAAAGGAATCCTCACTAGTTCTAAGTATAGGGAGATATTCCCAATGGTACGGCTATCAAAAATACGACGGTCCGACGAATACTGGAGTATTGATTATGAGTTTGCAGGAATTGATACAGCAGGTGAAGAAGCGTTTACCATTGCGTGTGGCGGTCTCAAGGGAGCTATCACCTCTAAACGTTCGCAATTGGTGCTTATTGATGACCCTATTAAATCCGCTGCATCCATTAACAACCCAGACATTAGAAGGGAGATGGAACAGACGTGGTCTAATGTCATTGCACCTACTATGTTCCAAGGAGCACGAGCTATCTGTTTGGGAACTCGATTCCACTTTGATGATATCCACGCAACGTTATTTATTCCCAAAAACAACTGGAAACAGATTGTGCAAAAAGCAGTAATAACAGATGAGAACGGAAGACAGCGATCTTATTGGCCTGACTTCTGGTCTATGAAGTATCTAAATGAACGCAAGCAGGAAGATAGAGTAGCATTTGCATATCAGTACCTAAATACCGCTGTTCAGACAAGAGATGTCGGAATATCACCTGATTTAATTGTCAGAGGTGAAGTTCCCGATGATTATGATTGTATTGGTGTGGGGATTGATCTTAGTGCTGGATTAAGTGAAAAGAATGACTGGACAGTCTTCACATTAGCTGGAATCAAGGGTAAAAAGATATATTTGATTGATCAAAGGCGTCAAAGGTCTATGGGGAATATAGAGAAGATGGATATCCTCTGTGAGATGCTATCGGACTGGAATATACTTGCAGAAAACGATGCAGGAGACTATTTTCCAACACTGTGCCCTTGTATTATTTGGCCAGAAGCTGTTGCTTATCAGACGTCCTTTGAAGGTGATTTCAAGCGTATAATGTTCGATCAGCGTGCTTTGTACAATTTACACTGCTCTCCTGTCAAGGGTTTCAAGGGAGATAAGTTAGCAAGGCTTAGGGGCGTGCTTGGGTTATATGAAAACCGTAGAGTAGTTTGGAATAAGTGGCGTAAGTGGGATGTACTAGAAGAGGAATTACTGAATTTCGGCCATGCATCACATGATGATGCTGTGGATTCTATGGTATTAACGATGGGAGGTCTATTAAGGCGTGGTTCACTTCAGTGTGAATACAGTCAAGACCCAGCAAGTATTTAATTTGTTTTGAAATTAGTTTAAAATATAAGAATATATTAAATAGTAAATTTCATCATGACGACTTACAACAGTGGAATGTGGAGTAATTTATCTAAAGAAGAGCAGGAGAGCCGAAAACTCCGTGATGCTAATCCTCAGGGTGAAGCAGACTTTAATGCGTCTGTAGGTCGAGCAGAGCGTCAAACAAAAAGAAAAGACCAGCAGGGATGGCTTAATGATTGGATGAGTGATTATGGCCCGTCAGCTGGTGGTAAATTTAATAGTTTTCATCAGCAGGCATTAGAGGCGCATGCAGGAATCCCGCATCTCAGTCACCCTAGTATGGAAAATTTCAATTTTGGTAATGAGAAAGGAGTAAAGTTTACACAAAGAGCGCTTGACTCAGTTAATGCAAACCCAGGTAAACATATTAAAACGCAGTGGGAAGATAGCGACTATGGTTTTTGGGATCCAAGCAAGGAGTATTCAGATCCGCAGATTTCTACCCAGAATGCGCCAGAAGCTCCTTCCAGCCCAACTACAGATAAGAATAATAACAATAACAATAACAATAACAATAATAATAATAATAATAATAACTTAGGGAATTTAATTGGTACAGGTTTGAACTCCGGTGGGTTTGAAGGTACTGGTCCAACTATGGATAAGCAGAATCCAGAATGGAGTGATGCCAAAGACAAAGCTCAGGCACATCAAGCAAAACCTAAGCTAAAGGACTATGATAATGAAGATGGGATCTATAATAATGGGGACGAAAATAGGATGAAAGAGTTAGGCTATACGAAGAAACAGATCGAGAACTATCGCAATCAGCAAGACGCAGACAGTATGTCTGGAAGTCAATTACTCAAATCAAATAAATACCAGGGGATGGACAGGAATCAAACAATTGATGATTACAATGTCCATGGTGTAGGCGGCCAGGGCCGAAGTGTTGGTCAGTACAAGAAAGCTGGTTGGACTGCTGCAGATGTACAAGCCTTAACGGATGAAGGCTTCACTATTAAAGATATTCAAGAGAGGATGCAAAGTGATCATGAATCGGGTAACTACCGGTACGGTAAAAAGGCTAAGTCCTTCATGAATACTGGGAAGTTCAATAGTCCTGATGCAGGAAATGATGCAGGTAAAGGTGGAGGCACAGGTGACGGTAAAAAAAAAATTAAAGATGGCGCCAACGTAAACATGAGCATTAACGCACATGAAGAACAACCTGATAGCCAGAATTCAGGTCAGTCACCAGGCGCACGTGCTGATTGGGCATCAGGTGTAGCAAATAACGCTATTCACGGTGCCGGTGCTGACTATGATATAGATACAGCAGAAGTGAGGCGCAAGACATACCAGAATGCTCAAAATATGTTTGATATGGCAGCCATCTCCCATCAAAATACATATGGCGGTATAGATCCTAATAAGAAGAGACCAGGGTTTGTACTGCCGGATATGCCAGAGACCGAAAAAGGTCCTGATTTCTCAAGTATGTATAAGAACCTGATGGACCAAATGGGTAATTACAGCATAGGTTAAATATGAATAATCAGCAGGTAACAAATCAGTTCGAGCAAATTCTCCAAGCCGCAAAAGAGCGTCGTGGAGATTTAGCTGTAGACAGCATGATCGTATCTTCACATCTAGCACAGATGCGGACGTTCATGCTGAGACGTGGTATAGAATTTTATTCAGAGCAAGATACATATGGAGCACGTAAGGATTTCGTAGCTGGTGTCTATGAATCAAACATGATGGATATGAAGTTAGATAGTATTATTGATTACTTCCTATGTGATGGTCAAGGGCTTTTCTACTTCAGGCCGCAGGAAGAATCATATCAGCTACTATTCTTCCCCAAAGATAGCTATAGAGCCTACCGTGGTCAGAATGGAGATCTAGAAAGTGTCGTGCTGATCTACAGTTTCAATGTAAGTCAAGGTAACGCAGTAGATATGATGCCTTCTCATGATAAGCGTGGGGGTAAGAAGAAATTCATTCGACTGAAGGTATATAAAGATCGTATTGAGCAGACTGTATCTAGCGAGAAGATTGAGTTTGAAAATGAGATGGGAACACCGATGATGGTGCAACCGGGTGCTACAGAGACATTAAATAATAGCCTTGGATTCATTCCAGCAGTCGAAGTCTTTAACTTTATGGACTGCACAGGTGAAGCTACAGGTAATGGTGAATTTAATTGGTTGGCACATCAAATCCTTTATCATGATGAGCTAGTACGTAATATCCGCAAGAATCTTAAATTCTTTGGTAACCCTACATTAGTTTCCAGCAGACCTAAGCACGATTTAATTGAATCAGGTGAAGAGAATACATTCCGTCCAACAATTAGCTCACAGGCGGGATTCGCTGCATTAGGTCAATCCAGTTCACGCGTTAGTCAGCCGTTTGGAGGTGCATCACCAATTGACGGTCAGATTAAGGTCCCCCGTGTCATCGCGAACCTTGAGCCAACCGATCGAGTATCCTACATGACACCTGATAGTGTTTCAGGTGATCAGAATATGTATGTTAAACAGTATCGTTCTGAGATTCGGCTGGCACTCGGCGGTGTTGATGATATTGACATCAATACAGCACAGACAGCCTATGAGATTAAAACGCTTTATGGAAGGGTAGCAGCTACTGCTGAGAAGAAGGCAAGAGGACTATTCACGTATGGTTTATGTAAGATTTTTGCAATGATGATCAAGCATGAGGAATACTTGTTTAATGAATCAATTGGTCCAGCGTTAGGGTTAATGAAACCACAACCTCCGCTAAAGGAAGATTTTCAAGGTAGCGAAGAAGAGTGGAGTACTGCCAATGAAAATCACAAGGTACTTAAGGCACGCTATGACTACGATCTAAAGCAAGCCATTAGTGTTACACTTGAAACAGGAGAAATCCCTCCTGGAACTATTGGTTTAATTCCAGATGGCAGTCGTAAAATTGACTGGCGCTGGACAGGTGAAGTATTTGAAGACAACACAGAGGACATCCTAAACAACAGTATTGTCGTACGTAATCTTCAAGAGGTCGGTGTTGGTTCTATTGAAGCACTCAAGTATCTCTTCCCCGGTAAAACTGAAGAAGAACGAGCAGCTATGTTAAGTGGCTATCCGTTTAGAATGGTAAAGGAGACACAGCAATCATTGTCCACATTCATTGGACTATTAGGTCAGCTATATCAGCTGCCACATCCTCAGACGCCAGATATCCCATTGGCAGCTGATCCGAATCTTGATATCACAGGATTCTTATATAGATCACTCGATTTTTTACGTAAGGAGTTAAGTTACAGTGGAAGGTACAAACCAAGTAATGACACCACAGGTCCAAGCACCCTCAGTGCAGCAGACCGCATCCGCGCAGCCCGTGGCATCGCCCCAGTCGATGAGCCAAAGCCCAACTTACCAGGTCTCAGTGGGCCAACCTCAGGCAACTCAGATTCCGGCATACCAGGCATCGGCCCCGGCCCAGCAGGTTTCGGAGGGGAATCCATGGCAAACGGCGTTTCAGGCACTAAGCGGCGCCCTGAATTCTCAAGTAGCCTCCCCATCCCAGGCACAACCATCGGCTTACCAAACAGTGGCCCCGCAGGTGTATACACAGGCTCAGTTGGGTTCGGCGCAGGTTCAACCGGCAGCCAACCTGGGGATGCCGATTTACAATCCCCAAGTTTCAACCCCAACCTATTCGGTCAACCCAACATATCAAGCGCAGGCGCCAATGCAAGGGCGAGCGCAAGAGGAGGTAAGCGACGCGTACCTCAGTCAGGTAAGTGATGCTTCCCTTGAAGTTCTTCAGCACTTCGGTGCAGAAGCACCCGCACTTCTTAATCAGTACGCCTGTGCTGTAGAAGATGCGCTGATTGAGCAAGTCCGTCGTGGACAATCTCAGACCCTGCTACTTCAAGCAGCAGGTCAAGAGCGTAGTGCGATGAACACTATGCTTACACATCCAGATGTGTTGGCTGACTACGTTAATGACTTCTTCGGTCCTCGTGGTCCCTATCCAACAGAGACAAAAGCTGAAACTCAAGCACGTCTTAAGAACGCTTATGAGCGTCAGAAGCGTATTGACGCATTTATGATTAAGTCACAGCAAGAAGCTGAGATTAAAGGCTACATTGATGGCTCCCGTGCCGGTGTTCCTCCGAACTTCCAACGCCCAGTCATGAATATGCCTGCAAGAGGTAGGCAGTCCAATCCTTCTAATGACTTCTGGGGTGGATTCGCTGAACTGATGGACAACAGCCCTGAAAACGCCTGGCAGTACCTGTCACAGGCTCCCAATGGTGCTTATCAGTCCAAGATGCTCATTCAAGAGAGCTGAATAAAAAAATAGCTACAGTTCTTTCATAAGAGGAACTGTAGCTTATTTTGTATACAATAGTATTAATAGAAGTTTTTTGAAAAATGAAACTAACAGGTCTTAATCCAGCCCAAGAGGCACTTGATCCTTACGAAATGCGGCAGACAACTGCACCTTCACTCCCAAATGCTTGGGGGGATACAGGTGGCACCTCATTGGCCTCAGCGGGAGGTGTTCAGGCGTTCCGCAATCGGACACATCTTGAACAGAATATGCGCCAGAACATACCAACTGCAATTTCAGGAGCTTATCAACAGGGATTGAATAAGGCACGTGTAGATGTCAATAGCAAGGCACAAATGAGCTATAACGAGGCTCAAAAGAATCTACAAGACAGGGTTGCACAAATGCTATATACTAATATCGATTTGAATGATGACAAATACGGTATCGTAGCACTTAACAAAGTACTGAGTGATCCACAACATGCTCCTGAATTCGTTCAGCATCTAAGTGATAGCAAAAAACTAGCCGAAGGCCTGACTACTGCTGATTACGTTTGATATATTTACTACAATAGATACAGTTGTAAGCATTCTGCATCGTGCGTTTAGCAGGTAAGATAACTGAAGATCCAGAGATGTTTGAGGCAATCTGGAAGCACCTAAAATCAGACGGTGTCCCAGATCAAGCAGCTAATCAAATTACAGCTGAAATGTTCCATCACGGAACAGACGTAGATACTTCTGTAGAGAAATATACGCGGATGTATGAGAACTACAAGTCCAAGGGATATGAAGAACATGCTGCACAAGCAATGGCAGTAGAAGCCATGGAAGGTAGACAGGATGAACCTAAGGAAAGCTTGAGATTTGCAAGGTGTGTGGGCGATGTAGTAGAGGGCGGATGTAGTCCTGAAAGTGCACTTATGGATTGTTTGAACATGGAAGGTAATAGCTTCAGTGTGCCTGATGGAGCAAGCAGGGAAGATATAGCTGCAATATCAGAGAGGCTAACTGGTATAAGGCCTGACCAAGTAATTATAGACTGAAGTTGACATTTAGCGTAGGAGTCTGCTATAGTAAGTATACGCGTGTAAGCAGAATATGTCGCAACTGAAAGCATCAGGAGATTCCGTTCGTTCTTATTTACGCGATATTGGAAGAGTCCCTTTGCTTGAGCATGATGAGGAGATCCTTCTGGGACGTCAGGTACAGAGGATGATGGAAATTGAGAGAACACGTGATACATGCGAATCTTGCACTGGGGTCAAGCTGACAGACAAGGAGTTAGCTACAGAGCTAGACATAGACTACAAAGACCTACGTCGTGAATTACGTGATGGTGCTAAAGCAAAAGAGAAAATGGTCACCGCCAACCTTAGGCTTGTCGTATCAGTCGCCAAGAAATACACAAAGCGGAACATGGAACTCCTTGACATCATCCAGGAGGGAACCATCGGGTTGGTCCGTGGTGTGGAGAAGTTTGATCCTGGTCGCGGCTATAAGTTTAGTACCTATGCTTACTGGTGGATTCGTCAAGGGATCACGCGTGCTATTGCTGAGAAGAGCCGAGCGATTAGACTACCCATTCATGTAACAGAGAACCTCAATAAGATGAAGAAAGCACAGCGTGAGTTAGCACAGCAGAACGGTTATCTTCCTAATGTATTCCAGCTGTCTGCAGAGCTAGGGCTAACAGTAGAAGAAATTAAAGATTTGATGTGTAAGGCAAGGCAGCCTACTTCACTGCAGATCAAAGTAGGTGAAAACCGTGATACTGCATTGATTGATTTACTAGAAGATGAAAGTCAGCTCCCTGAGCTATTACTTGAAAGGTCCTGCATTAAAGAGGATATCCGTGAGTTAATCGTAGATCTTCCAGAGATGCAGGGTGCTGTGATTGCTATGCGTTACGGTATCGGTGATGAAATGTTTGAGCCTATGTCAATGACTGCTATTGGGCAGGTGTTAAATATGAGCCGAGATCGTGTACGCACTTTAGAGAATAAAGCCCTACGGAATCTGAGAGATCGCAGTGCTGAAGTAGACGAGTATGTGTAGATTACAATAGTAGTAGGTTTTGCTGAAAAGAAATGGATGTATCGGAGCAGATTCTATTAGCTCATAGAGACTACGGTGGCAGCGATAATACAGATCCTTCTGGCCTAGTATCAAGTGGTTCACTTAACTATGGCAGAGGTGCATCACTGGGTAAGGCTGTCGAATTAAGTGTATCAACAATTCCATATACATTTAAGTTCGATGACACGGTAGGGCTCTGGGGAGCTGAGAATATCTTTGTAAAAATCAATATGGACATCAAGGATACAGGTAATCTTGGATGTGTGCCTATTGATAATTGGGACTGCATAAACCTACATTATGTTTCATATCCAACAGTCAATACATATGTACAAGCATTGTCCTCTAGCGATACAGGTAATGATCCAGGTTGGCTACCTGCTCAACTTAGCAGTAAGTTGGATGATCTCGATAGGCCAATGGTAGGTACACTACTAGAGAATCTGAAGACAAATAATGCCTATGCAGATAAATGGCTTGATATCCGCATTTACACTGATCAAAAGGAGGAGCATCCCTACGATGTCATCTATACACCACCTAAGTACAGCTTCTATATAGGATTCCATGCTAGAAACACAAGGAGATTACCCTACAAAGTCGACTGCACGGTAGGGATAGCTTATGTTGGCTATGATGAGCTAGGTGCTGATAAGCGTTATATCCCTAAAGAACTTGATTAAGGAGTAGAGACGGTAACAGTTTTGGAGCCAGTAACGCTAGAAGGTCCGCCGAGATTAGGATCAGTTGAGGATACACTGCACTTGATAGTACTGGAACCTTCAGCTGTCAAAGTAACACTACAGGTCGTCCCAGTAGTAGATCCAGGGATCTCACCACCATCACCAGTCACACTCCAGGAGTAGCTAAGCTTACTGGCATCTCCGCTACTAGCAACGGTATAAGTCTTACTTTGGTCAACATTAGCTTTAGCGGAGCCCGTGACTGTCACTATACCAATTGATGTATCTGCGGTAGGCAGGTTGGCAATAGTACGCTTAAGAATCTTTCCCCCGGAGATGCTTGGAAACAGATACTCTACATATGCTGTGGTATCAGTCTCATTAGCAAGAAGAACACGATCTACTCCCCGGATGCCTGAGAAGGTAAATGAATCTGCACCATCATATTGAATAGTAATTTCGCTGTTATCAATATTAGTAGGGATAACTAGCCTAATGTTACCAGCAGCTCTAGTGACATGGAAAATTGTACACTCAACGTACTGAACCGTGCCTTTCTTATTCCACCATCTTGGGAACAGGTGAGTAGGACCTCCACGCTTTGGAATCACATACCGCAGTTCAGTGCCTGTGTGCTTTGTCACAGTTCTTACACCCTTTAGAGTAAGTTTATCAGCCATTAGAAAATCCTTTACCTTAATCTATTTTAAAACATTTAAGATCCAACTGTATGCAATAAAGTCAACTTAAGTTAAGCTATCCATCGCAAGTTGTCCGCACAGTTGTTCTGCCTATTGCCATCAATATGATTTATAAGGGAACATCCTTTATTACGTCCGTGTGGAGTAGGTGGTGGCGAAAGGAATGCAAAGGCTACAAGCTTGTGAACAGTGACGCAGCTATTTCCACGCTGCCCAAGGCGTTTCCTTATATGCACAATCTCATAACCAGATTGTGTGAGTGAAGTTTTTAAAATCTTCTCCTTACCTCCCTTGGTGGAAAGCACCTCCCCTTCTCTAGAAATGTAATACTCAATTGAACTTTCAAAGCCTGGAAGTGTGTGTATGGGCACCCAGCGAGTTGTATCTAAGAAGTCCATATGTTGAAAATCCTTTATATCTTGCTATGGCTTAATAATAACCGCTATCATTTATTTATGTGGGCCATTAGACGCTCATATAGAACATTTAGCTTAGGAGATTCAGTCCATGTGGATTGATAATGATTTTCCGAAGCTTCTAGGTGCAGAACTGTACCGCCCCCACCCGGCATACATCATTGAGATGGCAGTTGAGCCAGTGGTTGTTCACGACTTTAGTAAGCAACCCGGCCAGACTGTCCAACTCGATCGTTACCGTTTCTGGGGCAAGCCCGGCACTAAAGAGAGCCGTGAGCGTACAGCCGATCAGACACTTGGAACAGCTTCGGCACGTAACATCGTGAAGGATAAGGTTCTTGTCACTCTTCGTGAGTACACTGGACCCGCAGACACACGCGACACTGCACAGCCTTCTACATTCAAAGTCGCACGTGAGACCCTTATCACTGCTCAGCGCCTGCTGCTTGATACTGGTAACCTCAATGTATTCCACCAAAGTATTGGTTCACTCACCCTGCTTGACGACTATCGTCGTTGGAGGGACCGTGTGTTCGCTAATGAACTGCTGAAAGCAGAAGCCACTGGTAAAGCCAGTAATGAAGCTGGTGGTTACTATCTCCCAGACGGTAAGACCAAGGACGCCACAGGTGGCACCCTGGGTGTTACTTATGAAACTGGTGAATCAGCAAAATTCGACGTCAAAACCGACTTGCTGGAAGTGGTTAAGGACATGCGCAAGCGCAATGTTCCCACATTTGCAGACGGATATTACCGCTGTATTTGTGACCCAACCGCAATGATGCATCTTCGCCAGAATAGCGACTTCCGCGAAATTGCTAGATATCCTGGTACTGGGATGATCAATCCGATGTCGCCTAATCAGGCACCTAACGCTAACTTCTTCCAAGGCATGGGTCCTGCATATGGACAAGCCGGTTTCGTGGCTGGACAGCCAGTGATGCCTACCGGATTTCTTTTCGAGGGAGTTCGTTGGTTTGAATCTACAAACCTGCCTGAAACAACCTATAACCTTGTCATTAAAGACGCCCCATCCTCAACCTCTGCTGCTGATTTTGGCGCTGCTCAGCTCGTAATGTTTGGCCCGCAGGCAGTAGGCGTAGGAATTGGAGGCAATAATGCACAGATCCTCCTCAATAACAATGATGACTTTAGTCGATTCATCATTATGATCTGGTCGCTCTTTGCTGGTTTTGAAATCCTTAATTCGGACTTCATTACCGTAGCGTACTCGTTCGTATACTAAGGATAGGAGGAACTAACTATGTCTGTAATTTATCCTGGTAATTATGTCGCCCGTCTGAGTGCTTATCGCAATCAGGCGTGTGAGTCGCTCCCCGGTGTTGATTTCTATCAAATCCTGGGCGTAGCCCTGGTCAGCGCGAATGCCGCATCTGGAGCTGATTATACGCTTCAGATCCTTTCGCCTGATCTTCGTCAAGACGACAAGCCTCGTCTGGACAAGGCCTTCGTTGTTCCTACGGGAGCGAAGGTATATCGCACAGCTGTCCGCACTGTAAACCTTACTGGTACAGCTGCTGATACTGTCACCGTCAGTGGTGTAACCCCTGCCGCACAAGAGACTTGCCCTGCAAGTACCAAGTATGGCGCTGGCGCAGTATCCGCATTTGCGGGTCTTGCAAGCATCACCGCTGAAGCAAGTGATGCAACAGTTAAAGCTGTCGCAAGTGGTGGACTGACCATCACCGACACGACCACTCAGGCTGCGATCATCGTTGAAGTTGATTACTTCGTCGATCATTCTGCTCCTGAATTGGACGACTGCAACATCCCTTTCAAAGTTGAAGCTGGTCAAGGCACCTGATAAACCTTTGATATCACTAAAAGCATCCTCTCGGGGGTGCTTTTTTTGTATCTATAATAAAGATGTGTAGAATCACATTAGTAACTTATTTAATATGGCTAAATCAAAATCCAATCTATTTCAAGATGAGAAAACAGGTCAGCTCGTAGAATTCATCAGTAAGCACGATAAAGAGTATGCAATGGTAAGGAACTCTTCAGGTGCAGTTAGCTATGTAAGTTTAGAACAGTTGATTCCTTATGATGCTGAGAAAGGAAGGCAAGCAAAAGTAATAGCTCCACAGATCCAACCGACGGCTGAGGAAGCAGTACCTGACAGCATCGTTCCTATTCTGGATGCTCGTTTAAACCTTAATCATGCACCTGCTGAGTTAATTGCCAAGCGACTGCCAGGTGTAGGCTATGCAACTGCTAAAAAGATTGTTGAATTGCGCATGTCATTGTCAGGTGAACGTTTTAGCAACCTCAAACAGCTTGAAAATATCCCTCGCGTGAATTGGGATCAGTTCATTAAAGAGGACCTTATCTTCATCAGTTAAAATAGATGTATATCTAGAAGTAGACCAATGATGGACATAGAAGAGGCCCTGCTACTTAGGGCTCAACAGGATGCAGCACAGGAACCATCACTTAGAACTAGCGCTGGAATAGGCGCAGGCCTCGGTGCTGTAGGCGGAGTACTCGCGGGATCTGTACCACACAGTGCTGGTAACTTGCTTAATCGACTGCGTGGCCGAAGTTCGAGCCCCCTCAAGGGCGGCTTCCGTATGGCTGGTGGATTAGTCGGTGCACTAACTGGTGGCTTATTGGGTGCTGGTTTGCAGTCTATGGTTACTGAAGTATCTCCTGCTGCCAAATATTTGGCTAAGCTTCAGACTACCGGAACACTTACGGACAGTGAGATGCGAGGACTAGAGGCGCTGGTTGCTGACACCTATAATGAGATTGTCTGATGCAGTTAGATGATTATACTAAGTCGCAGATTAGATTCCATCTAGGATTTAATTCAGGTGCTCAAGTGCCTGCCGGGGATCGCGCACGTTTAGAAGAAGCTATGTCCTTGGTGCCAGATGAATTCTGGTTTGATGAGATTGTTTATCAACTTAAACGAATCACCATCGCATGGAGAGCTAGCTCACTCTTCCCTGATGACTGGAATGACACAGGGGGTACAAAGAACCTTAATCCATCCAAACAGGAGAGGATTTCAGGCGATGTCCAACGAACCATCAATACAACAGACCCACTTAAAGCTGACGCAGATTTCCGTGAAGTTTATCTAAGAGAATGTGATCGTCTAGCTGAGACTTTATATGTTCCAAATTACCGTAGGCCTGAAACGCGAAGGTATGCATTTGAGCGTTCTGGAGCTGAATTCATTATGGCGGTGCCTGGTCCTGCAGATACTGCAGTCGGTAGTAGGATATCATTAGCACTTACTTGGCGTTAGAATAGATAAGAGGATTAACGAATAAACATTATGAGCAACGGAATAGTATCAGGAGGCACTCCGAAACTGACCACCGATAGTACTGAAGCTGACTATCAACAGTTTAAACGGGCAGCAATTGAGCAGTCTGGAGAGAATCCATATATCCAAGGCGTTCAATCAGGCTTTGAAGCTAGCGAAGGTGCTGCACAACAGCTTCTTGATACATACCAAGAAGGCGTTGATGAAGTCTTATCAAAAGGTCCTGGTCAGGCTATATCAGATAGTCGGACTGAGTATGGGGATACCAGACTTAAGACGAATACAGTGCTCCAAGGTGAGCGCAGTAATTTTGCTACAAAGGATTCTCCTACTAATCAGCCATTAGCAGATACACTCAATACTACAGGTAATGTAGCTAATCATACCGCTAGTACCTTTGAGCCAGAGAAAGATCCTGAGGTGATTGAAGAAGATGCTCTACAAAAGCGTCTAGCATTGTATAGTGGAAAGATGGGCGGTGCTGATATGGGCCACAACGATCGTAGTAACACACTGAGGACCTGAGATGTCTGCACAGAAGCAAGCTAGACGGGAACAAATGGATCCCAAAAGTAATAAGAAAGTCCAGAGTGAGATGTCACAGGCTGGTGCTCCTCCAGGTAAACCAATGCAGAACGGCCCATCAATGGGCGGCCATGGTGGTCAACCAGAAGCTGCACCCGGTCAACCTCAGGCTCAAATTCCTGCTCCCGCTCCTGGTGGACAAGCACAACCTGGGCCGATGAGTCAGCCCATGGGTCAACCAGCACAAGGGGATCCCAACGCTGCTCAGCAACAGCAAGGTCCTGCTCCAGGATATGGCGGAAGGCCTGGTATTAATGTCCAGCAGGGCAATCCAATGAATGGGATGGATTTGAATTCAGCACCTCCACTGACATATAGCCCCTTCGGAGATATCAATCCTCCAGGTGATCCACGTATGGGAGGCAATGTAACAGTTCGTCCTTTCTCAGGAATGCCTACAACTTGGACAGCTGGACAGAAGTTAAACAAAACGCCTTACGGATCTACACAGCAACCACCATCTCAGATGATGGCACAGCTAGAATCAGTACGTCAAGCAAAAGAGACGTGGGAGCGTGATCCTAACCTTAATATAATGACAATGAACAGAGATGGTACAACTGAAATTCCTAGCGGAATGGGTATAATTGGTAAACCACTTGAACTGAATTCACCAATCATAGGTAATCTTCTTCAAGTAGGTCCTGATCAGCAAGGTCCAAGGCAGTTAGGATTAGCAGGGATGCAGAACGCTGAGACAGCAGTTGAGCTTCCATCACGAGAACGTGGACCTGGACTTAATACTGGATTCACTGGACAAATAGCGTAATTAACCATGGCATCAACTTCAACGAATAAGCAACCACTATTGGTTGATCATATCCTTCACGAGATAGTAGATCTCAATGATTCACTTATTGGATCTCGGAATGTAGAAGGAACTAACAGTGCTAAGTTAGTACTCAATGCCATTGGAACAGATGGTGCAATTATCGAAGACCTCTATGTCATCTCAAGAAGTGCGACTAATGCCTATTCGGTATATCTGTACTTGAGTTCATCCTCAGACTACCTTCGCCAAAATGAAGGTGTATATATCGGCTCATTGGCCAGTGATGGTACAACAATTGATACTGTAACCTCATGGGCGCTCGCACCCAAAATTCTTGCTCCAAATCCAAGAGTAGGAACTAATCAGGCCTACCGTGCGCTTTATGTTCCACAAGGTAAATCATTGTGGGCAGCAATATATGGCACAGCAGCTCTTACTGATGGCCCTCTGCTAGGAGTACAAGGCGGCTGGTATTAATGCCTAGAAAAGTAAATGGTATGGGGAGTTTCAAAAGCTCATCCATGGGTGCCATTAATAATAAAATCTCAAGTGGAAAAGTACCTACTGCTTTTGGGTCATACCCATCAAACCGAAGTTATGGCAGCACTGTAACTCGCTCAATAATTGAGCAATACAATCTAGACAGTGATTGGTGTAAGTGGCGCCGGGGTATGGAATACTACTATCGTGGTGCGTATATTTCATTTGGATCTATAGATTCAAAATTATATCAGGGTACTCCCTATGAACAAGACATTACTTTTAGTGGCCATAAGTTCGCAACAGTAAATGCTGACAGTAAAAACCACTACGTAGCAAAAAGGGAGATGATAAATACTACGCTTCTGGGAACAATCCAGAGTATAGCCAATGATCCTGATTTATACGCAAGTTACAGGGCGCATCAAGAAATTTGGGTGCATATCAATAATGTCAATCCTGGAATACGCATGATGCTAAGGGAACGTCTTACTGATGGTTTAACTGAAGCTACTGTTGTAGATGTATTAGATAATAACAAGAAACCAGCGATATACCTTGGTAAATCCACAGAGGTAGATCCAACCGTAGTAAAAGTTACGGTCCCTTTAAGCGAAGTTCAGAGCTGCCAAGTTGTCCAAGACAATGGTGGTGATGTTTCGGTACTCACAGGTGAGATTGGATATATAAAGACGTTATATAACGAACGTACAATTACGTCTCAAGAGTTCGGCGACAGCGCAGAGTTTTTCACAATCAAGGCTGATGAGTCTGCTACCTCGCAAGAGTTTGAGATTCTAGATCAGACTGATCTACCTCCATCAATTTATGATATTGCTTCATTGACTAGTCTATTCAGCACAGTAAATGCTGACTGGAATGTCAAAGGTACGTATTCATTCAAGAAGGACTCCTATCAGAGGTTCTTTGGCGACCAGTACCTAACAGGAGATTTAGTGAAAGATGGAGTAAATCAGTTGTCTTTTAATATTCTGCCATTTACAATACGGTCACTGCTAGTCGTAGGTAATACCGTAGAATTTACCTCCATTCCAATGGAGAATGAGATAAAGCTCTATGCTCCGCTTAGTAGTGCGTATGTAATTTTTGCTGACTATAGTTTCACCAAACGGGAATTAGACTTAGATGAAGACGGGAATGATTACCATAATGTAACCAGTGGTGAAAATACCTGGTGGCGGATACTTACAGATGTAGATCCGTGGATGGATGAGGTATTCACAACAGGTCTATCATTAAGAGCTGCTGATATCTACTGCTGCAGTTGCCCTGCGTATTCCAAATCAATATTACGTATGCCCGAAGCAGAGGAAAATGATCTAGGAAAGAAAGCTAATCGCCAACAACGATATCCAATGCCATCAGTACAAAGCAAAGGTTCCTTTGAGGCACTAGGCTTTAACAAAGCTGCTGGTTCAATGTTAACTTGGCAGGGAGATAGGGATCAAGTCTCATTTAAAATGTGTAAGCATACTATAGCATCAATGTTTAGTGATCATTTAAAAATACAAGAACCTAATTCATATCCAACAATAGACGCACGTGAATCATTTGAATTGAAGTTAGCAGCAGATATGGATGAGGTAGGGCGAGAGTTCCAGGCTTCCATCAGGCGTGGTGAGCTAACAACAATTGAAATAGTATTTGCGCTATCACAGGGTTTAAATTTAGATGAAGTAGAACAAGCTGACATTGTTTTAAGCATTAAAAATTAAGCGTTATTATAAAAGGATAACAATTCGGATAATAGGATATGCTTACCGCAGATTCATTTAAGATGCCTCTTGAGACTGATTTAAAACTCAAGCTGATGACTGATGAAGTTAAAGGTTGTAATAGTGTAGAGCTACTACAGAATAGCCTAATTGAAACTACTAGACTGATGACGACATACCAGCATCTACTGACAGTGCTTCTTAAGGAAGAACTTGATAGAGAGATGGCTGAACTATTGAAGCAGGCAGGAGCAGTAGAATAGATAAAGGTATTGCTATACCTTTGTAACTTGTAGGTTTTTACCGATGAAACTTCAGATTAAGCGATCTAACCAGCTAGATAGTGGAATTGCGAAAGAGCCGTCCAGTGATCAGATGGAGTATGGTGAGTTAGCTCTTAATTATAACTCTAGCGATGTCTCACTCTTTGTAAAGGATGACAGTAATAATATAGTTAAACTATACGGTGATCCTAAGATCTCCCTAGGTGAAACTGAACCTACCAACCCAGTGTCTGGAGATTTGTGGTGGAATTCAACTAGCACTGACGGTTCTCTATATATTTATTACACAGATCAAGATAGCTCACAGTGGGTGCCTGCTTCTCCTATACAAGCACCAGACGAAGTTGATTACTCAGTTGCTGTACGTAAGGATGTCACTGTATTACAGACGATGCTAAGTAAGCTGACGTCAGTTTCAACATCTACAACTGATGGCGCGACAACACTAGCGACTAAAGATTATGTAGATACAACGGCTGCAGCAGCACCACCTTGGGTAGAGAGCGGTTCAACAATCTCACCTGTAGATAATACAAATGATATATCAATTGGTAATTCAGATCAAATAACATTTAATCCTGACGGGACAGCTAGTTTTTCTGGCCAGGTGACCATACCTCAGACGCCCAGTAATGATACTGATGCTGCGAGTAAAAAATACATAGATGACATAGGTGATGCCCGTGTTACAGGTGTAGCAGGTACATTACCTATCATCAGTTCTGGTGGAATGTCCCCAGTAATAAGTATCCAAGCAGCAACAACAAGCTTGCAGGGTGCAATGTCAACAGTAGATAAGACAAAATTGGATGGCATTGAACTAGCTGCCGATGTTACTGATGGCACGAATGTGGCAGCAGCGGGTGCTGTTATGGAATCAGACACTACGACTGCTTTAATGTTATTTGTATTAGATGAAGATAATTTAGCCTCTGACTCTAATACTAAACTAGCAACACAGCAATCCATTAAAGCCTATGTAGATAGTGCAGTAACAGCAGAAGATTTCTGGGATAGATCAGGTACAACACTGAGCCCTAATACAGCAAATGATGTAGCTGATATTGCAATTGCTTATTCTGGTACTGCAGCAAGTAGTTTCGGAGGATCCGCAACTTTCGCCGGTGACTTGACAGTTAACACTGATGCACTGTTTGTTGATGCGTCAGCGAAGTACGTGGGGATTGGAACGGCAACTGAAGGTTACGCAACTTATGGTGATAACTTGACCATTGCTGACTCCGGTCATTGTGGAGTAACAATTAGATCCGGCACATCAAGTCAAGGCAACATTTACTTTTCTGATGGCAGCTCAGGCGGTTCAGAAGAATATGAAGGAATTATTCAATACTTGCACGACGTTAATGCAATGACGATTGGTGTAAATAACGGTATCGAGCGCCTACGACTGGACTCATCGGGTTCGCTACTTATCGGGGGCACACTCCCATCATCACCGAACATCACGCTGACGGGTTCAACAGGAAACGCCACTTTCGGGGGAAATGTTGGGATTGGGACAACGTCGCCTTTAGTCAAATGCCATATTGATGGAACAAGTGGTGTAGGCTCAACGCTGTTTGTAACTGCTAGTAATTTAGCCGCTAATGCTGGAGGAATTGTTTCATTTGGCGGTAATTACGATGGAACAAATAGAACCTCTTGGGCTGAAATAAAAGGTTATAAAGACACCGCCACCAGTGGTGAATATGGTGGATATCTGACTTTATCTACCAGACCAAACGCTGGTACTAACACTGAGCGCCTACGAATCGACAGCTCTGGGCGGATAGGCATAGGAGAAGTACCTTCATCTAATTCAGGTCTATTTAACGTAAAAATCGATAACAGCAGTTTTCACCTTGGATATGGCACCAATTACGACAACTATTACACGACCGGTTCAAGCGGAACACACATTTTTAGAAATGGTGGCACCGAGGCGATGCGAATCGACAGCTCGGGAAATGTTGGGATAGGCGAAACATCTCCAGAAACGATCTTACATCTAAAGGCAGCAACTGCACCTATACTTACAATTCAAAATACTACCAATACTTCATATACTGGAATACATTTTGATACGGCAGCAGATAATACTCAATTTGCAATTTGGTCAAATGATTCTTCTCATGCAAGTCAAGCAAATAATGTTCAATTCTATAACTATTTTTCAGGTGCATTAATTTTCCATACTGACAGTACAGAAAGACTTCGCATCGACAGCTCGGGAAATGTGGGGATTGGTACGAGTTCACCGGATTCTTTGATGCACATTGAAGATGACGCATCACTAACCAAGCACTTGCTTCACCTTAAAGGAGGAGGTAGCGCGGGATCTGGTTACGGTATGTTGGTTGAGTCGAATTCAGGACACGATTTATTTAAGATTGATACATTTAACTATAAGGTAACTTTCCCAAGTGGTTATCCTGTTGGGATTGGTACGACGTCGCCATCGCATGGATTACTTACACTTGCACAATCTGCATCATCTTATTTAAATGCATTAGTAATTCAACAGGGAAATACAGGGTTTACAAGTACTGATGGTTTGCATATTGGCATTAGCACTGGTGTTGATGCTTATATGATGCATAAAGAAAGTAGAGATATGTTTTTTGGAACTGCAGATACCGAGCGACTGCGAATCCATTCAGGAGGTAAATTAACTGCACTAGGTGTTTACAGCGGTACAACTACAGGCGGCAGTGCTGTTTATGTTGAGTCAGACGGCGATCTTTTGCGCTATACGTCCTCAAAAAAATATAAAACTGATGTCGAAACGATTGAGAATGATCGAGCCGATGCAATCTTGAACTGCCGTCCTGTTTGGTATCGATCTAAATGCGCTAATGATATCAAAACTGAAGGTGCAGAAAAATCTGACTGGGGATGGTACGGTTTTATTGCAGAAGAGTTAGCTGAAATTGAACCACGTCTTGTTAATTGGGCTACTAAGGATGCTGTAAAGCAGGAAGATGGATCGTCTGTCTCAAACGAACGTGCTCCAGCTGATTACACCGCTGAAGGTGTTCGCTATGACAACTTCGTTCCGTTATTACTTAATCTTGTCAAACGTCAACAAGCAGCAATCGAAACCCTAGAAACAAAAGTAGCAGCACTGGAGGCAGCATAAACTATTACAAATGTCAGCGAAACTTATGCTGACGGCAGCTATTGTGTGCCCTGCGTGCTTATGGCTTGCTGAGTCTGTATAGAAAGAGTTAAAATATAAGTAATATCTTTTATCTCTCATGGCTGATACATACACTTGGCAAATTTC
>Ga0080013_1002056_pt1 | contig 24774 bp, 12 predicted proteins | sample ETNvirenome_6_85_FD_69236 | JGI IMG/M metagenome (GOLD analysis project Ga0080013, IMG submission 69236) | Marine viral communities from the Pacific Ocean - ETNP_6_85 (SPADES assembly) (version 2) | ecosystem: Environmental > Aquatic > Marine > Oceanic | place: Pacific Ocean | collected 2013-06-19
GGGCGGAATTTATCTTACAGTGAGAGTGTCAAGGTTCGCTGTACTTATAAATATAATCACCTTTTATATATTGTCAAGTGTTTTCTTGCTTTTTTTGTTCTATTCTGTATCCTGCTCTCGCAACAATGATTGCGTCTGCCATGTCAAAATACTGCGCTTTAGGATTTCCATGGCGTGTATATTCTACCTTAAAAGCACTTTCATTCTCCAAAAGGTGTTCCATCACAACTTTCTTTGCTTTCGTTCCGCGAGGAATTTTAATACCCGCCTCTTTGCGTGCGGCGGTGGCGCCAACATATTCAGGCTCAATCTCGAAGAGTTCGTAAAGCAACCACGACACAATGCCATTAAATCTTTGGAGAACAGCCATTGTCTTAGCTGATGAACCACCACTATTAAAGAACGTAAAAGGTTGCTCGATGTAGATGTGCTGTATAGGGTATTCTGCGGTAGGGTCTAGCATTCGTAACCGCCCTTCATTATAACATTGGTACATTTCAAAGATGTCCATTATCTTTTCTTTTATTGCGAGGGTCTTTGCAAAAACACCTTTCTCTTTTCGCAGATCGATATAGTCATAATAGACCAGTTCGCCTTCTGCGATCACAGCAAAGCCAGTGATACTGGTTGATACATCTACGCCTAAAATCATAATCTTATTATATCAGATATCTAGCCTAATTTTAAACGAATAATCTTGGTCTTCTTCTTTTAGGATGGGATTAGATAAAGTAGCAACACCTATGAGGTTTTTATTGTCGTCATAAATCCCAATCCTTGAAATGTATACTTGTCTTTTAAACGAAGCACTATATCCACTATAGCTTGAACTTACGGTGTTAGCAATTATTCTATTTGGATTTTCTTCATAAACGTGTGAACTAGTTGCTTGAAGTAGTGTTTGACCATATTGCAAATATGTGGGGTTATTAGAATAATTGGCTTCGCCTCTTTTTGCATGAGCAAAAACTGTTACTACTTGTGTGTCGGAAGCTCCTTTAAAGGATAAGTTAAAAGCTATTTTGTTAAATTTTGTACTTGTGTTGTCTTGATTTATCTTGTCGTTGGCGCCGGCTCCGAAATAAATCCACTTAGGTTTATCAATGCCAGCGCCCGGCTCCATGATCAAAGTCTCATCGTTGAGGGCCCATGAACCGGTTAATAGTATAAAACCCTCGTCGTACAAGACAACGCCAGCAATAGAAGAAACATTAGAACCTGAAACTTCTATTAGTTCACCGTTCCTCTTTGTATCTCGAAGCTCACCGGCTAAAGACCCCGTGTAATACCATTTTAAAGAAACAGTTCCGGGTTTGATCCCACTCCCAAAAAATATCTCTGGAATTGAAATTAAGTTAACTTTTTGTAGGTTTTTATCCCCATAGGACGAACTTACTCTATAATGCTCGCTCAAAATACCATAAAAATTTAATCTATTTTTTAAAGCCCAAAAGTGACGGTGATAGGGATCACATTGGTATGTGCTACTGTCTGATGTATCTACGCACGTCTTTCTCTCGCCGGCGCCTGTTGGTCCAACGAAGGCTCCTGTCATAAACTCCCGTGTAATAGACGCAGACATGGGATATTGATATCTTTTAGGTTTTCCCATACCTCCGCCCAAAAACTGCGGCCAATTGGGAAGAGGATAAACGATCTCATATGCGGAACCTGTGCTTCCAGAAATTATATCACCAACCATAAAAGACGAATATATATCATCTCTCATTGTTTTAAAGGTTTGCATACTAGAATCTTTGATTAGAAAGGGATAAATTCGTCCCGTGTCGAGAACAAACTTATTGGGCTCCGAGTCCGCCATGGCACTTTCGACTGATGCTGTATATGAGGATAACCCAGGGCCTGATGGGCCGATTATTCGATCGGTGTTGGTAAACGCGCGGTCGATGTTTTTTTCATACAGACTAACATAGCCCGAACCTGTGGTACACAATATGTTATCAGTATTGGCGCCCGACATTTGGGGTATGTTGTTATAATAAACTTTACCATCATATACAAGAAACTCACAACTAGGGTGAGCCCTCATAGTGTTGACTATAACATCATTAGGGCCAAACTTTTTTAGAGACATTGCGGCTCCTTTTCTTAATAATTAGTCGGGAGACAATTAATAATCAAGGCGTACACGCAAGGTTATCTCGTTGGAAGGATCTTTACGCAGTGGTTCTGAGAGTTTTGCGATAGCCATAAGTTCATTATTGGGGCTATACAACCCGATAGTCGTAATATAGGAAATAGGTGTATCACTAGCAATCGACTTAACTCTGATCTCACTAGAACTAACATATGTGGGGTTAGCGCTATAATTGTACTTGTTGTGTGGAACTCTGCAGAAATAAATCGTTGAATTAATTTCCGTAGTATTATTAAAGGAAATATTCTGTATTCTGTGTCGCAGCGCATCACAGGAACCTGAAATAGAAGCACTAGCTAATGACTGAGCTGTGTTGTAGGAATATACAGGGGATGAACTACTGTTAAAATCTGCTACTCCGTCCCAAGATGAGGTACTTAGAATTGCAATACCTGCCTGATAGAATACAACGCCGCGAACAGTGCTACCGGTGGTATACAAAAGACCATAATCGCCACCGATTGTATTGTTGGTACCCCCTGTTGCAGATGCACTGGCATCTGTGAGTGTTTCTACGCCGGCGTTCCCAGCAGCATCGCGAAACGGGTCAGCCCATGAGCCAGTGCCTATGGTCATAGAAAAACTTCCTTTCTTGATTTGATCCTTTGTGATTAATCGCGAAAAGTTAACAAAGAAAGCATTACGAATAGAACCAGTATTATCAAGGTTCAAATCCTTTTCAAACTCTCTAACAGTATTATTGGATCCTGTATAGCCCAATAACACCTGTGCAAATTCATTATACATATTAATCTTTTTGCTTTCTTGTGTGACACTAGTTGAACCAGAAACTGTCGAGTTAGAACTATACCCCACCGCAAGATCAAAGATATGATTAGCTGACGAACTTAAATAGGGGTAATCATAAACTGCCTGAAACATACCGTGAGTAAAATTCTTGATATTTTCATCGCTATAGGTTCCACTCACAATGGTTCCAGTTAGGGGGATAGCTTCATAGAGTAACGTTACTGTCGTAGTTACATCTGTGCTACTATCCAAAGGTTCATAATTAATGACTGCCATTTATATTCTCCAAATTTAACCGCTAATATATTTAATTATTCTTAAGGGGATTTGCGCTTGTATTCCGGTTTTAGTACCTTGTACATAGATAGTGGTATCAATATAACTATACAATACGCTATCTCCAAACACATCTTGACTCACACTTCCATACCTAGTATATTCGGTATCTAGATTTGGCTTAACTACAAAGTTGAGCAGTGTAAAGCTTGCGCGGGGTCCAGCAATAGCTGAAACATTGGTGTCGGTAGTTGAATACGAACCATCTTTCACAACACCATCAGCGCCGGCGGAGACTCTTGCCGAACTATAATTGCTTAACTGTAAATCGGTAGTAACAGGAGGAGCGTTCGTTAAAGTATAACTCAGAGATGGTGTTCCAGATGTTCCCAAGCTTGTATTATCAAATGTGGCGCCGGGGGCGGGGCCCAGAACCGATGTAATAAAACGATTATCATAATAAACATAAAAAGTGCTGTCTACTAGATTATTGGCAACCAAATAAGTTGACTTATTAGCCGCATCGCCAGCAACATTGGTAGTATCTAACCCGCTTTCCAGTAACACCGCAGGGCCGGTCGAACTATCTGATGTTAAAAACTTATCTGAAGATACCAAGGCTGTTGATGCTAAAAGATTTGTTGTTGTATCCGTGCTTGTATCTGCCAAGTAAAAAAGACCGCTAGATGGCGAGACTGGCTTTTTAACAGTATTACTAACTGTGGTCTTTTCATTAACTTTTAAGACCGGCAAATAAAGAATGGCCACATTCGTCAATGAAAGTAAACCATAGTTAATACCAGCATTTGTTTGCGTAAACGCTTCAAAAACGGGTGTTTGTAGAATATCCAGATCTGCATATGCCGATCCAGAAGCGTGATTTTTGTTATATAGGCTATAATCTATCTCATCGTCACCTAGACCAAATTTGCTTATTCGAAAAGTTCCGTCGGCCATCGCCTTGCGACCTTCCTCTGTTAACACTGCGTCTAGGATAATGTCACCCGAGTTATCTAAAAATGCCATTTATGTACCTCTCTTCCGTAAATAGTTTTGGTTTTCATATTTCGCTATTTAATTTATAAGTAATGTTTAGATCAATTTTCTTGCCTGTTTTTTTTGAGGTCAAGCGAACCTTGAAAGTTTTACCCCAAATCAGATCGTCAGCAGACCCCACAGCAATGTTGCTTAATTGAGTATAAGCACCATCATCAAAATCTACATCAGTTGTGTCTAAAGTCAGATGTTGTATATTAGGTGGTAATTGTATTAGTTTCTTAACATTTTTGGAAGGTTCGACAAAAGTGTTTTCTTCCAAGTCTGATTCATAAAAAATATCAAACAACGAATAGTTAAAACCACCATCATTAACTAATTGTGCTTCATATATCTCGGACAAATGTGCAGGCGATCTCTGTTCATTAAGAATTCTAAATAAATAATAATATTTTTTATTGGTTCTAATCTTTTCATCATAAAATATATTTGTGAAAGTAAAAGTTTCATGAGGAGCAATCGCGCCTGCTGAGGTTCTGGGAATTATTGTATTCTTTTCTTTTAAATCAAGGGTAGTGACTAGGCTGTTTTCAAAATCGGTATAATCTGTTGGCGCCTCATCAATTCGGTAAATTTCTACATACCTGGCGCGCGATACTGATTTGTTTGTAATTTTAGAATCCTTTAATAAATCATTTGCATTTATAAAATCTTCTAATAATTGAGAATCTGCGCTACCAATCGCAGTGGGTGCCGTTTTCGCCAAGAAACTCTCATAATTCAAATCAAATCCAATTTTTTGTGATGCGTCCAAATGTTGGTATGGAAACACATTTGTTGAATTTGAAGGGTAATCCAATATTTTTAAAGTTTTAGTGTATAGGGGAACCTCGATTAATTTCACACTGGGCTCATAATTTAAATAAAACTCTGCGGCGTATGGGCTCGATGATTGAATTTGTGCGTCGGAGGCTAAGTCTCCTGGCAGCGCTGTAGCCGGGAACAATGTGTCAACCGTATCACCAGTGTCGGGATCGTATAATTCTAATCCGTAGTCTTCGGTATCAGATAAAGTGCATAACTGACGTGATAAACTTAAGTCAGAGAACTTATAATTTGACCCCACAACTAAGACATAAGCATAAACCGTATATGTATAATTCTCGCCATATTTTACTTGCGTATCAATAAAATCTATTTCAGACACCGCATTAGTGTTCATCATCCAATAGTTTTGTAACGTCTTTTGAGTTTTTAAATCCCCAGTGGGGAGGCCCCCAATTTTTTCAATTCTATAGGCTATTGTTTCACTATAGGAAATATTATCATCGAAAATCAAATCCAAAGGATATTCTGAATTATAGTTTGCAGTATTATACAAAAATTCTATTGTATCGTTTAATACACCCAAAGATCCCATAGAGTTGACGTATCTGTATGAACTACTGGGAGAGTTTGCAGAATTTCTATAAATGTTTTTTTCACCAACAAAATGACAATTATCAGAAACCGGCTTATAGTTGTTTTGCATGTAAGCTAGCATATCTATATAATCAATCGTTCTATAGTTTATTTCTGTGGTTTCTGTTATGTCTGTATCTACATCTGTATCTTCAGAACTAGAAATATATGTACAATTTACTGCAAAAGTTTTATCAACAGGAGATAATCTTTTGCTAGGTATTTCTCCGCTAAAGCTTTCCTTAAGTGTTTTAAGAAATCGCGTAGAATAATTCGCATTATTAATTGATTTAACAAAACCATCAGTCGAAGCAGAAACAGGAAAAGTTATTTTTGTATAAAATGGAAATTTAGTTCTTGTATACTCAGATCCTACTAATTGTTCTTCATATAATTTTTTAAAAGCTGTCTCATCGATAATCACATTTTGTAATTTTTTATTTAAATAATCAGCCGTAGAAGAAGACAACGCATTATTGATTAAAGAATAAGAGAGATAATCAGTGGAAAGATATGTATATGATTTATTAAGTTCGACGCGTTGATCCCCAGCAAGCTCAAAGGTACGTAATCCAATCTGTCTAAGAGCTAACGAATCAAGCTTAAAGAGAGTTGTAGCACCCTCTATCTCTCCATAACGAGTAACAGAGTTTATAATTTCACTATCATATAAATCAGCCTCGGTCGTCAAGTCTACGGTCTGTAAATCGGCTAAAATATAATAATTTGGAATTTGTAGTGTCGATTGAAGATTGGAAATATAATCTTGATATCTGGGTATGTAATTGTTATACTCGTAGGATATTTGTATTTGATTAGATATTGATGCGCCTGAAATTTTTGCTGCGTCTATTTTGGGGTAGGGTTTAGACATCATTAGATAATGATAATTAAATGTTTTATCTTGATAGATTGCTGTGATTGTTTCCTCATCTACAACGCCGCCCTTAAATAAAGCTTTCCAATGAATGTCGCTTAAAACATCTTCTGTTGACGATACTCGTATCGGAACCTTATAATTAGGAATAATAACATCTTCATCAATCACCTCAATCTTTGAAGTATTTGCCTGTATTGTGCTTATATATGTATTAAAAGTGGACGTAATCTTTTTAAAAGGGTCTGGGTCGTGGCCAGTGTCTGAAAAAACCAACTCCTCACCAATAGGTGAACTTACAACATCCCAATAACCGCCTATCGCTGTTCTAAAAACATCGGCAGAACCTGATATCAAACTCGGATCAATTATTTTACATTCTTTGCTGCTCATTTAATAACTCGTTGTCGCGCCGGCAACGGTAGGTGTTATAGCTATAGTTGCGGGCGACGACCCGGTAACTAAAGCGGAGACATTTTTAGTATTGAGTATTGGCTCTTTCACCTTCCTAAAAACATATCGGTTGGTGGACCTATATGATGAAGAAACAGCCGTTAAAACTGCGGTCTCAAAAACTGCCGTCAATTGATCAGAAAATGAATTATATGTGCCGGCGTATCTGTCTTGGAGTGCGGTCTTCTCATTGTTATAATAACTCACTTTGTAGATGTCTGTGTCTTCTATGGTATAGTTCGGATCCGACACATCTGTTGTATTTAAAGCTTCATAAATATAATAATAACTCGATGGGTCCGATTCGTATGCATAGGTTTCTAAATATATAGCCATCGAGCCCTCGAAGCCGTCCGATGCGTCTATGAAACTATCGTATCCATTTCCAGCAAAAGATACATTCCAATTTAATTCAAAGCTGTCGGCGTCTATCAACCCATCGGAATCATAAGAAATATATGAGACCAGATCGGTTGGGATGAGACCTTGATCATAATTACCCATCATCGCAAGGAATTGATTTTCAGATTCTGGAAATGTCATTTTGTAATCCTGTTATAATTATCATTTAAAATATTTTAACTTGTTGCCGGCCTGAATATTAAGGATAGATATACTTTCGGCAAGTTTGATATATCCTTGTTGGGATCCGAGTGAGGCGCCTGTTTTGTTTTCTAATTGTATCATTCTCGGCAATTCCCCATCTAATTCATAAAAAGGATCATCTGAATTGGGAAACATGTCGGTTGCTACTATTTGTTCGTTTTTCTTTTGTGACAAGCTGGTCGATATGTTTGGATTAGATATTGTCTCTTCCTCTATCAAAGTATAATTTTGATAATTTTGTGAATTTAATATTGTGCATCCGATAGTTTCTAGTAAATTTTGTGAATTTTCAAGATTTGTTGTGCCGCTTGCCATATCAACATTTAGTTGTGAACTATTCAACTGTTCTACGGCGGTCGCCAATGTTAAACTATTACTTTGAGCATTGCGATCATATCGTTTACCGTTAACAATTCTCATTGTTTTGCGGTTGTCAAACTTCTTTTTTAAATTGCCGTTTTTTAAATCTTCTACATTAATAGACATCTTGTTTCCTCACTTATGTTGAATATCCGCTTGATACATCGCTTGGTTCAAGCACGCCGTCATTTTTGATAGCGCCCCACATATAGCATAACCAACCGCGTGTTGCGCCGCCAATCGCGGTGGAATCATCCGAAATTTGCTCCCAAACCCCGGTAGGGAGCGTGATGTCGGTTTCTTCACCCGTATCCGAATCAGTCAGAGTAAAGGTTATACCGTCCTCATCGGATGATTTTAAGGTCACCACTAGTGCGACGGTGCCTCCGATTAAGGCGCCGGGGAGGCCGCCTAAGCGAAAGCCGACGGCGAGGCCGGTGAGTACGGCGAGCCACGCTGATTTTTCCTCGTCGGTTTCGCCACTAAATATTTCGTTAAAATTCGTTACAATATCAGCCCAACTACCATCATCTATCGCATCTTGCATCAGGGAAACCATAAAAAGATATAACAGAGCTTGAATCTCGGCGCTGCCGCGGTCGTCAGTGATTATGTCTTGATATTCCTCAACCTGACTTACCCACTCGTTCCACTCAACACTATCAAACCCGCTGCTGCTGCCGGATGAAAAAGCAGTCCTATAAGACATATAATAAGCCAGATCGCCTGGGGGCATTGCCGCGGCGGCTTGGGAATTTCCTGCGATAGTATAGTTATTGGTGAATGTGAGCATCTCAGATTCGTCGTCAGAGGAGGCGCCTGATTTTCCAGAGTCATCATCGCTGCCGAAATCGATGGCGCCGAAGACGATGCTGCTAGTATCGTATTCCGCGTCTTGGGTTGAGCCCCCATCGGTGGCGGCGGCTGCGGCGCTGGCGCCTGATTTTCCAGAGTCATCATCGCTGCCGAAATCGATGGCGCCGAAGACGATGCTGCTAGTATCGTATTCCGCGTCTTGGGTTGAGCCCCCATCGGTGGCGGCGGCTGCGGCGTCTTCATCTGAATATTTTTCAGAATCACCATTAAGACTTTTTGCGCCGAGAATCTGGCCGGAGCTTGAGGGTACGTCGTCATCGTCGTCGTCGGAAAGTTCTCTCGTGCCGGCATTAAAGGAATACCCAGGAATTGAATTAACATACAAAGAATCATATAAAGTCACAAAATTGTCTTGAAATGTTTCTAACACAAATCTATTACCAGTATAGGGACCAATTGTATCAACAATCTCTTCAACGTTCTCCATAAGCGCGTCCATATCTCCGTCAAATGTGTTCAACAGCAAATCGCGATGTAAGTTATACATAACTGCAGCCCTATACCACGGAGAAGCTTCGAGATTGGCGCCATATAAGTTATCCATCGCATCAATAAAAAATGGTTTAAAGTCGCCCGTCTCCTGATCGTGTGAGCAATCTTCTTTTGAAGAATTAACATACCCTTCGAGTTCTGTAATGACTTCGTTATATTGCTCAGCGATGAGATCCAAGACTTCCAAAGTGTTGTCTTCAATTGCGACCTGAATCTCGTATTCATCATAGGCACTCGGACTAAGACTGCCGAATTCATCTTTAAACTCAAAACACATTAAGTGATAATTATCTATTTCGTCACTACCGAAAGCCCAGGGCGACTCTTCAATAGGCAAAAAGTTCCGCAATACAACATAACTGTTCTCAAAGTTCCCACCAAAGGCGCTAGCGTCGTAGGTCGAGCTGGGTGCGGTGGCCTCCGCGCTGTAATATTGACTCTGCGGATAAGAGAGACCGGGGTACAAAGTTGTCGATAAAGTTGTAGAATATTCGCCGCCGGTGCCGGTTTCATAAATTCTTGTTAATTTGGCATGATGAACTCTGAATTTTTCATAGACGGGCCCTAAACCCCATAGCTGATATAATTTATTAACGTTTATAAGTTGGCTCAACTCTGATGTTTCTCGGTAAGCTTTTTCATAATCAAAGAAGAAATATCCTTTATTGTAATATTCGTTGTCATCAGCATCATTCAGATATGTGTTAAGAGAATAATAAGCATTATCATAGAGATAATTCTGGTGATTGGATGGCCAATCCTCGTCATAGGATGTTGCGGCATATCCTTCGGTAACTTCTGGGCTTTTGCTATCAAGAATTTTTGAATTTCTGGTTATGCGGTTTTGTAATAATGCACCATTCTCAATGGCTTCGTTTGTGCTGTATATCCTTTTTCTGAATCTCAAATATAACTTACCAACAACGTCACCATTGCTTTTACTAGTAAATAAGTCTCGGAGATAATTTAATTGTACAAGAAGTGTCGCAGTGTCACCATATCCAGATAAGACAGAAGAAATATTATCCAACATATTTTCCAAGTCTGAGAGTTCATCTGAAGCTTCCATTGTGTCGGCGAGAGTTCGGAATTCAGTTACTAAACCTTCAAAATAAGTCTTTATTTGATCTTGTGCGATGCCGCTAGTGGTATAATAAAAGCCACCCAAGGATTCTAATGGTATATCGTCATATATTACGTCCTCGGCATCAAAATATTGTGTATAGAGGCGCCGTATTTTACCTTCTGAAAATACTTTTTCATACGATATGTCGCTTGTCTTGCTTGCTAAAAGCTTGATGTTTTCTAATGTTTTTTCAATATCACTGTCTAGAGAATAATTATAAGTTGAGGTATATGCGAAAGTGTACCAAAACTCAGAAGGATCATCGAACCATAGCTCTAGAGGTGTGCCAAAAGTTAAACTATCGGTGGTGCTAAAAAGATAATCAACGCTAGTTTGGAATTTTATTATTCTTTGGCCTTCTTCGCTGTATGTATCTTCTGCTTTTGTCCAAACTGTTGCTGATTCTTTGTTCATGTCTGTAACTATAGACGTTTGTTGAACAAGATTATAAGCCTCAATATCGGCGTCTTGTCTCGCTTCATAGAGAGCTTTAAATACATTCATCTCCCCATTAACTACTGATTGCCAATCCGATTCAGACCACCCAAACACGTCAGTATCAGTAGGGGCGGCCCACGCATGCATACAATACACATTAATATTATTATTTAAATGTTCGATGATGTCCGCATCAACGGTATCATCTCCCGACGCAACAAAGAAAAGAGATATATGTGTCGTCACTCGATCATCTAAAAGATCTATTTTATCGATATATGGTGCAGGCAAGTAAGTACCAAACTTACTTGTTGTGGCGCCTTTAAAAGTTAACTCTGGCATATTTCAGGCTCCGTAACAACTCCGTAGATATCAAAGAAAAGATTTTCCTCTTCGGGTGCGCACTCAAAATCTAAATCAACATAATAAGATTGTTTATTAAAAATTTCTACGCCCTTGCAAGCCAATCTCTGATCCACTTGGTGATCTGCCAACACATCGAAATAATATTCTACACTATCTGTAGTTAGGTCTTGTTCTGCTGTTTCAATTTGATTCGCTGATAGCATGAGGCCGTCTTTGATTTGTGGAACAATTTTCTTAAAGTATTTTCTTGTTATTCTACTTGTGGCTTCAGGCGGTACTTCAAAGACTTCAAGTTCAAAATTCTCTGTCAATAAAATAGTATTGACCTCCTCAAGGTATATCAACGGGTCGTCTGATTCTAAAACAATCTCTTTACCATCAGCGAAGGGTCCTGTTGAATCCACCAACTCTCTTACCCGCAGTGGGTCGATAGTAAGTTGGAGGTCCCGAACTTTTAATACATAATTTGCTGTTATATCGAGTTGTGGCACATTGGTGTTTGCTATGGTCATTGCAGCCGAGGCTGAGAGGGTGCTCTCGGGATCCCAGCTTGATGCGCTAATTGTGCTTTGTAAAGTCACTATTTTCCAAGCTGGCGCGGTTTGACTATCTCCATCTAAATATGCATCTCCAATAGCGGCATCAAACCTGTAAACGTCTTTTGATGGCTCAAACTTAGTTTCTATGTCATTTAAGTTAAAATAATTGACGGGCGAGGATCCTCGTCTTTGAAGTGCGGTAGTCTCCAGATCTTCAAATAAAGTTAAGGTTTCCAGATATTGAGTATTATCTTTAATTCTTATGTTAATGTGGTTTTGTGGTTCGTTTGCTTGGCCGGTATATCCATTATCATAAATGACATTATCATCAAAAAAAGCATAATATGTTGGCTTAAAACTGCTTATACCTAACATTTTTCTACCATAAGTTGTTAGTTGTAGATCATAAACCTGTTGTTTTTTATCTAAGAATTTAACCATTTTATAATGATCCCGAGCGAGAGTTCTTATACAACACCTGTGCGTCTATTTTAATTAGTTCAACAAAGGATAAGTAATCATAGGGCCAGTTAAAAGCAATATTGTATCCTGTATCTTCAGTTGTGGCTATTTCTTCACCCGTTGATTGTCCCGCTTGGGGTGCAACCAAATCAGAATATTTGGTTGTGGATTTTTGCTTCACCTTGAATACCATCCAACGAAGATTCTCGTTATCCATCAAATTACTTTCGCTTAAAAGTTCAGTATCCATTAATTCATGGGCTACAGAGGCAACTTGCCGTGTGATCTTCCTGAAGTTACGTGGGGCGAGATTTTGCCAAATATAACTAAGATCATCTTTATCCAACGTATATTCAAATTCAAATATATACATTACCATTGGGGCGATTTGAGCACTACTCAAGAAATCAAATTGAGGAGGAAAAACATATTCTTGCATTTTATCAACCTGTCTTCGGATAGATGGGCCGGCGGTGGTTAGTGAATCCCCATCTACACTTCCAACGGCGCCGCTCAAACAGGCTGCAATTCTTTCTGAAGGAATACTAATAAATCTCTTACGTTGTGTGGCTAACTCGCCTGTGGCTGCAGTATATTCAACAATATATGGCACGGCTATAACTGCTTCTTTGATCTTTCGACTTTCGGCAATTTCTCCCAGGCGGGCGGTAGTTTGTTGAGGAACAAACTTAATAATGTCTGTGAGTGATTGGGCGCTTTTATGTAAATTTGCCCCATTGGTCGATGCATTATTATCATTGTAAATTGAATTATTATAAATTACATCATAGTGGTTTTTCAACCAAGTGGTTGGAATGTCACCGATTTCTAAAAACACACCCTTATCTGGAGTATCGGGAATAACACCAAACTGATGCCACATACCGCGAGGAACAGACGCCGATCCAAAAGTTGGCAACGTTACATTACCGGCTGCATCTGTGATGGGATGAACACCTTCATCATTAAAGTTTAACATTGGGGTTTCAAACTTAGGTTGAATAATCCATTTTTTGCCTGCGGTTTCGTTTTCCGTTAATATTTCATTTCCAAATTTATCTGTTCTTTGTTTCAGCACTCGCTCGATGCCAAAATAATTTACACTAGCACTTAATTGCATTGAATTTGCATTAATGTTCTTACCTTCATAAATCAAATCTCCCGCAGTGGGGAATGAGTCGGATCCGCTGAAGGTTGCTATCAATTGTGTTCCAGAAAGAGATGTGGTTCCCACCGAAGCAGACACACCGGGATCCATACGCCGCAACACAGTCTTGGTTTCTGTAAGGATTTTTTCTAAATCATATTTAGTATCTCCTTGGGGGCGAAAGATAAAGTCAACCCAAGCTTCTCCGTTATAGTAAGGAGGAGTATATGCACCATTAAAGCCGCTCAAACCGTCCAAGGGGTAGGTATTACGAACAACCGACAAAGAAGCCTCTGATCCTGAAGGTCGAGCAGCTATAGGAGGACCAAAAGCTGTAGGTCTGCTATACATTGTAAAACTTTCTTTAAAACTGGGATTTTGTCGAGGATCTTGCGGGAGAGGATAGGAACCACTTCTGAATTTATCATTAAAATAACTTTTACCTCCGAAAGTGGTATAGGTAGAATTATTGCCGGCTGCACCAGATTCATGTTGATAAGTTCTCGCACCTTTAGCCGACTTGCGTATCTTCAATCGAGCGAAATAGGTAGAACCGGTAACAAATTCCAAATCACTTGTCACAAGCTGCGATTCTAATTTTGTAAAACCACTATCTTTAAGGAAGAACCCGCCAACTTCTCCGAAAAAGTTTTCAGCCATTCGAGAATAAATACTATCGTTTGAATTGACAGCAAAGGATGATGTTATGTCTAGACTTGCAGAGGGGTGTGGTTCTAAATCTATAAATTCTAATCCATCCAAATATCGTTCTGGTGCCAGTAATGTTTCAAAGGGTATCTTATAGTCCCAATATTGACCACCAGCATATCCTTCTTCTGCATCAGTACTAGCAGTATTTGCTGAAGTAATCATCCAATTGTTAGTGGATTCGGAATGTGCAGTGCCGAAATATGTTTTTCGTACCTTGGTTTCATCTAAAACAATAGGATAATTTACAGCAATGCCCGATTTTATAGAGTTATATAAGATCCCCGGCGAATAAAGAGTCTGCATTAATGGTCTTAAATGGCCATCAGAATGTTGTACAATTTGATTACCTTTCTTTGATGAAAAGCTTTTTCCATAAGAACTAGAGAATTGTGCTATTAGATCCAAGGTTCTTTGGGCTGGATAAAAACCTTTATATGGATTAAACCTGATCACTCCACTACAAACCAATTTAATCTGGGTAGCATTTAATAAACTATCGTTTTTTATCTTCAGAAAACCGCTCATAAATTCAGAATTAGAATAATCCTTATAAAAATCACTTTGGGAGCTACTCAAACTGGTGCCTGGAATTGTGAAAGTTCCAAAATCATTTCTATTGAATAGTCCATATCTCTCATATTTGTCAACATGTTCACTAATTCTAAATTCTGGGACGATTGAGTAATCCTTTGCCATCAATTTCAATTCTTGCTTAAAATCAGCATATTCATCAAACCAAGGTTCCGAAGAATGAGATTCAAAAGTGGAAACGCTTCCTGACTTAACTACTATTCCTGCCTGCGAATCTGCTTCCCAAACCGCTTCTCCTCCAAACACATCAATCGTGTTCTCAAAGATATCCCGAATTGGTATTGAACCAGTAGCAGGAATATTTATTCCCGATGGTGAGACTATGGATTGTGGGGAAGAAAGCACATGTTTGCGGGAATACAAGCCACTAGCTGCCAAGCTTCTAACCGCGTTGGCGCCGACGGTTCGGGCGGCGGATCCGCTAACAATGTGGAAATAGTTATTCTGGAGTTCGCCGGAGGATCCGTTACCAATAAGTTGTGTATATTCTCCACTCGCTGTAATTCCAGGAACACTGGTTCTGGTAAGGAAATTACTTTGGGCATCTAGTAACCAACAACTCTGTGAAACAGTAAGACCAAATGAGTTGGGAAGTGTGTTACCGAGCGTTACTCTCGCATGCGAGGCGTCACGCCAGAATTTATTATCATACCCAGTTCGCCCAGTGGTCGATGAGCTAAACTGGTTTCTCACGGCGGGAAAAAGATTTTCGGAATATAGAAGCCAATTTAAAGCGACAGAGGGAGTGGATCTGTTAATTTCGAGCAATTGACTCAGAGGGGTCGGTTGTGCAGGCGCGGCTGGAAATTGTAAATTATTAAGTGTTGTATCAGTAAAATATATTGTTTCGTTATTGTGGGTTGTTTGTATGATAGTTTGTTCACCGTTACCTACGTTCATACTTAAAATAACAGGTCTACCGCGCAAAGATACAGGATACAAATTATAATCCGTTATGGATTCTCCATTATATACCGAATAGTTGTTATTATTTCTGTGTTTAACTAAAATGGGGTGATCGCCGTTTCGTGCTGAAGTCCAACTCCAACCAAAACCGGCGCGGCGGTTAGCCATTAATACATTAAAATAATCAACTCTAGGGTTAATCTCCGCCAGAATACCAAACTTATCCATGAGTGTGTTATTAAAGTAGTCGATATTATCAGAGGTGGAAGGGTGACCCAACACATTTGGATCAGATGTTGAATTATCGACAGGATCGACGGTAAATATTGCCAGACGCGCCTCTGGTTGATATATTGTAGGGACTGTGGAACCAACCACACTACTACCAGATACATAACTAAAATAAGCGGTATATCCATCAGCCGAGCTTGAATAAGTTCCGGCTTGAGGCCCATAAACGGGGGCATATCCATAGTATCTGATGTCTGTAGCATTTACAATAGATCCAGTCACCCAGGCATATTGTCTATCTGATCTGGGCGTCTGGCGCTGCACCCAGAAGTTATCAAATTTAGAACCAGTGCTATATGCGTTGCTCCCCGAAACAATCACAGTTTTGGTATTTCTTGGTACCTTAATGAACGAAGCAGACTGATTATCAGTTGCGCCGGGATCGGTTACCAAGAATGAATCTCTACCAAATTTTCCACAATGACGTGTAAGCATTGCTCGAAGACCGTAATCTTTACCGTGAATGTTGTAAACTCTAATGCCTGGGGTGCCAGAACCTGTGGGCTCTGAAATAGACCCTGTGGCGGTCTGTGATGGTTTTTTCACACTTAAGTTACGATAATTCAAGGCATTATAGACAGATAGTTCTGCTGAGCGAATATCTTGGTAGCCCCTACCTTGTACCTTTATACCCCCCGGAGCACGAAAACGCCCCTTAATGATACTTTTGTTGGTTGAACTGGTAAGATATGCAATCGAATAATCTGGAATCAGTTGAACGTGGTTTTGAGCAGTTCTTCGTGTGCCGAACATTGTGCGGCCTTGAGACGCGGAGGGGGTGTCTGTAATCTGTGATGGTAGTGATGGTTGATTTTCAACGAACTGCCTAGGGTTTTGGTAGGCACCCACAGTGCTCACCACTTCATAGTTGTGGTTGTAGTTTCCGAGAATTGTGGATCCAGTGCGATGTTTAATATTGCGAATATTGACGGGACGTTTGGCGACGTGATCGCGATATAGATATGCCTTTTGTGCGCCAGTCATTGGGTAAGGAGTAACACCCTCTTCGTTTGCTTCGGGCCACGGATAGTCACAACCAACCATGCCAATGGCGCCGGTGACCCCAACGTACTTACCTAACAAAAGTTTCCAACCTTCAGGACGATTTAAATAATTATCTGAGCCAGTATTGATAGCGACATGTCTATATTGAAGACCACCGACAACATGATTGGTAAATGGCCCCTGCATAGGAACCTCTAAATCGGGACCATAGGCATCGAAATGCAAGTTTACAACTTCTAAATCGGATCTAAGTCGCTCTGTAACTTGTTTACCATAACCAGTAGTAACCACCGCATCAGTGGAAGAACTTAGAATATTAAACGGAAAAGCATAGGAGGATTTAACATTCTTGGGGCCAATGCCGTCTTCCCAGTCGCGGCCATGTTGAACCTTTATGACTTTCTTTGTTTTATCTCTTGGTTTCTTAATATCCGATGTGTTTAAGACGTTTACTATTTCATCTATATCACCAAACAAAACATTCTTTGGTACAAAAGCACCACTTTCTTCATTAACGGGGCCGGCAGGATATAAAGCGTTGAAAGTGAAGGTAAGGTTTTTTGTCTCAGTAAAGTTAATACCACCTTTGTATACTTGAGTGTGCTTTGTTTCTAATTGATAGGGCTTGGCTAATTTATTCTTAACATAAGAAAGTCTATAATATGCAGTCCTATCATTTTTTCTAAAAACAGGGAAACTATCTTTATTATCCTTCTTTGCCGATTCTCGAACAATATCTCTTTCACTATCGATAGAATTATCGCCCGAAGAAATAACACTGCTGCCGCTTCGTTCGGCGCGTTCTCGCCACCAATCAGAATTCTTCGCCTGTAAACCATCAACAGGGTGATGGTTAAACTTCCAATTATAAGTTAGTTTATTAATGCCCATCATTGGGGCTTCAGTGCTGGATTTCTCTTCTAAACTGGGGAATTGGGATTGATATTTATTTCTTTCCAAGACGTGGCTTTCAATTATATTATATACATCTGCCACATATTCTGCCGAAGCTGGCAACAGTTGCGCTAATATTGTCGATATAGAATCATCAAACCACTTATAGTAATCTATATATTTTTCAACCGATTTTACCGTTGTTACTTTTCTAAAGAATACTTCTCTTAATTTTTCGAGCGCTTTATATTCGCCGCGGTATCTATTAACTGGTTCACCTATGAGATTATTAAAATCAATAACTCCCGCAAAGAAGGTTAACATTTCTTCAGATATGGCATTATAAATACTTTTTTCAATCGTGTAAAAGAAGCTTGGAACCGTTTCATCAATTCCATAAAGTTTATCATCCTCGGATAGAATCTGGATCATATCGGATGATACCGGTGATTCTGGATTTATAAACTTAAAGGAATTAACTGTTTGTTCTTTTACTACATTCGATGATGAAACTTCATAACTAAAGCCCCTACCTGTGTGTTGATATCCGGTTATTGAACCAAGCCATCCAAAATTGTTTCTCAGATCGGCAGATCCCGAACTCATATCTATAACTGCAAATTCACCGTCTGGACCAGATCCGGTTACTTTTCCGAAATTCCAATTAAGAGCTAATGTATGAGGATTTAATATATTATAACCTGCATTGTTGGTATCAAGGGGAGAAAGATTCTGATAAGAACCTGAGAGTCCGACATTGTTGGAAGCAAAGGCGTGCTGATCTAAGGCGCCGTCGTCTAAATACTTGAGCCAAAAACGACAATTATTCAGCAAAACATCAGAATATTGTAGAATTGTTCCCGTCATATTGGTTCGGCGGGCGCCGGCATATAATCTTTTGTGCGCGCGAACAGAACCCGTACCATGAGCCTTTGTCATACTACCGGTTAAACTAAAACTATCTCCTATAACCCCTAGTTCTTCCTTTACACCTCTGAATTCAACATCGTATGTGTAACTTGTGGCTCCCGTAACCACATCTGTTAAGGGATAATTGCTAGGTTTAACTCTAACTGAAATATTCCAATGCGTATCGTCATATGTATCAAAGAAAATAGAGCTTGTTAAGGTGGGGAAGGGGTAAGGATCATTAGATGATGTTAGCTTAAAGTATACATTCTTTGAATCTGTGAATGGTTTTACAGCATAAACCTGAAAGTTTGTCACATCCACACTAGAAGTTGAGGTACTTGCTGTGGCTTGGGTTCCATCGATACTGGGGCCATCGAACTGATAGATACCAAACAAAGAGACATCAGTATAATTTCGAACCACCGGATCAGTCGTTGCATCATAAGCCGGAAAAGTAATGTCAGCTTCGGCTGTAAATCCATATTTGTCTTCGGGATAGACGCTGCCGGTCATCCCATCGGTGCTGCTTCCTGATATGTAACTTCTAGAATTGGTAACTGAACCAGAATCAAAATATTGAACAATCGTGCCGGCGAGGTTTTCATTTCTATTTTGATTAATAGATTTTCTAGTGGTCAGTGTTTGTTTTAAATTATTCTTTAATTCAAATACTTGGTTGTCGGAATAAACATTTAGTCTTATTAGCCTATCATCAATGTTAAAACATCTAAAAACATTTCTAATAGATTTCTCGGTGCCCTTGTTTTTGTAAATATTCGCGAGGTTGTTATATAAATTGAGGTAGATTAAGTTTTTAGTTTCATTTAAATTGGATTCAAATAAAGTATCATTATCTCTGTTAAGAAACTTTTCCATTACACTCGCGTCAATAAAGATTTCAGGAGCATAAAGACCAAGAGATTGGGGGAAATGTTGTGCAAAAGGAAAAGGCTTATCGGAACCGCTAGTGTAATTTAAAGCCTTGAGTCCCGGTAAGGCTGAAATTTGTAGAAACAATTTATCAAAATATGTGCCGGCGATGTGTGTAAGCTTTCGTAAATCAGAAGTATCGGCTTCGTCGCTTTCGATAAGCCACGACGGCATTAAACTTAAAAAGGAATTATTATTGTTAGAATCGTGATACGATCCCGAATTTAATAACGCTGTTTTTAACGCACTCACGCTTGGATGAGTAGCATAAATAATCGGATCTAAATATTCCTTTGTTGATGCAGATGCTTCTAATATAGCTGAACCGGTATTTCGAGAAGCCGAATCATAACCTGTCCAAACACCGTTTCCTAAACGTCCAGAATAATCGAGAACCACGCTATCGATGGCGGTATCTGTACTAATGCCCTCGTTGAATTTATAATATAAACCTAGGGTAGCGTTGCTTATGTCGGTGTTTGCACCACCATGAACTTGTGTAAACCAATGTCTGCCAATCTCCTCGCCTGTTCGAGCTACCTTCCAGAATCTAAACTCGTCCATCGAGGCGCTTAATTTTGCCATTCCGGCCCAAGCAGCTGGAGGATCCCCATAAGTTTCCGCAGCGCCCGACGGAGCCGATAAAAAAGAACCTATACGACCTTGCATGTTCTTTGTTTTTAATGCGCTCAAAGTGGCGGCGGAGCCGACCCATCCGGCCGAACCGGTTGTATAAATATCATTAAGATAACCATCTACATAAAGTTTTGTTGTTATACAGCTATTGACATTTTGGAACACCAGAGCATAATGACCCCAACTCGTCAAAGAGTCGGTATCAAGGTTTTGACCAATCGAAGCTGTTAAAAAGCCAGCAGTACCGGATTGTGCTGTGATCAAAAACGGAGAGCCGCTGGCCGCATCGGCAAGTTCGATAGTAAGCCGTCCATAATCAGTACTGGACGATGCGGCGTTGTTCCAAATATCAAGAACAACTTCTCGTTGTGTATTAACATTATCAAAGGCTGCTTTCTTCAACCAGAACTCAACTGTAACGCCGGTATCAAAATCGGATTTTAAGTTAGATTCCCGAGACCCCGAACCATAAGAATTCGGCAACCCGGCGGTTTGATAAATATTTGTATCATAAACATTAGAGTGTTGAAATTTAGAATCTTCAGGATTATTAAAAGTGTCCGATAATTTAGTATAGGATGCAGTGTTGGGACCGCCGACAAACTGAATATATTCTAGTGTGTCAGGGCGTCCATATGCTCCGCTTAGACCGCCAACCCGAGTGCCCCAACCATCGGCACTTAATAATATATAACCGGCCGTTCGGGGATAAATGTCGTTGAAAATATATTTTTCAATACCCAATGAATCATTATAAAACTTATTAAGCTCTGCATCAGAACCATCATATGGATAATAATCAAGTATTCTCTCAAAAGCACCTTTATAATACAGATATGCAGAGCCATATTTTGCAAAATTGGTTGGCTCCGAATAATCGATTTGGGGTAAAAAACTATCTTGCCTTCTTTTGATCTCGATTGCATTTGTGGACGACTCAACGGACTTAAATGCCTCCCTTTGATCAGTCTCAGAAAGATAGTTTTTTCCTTCGTTTGTTGATTCAAAAAGTTTCTTTATGCTCATTGATTACTCTTCTCTACTCTAAATTTAAAACTGTCGACTTGCTCTTCCCAAGATTTTATTTGTTCATCATAAAATGCAAATTTAAATGCATAGGTGTAGCCTGGTTCCAACAATTTCATATCAAAATTAAAATAATTTCCAGATACATCGTGTGACAAACCGGTATGAAAATCAGATCCAGTGCCATAACCCACAACATCTAGGCCATCTAAAACCCTGTACACCCTATAGGAAGCGCTTTGGATAGTAAGACCTTGTGGAGTCGCTTGCACAACCGTATAAACATTGGGGTTCCAGTTTTTATTTCTCACATATAGATTGAAACGACTAGTTTCCAATGGATGATAAGAGTTCTTCAAATTAGTAATATCAATAATATACCTTTCTGAAAGTAATGTCATGCCGGTATCAAACGTCTTCGGGAGTATGGATCCAGTAAAATATTCAGTAGAACCACTAAACCATACATCATACATCGGACTTACTGTGATGGCAGTAGAGGCTGTAATACCCAGTGAGCAGGAATAAATACCCGTGGAGACATATCCTCCAGTTAAAGCCGTGGAGCCGTCGTACAGGCTCATGGCAGTGCCGCTAGGAGCACTATTATCAGACGAGCCCGAATAGAGGCTTACATATACACTGCCGGTCCCAATAATCGGGAGATTTACGAGTTTCCCGCGAATAATATTATAAAAATATAGTGTATTTAAGTTATCGACTGCTGGCGCTCTGGAACTACTGAGGTAGAATTCGCCACGATCATCCCTTGTTATGTCACTCCAGCGCGCTTCAATGGCGGGCCTTTTGAAAAAATATTGAGAGCCCCGAGCAAAAAATCGTTTAGTGTAATAAGAAGTGGTAGCTCCACTTAAATTATTAATTATGCTGCCGGTGTTTTGACCTGTTGAACTTGAATAATACGCTTCATAGCTTTGGGAAAGTAAAATTTCGACGCCGTAGTTTTCTTGTGTGCTATCTAACCACGACTCTACTATAGGAGTAATGTCTAGGTCCATATCTTCTAATCCATTGGCAAACGTCTGTTCCTTAAACAAGTCTGCTGAACTTGTCAAATAGCTACCACCAACTACTGACCAAGCCGCAGTATCCGAAGCAGACATCCAGTTGGCGCCTGTGTTGCCTCTGGTGAGGTCCGCGTAGCCTTCTAAGTCTAAACCTATTCCTTCCTGCCAGGACTGCGACAAAGCGGCCACAACAAGCTTAAAATCCGTCGGTACGGTTTTAGAAGTAGGTGCATTAAAAACTCGTAAGTAAAAACTTACGCTTCCCGAAGCGGGAATAGTGTTGGCTGCTCTGTCAGCGGCGATGGATGTGGTGGGAAACTTTAGAAGAATTCGTGATAACTCTTGAGATCCCGAAGCTTGACGACCATAAATAGAAAACACCTCCATCACATCGGCTTCGCCGGCATTAGCGCCGGTACCGCGAGTTGTCAAATTGGGTTGAAATGCATTAACAATTGTGGTATCAGCAGAAGCCGTATAGCGTAAAATAGGCATTACTTAATTTTTCCTTTAATATCAACTGTTGGGAACTTAATCTCAAATATACAATTAGCCGGCGCAATTAAATAACTCCCATCAGGAGATAGGTTGCTATTAATATCAAAAGTAGTATTAGCATATTGACCAGAGGTCTTGTTTATTATTTTAACTTTTGTTACATCTAAAACACCATCTACCGCGTTCAAGCGAGTATAAATGTCACTAATATATAAAGCTTCTCCAATATACAATGTTGTTGCAAAATCAGCTGCAAGGGTTGCGATTGTGGTATCTAACAGTGTGTACTTGTCGACATTTGCTTTTGGCCTAATTTGAAACTCAATCCCCAAGTTGATTACAAAGGGATCTAAAATATCAATCGTATCATTTATCATTCGATACTGGTTAAGCCAAGTCTTTAGATTATTTTTGATGGTTGAGTTGGTTGTTGTTAGTTTTCCAAAATTATCTTCCGATATAACATACATATTCAAGTTTCTTTTCGCGGAATCTGGATCTCTTTGAACCGAGCACCTTTTAATCGAACCAAACTTAGCGGGCATTCTGTATGCAACATTTTCATAGTCTGCTTGAGTGACTGCACGATCTTGGGTTGGAAATGTACCATATACTCTTCTTTTTATCTCTGTGCTATCAGGTGATCTAACGTCTCCGACAAGAGGCGTCTCATTGTTGACCTCCAAGGAGTCCACGATTGTTTGTACGGTAGAAGGGGTTAACCTTGTTCTATTTTTAAATTCCATTAGTGCGTTTGAAACACTATTCAAGGAACCCACACCTAAGTTTGCTTCTGCTGGGTTGTTTGCACGATACACTACGGTCAATGTAGTATTTGATGGTACAATACCAAAATTTTCATTTTTTGACAAACGGGTAGGATCAAAAGTTGTGTCAGTCACATAGTTCTTACCAAAAATTTCTAATGCCACCCTTTGTGGTTCAGCTACAACGTTTGATTCACCAGATTTCCCACTTCCAAATTGTAGGAATGCACTATTGCGATCACGCTCTACCACAAACTTTCTAGAAACCAGATAAGGTTTTATGATCGAGGGAACATTATCGCTCTTGTAGTTATTGTTAGTAACCTCTTTAAATATCATATCTTGTGATAGGTATCCTACCTCAAAATACTCATTACCTTGTGTGTCTGTTACTGAAATAATTTCTGCTATATTAGCTGCCCCAAGCTTAACTTTCTTAAATCTTTCGTATGATCCAATTACAACCTCTTCTTGACCAAAAAACCCAGATACTACACTACCATATGCTTTAATTGCATAATAAGTTGGGGCGCCAGTTCTTGCGTTAATTTGTGCAGCCACCACAGGGTTCTTGGGATTGGCAAAATCAATATTTTCAATTAAAACATAATTTAAACCAGCCTCTGAGGTAAATCTAGATCCACGCTTTAATACAGGAATATACTTAGTGTCGGGACCGATGCCAGTCGCAGAAGCTGGCACCAATACAAACATGGCGACTTGTCCATAAACAGATGGGGCGCCCGTATATTTATATCCTAATACGCGGCCATGGCGTATAATATTGTTGTATTGATATGCTGTATCTAAAAACGTTTCATTAACATTATAATCTAGATAGAAAGATAATTGATCGCCAACATATGCTACGGCGTCTAAAACGAGCGAGCCGAAGGAAGCTTCGCTAAAATCTTGAAAAGTATCAGGATAAGATCTTTGGGCTATATCAAGTAGATCTTTGCGAATACCTTCATATTCTCTGTGCGTATAATCGATAGGAACTATCTTTTTTTGTTCGTCAGCCATAAAAAACCCTCTTTTTCTAAATAGTAAATTCTAGCAAATCCTGGGCGCCTATATTCGGAATTGTATAAACAATGGAAACTCCCAATGTGTTAGCATCTGGATCGGCACTAGAAAAAGCAATATTTCTAATCAATATAGCGGGCATATATATTTTCACTTGTTTCTTTATT
>Ga0080013_1002057_pt1 | contig 24772 bp, 21 predicted proteins | sample ETNvirenome_6_85_FD_69236 | JGI IMG/M metagenome (GOLD analysis project Ga0080013, IMG submission 69236) | Marine viral communities from the Pacific Ocean - ETNP_6_85 (SPADES assembly) (version 2) | ecosystem: Environmental > Aquatic > Marine > Oceanic | place: Pacific Ocean | collected 2013-06-19
GCTGTTCATGGCACTATCATAAACTGAAAGATGAGGTGTTCTATGTGCAATCTGGAAAGATTTTGGTAAAATACTCAGAGGAAGATGATATCGAAAATGTTGGGATAATAACACTCGGCCCAGGAGATAACTTCCATGTTTATCGTGGGCTTAGACATCAGATGATCGCTCTTGAAGATACTGAGCTTTTTGAATTCTCAACGCAACATTTCGATGAGGATAGTCATAGGCTTCAAAAGGGAGACTAATATATGCGCACAAAGAGAGTACTTATAACAGGATCTTCACGAGGTCTTGGAAAGCATTTAGCGACCCAATTTGAGATGGCTGGATGTGGCGTTTTTAGACACGCAAGGATGGATGATTCAGGATACGATATTACTGGAGACATCACAAGTGACAATTTTTATGATTTGTTAGAAAGTTTTATCAGAGATAATCACATTAGTATCTTTGTAAATAATGCAGCGATCCATGAGCCGAAAGCATTTTTAGAGTATAGCGAAAATGATATTCGTATTGTGTTGGTAACAAATCTAGTTTCTCAAATTCTTATGATACAACGAGTGTATAAAGTCTTTAAAGAACGAGGTTCCGGAATAGTCGTTAACATTAATTCTTTGGCAGGCCGGAATCCATCCTCAAATGAAACAATTTATTGTGCAAGCAAATACGGTCTTCGTGGATTTTCCGAATCACTCCAGATTGAATCTATTGGTAAGAACATAAAGATTTTAGATTTTTATCCTGGCGCAATGAAAACAGACATGTGCAAAAATAGAGAAAATTATGATAGCTTAATGGATCCCCATGAGGTGGCTGAAATAATATGCGACACCGTTTTACGTAATGATACCACTATTTTACCCACTGAGACAATTATAAGAAAATTTTTATCAAAGGACTAAAGCAAGATTATGAAAGCAGCAATTTTAGAAGAAATTAATGGACCACTAGCCATTAAAGAAGTCGAGCTAACCTCGTTAAAGCCGGGACAGGTTTTGGTAAAGATCTTAGTTAGTGGGTTATGTGGCGCTCAATTACATGAAATCCGTGGTCATAAAGGTAATGCAAAGTTTCTTCCCCACTTAATGGGTCATGAGGGCTGTGGAATCGTACAAGAAGTGGGCACCGGAGTCATGACTGTTGCACCTGGGGATAAGGTTGTAATGCATTGGAGACCTGGTACAGGAATGGAGGCGCCATTTCCAGAATATATTTTGAATGGTAAAAAGATAAGCAGCGGAAAAGTGACAACACTTAGCGAATATTCTATAGTCTCAGAAAACAGGGTGACGACAGTTCCGGCAGATACTCCAAATAATCTTTGTGCGCTTCTGGGTTGCGGATTGACAACAGCATTAGGAATTATCGATAATGAAATAGATCTTAAAATGGGCGAAAGCGTGATGGTTATTGGCTGTGGTGGTGTAGGGCTGAACTTAATACAAGGCGCAAAAATGAAGAGCGCATTTCCAATCGTAGCAATTGATCAATCCGAGTATAAAAGACAAAAAGCTTTAGATGCAGGAGCTAGCCTCTTTATTAATACTGCAACCGAGGAGTCCCAACCTAACGAGATTGATGTGATAATCGACACCACGGGAAATGTCAACGTAATTGCAGATGCGATAGGGCGCCTGTCTAAGAATGGCAGAATGATTTTAGTAGGTCAACCTTCTCCTAACGAAGAATTGACGATCCCTAATGGTATCACATTATTCGGTGGTTCTGGAAAGTCTATAAAAGCGAGTCAGGGCGGAAGGACCGAGCCAGCTATGGACATCCCGCGATATATCAAGATGTATCGAGCTGGAATTTTAGACATTGATAAAATTGTAACCCATACGTTTTCACTTGAAGACGTAAATGAAGCGTTTGACTTGTTAAAGACAGGCACCGCTGGTAGAATAATGGTAAAGATGTGAAGAAGACTATCTATCAATTCTTAAAAGAAATTCAAGTCTATGATTGCGAATTCCAGAAGGTCAGAATAGGTAATGAGTCAGATGGAGGCTATGTTGCGCTACATGAAGTGTGTGATAAAACCCGAACGCTTTATTCTTTTGGTGTCGAAGATAACATCACTTTTGAACAAGACTTCGTCCGGCGATATCCCCAGGCGCTCGTAAAACTATTTGATCATACAGTGGATGGATTGCCGTCTAATCATCCCAATTTTGCTTTTGTAAAGAAAGGCATCGCCGCCACCCCCTCCAAAAACTTCGTTGCACTTTCTAGCATATTAGACGAAGAATGTACAGGTATAACTTTAAAGATGGATATTGAGTGGGATGAGTGGAGTGTTTTGGGTTCGTTAAGTTCTGATCAACTAAAAAAAATAGACCAAATGCTGGTCGAATTTCACTTAGTCACTGTAGATGTTGATAACAAATTTATAGCAAATACAGACCCTGAATATAGGCTAACGCCTTATTTCGATTCATTTTATAGAGCGACTTATGACAAAGTTAATGGTGCTCTTTTTATGACATACCTTAATACAATGAAGAAAATTAATGAATGGTTTTACGCTTTTCATATTCATCCCAATAATTCGCTAAAGAAGGTTAAGGCCGGTGGATATAGTTTTCCACCACTTTTAGAAATAAGCTTTGTAAGAAAAGACTTGGTAAAAAATATTAGGGCTACTACGTGTAATTTTCCTATTTCTGGTTTAGATTTTCCAAATAAGCCCTATAAGAAGGAAATTAAGAATTATTATCCACTAGCTCAAGAGGAAAAAGGAGAAAAATGCTGAATAACAGGTCAAAACAAATCAGGAGGGACACCATTACTTTATCAAAGGCCAATGGTGGTTATCATTATGGGGGTTGCTTTTCAGCAGTAGAGTTACTCGTTTCCTTGTACGATCATATCTTAACCGATGATGATAGATTTATATTAAGCAAGGGTCATGGCTGCTGGCCATATTACGTTTTACTTAGGGAGCGTGGGTATGACCCTAGACCTACCGGCCATCCAGAACGTGATGTGCATAATGGAATTCACTGGACAACAGGTAGCGAAGGACACGGATTTCCAGCTACCGTTGGAATGGCAATAGCAAAGAAAATGTTAAAAAAGTCTGGAAAGATTTACGTTATTATTGGTGATGGAGAATGCCAGGAGGGCACAACTTGGGAATCTCTTTTACTGGCTGCACATCACAAGCTTGATAATCTAGTTATTATCGCTGACTGGAATGGTATTCAGGGCTCAGGGTATACAAAAGATATTTTACCCATCCCAAACTTCGACCAGATTGCTGAGACAATCGGGTGGTCAACGTCAGTCATCGACGGGCATTCATATGAAGAAATTTTAGGTGCCCTGGCTATCTATAAAAAAGAAACGCCACGTCTTATTATTGCAAATACGATAAAGGGCAAGGGGGTGAGCTATATGGAAAATCAGCCTTGCTGGCATGCTCAATGGCCGCCACCAGACAAAGAAGAACAAGCACTTAAAGAGCTGAAGGATTCAGAGTAATGAGACGTGCATTTGGAAAGACGATTGTTAGGATCGCTGAAAAAGATGACAGAGTTATTTTAATATCTGGTGATGTTGAACAATGCATGGAGGAATTTCAAGAACGCTGGCCTGAAAGGTATATTAACGCCGGGTTATGCGAGCAATCGATGATCAGTATGGCAGCGGGGATGGCAGCAGAGGGATTGAGACCAATCGTTTATTCAATCACACCATTTTTGATTGAGCGCCCATTTGAGCAGATCAAAATTGACATCGATGAGCAGAAATTACCTGTTATGCTTGTAGGACAAGCTGATTACCCCACCCATGGTCCAACACATCGTCCACTAAACGCTGAAGGTCTAATCGCCTTATTTAAGAATACGACTGGATATTTCCCCAAGTCTCAGCAAGAGACAGAAAAAGCAATGATTGATGCTTATTTGATGGGTGAACCAGCGATTATCTGTCTTAAGCGCGACGGTTTACCGTTTTTCTAAGATGAAAGAGGTTTTAGTTATAGGTGATAGCTGTGAAGATGTATTTGTGTATTGCAGCGCAAATAGGCTGTGCCCTGATGTTCCTGTTCCTGTTTTAAATGAGAAATATCGTACATCGAATCCTGGGATGGCTGCGAATGTGCATAGAAACATTCTGGCTTTAGGTGTTGAGTGCGATTTGCTCACCAATCAGAATTGGGAAGATTTTTCTAAAATCAGGTATGTTCATGATGAAAGTAATCATATGTTTTTTCGAGCCGACTCTTTACCTCGTATAAAACCATTCGACACAAGTAAGATTTGCTATGATTACCATTTGATAATTGTATCAGATTATGATAAGGGATTTTTATCTAAATCTGATATAAGGACAATTTGTTCCCATCACGATAACGTATTTATTGATTCAAAAAAAATTCTGGGGTCTTGGGCGCATGATGCAAGATACATCAAGATTAATCACACTGAGTATCACCGCTCAAAGGACCATATTGATAAATTTTTAGTTGATAAGATTATTCGAACAGAGGGTCCGCGGGGATGTGTGTACCAAGATGAAATATACCCTGTTAAAAAAGCTGAAATTAAAGACGTTTCTGGCGCTGGAGACAGTTTTCTAGCGTCGTTGGTTGTGAAGTATTTAGAGAATAGTGACATAATAGAAAGCATTAAATTTGCAAACAAGTGTGCTTCTGAGGTTGTTACAAGAAGAGGAATTTCAATAATCCAGTGAAAATATTAGTAACAGGTGCAAATGGATTTGTAGGCAAAAACATGGTAGCTGCTTTGTGTCAGCATGAAGTAGTATGTCTGGATGATGATCATTTGGATAATACCCAATGGAAGAATCTCTGGTCAACACTTTTAAAAGATAACACTTTAGACGCAGTCTTTCATATCGGCGCATGCTCAGATACATTAGAGCAGAATGTCAATTTTATGATGCAACGCAATTATGAGACGACAAAGTTTCTTGTTGATTGGTGTGTTGAAAACAATATACCCATGATTTATTCTTCTTCTGCTGCAAACTACGGCGCAAATAATGATCATCCATCCAATTTGTACGGATGGAGTAAGTACGTAGCAGAAGACTATGTTGTGAGTAATTCAGGAATAGCATTACGATATTTCAACGTGTATGGCCCCGGCGAGGAGCGTAAGGGCAGGATGGCGTCTGTAGCTTATCAAATGTGTACAAGAGATCAAAGCAATCTTGAGTGTAAGTTATTTCCAGACTCTCCGCGGAGAGATTTTGTATACGTAAAAGATGTCGTCTCTGCGAATATTCATGCTTATGAAAATTATGAAGCGCTTCAAGGTAAATATTATGATGTAGGAAGTGGCCAAGCAAGGGCCTTTGAAGAAGTTCTTGACTTGCTGGAGATCAAGTATTCTTATCATTCTTCTGATGCGATCCCAGAAGGTTATCAGTTTTTTACTCGTAGCAATAAAGAGAGGTGGTTACCGGGGTGGGAGCCAAGATATCAACTTGAGGAAGGGATATCAGATTATCGAAAAGTTTTGGAGACTAGATGAAAATCCTCGTCACAGGCGGAACCGGAATGGTTGGGTCTGCTTTTAGAAATCTAAAAACCGACCATGAATTGGTTCTATATGGGTCAGAACAATACGACTTGAGAGACGATCAGCAGGTTGATGATATGTTTTATCGCAATCAAGTTGATGCAGTTATTCATTTGGCTGCAAAAGTAGGCGGTGTGAAGGGGAATATGGATTTCATGGCAGATTTCTATTCTGATAACATTAAGATAAACACCAATGTTCTAGATTCAGCACGCAGTCATGGGGTCAAAAAAGTTGTTTCATTGTTATCAACATGCGTTTATCCAGACGCCGTTTCATACCCCTTGACAGAAGAACAAGTGCACCAGGGCGAACCACATTACAGTAATTTCGGCTATGCGTACGCAAAAAGGATGCTAGACGTACACTCCAGGGCTCTTCGTAAACAATATGGGTGTAACTTCATCTGTGCTATACCAAATAATCTATATGGCCCTCATGATAATTTTGATTTAGAGACCGGTCATGTAATTCCCGCAATAATCAGGAAAGTGTGGGAAGCAAAGCTTACTAAGACAGCCCCAGTGTTTTGGGGAGACGGATCCCCGCTACGTGAATTTACGTACGCACCCGATGTTGCCAGGATCTTACTTTACCTTTTAGAAAAGTATGATAGCTCGGTGCCCATTAATATTGGGATGACGAATGAGCAGAGTATAAGCAGTATAGTAGATCTAGTGTGTAAAGAGCTAGATGTTAGCACCTCCATTATTTGGGATCGATCAAAGCCCGCTGGACAATTTAGGAAACCAAGCTCAAACAAGAACCTATTGAAGCTTGGATGGGAAGAAAGCGAGTATACTTCGTTGGAGTCTGGAATAAAGCAAATGTGTGAATGGTTCTCTACAAATTATCCCAATATAAGAGGTATGAATAAATGAAAACAGCAATGATAACAGGCGTAACTGGCCAAGATGGGTCGTATCTCGCAGAGCTTTTGTTAAGCAAAGGATATAGGGTCATTGGTCTAAAAAGACGGACAAGCTTAATAACAACCGACCGTGTAAACGCGATTTATAATAATCCCAATTTTGAACTACGCTATTATTCTCTTCACGATCCTTCAACCCTATATCGCCTATTAGAAGAATATGAGCCAACTGAATTTTATAATCTTGCTGCTCAATCTCATGTGCGGGTTTCTTTCGACGTACCAATCGAGACCGTGGATACAATCGCAATGGGCACCCTTCGTGTTCTAGAAGCTATTAGACATGTCAATAAGGACATAAGAATATATCAGGCTTCCTCTTCAGAGATGTTCGGTGATAACCCTCAAGCTCCACAGGATGAGAAAACTATTTTAATGCCGGCGTCCCCATACGCTTGTGCTAAAGTTTTTGCGCATAATCTGTGCAGAAACTATCGTGAATCCTATGATATGCATATTTCATGTGGAATATTGTTTAATCATGAATCCCCAAGAAGAGGTGAGACATTCGTAACACGTAAAATTACTAGAGCTGCAGCGCGTATAAAAATGGGGCTTCAAGAAAAGCTGTATCTTGGTAACCTTGAAGCAAAGAGAGACTGGGGTTTCGCTGGAGACTTCGTAGAAGCTATGTGGCTCATGATGCAACAAGACCAACCAGACGATTATGTTATAGCTACTGGAGAAACACACTCAGTACAAGAATGGCTAGACTGTGTTTTCTATGTAGCGTCTCTACCACAACCCGGGAACGTTGAAATCGATCAAAGGCTTTTTCGACCTCATGAGGTACCATTGCTGTTGGGTGACCCATCAAAGGCGTTGAAGGAACTTGGGTGGAAACCAACAATAAGATTCAATGAATTAGCTAAAATGATGTATAATGCAGATAAGATTTTCGCAGAGGGTGAGCTTCGATTGCTCGGCCGAGATTTAAAGATTGAAGCGCTTATTGATGGTCGAAAAATGCCCTATCAATCTTCAAAGAAATAGAGTAAATCTGCATAACTTCTTTTAAAATATAAAATAAGGAAGTTGTATATGCATATTAAGAGCCCCGAAGAGATAGATTTTCGTACTGGGAAGCCACACGTTTCATTTTCTGAAATACGCTGTTGGAAGGAGTGTGCTTATAGACATAAGCTTTTGTATATTGACAAGATTGGTGTCGATGAGCCTTCTCCCTATTTATCTTATGGAACAGCTGTACATGAAGCAATTGAAGCATTCTTAAATACAGGGAACATGGATCCATCTATCGCAATTTCAATGATAGAAAGTGAGTGGGAAAAACATGGTTTCGAATCAAAGGAATTCAACGATGCCCATGCAGCATACAGAAAGTCTCAAGGATGGAAGCCTAAGCCATATCCTCCATTACATGAGTGGAAAGAATATGCCCTAACGGCACTAACTGAACTACCACCATTTTTGAAAGAGACGTTTGGGGACTATGAAGTGGTGTCTGCCGAAGAGCAGCTATATGAATACTACCCTGAGTCGGATATTTTTTTCAAGGGCTTTATTGATGCTCTTATTAAGACTAAGCTCCGGGGAAAGGATGTCTATTATGTTATTGACTGGAAAACCGCTGGTGATAAAGGGTGGTTTAGAAATAAAAAGCAAGATATTTTGACATGGGGCCAGATTGCTCTTTACAAGACTTTTTGGCGAAATAAGCTAGGTTTGGATACAAAGCAGGTAAGATGTGGGTTTGTACTTTTAAAGCGCGGCGCTCCAGCAGAAAAAGTTTGCGAACTTGTAAGTGTTTCAGTGGGTCCCAAGGCAGAAGAGAAATCGATGGCCATTCTACGAAGCATGATTAAAACTGTCCGCCGCGGTATTTTTCTTAAAAATCGAAATTCTTGTTTATTTTGTGAGTTTAAAAAGACGCCCAATTGTCCAGGAGGATGATTCTTAGACATATACGTTGAACTTTTATCGGTTATGATTATCCGGTGAGGTACGTATATGGAAAAATATAAAATACTAATGCTCTCGGATCATGCCCTCTCAACATCGGGTGTGGGCTGTCAATCACGATTTTTGATAAATGGGTTGGTTGAAAAGGGGTGTTGGTCAGTAAGACAGTTCGGGGCAGCATTAAAACACAACGAATATGACGTTGTGAAAATATCTGATGACTTTATTATCAAGCCAATAGATGGCTTTGGTAATCCAGATATGCTAAGAATAACTCTGGCCACTGAAAAACCTGATGTCATTCTGCTGTTTACCGACCCAAGATTTTTTACATGGCTGTGGGAAATCGAGGATGAGATTCATCAAATGTGCCCCATCGCCTATTGGCATGTTTGGGATAATGATCCTCGGCCATTATTTAACGACAGTTATTACCAGGCAACAGATTTAATAAACTGTCACTCTTACCCAACTTTTAAGCAGGTAAGCTCAAAGTTTCCAGAACGTACTAATTTTATACCTCACGCCCTCCCAACTGATGTTTTCTATGAGTTTTCCGATTCAGATAAAAAACGGTACAAAGAGCAAGTTTTAGGACACCAGAAAAGAAACGACTTTGTGGCGCTATGGATTAACAGAAATGCAAAAAGAAAGAGGCCAGCTGATGTCCTCTGGGCCTGGAAAGAATTTCTAGACGAGTCTAAAGCTGAGCATGCTACATTGATAATGCATACCCAGCCGAATGACCAAGAGGGACCAAACCTAATAGCGGTCGCGGAAAGGTTAGGAATTCAGCATTCAGTACTTTTCTCTCCAGAAAGAGTTGATTTTGAGAAGATGAATGTGCTTCATAATATTTCTGATTGCTGCATAAACATCGCATACGCAGAAGGGTTTGGACTGCCCACTTTGGAGGCTATGCAAGTTGGTAATCCGATTATCGCTGCAAAAACAGGCGGCTTAACAAGACAAGTTGTCGACCACCGCGACGGTAGTCAAAACGGTGTCGCATTAGATATAAAGTTAAGAACGCTTGTAGGATCACAAGGTGTACCGTACATATACGAGGATTACGCTGACGTAAAAGACTTGGCAAGCGCTATTATGCACTTATATTCCATGGAACCAGAAGACAGGAAAAAGCTTAGCAAGAAATGTTCAGACTATGTTAAGGAGGAATTTTCGCTTCAACGTACCATCGATGATTGGCACACAACCTTGTTAGACCTCGTGGAAAATTGGAAGCGAGGTACTCGTACAACACCACGTTTTGAAATGATAGAAATAGGAGCGTAGTAATATGGAGGTTGTCATAAGAGGACCGCTTTTAAGCGTCACTGGTTACGGCGTACACACACGCCAGCTATTTTCGTGGGCTCAGTCTCGTGGTATGAACGTACATGCAAGTATTGTGCCCTGGGGTATTTGTACGTACTATGTGAATCCCGAAGCACTAAATGGATTGATTGGTGAAATCATGAGTAAAACAACGCCAGTCGAAAATGCTGATCTCTCATTCCAGGTTCAGTTACCAGATGAATGGGACCCTACACTAGCGAAAACGAATATTGGTGTCACTGCGGGTGTCGAGGCAGATATATGTTCGCAGACATGGGTTGAGGCATGTAAGAAAATGCATAAAGTAATAGTCCCAAGCACATTTACTAAAAAAACCTTTGTTAGAAGCGGGGTACCTGAAGACAAAATTTGGGTGATTCCAGAAGCGCATAGCGTAAAAGATGACACTTCCCTTATACTCGATGCGCAGTTAAGCGGTCTTCCAACTAGCTTTAATTTTTTAATGTTTGGGCAGTTAACAGGCCACACTCCGGAAACAGATAGGAAAAATACGTTTTACGCGCTCCGTTGGCTTTCAGAACTGTTTAAGGACGACAAAGATGTTGGGATAATAGTAAAAACGAACCTGGGTCGGTTCACTACAAAAGATAGAGAGCATGCCAGGATCCTTTTTGAGGGTCTAGTAAACGAAATTAGGGTAGGCGATTACCCAAGGTTTTATCTTGCTCATGGAATGCTAGACGAAACTGAGATATCAACCCTGTATAGAAACAAAACAGTGAAGGCTTTGATTGCGCCCACCAGGGGCGAGGGCTGGGGGTTACCTATTCTAGACGCTGCATGTGCTGGGCTACCAATCATTACCACTGATTACTCTGGCCATTTAGACTTTTTAGAAAGTGTAAAATTTCTACCACTAGACTATGCTCTTGTTCCAGTTCCGCCTTCTAGATGCGATGGAAGAGTGTGGATCGAGGGATCGAAGTGGGCAGACGTGAAAGAGTCCTCGTTTAAGTCTCGTGTAAAGAAATTTAGGAAGGGTTCTACTTTACCCGAAGAGTGGGCTAAGTCAGCTGCCCCGAAATTACAAAAAGAATACTCACTAAATGCCGTATCAATGGAATATGACAAATTCATGGAGAAGTGCTTTTGACTGGGGTAGAGATAATATTGACATGTAGCTTATTCATTATGACCGTGATTGCAGGAATTGCGATATATTTTGCTGTAAAATTTGGTGTTTTGATTTTGAGTATTGAAGATGCTATTGAGGAGAGTCTTGATGTGTTAGATGAAAGATACATGTCTATTAGCGAGGTCATTGAGATTCCGCTATTTTCAGACAGCCCACAGATTCGACAAGTTCATTTTGATTTGCGACGATCAAGAGAAGCCATTCTTTCAATCGCGCATATACTAGTTGACGATTTTAATAGATTAGAGGATATTGAGGATGGCGAAGACCAGAAAAAAAATACGTAGAAATCCTGGTAAAAAAAGGAACATGTATTTTAATAAAGATACACAGGCAGCGATTGAAGAATACCAGCAAGAGGAGTGCCTCGATAAAAGAGAGGTTATTTATCGGGAAAAAATTCTACCTGCATTTGAACAATTATCAGAGAGCTTAATCTTTGTTTACGGGTTTCATTCCCCCTATGACAGCGTTCACGCTCTTAAGTCTGATTGCGTAACCTTTTTATACGAAACGATTTATAAGTGGGACCCCGCAAGAGGAACAAAGGCCTTCTCTTATTTTAATGTCGTCGCAAAAAATTGGCTTATTATCCGTTGTCGGAATGCGATGAAAGAGAACCGTCGTCACGTATCGATGTCAGACCTCTCAACAATGTCTTCTAGAGATAAGCACAAAGTGGCAAACAGCAGTGTCGCTCCATCGCCGCAAGATATTTTAGAGTTGGGAGAGTTACGGGGAAATATCCTGAAGGTGATTGAAGAGATCGAAAAGCGGGTATCAAAAGATAACGAGAAAATCTGTGTAAGCGCTATACGAACTGTTTTTGAAAACATTGATAACCTTGATTTTTTGAACAAGCGTGCTATTTACGTTTACGTAAGGGAGATCTCGGGTTTGACTTCGAAGCAGTTATCAGTTGCAATGTCAAAGATACGAAAGCACTACAAGGATATTGTTCATGATTCCCGAATCGTGGATTTATTTTAGGTAAGCATTATGGCTGACAACATCAAAAGTACACTTCAAAACTTTGAAAAAACAAAAAAGAAAATAGCAGACTTTGAAGAAATCCTCACCAAGATTAAGCATGCCGATGTAAAGAAACGTATACTATGGAAAGAGATATATGATAATGCATTAACCGATCGTCAAAATGCTCACATCTTGTTTGTTGAGGCATACACATGCATGACAAATTCATCTGCGGAACATGTCACCTTGGGTTCTACACTATCGAAATATTTAGAGAGGATGGCAAAATCAAACGAGCAATTATTGAAGCTGGCTGACTTAATTTCAAAGTCAGAATCAGAGCATAATTCGATAAACGCTGATGAGCTATTTTCGAAAATTCAGGATGAGTGATGGCAAAAGGTTCAGGAACTGACGCAGTAGCGAAAATTAATAACCCCACCTCGAGCATTGCAGCAGAGGTGGAAGCAGCCCAAACTGCAGGCCCAACACAGGTCCTGCAACGCGCCGTGGTGGTTGAAGTGCTATATGATCTCGCTGCATTTACCGAAGATGAATTTACAGAGCTACAAGCGATTGTTTCGACACCAGACCTTTTAGCCTCCACTCCACGGAACTCTATTATAGCTCGACCAGTTACTGCCGGAGCAGATAAACGAGCGACCATTGAGAAGGATGAAGAGAGTGGAGAAGAAAAGGGAGTCGTGGGGGTTCTTTGTTACCCTTTCTTTCCGCCCCATCTGTGTTTTCCAGTTAAGCCCGGAGAACAAGTGTGGCTTATATCTGATTCGCCAGATGTAACAGCGGGAGTTCTCTACTGGATGTGTCGTATTCCAGAAGCAGACCATATTGATGGTCTCAATTTCACTCATGGTGATAGAAAATTTATTGGTTCGACTGGTGAGAAAAGTTCATCTGAAAAAGCCGCTTCCGCACAAGGCGAAGAAGTAGCAGAAGCAGCAGAAGTATTTGGGTTCCCTAATGGCCCCGGGGTGCAGGATGCGTATTCCTTGAATGGCGAGCTCGCGTATGAAGATGTTGTGAACGCTTCGTTGAGTTATATGTCATTTATTCCAGAACCAATTCCTCGCTTTACTAAGAGGCCTGGCGATCTAGTCATTCAAGGCTCAAATAACGCATTGATTTGCCTTGGTCAAGACCGCGGATGGACCCATGATTCTAGTAATGCTGCTCGACAAACCTCAGACGGAGCAGAGCAGTCAAATGCAACGTTAGAAGACGGCGACACGACTAAGGACGCTGAAATAAGCACGGGGGCAGTGGATATTGTTGCTGGAAGAGGACGCTACGATTTTCGAGTGCTTGGCGGTGCGGTAGATGATGATCCCGCATTAACATCTTCAAGAACTGTAGAGAACGTACCTCCCGATGAGGGTCGGGAGCCTTATCCAGAAACAAACAAAAATCCTGTTGGGAATGACACAGCTGGCGTAAATCGTTTCGACGGTCCTACAGAGGGAGACCCCGACTTAGAAAATGACGCTGCAAGAGTGTATGTTGCGATGGCAACTGAAGTAGATAAGAACTTCCACATTGATACTCCTGGAGACACGATCCCGACAGCGATCGATAGCAATGTTAAAGCAGCAGAAGATGAGTCATCTATTGAATATCCCGCTGCTGTGGTCGTAAAGTCCGATGAGGTGAGAATAATAGCCAGGAAGAAGGACTCGGGGGACCCTGTTAGTGGCGCTCCAGAAATTAATGGTAGCATTAGGCTCATTAAGGAGGGGGACGCCAGTGATGATCTGGCTGCTATCTTTATACTTCCTGATGGCACCATTCAAATTAGTGGAAAGCAGATTCTTTTAGGACGTGCTCACGCGGACGGCAGAACAAAGTCTATCTACGCAGCGCTGGATGGCGGTGATCCCATGGGTCCTGATGATGCTGAACCCTGGGTTCGCTTTTCTGATTTAAAGAAATTATTTGGTCAACTTTATGAAGCTTTAGACCAGTGTTGCCAAACGCTTCAGACAAATATTTGTCCAATCATTGGACCCAACCCTCAAGTTACTGCCGCTGCAACGCAGCTTCAAGCAATGCTGAAAATTCATAAGACTCGCACACAAGATTTTGACGAGTTAGCATCTACAAGAATTTGGGGAGAATAACCGATGGCTGAGAAATTTACGTTTGGCCTTGAGTCAGAAGCAGCCGATGCGACAGTCAAATTAATACAAATAGACACGCTCGGAATCAGAGTGACTGCTGCAAACCTTGCCGCAGTTGCTGCCGCCATGGCCCTCGCCGCAGCCGAAACCGCTATGGCAGCAGCTGAAGATGAGCTGGCTCTTGCCGAAGCAGCTGAGGCCGCAGCTCTTGCGGCGCTGGCGGGCGGCGCTGAAACACCCGCCGGCCTTCTTCGAGCTTTGCCCCTTCCATTCGGGTCAATTATTCCCGAGCCTCCCGAGATAGCCTTACCGACACTTAGCGGAAGCGGCCCTGATGTAGAGGGAGATACAGAAACTGTTGAAATGTTTGCCGCCCTAACAGAGATGAGCGGAATTCAAAAAGAGATGGGTGATGCTGTATTCGCAACACTAGACCCAATCCTCCAAGGGCTTGAGGGCGATCTTACGTACGCTGTAGCTGATACTGCAATTTTCGCTGCAGGTATAACCGACGAGCCCCATGATACCCGTCCACCGCTTCCTGTATCAGAGGTTGTGCCAAGCATGGCCCGAATGCAATTATTTGACGAGTTTGTATACGCTCTCCGCCGCGCAACCATGGCCGCCGGAACTGAAGACCCCGAAGCTCCTGGAAAAATTCTTTGTGCATATATGGCATTAGCGGTTGAGAAATTTGTACGTAGAGCAGTTATTCGGGTGTCATTACCAGATGACAAAATTATATCATTAACCGCTGATCTTAATACCTTCGGGACAAACACAGCTGCAAAATCTGCTGAGAACATTACGTTACTCGGTAATCCAAGCTTAACAGAGTGCGACTATAATGGTACCAGTGGCGATCTTGGTTCATATGATCTACAGTCTGCAGATATGTTACTTGGGTTTAACATCGTTCCGCAGCTCACATTTTATGGTGGTATCGATACACTAAAGGACTACGGGTATAATTTCGATGCTGGAAATAGTGATCCGCTGTATCGAGCGGAGGGAGGGGAGGTACCCTTGGTGAATCTTCAAGCTATCCTGATGGGCCTTAAAAACGGAATAAACTTTATCTAGATGAGGGAATTTATCGGGGTAGATAATTAACGTCAGGAGTCGACATGGCAATAGTCCCAATTGGTAATAGAAAAGTTTATTCTTTCAAGTCTGTAGGGCAAGATGCTGCTGAAAGAAAAAAGTTTAGAGCGGAGCAGATTAGCGCTAGAAATAAGACGGCTTTTGGTATAAAGACCCCAGTACAATTATCAACTGGAGGCGCTGAATTTCTTAAGATGAATTATTCTATGGCAGATCAAGTTTCCGATAATTTTAGAAACTTGATTTTGACAAATCATGGAGAGCGGTTGGGGTTTCCAGATTTCGGGGCAAATCTCATGGAATTGGCATTCGAGTTACAGAGCGAAGACGGCCAACAGGAAGCTGTTCACCGTATTAGCAAAGCAGCTGGAAAGTATATGCCCTATTTAATACCCAATACTTTTGAAGCGATTGTTGATCATTTTGATAATCAGACGGTTGCGAAAGTCGGCCTTAGGATAAGTTACGATATTCCGAAACTAAAGGTAAGTAATAGAATTTTAGAAGTGATCATCTACACTGCGAGTTAATAAAAAATGGCAAATGATATAAAGAAGCAATTAAAGAAAGAGCTACAACGAAATTATCTCGCAAAAGATTTTACGGGTTTTAGGAGTGACTTATTGAGTCATGCTAGGGTGTATTTCCCTGACAAAATAAAAGACTTCACAGAAGCTAGTCTTGGGGGTATGCTTTTAGATATGGCAGCATTCGTGGGAGACTCGATGTCTTTCTATTTAGACCACCAATTTAATGAGCTAAATTGGTCCACTGCTATTGAAGCTAAAAATGTTAAGAAGCATCTACGAAATGCTGGTGTAAAGGTTCGAGGAGCAGCTCCCTCCATTGCAGAGGTAAGGTTTTATTTTGAGATACCAGCAAAGCTATCTGGGACCGAGTACGGTCCAGACTCTTCTCTTTTGCCCAAGGTGGGTCGAGGCACTAAGTTAGCTTCTGCTAAAGGGGTTCCATTTTCGTTGATAGATGATCTAGACTTTACTGAAAAAGACTTATTGGGAAACTACCTTTACGATGCGATACTTGTTGAAGTTGATGATGCTGGAGATCCATCCAGCTATGTTGTTAGCATGATCGGAATATGTCTATCTGGTGAAGAAAAGACTGAGTCAATAAAGATCCCCAATTTGCACAAGCCCTTTCGTGCGTTGACATTAGCCGCTGAAAATATCACAGACATCATAAGTGTAAAGGATAGCGAAGATAATGAATATTACGAGGTAGATAATCTTACACAAGACACTGTGTTTCAGGCTGTACTTAATACGACGGAAGACGCTGAGCAGGTGCCTAATAATATTGAAATAATTCCAGCTCCCTACCGCTTTCTTACAATCTATGATTACAATACAAAATTAACGAAACTTCGATTTGGTGGTGGCGATGCTCAGACTCTTGATAACGACATTGTTCCTGATCCAGCCGATTTAGCATTGCCAATGTACGGAAAAACTGTAATGAGTAGATTTTCCATTGATCCTGGCTCGTTATTACAAACACAAACTCTTGGAATAGCACCTAGAAATACAACTCTAAAAATAACATATCGCTACGGTGGAGGGCTAAATCATAATGTGGCTGCCAATACAATCAAGACGGTAGACACACTATATCTTACATTCCCCAGCGCCGCAAACGCGACAGGAGCCAATAATGTTAGAGGCTCGGTAGATATTTTGAACGAAGATCCCGCCTCAGGTGCAGATAATGCTCCAACTCTTGAAGAGCTTCGTGCACAGATTCCAGCGGCGCGCCAAGCCCAGAATAGAATCATTACCAAACCCGATTTGGTTTCAAGAATTTATACCTTGCCCAACAAGTTTGGGAGAGTGTATCGTGTAGGTGTACAGCCAAACCCTATAAATTCTTTAGCGTCTCAAATATTCGTTATTTCAAGAGACAAAAACAAAAAGCTTGGACTAACACCTGATACGCTTAAGAAAAACATGAGAAAATACCTTAATGAATTTCGTGCTGTTAGTGATGCATTTGATATTTTAGATGCTCAGGTTATTAATTTTGCTCTTGATTTTGTGATTGTAGCTCATCCGGCATCTAATAAGACACAGGTTGCGCAAAAAGCAATCCGAGCTTTGGCGAAGATTTTAGACACGAAGAATTTTCAGATCGATATGCCCATTGCGCTTTCAGACATAACAAACACAATCTTAAATACTGACGGGGTAATTTCTTTGGTGGCACTGGAACTTTCAAACAAGACGGGTACAATCGAAGATCGTGTCTATAGCGATGTTTCATTCAACCCTCAGGCAAACACATACCAACAGATGGTGATTGGCCCCGCTGGGTCAATCTTTGAATTGAAGTTTCCAAAATCTGATATAACAGTTTCGGTAAGGTGATTAAGAATGTTTTACATCGTAACAGCTAGTTCAGACACTTATATTACAAACAAGATTATAGACAATAACTTTAGAGCGACCGACGCTAACGTAGGAAGAGCCGCAACGTTAGACCTTTTTAAGCTATACGACGAGTCGGTCTATACATCGGGATCTACGAGGGTTACTTCATCTGTCAGCGAGCTATCGAGAATATTAGTTAAATTTAATTACGACACAATCCAGACACTAGCAAGCTCATCGCTAGATTTTACTCATTCGAGTTTCAAGGCAGTACTGGAATTAAATGAAATACAAACTGGTGCTCCGGTTCCACGAGATTTCTGGGTCGTTTCTTATCCGCTAGCGCAGCAGTTCAATGAAGGCTCCGGCCGGGATACATCACGCTTTACTGACGTCGACGCTGCAAACTTCACAACTGCCTCATATTCATCTGGGACACCTGTATTATGGAACACGAGTGGGTCTAACAAAGGTGGATACCTGGGAGACTCTGGGGTCGATTTTATTCTTAGCGGCGCTATTGGATCGTCAGTGGTTGATTTTGGAGCCTCTCAATATTTTAAAGAAGGCCCTGGGAAGATCTCTCTTGATGTCACGAATGTAGTGTCTTGTTCACTAGCCAGCTCAATTCCTAATTTCGGTTTCAGGATAACTTTTAGTGGCTCGTATGACACTGATACAAAGACACGGTTTGCTAAACGTTTTGCATCTAGACATGTAAGAAATAAGTTGCTATCTCCACGTCTTCTCATTACGTGGAATAACACGATGAAAGATTCACACCTTAATTTCGTATTTAACTCATCTGCTAGTTTATTTTTACGAAATACCATTGGTGGCACGTCAACCAACCTAAGGTCTGGTTCGGCATTGACTGAGTTGAGTGGTGAAGACTGCATTTTATTAACGCTGGTCAGCGGCTCGGGTGCTACTGCTTCATATACATTTATTACTGCATCTCAGCATACTGGCTCCGCCACAAGCGCCGGTATGCCTGGAGTGTACTCTGCTTCATTCGCGCTGAACCAATTTGATTCATCATTTTTTAAGACGATGAAAGGTAATAATGAACTTACATTTACTGAAATATGGTCATCGCTTGATCGTACTATCGGATATATGACGGGATCGTTAACCGTTAAAAAATCAACTGTGGCATCTAACGCGTTTGTAAATAGAAAGCTTTTATTCACCGCGACCAATGCATTGCCTGAGTATAAGCAATATTCTCGTGTTACGATGAGGTTGTTTGTAGAAGATGTTGAAGCGCAACGTAAGACAAAGGCGTACAAGCTTCCTCGAGAACTTGAAACGATAATTGTTGACAAAGTGTATTACAGGATTCGTGATATCGAGTCTGGTACCGTTATGGTTCCCTTCGATGAGATACGTGATTCCACCAGAGTAGCTGTTGATTCTGCCGGGATGTATATAGACTTCCGTACTTCTGGATTGCCCCACAACAGAAATTACACTATTGACCTACTCGTAAAAGATAGAAACATCTCTGAAATTGTTGAGCTTAATAACGTATCATTTATGGTTGTTTCTTAATGTCAAAAGGCCCAAAGATAAAGCGCGTTTTTGAAAATCAACGACTGTTTACTCCCAAGGTAATCAGAAGATACACAAATTCATCTGGTGTTCTTAGAAACCAGACAGCTGCCTCGTTATCTGGTTCAGCCCCTACATCTACAACAGGCTCTTTTAGGTATGATCCCCCCGGATCACCTATGAAGTCCACACAGCAATTGCCGCTTGATTTTTCGCAATTCGAGAACCACACATTTTTTGCATCCGCTGAATCAAATGTTAATGTCGCTTTTGAAAAAATTGTTAATCAATTTCCTTTTGACGGAACGACTGAGGAATATGAGAATTTTCTAGATGATTTGACTGGTTTCGAAAACTACGTTTTGGATTCGTTTCCGCACTATGTAGGATACCTAACTTTCGACAACACTGTGCTGGGTTCAGTTGATGGGAAGCATCAATCCATAGAAGTCAAGGATAGGGCCGGCGTTTTATTTCCTGCTTTGTCTAGAATCCGTTCTGCAAAAACTATTCTAGATCCATCTGGTGGCTCATTTTCTGTTGAGTGTAAATTATCTTTGCCGCCAGAAGTGAATACAAAACAGATCGTCTTTAGTCATATGAGCGATGGGGGTGTTGGTTATTCTGCATTTTTAGAAGATGGTGATGAAGCTTCCGCAAACATAAAGTTTGTAGTTGCTAGTGGCTCACATCATATTTCTGCTTCTCATAACTTAGAGAAAGGAGAAGTCTGGCACTCTTTAAGCTTCGTTTATGACCGTGGTGTGGCACAAAGAAATGCAAAGATATTAAGTTGCTCTACTGTGATAGCTACGTCGCCGCGCTACCGATTTAATAGTTTAAGTACACAAGGTGCTTCTTTTTTTATCGCAACTGGAAGCACAATCCAGACCGGCGGATCTTATTTCACTCCAGCCGATACATTTGCCGGTTCCATTGACGAATTTAGAGTATTTGCAGGTGTGAGGCCACCTGGTGATATTGATTATTACATGCAGAGAAATATATTCGCTCGAAAAGATCTAAAGCTGTCTTTTCGTTTTAATGAGCCAACAGGATCGTATACAAACAATGACGTTGTATTAGACCACTCTGGTATGAGCTTACATTCTAAAATCACAGGGTGGAGGGAAAACCAGATTAGAGTAGTAAATACTGACAATATGCCTCCGATGTTATTTGAGGGATCTGTAAAGCATCCAGTACTTTTTCCTTCATACCCCTCTCTCGTTACGCTGAATGAGCAATTGCTATTGTCGGCATCTCAGTACGATTCCAACAACCCAAACTTAATTACGAAATTAATTCCAGCGCACTATTTGGACGAAGCAGCAGCCTCACTTGCGATATCAGACAATCCTGATGGTACCCTTATGGATGGAATTTCAGCGATGTCTCCAAGTTATGATGTGCCCGGCGGCGCAAGGTTGGGACAACCACAAATAATCGCGTCTTTGTTGTTTATGTGGGCCAGGGAATTTGATATGGTGAAGGCATTTTTAGATCATGTTAGTAATCTAATTTTTGCTGAGTACGATTATAATGAGTCGATAGCTGATCACCTTTTACCTGTATTAGCAGAATACTATGGGCTAGAATTACCCAACATGTTTCGAAATGCAAAAATGAATCAATTCTTTTCAGGTGAAGAAGTCGTTAATGGAAAGCTTACAAGAAGTCTTCAATTTGCACAAAATGAAATATGGCGAAGAATTTTAATAAATGTTAGAGAAATAATTTCTTCAAAGGGTACAGTACACGCCATCAAGGCATTATTTAGAACTTCCGGGATAGACCCAGACAGAATTTTTAGGTTTGTAGAATATGGTGGTACAACTACTCAACGACTTGGTACGGCTCGAGAAGTGGCTACTGAGGTTTCAACCTTAATAGATTTCTCAGGTAGTCTGGCACACCAAACATCTGTCACAACAGATGCACAGGGGTTCTACGATAAATATCCGTCTATCCAAAGTGTGTTTCTGTCTTCTTCTAGAGTTGAGAAGGGATGGCCTCCGCCAGCTGGAGACTTTGTTATGCTCAACAACCAGGTATTGGGCACAGATAACACAAATGACGGACTTCAAACATCTGGAAGCTGGACAATCGAAACTCGAGTTAAGTTTCCTTTAGCTCGTGGACTCACTTCAAAACAAAGCTTATTTAGACTTCATACCACATCTTCTGGCACACCACATAACATGATATTGAATCTTGTTGCTACACCACCTACGTCTAGGGCTGTTTATGCGGAGAAGACTGGGGAGAAAATTACGCTTTATTGCCGTCCTGGCTTCGGTTCAGATGCACCCTTGATTGAGCTTCCGCTCACCGGCGCAGACATTTTTGATGGACGTGTATGGATGATCACTTGTGGTAGGGAAAGATATGATAGATGTGGTTCGTATGTATCTTCTAGCTATTTTATAAGGGCAACGAAGCAAGAATATGGAAATATTGTTGAATATCATACGACATCGTCCTTTTTCGCAGAACAATCGGATCCTCCGCATATGAACTATGGAGAAAATATTTGGCAGTTAAAAGAAGAGCCAGGCTCCGAGGCTCTGGAAAATGCGAGTGGTTCATTTTTAGCTTTCGGAAATCAGAGCATTACAACTACCGGTATAAATTTCCTGAATAACGCTGTTGCTGTGACAAATAATGATGCTAGAACAACGTTATTTCAAGGGTTAATGGGACATACTCGTTTTTGGTCTGAAGCTTTAGACGAGCAAGAAACAAAAGAGCACTTATTAAATTTTCGATCGCTGGGTGTCCGAAACCCTCTTGTGAATTTCGGTTTCACACCTGATGTAACAGGATCGTTCGAAAAGCTTCGCTTGAATATATCATCCGATCAGCCATCCACAGAGAGTAACGATACCGGCGGTCTCTTTTTAATAGATTTCTCTCAGAACTTTAATCTATCTGGGTCTCAGTATTATCTACCAGCATCCGGATCGATGATAGGCGCCGTTGGACAAGGGTTTGAGGTAGAGAAGGGAGTGATTAAACCCGAGCGAATCGACTTTAGTTATCTATCACCAAATTGGGATGAGATGCCAGAGCAAAATAAAGTAAGAGTTGCCGGTTTCACACAGGGCAAGAATCTATTTGAGCTTGGTGGTCAACCAGCGCCTGTTTACGAGATTCCAAAGTCTGCCGAGCCTGTGGATGATGCAAGATTTGGTATTGAGTTTTCGATTATGCAAGCCCTGGATGAGGACATCATGAACATATTTGCAACTCTTGATGCACTAGATTTAGCGATTGGGGCTCCAGAATTGATGTTCGCAGAAGAATATCCAGAGTTAGCACGATTGAGAAAAGTTTATTTTAATCGCTTAACAGATCAGATCAATTATAAAAAGCTGTTTGATTTTTTTAGGTGGCTAGACGACTCGTTTGACTCGATAATAGAGGGATTAATCCCACGTAAGACAAATTACATGGGGTTCAATTTTATAATTGAGGGCCACGGACTAGAACGTCCTAAGGTGGCGTATGGGTCTGGAGACGTTTATCTCGGTGAGAGTACCAGGAGAAATTTAAAGGGAATCATATTACTTCGACAACTTGTCGGTGACATGAGGAAGTTCTAATGGCGAAATATGAAATAATCACTCCCCATGGTGTCGAAGCACCATACAGTCTAACGGGATCCATGTACGTAGGCGGCCCACCTTTTGATGGCTACTATACCGCTGGGTCATCTTTGGTTGGCTGGTGGCGCTTCCAGGATTTAACGTCTTTCCCTTCTTCTGGCGACGCGCCAGACTCAAGTGGTCAAGATAATCCCGCGACGAGTTTTAAAGCCGAGAGACCAGATTTTTCGATATCGTCCCCAGGCGATAGAATTCAACCAAATTCTGTATTATTAACCCAATCACCAGATATACAATCTGCCACCATCAAAGATCTCGCGGCAGATTCTGTTCTTTCATTCGGGGACGGGGAAACAGACAGTTCATTTTCAATTGCCGCGCGCGTACGGAGGCCGTCTCTATCGTTAAATGGCGCGTACGGGACGATTATTCACAAGGGAAAAGAAAATTCCGCTAATGAAGTAGAGTACCAGCTTGTACTTTGGGACAATAACACAGACGGTGCCTCGAGGGTGCAATTTAAAATTGGTGATCGTTCTGAAGAAGCTTTTCTGCGAGTTCAGAGTCCTGCGGAGTCATTAACGGCCGATGAGTGGCATAGCGTAGTTGTGACGTATGACGGAACAGCCAAGGCAACTCTAGATGATGGTGGCAGCTCTATAAATTGTATGGCAATATACATCGATGGACGGCCTCAGCCGCTGGAAGATAATTCTCTTAATCCCCTGTTATATGTAGCGATGGAGGGATCGACCGAACGTTTTCGAATGGGCGCTCGAGGAAATGGAGCAGGCGCGAACGGTTTCGAGGGGAATCTGGCAGACATAGCAATATGGAATAGGGAGTTAACTGAAATTGAGATAGCTGCCATCGCGAATGCAGCAAGTGGTCCGATTTATTGGTCATATCGAAACTTCCACCTTGTAGGATATGGTCAACGGCTTTCACCCACTGGATCACAAGAACGCCTGTCTCTTCAAGGTTTGGACGCACGTCCAGATGATGTATATTTCCCAAGCCTGCTTCCTCGTATTCGTCAAGGCGCTCCAATGTCGATATGGAGACAGGGCGAAAAGATATCTGACAAGTATTTTGATGACACTTTGTCCTTCCCCCATTCAGGGTCTACAAGTCTTCGCGGCGAAAATGATATCAAGATTAATATGCGGATGAATTTTGGGTGGGAAAAGCTCAACTTTGGTCAAGCACCGGTAGTTCAGCAGGGGGAATCTTTTGTTGAGACTAACCCCTTCAATGCAGTAGACTTTATTACATCACCCGAAAGTACCTTCTGGCCCGTAAATTTATTCAACCTTGGGTCTCTACTCGATCATGAGTTCGATGGTGTAATAGAACCACTAGACATTCGTTCTGAACTTCTTGGATTGGTTCGCTCTAGATTCGAGGGGCATTCTGTCCGCGGTTCGCTTATGGGTTCTGCTAGCGAAACATACTTTGGTAGCAAACTTATTGTTGACAAATGGCGCTCTGATGACGGAAAGACTCCATTTTTTCTCGATGCACCAATTAATTGGAGCGAGCTAACACCAAGCGCATCAGCGACATGGGACAGTTTGCCGGTGGCGGTTTATTCTAATATAACGACCGAGCCGGATCGACCGTTTGTTGATCACGATGCGTTTGAGCAGACCGTTTCTACTTTGGTAATGAATAACCCACAGCTGCCTGGCGGAATTATCCCCTATAATTTAGCTTTATCCCCTCCAGGTTTTTCCTTTGGCAGTCAGCTTTCGTTACCATGGGCCAATGGATTGTTGGCTTGGTGGAGACTAAACCGCGAAAGTAGCAGTGGGGGTACAGCACCCGATTCGTCAGGTAATGGTCGTGACGCGACATTCTCTTCCACTCCCACTGTTACTTCAGCAGAAACGCCAATGCCGTATATTCAAGAGACTGTTCAGCAATTCGTCAATGAGAGTGACAAAATCTTCCTCGGGACCGATGCAGTCTGGGAGGGGCTAATCGGTGGCGCCGGCGATGATGCAAAACCATTTTCAATATCTGCTTGGTTTAATGCGCAAGCGCTGAGTAGCGGCGGACCCGCCGGGAGATTAATAGACTTTGGTTCCAGCGACAGAACAA
>Ga0080013_1002059_pt1 | contig 24768 bp, 22 predicted proteins | sample ETNvirenome_6_85_FD_69236 | JGI IMG/M metagenome (GOLD analysis project Ga0080013, IMG submission 69236) | Marine viral communities from the Pacific Ocean - ETNP_6_85 (SPADES assembly) (version 2) | ecosystem: Environmental > Aquatic > Marine > Oceanic | place: Pacific Ocean | collected 2013-06-19
GGTTGATTTCGCCTGATGCTAATTCTTGTCGTTCAAGATGATTTTGTACCAGCATGACGCCCATTGGGCTGAAACCCGTAATAGCCGCTACTGCAATCATGGCAATATTCTTTGTCAGAGGCATCACATTTCCTGTATATATCCATCTGCCTGTAAGATAGGAGCGGCTCTCATGTCTCTAGCTCAGGCGGCTCTTTTAAGACCCACTGTATATTGTCCTCATCCCACACATAAAGAATTGTCGGACCCGCATCCTCTGGGACAGGCACAGGTGCCTCCCAGCGGCAGGTGCCTTCGTCCAGTGACCATGAGTCATATGGCTTTGGGGGAATAAAGGCGTCCCTCTCAACATCCCATGTGAAACCGATGCCAGCAAAGTTCTTTCTGATCCTATCGTTATAGCTGGTCTGCTTCCACCGGCCACCGGCAAAGTTATTGCACCAGTTTTCGCCATCAGCTTCGTTAGTATCATCAACTACGATTACTCGTAGGACGATGTTGTTGTTATCTAGTTCTGCGAAGTGCGCCATGTTATCTCCTAGGCTTGGAATTGATATCTGATTATGACAACACCTGAGCCGCCGTTACCACCATTAGGGGGGTTACCGTCACGGTCGCCTCCGCCTCCGCCTCCTGTATTAACTGTACCGTTCTGAACATCCTGGGGAGTCCCGTATGAAGCTGAACCGTTGCCACCGCCGCCTGAGCCACCCGCACAACCGCCGCTGTATGTACCACCACCACCGCCACCACCGCCTCTAGTGGTAGCTGAGCCAGTGATGGATGACGATTTTCCGTTACCACCGTTGCCGCCAGTTGAGGAGTTTGCGTTAGTACCAGCTGCGTTGGCCCCGCCGCCGCCGCCGCCACTGTATTCACTACTAGCGTAACCGTTACCGCCGTCATTGCCTTGCCCTGCTGTGCCAGAGCCACCAGTAGTACCAGAATAACCACTGCCGCCACCGCCAGAGCCACCAGAATTGGCAGCACCACTGTCAGATGCGTCACCGCCACCACCACCGCCAGTGTTACTTATTGCATTAAAGGATGATGTTGATCCGTCAGTACCTTCACCGCTACCACCAGCACCACCACCACCGACAATCACACTGAGGCCAGTGGCAGCAACAGCCATTCCTCCAGCGGTTCTGTAACCACCAGCCCCGCCGCCGCCGCCAATCCACCCACCGCCACCGCCACCACCAGCGATAACGAGGTATTCAACATCCATATCAAGAGCAAGGGTTGGAGTAAACGTAGCACTGGAATTAAATGTATGAACCTTGTAATCTCCATCCGTAGTGATCGTGCCGCCTGTTGCGGTCATGTAGGCTGGAGTACCGGCAAATTCCAGAGTGTTTATTTTCTCTATATTGTCATCGGTTAGGGTATTAACCTTTTCGATGTCAAGTATAGCAATGGTATTGAGTTTTTCAACTTGGTTTGCCATTAGGCGTGCTCGATCACATCCAGGGACGGATTGAAGTAAACTACATCAGCCGTTAAGGCTATGCCAAGAACTTGCACGAATGCGCCATCAGTACTCGGCGCTGTTTGTGTCATATCCCCAGCCGTTTCGGAAAGATACATTGTGCCGCCGATTGTCCAATTCCATGTGTCGTCACGAATAAATCCCTGTAGCAGTATCTCTCCAGTAGCCGTGTCGCTGATTGCGGCAGGTGCAATGCCTATACATCTGGCCGTGGCAAAGGCGCTTGCGTCAGTTATTACTACTTCGCCCGTTACCGTGTGAATGCAGACAGTCTCAAAGGCTGATATCGTACCGCCCGCTAACATCTGAGCGGACAGCCCCGTTGCAGTATGATCTGTGGTCGCGAGCAGCGGAGTGGAGATGTTTACAGCGCCGCCTTCAGAGATACTTAGATTGCCACCGATAAACACATCCTTCGCCACTCCAAGCCCGCCATCAGTGTGGATAGAGCCGCTGGTGGTGCTGGTGCTGTCGGTGGTGTCGTCAACGGAAACGATGCCGCTGGTGGTAAGCCCGGCGAATGTCGGCGAATCCTCAGTGCCGACTCCGATGTTCGACGCAGCCGACGAAGCGGAATCTACATCGCTGAGATTGTTTGCAGCTTCCAGATCGCCAGTACCTGCGCCGTCATCGCCGGAAAATGCGAAAGTGACACCGACCACATCGCCATCAGATAGGGTGCCGAAGGTTGCCACATGCGTCACGGCCACGCGGGAATATGTCGAAGCAGAGGTAACGCTTCCTGACACTTTGAAGACGACACCCGCCGTCGCCGTTCCAGCTTCTTGGATATAGATCGTGGCTGAATTGCTGGCAGTCGGATCGTCCAGACTATCGATGAAGCTGTTAATGCTGACACTATTTCTCTCAACGTCATCGAAATATAAAACTGTAGCTGATGACAAAGTGCCGTGGTTCGCCCACACCTTCCCGACCCCTTGATCGGTATCAGTGGTGGTAGTCTCCCAAGTCATGGAGATGCCAGCAGCTTTAGAAGAGGAATCGACGTAGGCTTTCGCGGCCTGTTGTGTGGTTAGCGCGACTGCGCTGTCAGAGGCCATATCATCTTCATCGAGGATGCCAGCGGTAATCGTTGCTCCGGCGTTCAGGCCAAGGCTTGTGATCCCGGCCAACGTACCGGAGGTAGCGGTGATCTCGCTACATTTGAAAGGCGCGTAGGAGTAGCTGATGTTGCCGGTGCTGGAGCCGGTGGCGGCAGTTGTTCCTACAATGAAATAGTCGCCTGACTCGTCCCAGCCCATGAAGCCATTGTCGCCTGTCGAACCACGCTCAAAGATCATGCCAAGGTCGTTGGCATTCGAGGCTGCGCCAGAATTTAACTCGATGAGCGGGTCTTTGATTTCGGTATTTGTCGCATCGTTTGTCACCGTCGTGCCGTTGACAGTTAAATTCCCGGTAACTGTAAGATCGCCAGCAACATCTGTGTTCGCCGTTGTCTGAATGGAATCCACCCACAACTTCAACCAGCGGACCCCAGTCGATCCCAGACTATCTGTGCTGTCGGTGTCTGAAAGAACATCCCCGCCAGAAGTGATAGAAGAGAAAGTCCCGGCGGCGGGTGTCGTTCCACCGATAACCGTTGAATTGATGCCTGTGCTGGTGACATCAACAACCTTACTACCACCAACCGATAAACCGATATTGTCCGCGCCAATTCGATACATCCCGGTATTGGGGTCAGCGGAGAAGGAATAGAACGGCAAGGACGCAGTGCCATTACCGCCCAGGTACTGACCGGCCGACGTAGTCGATGTCGTTAGTGCATCGCCATCCGCATTAAACAGGACATATGCGTTGGCTACCGGTTCTGGGAACGTCGTCGATGCGCCAGCCGTGTATGTGTCGGGAAACTTAAACGCCTGTGAGATATCGCCGTCACGTTCCTGGCCGGCCATCGCCAACCTGTCGAAGTCGCCCTCTATCGTATCAGCCGCAAACGGATCGTTGGTCACATAGTCGGTTGTTTGAGTGGTGGTGGTATTGCGTCGAATATGCCACTCGACAGTGGACGCCGGCGCCGTTCCCGCAATCACCGTTCCGGTGGAACCGGACCCACCTGTCACCGTGTAATCGGTGGTGTAGGATTTTGTGACCTCGGCACCGGTAGCGATGGTCCGCTCAACAACGGTCAACTCGGACGCTGACCCAGTTCCCTGGAAGGCGAAAGTCACGGCAAAGTCAGTTGTGCCTCCATCGCCTGTGTAACTGACTAATGTGGTGGTTGCTGATACGCTCATTGATCTTGCCTTCCTACGGCTTCTATGATTTCACGATGATGTTGAACCTTTTGTCTAAGGTCTGCGAACTGCTCCTGGTATTGCGGGTCATCCAGAAGGAACGATTTGGCGATGGCTTTATAGTCGGCATCCAACGTCTTGATCAGGTCTTGTTTGATAGGCATAGGTGCATTTTTAAATGCCTTGATACCGACCAAGGGGTGGACAAGCTCTGCCAGGGCGTCATAGAAGGACGGCATCCCCGGCGGGTTGGCGGCGAACTTGATAAAGGCGTCCCACTCTTCTGCTGTTAACGGGACGCCGTCGATCTTGCGGGGTGGCATGGTTAGCGGTACGCCGGCAGCCACCACTTCAACCAGGACAGGGTCGGCCTCGATCTTCTTGATGTCCTCGCCCAGGATGTCAGCCATGAATGGCGGCAGCAGAATATCTCTGATAAACGCGCCCTTCTGGATACGGGGGTTGGCGAACCTGTCGCGGAGTAGGGGGCCGTCAGTCTCTGTGAACGGCAACCGGCCATCCAACCGCTTGAGCCCGGCGTACAAGTCACGCAGCCCGATGGGCTCATTGCGGTCAGGAATGATGCTGTCCATCGTTGGGTCCATGACGCGCTCGATGGATGCCAATAAGGAAGAGAAGGGAACCTGTGAGCCGATCAAATCCTGTACCAACCTGGACACCGCTGTATTACGCTCGGAACCGGTGCGCTTAGAAATAACGCCAGCGATGTTGGCGAAACCCCGCATGAAGGTTTGGTCTTTCATGTAATCGAAGACCGTATCGAGTCCCGACATCACGATGTCTTCGATTTCCTCCTGAGTAGCTGTCGGCCACCGGAACCGCTCTGTCATGTCAACCGCAATAGCCAGGACCATGCTGGCTGGTTCCAGTTTATGATAGGAAACGTAATCCACGTCATCTGGGTGCAGGATGTACATGTGACCGACCTGCATCCAGCGGGGGTTTTCAATGCCTTCCTTGGGCGATACGAAAGACCACTTCTGCCAGCCCAACGCTTCCAATTGCTTCCGCATATTTGGGTCAGTGGGGCCGGTGCCGGTAAGGCCGCCTTTGATATATTCGGAAGCGGCGTACCCCATTGTCGCGGTGCCAAGGCTGGCACGGGCGATGAGGATGTCACGCTTGATAGGGTCTTTGGCGTTCTGGATTGCCTTCACAAAGCCGTAAGGTGTTCTCTCCACTGCCGCCGTGAAAATTTTGACCGGTGTCCGAAAGAACGGCACCAGCATCCTGCCAAGCGTAGTGCCTTGAACCGCTGCACCAGCCTTACCCAGGAACCCCTCGACAGGGTTGGTGAAGGTAGCGTACTGAGCGAACTCCTCTGCCGCCTTATTAATATCGTCATGTCGCCCGGCAAAGATATCATCCATCGCCTCGGCAATATCATCAGCCGATGAGCCGTTGCGCTTCATATCCAGCGCCCGGCGGGTGGCTAAAGAGTTCAACTCCCTACGATAGGCAACCGCTTTGAAAAACTCATCCTCAGTCATCAAGGCACGGCCTGGTAACCTGATTCCAGCGCCAAGGTAATCCACCCACTTCTGATGAATAGCGGACGCATCCGGTATCAGGTTGGCGCCGGTGATCATTCGCCGCTGTGCCACTTCAATCTTACTAGCAATGTCACGCACCGGCGCCTCTGTACGCCATGCTTCACCGGCGAGGCGCCAACCGTCACCGATGCCCTGCACCGCGCCGACCAGGTCGGAGATGGTTTCCTGTAGGTAAACCCGGTCAGCTTTCGAGCCCATCGCCTGACGTGCCAAACCGATCATCCCAGCGCCGAAACGCTCCGGTATCTGGATAAACTGGAACATGGTGTTACCCGTTATATTCGCAAGGTGCGTCGGGATAGTTGACAGCAGTCCGTTAACCCAAACCTCAAACCAGGTGCCTTTGATCTTATCCCAGGTACCGTAGGAGAACTTATTGCGCTGTGCCTGTGATGGCAGGGCTAGGTAAGACTTCGCCATGTCGCGGATAGAGTTGTCACCACCGAACTCGACCATAAGGTCTTGGATGGCTTGGGCATCAACATCCTCACCGACGCCACGGGGGATGCGGTGAGCATTAAGCGCCCTGGCTGTCTCCATTGACACACCCTTCATGTTTGTCTGTAGGGCGGCCTGGAATGACAAGTGCTGACGGAACCTCAAGAGGTCGCGGCTGTCAGTACTGGTCGCGGCTACCTTAGCTAACCTGTTTAGTTCCATCCCTGATGTAGCGATAGCTTGCAGGGACGCGGTGATATCCTCTGCCAAGGTATCCAGCTTGAACCCCTTCGGGCCCCTCATTAAACGCTCGACAACCTCGCCCATCCCCATGCCTCTGGCGAGTTCCTGTGTCTCTTCCCATGTCATCCTGCCGCGCCCAGCGGCTTTACCGGCGGCCTTCCACATCTCGGACACGTTGTCGATGGTGGCCTTTAATGCGTCAGGGCCGTCAATATTCTCCAGGTTAAACTCGGCTGTCGGGATGCCCCGCGCCTGTTGTGCCGCTGTGGGTGAGGGAGCGCCACTGGTCTTGCCCACCAGTTCACCGAACTCCGTCACCTCTTCGGGTGTGGCTTCGCGGATGATCGTGTAATTCCCGGCTTGCCCAGCCGTAGTCCCGTCTTCTGCAACGTCATCGAGGCGCTTGACTGTCTTGGCGCCACCCTTGACCACCCGCTTAAAGATTTCAGAACCAACCCCAGCAACCTGGACCTCTTCCAACTCTGGCTCCAGTTCCAGTAACGGCGCCGGCTCCATTGAAAGGTCTGGCGCCTCGGTCAAGTTCTCCTCACCCAGATCGAGGCCAGCTTCCGGTGTCGGCGTGGCTGGCATTAGCCCATCAAAAAGCCCAGGTTCTGGGGCCTGGGCTGTTTGGTTAGTAACTAGGTCGAGAGGACTTCCTGCCATTATCCATCCTTATCCTTGAAATAGTCAGAGAGGGTAATCGGCGGCCCGTTCTTAGGGTTGGCGTCACTATAGGGAACGAAAGGCTCGCCATCGGCTTCCCCGGCAGCGTCAAACGCTTCATACCCAGGGAACTGCTGGAGGTAAGTCTCCGCATCCAGCTTAGGTTTAGTTTCTGCCATGTCTTAGTGCCCGTTTATTTATTGCTAACCGCCCAGCGGCGGAAGCTCGGCTGGCCTTATTAGCGCTTCTTTGGTCGTGAAATCTTTATTGCGGCCTCTGTTTGGTACAAATCCGTGCCGTTTGTACCATTTTGTAAGGCGCGACTTACTTGCGCCGAATGCATCGCTAGGAGTCAGCGCGAGCGTTATCCCTTCCGTATCTGCTTTGTTTATAAGCGCTTGCAATTCTTTCTCCGCTAAACCCGTACCTCTTAATTTCTCCGGCGTTGTAATTTTGCTTATTTCGATAACATTGCCGACTCGTCTTGTTTCAATCGTGACCACCTCTTCAACACCCTCGGCCGTAAACTCTTTATAGGGCTGCCTGATTCGGTCAATTATCTCTTGAGGAGACTCTATTGTGGACAAGACCAACTCATCATTTCTCCCTTGTGCCTTGCCGTCATTCGTTAAGGTCTTTGGGTTACGGGTCTGCTTGACAATCGTGACCACATCATTCTGTGGTATCGGGTCACCGTCCGCATCCTTCACTAGTTTCTTTCCTTCCCGCTTGAAGTCCGGATCGTAGTGGACAAAGAAACCGCCGCTATCGGCCACTGCCGCGCTTTGCTTTTTACCTTTGTCCTTGTTCTTTAGCCCAATAATGACACCATCAGTGCCTTCCGGTGTAGCGTCCATCGGACGATAATCGTGAGTGTCGCCGTTCACAACAGCATACACCTTCCCAGTTTCCTCGTCCACTACGGTCTTGGGAAGCACGGTTTTGTCGCTGAAAGCCATAGCTACGTTATCCCCACCATCAAGGCGTTTCCGCATCTGCTTCCAGTTGGTGTGGTTGTTAATGACTTTTTTACCATCAACCATTTGGGTAACGCCGGTAGAGGAATATGTGTAATGGTGGTTGGCCGCTATCGGGTTGGTGTTATTCTTGGTGTAATCGTAGAACATAACATCAGGATTATCCTTGATAATCGCTTCATGTATTTGCGGGTTGATGTCTGACAAGACGTTAAGCCTGATTGCCAGCATGCGGCCTTCTTTGCGCGCCTTTATCTTGGCTATTCTGATGTCGTTATTCAATTTGATGGCAAAGGCTTCAGGCTCATGCAGCATGGCGAGGGTCTTCTTGACGCTCTCCAGGCGAGGGCCCTTCACCGCTGACAGGTCTGACCCGCCACCCATAAAGAAGTAACCACCGGATGTCTTACCAAGGCAACTGCCGGCACATGATGCTGAGTTGGGACAGGTGGTAAACTTGTTCGCCTTGAAAGCCGGCGATAACGCCAACCCGGTATTGTCGATATTACGCCCGTCAGGAAGGACGATTGGCTTACCGCCTTCGTAACCCTTCTCAGTTTTCACCAGCTTCATGTTCTGTGTCAGCAGGGACTGATGGCCCTTCTTAGATGGATACTTACCGATAAACCTGGCGATAACCTCATCGGCCTCTTGCGCCATCGCCACTTGGCCGGCTTCATCAAGCGTATTGAATTTATCAATTGCTGTTTTGAATGCCGTGCGAAGACCGCCGACAGAGGGCTGCACCTTGTACGGCATCGTGAATACTTCAGGCAAATTAGCGTCAGGTGCCGTTACATCTCGCGGCAATTCGTTAAGGGTGGCCGCTTGCATCTCTTTAGGCGTTGCGCGTCTGGCGGTGCCGATGGTTAGGGTTCCTTGGAGGTGAGGGGTGTCAGTCTTTAACTTTGCGGCCCCCGCGATACCATCTTGAGTGTGCTGCAATACCTTGTCAGGTGACAGAACCCCATCTTTCAACTCACCGCCATCAAAGTAACGTATCTCAACTGGCATTGTCTCCCAACCTAGTTCAGCAGCCGCCATAATGCGGTGGTTCCCCTCGTTAACCCAAGGGACGCCATCCTTATCAACTTGAATGAATGGAGCGTATTCTTTCCCCGCAAGCCCTTCTGGCAATTGCCCCGTCTTGCCCATTTCATTTTTCAACCAATCTAAGTCATCAGGGCGAATATTAGATTGCTCTCTACGCATCCCCTTAATGTCGCGCAGCACAGAAACAGGCAGCATGACCTTGCTGCTATAAGAGCCCGTAACAGTTCCCATAAAGGGAACGCCGTATTCGTTGGCGCCTTTCGTTGTGGAATAATCGACCTTTCCCTGTAGCCACTCATCGGAAGGGATGTCAGAGTGAAGCGATGGCAACTTTGTGGGAGCCGCTGACTTTAACTTTCCTGATACATCCTCAATACTCATCCCCACAGGCACCGGAGACTTGCCTTCCTTAAACCGCCGAACCGCTTTTGGCACTCCCCACACAAGCCCCTCAAATATCCCACCTATAGTCAGGTCTTGGATGCCGTTACGAATACGATTGATGGCGTCAGGATCATTCGGGTCCGTAGCCATCAACTTCGTAACGACACTCAGCAACTCACCCTGATCAACATTATCCTGCACAAGATTTGCGAGATTCGGGTCATCAGGATTAAACCCAAACGCACCACCGACAGCCTCGGCCACCAGTGCTGCTAATGGTCTTGCAACCCCAGCCAACTGAAGCCCTTTGAACACCGGCAACGCAGACGGTGCCATCTGCCCAAATGCTTCGACCAGGCTTGCCGTTATAGGCTCGACACCCTCCGCGACAGCCAAGTCACTGGCACCTTTCATAAAGGTACGAAACCGGGTTATCTGATCGTCATCGATGAGCCCGATGGCATAGGCACCTTCCGCACCACCCATTAGTCCACCGCGCACAGCCGCATCGGGCAGGTCGCCTACTGTTTTTAAAACAGTGCCGGCAAAATCACCGAACTCAGACAGGACGCCGGGTTTGCCATCCTGCACCGGCTTATCCTGCACTGGCTCTGGACCTATAAACGATTGTTCCCCCAGCGCATCCGCTGGATCGATAATGGGCGGCGCCGGCTGGGGTTCTGCTGTGGACCGGAGATATTCTCCGTAGACCTCATCAGCGTTCATCTGAATGCCTTACCGGCAAGACCGCGTAACCTATTCTGTTCCTTAAACGACAGTTTTTTTGTCGCTATATATTTGTCGAGGTTTTGCTGAGAGTAGATACCCATACTGCTCAAGGTTGAGAGAGCAGAGTTCCGTGTCACACCGCTCTTGTCTTGTTCATCTTTAAACTCTTTGATCAATTCCTTGGCGCGTTTAACCGGGTCGAACTTCTCGCCCTTGTCCCGCGCCTCTGTCTGTTCCACCAGAACTTGGTTCCAGATCTCAGCCTGTGCGGCGTCGAAGACTTCGCCCTTGATACGCGCCTCGGCCATATTAGACGGCACAAACTCTGGCGATGACTTGACGATCTCCCGCGCCCGTTTAGTTCTGGCGTCCAGCTTGGTGGCATGCATGGCCAGCAGTGCGCCAACATCAGACCCACCATATTTAATGATTTCATCGCTAGTGACCAGATGCGGTGTTCTCAGAATACGCAACTGCAATTTCGTAGATTTTTTCTGGTCATCGAACCTGTCAGAACGTCCCTCATTGTCTTTCAACATCGTGTTATAGGTGCCGATTTGAACCGTCTTATTTTTCGATAACTCTGTAAGAATGGCTGTGCGGCGCGTTTTTGTGGTTTCGGGGCCATAAAACTCCAACATCAACCCCTTGGCATTGGATGCCAGCACCTTATTCTTGCGCGTCTTTTCCTTGTCCTCAAACGACAACATATTACGCAAGTTGGTAATAGCCTTCGCCGTCAAGGTGGCCTTTTTGTCTTCATCCAGAACGGACCACATCTTGCTAATCTCGAGGTCAGCGAATTTCTCGGTGTCCATCTGGACAAAGGCCGACATCATAGTGCCCTGCGTCTGGCGGTTAATCCAACCGGTGACGCCGTTCTCCGCGACATCCTGAACGAACTTCTTCTTCAGTTTGGCACCTTCCTTGGGCATAAAGACGTTTTTTGATACAGCCAGGTTGATGGCGTCTATGCCGGTAGTGGTCGCAAAAGACCCATCGACCTTACTGCCGTTTGGGCCGATGCCCTTTGCCAACGCATCCAGGTTGGTAATAACGTCGGCAGCCATCTGGGAATAGGCGCGTTTGGTCGCGGTGTCCTGGATGGAGGTTTGGGTCTTGGCGGATAACAACCCCCACTTCTTATCGAACTCCAACCTGGTGTCAGGGTGCATCGTCTTTGTGACATCGTTGTAGATCTGGGCTGCGCGCACCTCGAACGCACCCAATGCGCTGATACCGGGCTGTTTCGCCAGGTCGCTCTCCAACTGCACCAACTTCAACTGTGCATTGGTGGTCGCAGTCGTTAGCTCACTGGATGCCTGGGCTGCGAAAAGCTTATCGCCAACCTTGCCCATCCGCTGGAAGAAGTTACCAGTGGCCTGGGCAACCTGATTGTTAATGGTGACCACCGGAGCGGCAGAGACACCAGTGGTGCTGGGAATACCGGATTGCCTGGTATAGGTGGGGATAATACCCATCAGCTAAATGCCGATAATAGAGACGTGCCGGCATCAATGTAACTGGCGGTTTTGGAGCTTTCTGCCTTACTACGGTAGTTCACAGCCGCGAACCTCTGACCTATAGCACTCTGCCTTGCGGCGGCGGCCGCTGTATCCCCTTTGTAAAGAATAGCCAACTCCTCCAGCTTACCCTCTTTAAAGGCGTCATCGGCAATCTGCGCCGGCGTATCCTGGTTAATCACAACGCCCGACGCCGCATATCCTGGGCCTTGCTTGGCGAGGATCTCGCGCTTAAACCTGTCTTCAAACTTCTGCCGGTCATACTCAGCGGAATACTGCGCTGCCAGGTCGTTGTTTTCATCTATCTGAGCTTGATACCCGGCCATCTGGGCTCGGTATTTGTTATCAGCAGAAGCCTGGGCACCGGACATAAGAGCGCCGACTGCGCCACCGACACTGCTGAGTGTGCCTAATGTGGTGCCCCAACTGAAGATACCACCTGCGCCGAATAAACCTGCTGTCGCCTTGGAAATCATTAAAGCCCCAGTTGGGCCGGCAATAACCTGACCGCCGATCGTGCCCAACAATAAGGATGGAGTACACATTTTTATTCACCCATCATTCGTTACAAGGCGCGTCATGATTGCCGTGATGTGAGAGGGCAGGGGTTGATCCTGCACCACCACAACCTGGCCCTCGGTTTCCCATCCACCTCGGAAAGTTAGCGTCTTGTCGCCTGAGAAAAGCGGCGGCGAACTATCCATAGGATCAGAACCACCTCGGAAATTAATTTCATCCAGGTCGGTGGTATTCGGCCCGACCTTCGCGCCAAGGGTTTGCTTGAACCGGATCGTCGTATCAAAAACACGTTTTGTCTTTCCCTGCGCGGCGCCATCGTCCGCGCCGGCCTCTGGGCGCAAGGTCTTCACCGTCGCAGTCGAGCCCAGCCCGATGTGCGCCTTGCTGACCTCCGGGGAGATGCCAGAGATAGCACCAGATGACACAGTCTTATTGGCATAAACCGAACCGTTTCCAAGACAAGAAACGCTCTCACCCTCCAAATGATCAAGACCGGTAATTGAGGCCACCGCCTGTCGCACCTTTCCACCACTGGTGTAAGTAGTGAACGCAGAGCCGTCCGTATTGAGGTAAACCAAGCCACCGCTGGTGTAGGCCGAATAAGCTGATGTATCCACGCCAATTGTAAAGTTATCGGCATCAACCTTTGTAACCGTGTACCCGTTCCCGTTTAGCTCCGTCATCCCTCCAACAGAAAGAAACCCAACTTCATTCCCGGTTACAAAACCGTGAGCAACGGCCTTGATGCTGCCAGGATTCGCCCTGGTGGCGCCAGATACCGGCTTACCAGCCGTTGCCATAATCTCAAAGGTGTTGGCAGTTTTCTCGATTACCCGGTAACGATTGTCATTGATCTCAGTCATCCCGGCAACATCAACAATATCCACCAGGTCGCCGTCACTAAACCCGTGGGCTGTCGCGGTGATCACAACTGGCTTGGCTTTGGTGGCAGCAGAAATAGTAACCGGACTATCTAACGTCAAACCGCTATCTACGAAAAAAGCATCCGATTTGACCATGTTTTCATCAACGTCAAACTGGCTTTCGATAAATTCAACATACCTCCTGGTGACATTATTAATAGTACGCTTGACGATCATCCATAATTCATCCTCACCGGAACCGGGAATAACCGACAGGCTCTCGACCACACCGTGCGTAGTAGAGCCGAATGAGCCACCGAGTTTGTTTCTATGCCATGCAACGACCTGCTGATCACGCAGATAGGTCATGCCGACTAACTGCCCGTCAGCCTTCACACCCCAGACCACTGTCGAGGGTTCCTGTTGGTAGGCGATCTCGGTGATACCACCCTTCGCCACTTGATTAGACAAGATTGTCAAATCTGGGGAATTAAAACTATCCTGTTCAAAGAGGTACGCAAATTCTCTGATCTTTCTCTGCTGGCGCTGGACAAACAGAACTACGTTATCGATGCGTAGAGGCGTGTGATTATCAGAACCGCGGGTGCCCTCGCGCACTACCCGCACATTTGTTGGCGTCAGTGGATCTGATGCCGTTGAACCTGAGATGGTGAACTCACCGCCGACAGTCCCGATAGCCATAATCTTACCCGGCGATAACCAGCGGATAACATTTACCTGGTCAGTCGCCAAGGTGTAGATGACAGGGTCGTTATCCAAAGTGCCTGGTGTGTGGTTTTCATAATCACCGGATTTGGAGCCCCACAGGGTTTGCGGCTGGTCCGTTGAACCGGCCCAAAAAAGCCGCTGTTCGTAAAATGCTGTAGTCGCAGGATAGCCAGTGGTGTCGGACCAGGCGCCCAGTTTCCATTTAGTTTCGGCTGACGTGTTACCCAGCGCCTCAGTGATATCAACCGTTATAACGGTGGTCGATGCCCTGCTGGCAACAGCGCCATAACCCCACTGGATACCCCCATCCCTGAGATATTTCCAAGTGGCCGTGTTATCAACAATTTCATCGCCCTCGGATGAGGGGCCGTCAGAGCCGGCCGATGTGCCGGCTTTGATGCATTGGTAAACATTACCGGAGTTGCGGACAATCGCATCCAGCGAATAGCCTGTTGACGCTGCCCAGGCTGTTGCTTGGTGCCCCACAGTGATCAACCGGCCTACATCAGTAGTCTGAAATCCAGTGCCGTCATTAATACCAGTGATGGCCGATGCCGTAAACGTCACACCAGCACCAGATGTGGCGCCGGGAGTGATTGTAGTGGTCGTTATATTTTCGGACTGGTACGGGCCGTCGGTGAATGTGATATCCGTAATCGTCCAGCTAGTGTGAGCCGTCCTGGTGATCTTCTTTGGCGCATAACTTGGATGCGCGACATAGAGGACATCAGCCGACTGAGCAAATTGCAGGTCAGGGATATCAGCCGTTAAAAAAGTGGTGGTAACCGTGTAGACCCTGGCAGCCGTGCCGGCACTGGAATACGCGGTGTAACCTGACCCATTGATGTTAGTGCCATCGATGTCGGTTAATTCAAAATCGTTAGTGTTCTTATTGGCAACCAGATAGTACTTGCCGTTCAATTCCGTCATGCCGACAACGCCGGTAATGTAAACCTCATCACCGTTTGAATACCCGTGACTGCTTGCAGTAATAACGACAGGGTTGGCGGCAGTTGCGCCAGATATCACTTTGGTCGCCTCAAGGATGGCGCCCTGGTCCTTGTAAAATCTCATATAGAGATTTCCAAACTCAATCACATAGGCTTGGGTGGTGGAGAACTCAAACGGGAACAACCGGGTTGCGTTGGCGCTGGTCTTGACCTCTTTAACGAACCTGGAACCGGAGCGCCGGGTAATGCCGCCATGAGGTTGGACTATGAAATTCTCCAGGGTGGCAGCGCCATTATTGTATTTGGTTATATCAACACGCCCGAACAAATCCTCGGACAACTCACCGGCCGTGAAATTGGTATTAATTATACTGACGCGAGACATTTGTTTAGTTTCTCGCGTCGAGCCATGTTTGTTCACTGGCCGATAAACTTTCCTGGGCGTCGATTAATCGCGCCTCTTGAAGTTTAGCGGCGTACTTTGTCTCGGCGTTAGATGCGACAGTCTGAGATGCCGTGATATCATATGCGATGTCGGCCGCCAGACGCAGGGAGTAAGCCTCGATAAATATGGCGTCAAACAGGTTGGCGTCAGTGACCTGATGGAGGTAGACCACATCCAGGGGCGCCGATGCGTCAGAGACAATCTGCCGGCCCTCGACAGCCCATTCCTCGGTGGTATCAACCTCGATAATACGCAGACAATCTGCCGGCCAATCAAAGGCGTTGGTATATTCAAACACCGGCGAAGTGGTGTTAGCAGAAATCTGGACACGCTTGATAGCAAAATTCCAAGGATGATCACGCAAACACTGGTCCCGCGTCTGTTCATATAGGCGATTACAAGCGCGGCCTTCTTTTGTGTCATCTGTCAGCGCGGTAATAGTGGCGCCGCCTAAAAACGTGATTGCACGATTGGCAATCTCAACGAATGTCGTTGCCATTAGTCACCTACCAATCAATCTTTTGGAAAACCATTCCATTGTCGCGCATAAAGTCCCTCCCCATAGTTGATGCCTTACGGGCACCAAACGTAGCAGCCTCATCAAAGACAAAATCATATTTACTGAACTTCTCAATCCAGTAATCTTGTTTCTGACAGTTCACATGATGATGACCTGGGGTGCCTGGCGGCGCCGCGGTCACAATCGCGTAATGGCACTGTTGAAAGGCGGCCATATAGTTGGGGAGAAACTCCTCCTCGACATGTTCCAAAAACTCAACACACCAAGCCAGATCGTACTTGCGGTCCCACTTATCAATCGGCCCCTTGGTAAAATCGTGGATCATAATCGGGCACTGCCGGCCGATGGTGTCATCGCCGTCGATGCCGAACCCGTCGATACCCTTGATGTGCGCTATCTCCAGCATACCGCCGGTGCCGCACCCGATGTCGATCATCGACTTGATATCAAAGTCCGATATCATGTAATCCAGCGCACCCTGGTCGATGTGACATCGGCCCATCGAACCACCCAGGTGGTCAGGTAGGGAGGGGTCCATCCGCTTTTTCGACATCTGGACAAACGGTTTAACGATGTAACCGTAAAACTGTTCTAAGACCATCAGGTCCGCATCGAGCAGTGGACTCGACGGGCAGACAATAACCTCCATCCCCTTGGCCTGGCAGAAGCCTAGCCACCAGGACATACAAGCTAGATACCGTGCGATAGTCTCGGACTGCCGGGGCTGCATGCGGCCCATGCCGCCATACAAATAATCACAACCGAATATCGTTAATTCCTTGACGCCGATCAGCGCCGCGTATGCCGCAATGTAGGATACTGACCCATTGAAGTAAGGCCGCGCTCCCGGCATGTTCAGAACCGCTTCCAGCGGGTATGCCAGAGCCTTTGGGTTCCTGGGTTGTGAAGTAAAGAAAGGTTCCTCTGCCTCTTCAAACCATTTGGCAAGCGCCGGCGTCCGGTTAACGCATGTCAGATAATCGTCCATCGCAAACGACAAATCGACCTTGATAACCGCGCCGGCCGCGTTAACACCCCACACTTCATCCCTATTAATGACAGCCGCATCGGATGCCATGATGTCCATGTATTCTGATTTCGACGGGCCAAGGCCCACCAGTATCACCTTCTCAGGTGTGTTCCCTGTAGGATGTTTCATAATTTTCCCCGACAAAAGAAAGGGGGTGGCCCGAAAGCCACCCCACAATCCATTCAGCCTATTCGGTGTAATAAATCACAACCGACATCGTGCCACCGCCAACAACGGAGGCATCTACGAGTTTCAGCTTGATATCAACATCCGTTTTGGGGTCGGTACTAACACCGGAAATATGATCCCAAAGCGGTTGCCCGTAATCGCTAATAGAAGCACCTTGAGTAATCAAAGCGCCAGAACCAGCAGAAGTCACGTTATGCCCGTTAGACAGGGCGTCAGGGTCATCGGTGAAATCCGACTTCCCGCTCATGTTGAAGACACCAGCATCGACAGTGGGAGATCCCGTAGTTGTAAGATCATCCCAATACACTGTTGAGGCCGGCAGGATTATCGCGTTGGACGGCAACCTAGCCATCAGGTAGGTGCTGGAAGTAGTATCAGCAGCCCCCACTTCAACGGTTTCAGTCCAGACCTTGACAGACGCTCCAGCCTGACCGGGGTCGGCCAAGGACTTAGGAACATCATCAAGCCCGTCCATCACGAGAGAACCAACTAAGTTAACTACAGCCATAATTCAGTCCTCCTTTAGGTCGGGTCACATTCGATATAACCAACAAGCTCTTCTTGCATGCGGGTGCTACCGATGGACATTGAGACAAAGACCTGAGTTGCATGGTTCTTGTCAGCGCGCTCGGAGATTTTGACTTGAGGCTCCGCGCCGATGGCAAGTTTCATGCCCTTGTTCTGCCAGTACAGCACCTTGTGGTCACTGTTGCTGTCAGTTTCAATTAACTCAGTTCTGATGAAATCGAAGCCCAGGAACGTATTGACTTCACCATGAACCAGCGCCTTAACGACAGCATAGTCGCTCGACGTGATTTCGGTTTCAGCCAGTAAATTCTGGAGTTGCTTCGCATTGATCACACAAGTACGACCATCGTCCTCAGCCTCGTTGGCATCCAGAATCTGCTTGGCTGCGCGAAGCTTCGCCACGTTCAATCCCACGTCAGTGGAAGAACCCCCAACCTGGACACCGATCGTATTACCGGCGGTGTATGACGTTGACGTGCCGCCGGCAACGCCCGTGTAGGCGGTCCCGTCAGCGGCGTCAATGATGGCCGAATCCATTGCCCGTCCCATTGCGGAACTTGCCGCAACAGCATATGGGCCAGAGGGATCGATCAACATTCGGACACGATCCTCATCATCGATGAGGTCGGCCCAATCGTAATCGACAAGGGACACGCGCCGGCGGGAATGGGGAGTGTCCATTCTCGGCGTATCCTGATGCCGTGTGGTGCGAATGCGAGCATTGGTACTGCCAACTTGCTCGAAGAAAGCGTTTTTGCCAGTGACGGTTTCAACTGAAACCCCAGAGCGTAAACGTGACCCTTTCTGTTGGACAAGATGTTCGACATTACCCTTGTACTGCTCCACAAACGCAGTGGTAATCTGGACAGACATATGTCAGTCCTCCTACGTTGGTTTAAGTTTAAGGGTGAAAGGGTTGCCCGTTACCGGACCCTGCGTAGCTTCCGCTACCTTCTTTGCTGGGCCGTAAGGTTATCCAGCCATGACTACGACATCGGTGCCGAAAGCCAATTCTGTGAGTTTTGTAAGTTTCTCATTCAGAACTTTATGTTCTGGATGCGCGGCATCCATCAGGGCCGGGTTGGACCTGATTTCCGCGATCTGCTCTCTTGCCATCTCTGGCGTCATCCCGAATTTACCAGAGCCTTCAGCGTCCTTGAACTGAGGCCCGGTGCCCAATTGCATGCCGATATTAGAAAAGGCGCGCACTAAATCTGGATTGGAGCCCAGGCCGGCGGCCTCAATAGCCTGTTGCAATTCCGGTGTTCCAAACTCCCGCATGGCAGTACGGGCCGATGCGACACGCTCATCGAAAGCGGTGCCATACTCAGCCTTTAATTCGGCTTCCCATGTTTCGTTCTGCTGCTGGCCGGCGGTGACTTGATCCCCGTAAATGCCCATCATCCGCTCGACAAAGGAATCGTGTAACTTCTGGGCCATTGCCGCCGGCAGTTTTGCACCGTGGGCGGCTTCGCGGAACCAATCAGACAAACCCTGATCGTACTGGTCGAAGCCTTCGGGCGCCGCCAGGTTATAGTCAACCGCCTCTTTCGGAGTGCCCAGTTTTTCCCAGCCCTCCCATTCGGCAAGGTCGCTGTCTTCTGTCGGCAATACCACCTTATCGGCGCCAACGGCTTTTTCCAGGTTGACATATGATTTCATTACGTCGGCGTTGGACTGCCATCCCTTTGCCTCAATGACCTCGCTATAGTCGTCGAGCCCGTCGGTCCAATTTGTTTCGGAGCCTTCGGGGTTGCCCGTCAAAACGGACCCTTGTGCTTCTTCAGCCATCTTCTTCTGGTTCCTTTATTCCAAGTGCTATTGCGGTGATTTGCTCTTCATCAAGAGCCAGGATCGTGATGATCCTTCTGACCATGTCCCGACCTCCCTCCATATGTTGGAGTTCTGCATCGGGTCTGACGCCGGTCATCGCGTACAGGCCACAAACCTTCATCATGTCTTTGAGGATCACCTGACCCTGTGGCGTGTGCAGGAACGTGTCCCGGTACGCTTGCATGATTTCGGCCTGGACCTTGTTTTGCTCCTTACTCATCGTTCCCCCTGGATTTTAATTATTGCGGTGGTGGTATCTGTCCCGACGCCGCAATCTCGGAAATAGTCTGGGCCGCATCGGCGGCAGGACCGGCGTTATCGATCATCGACTGCATCTGCGCTTGCTGACCGCGCTGTTCGCGCATTGCCGCAATTTCATCCTCATTCCGCATGATCCGCTGTGGCGCGCCGTTGGTGTCGGCCAACGTCCGCGTGATCTCATCTGTGTTGAAATTATCCATGACGCCGGGATCGACAGCCGCGATAGGTTGAACCATTTCCAGTGTCCGCAAGATGCCGACGCCTTCCTCAGCCTTCATTGCGCGGGACAGTGGTGATACATACTCAATTTCATATTCCCCGCCGGCCTCTACAAGTAGTTCTGGTATTGGCGGCAGGAGCCCCTGCTTGTCGAGGATGTCGAACTCGCGCTCGATTAATGGTCCCAGCATTTCAGTCTGCTGCCGGCCGATTGTAGGGGCCAGCAAAGCGCCTTTCTCTTGGGCGCGCTGTAGAACCTCAGTCGCCGTCATGGTCGGTGTCTCGACCAAAATCTGGAACAGCGTCACCAAGAAGGCATCGTTGATGACCTTGCGGCGTTGTTCCATCATCTCCAGGCCGATGTCCACCCGCGCACCTGTAAACAGGGGCTGGATAGGTGGCTGGTTGCGACCATCCAAACGCGCAAACGTAGCCGCACCGGCGTTGGTATTAATCGGGAACATTACGCCTTCATCGGCCACTAACAGCGGAGGATCGACAACCTTCTGACCAGCGCGGATGACCGTCTTGGACATCTCGTTGATCATCTTGATGTCAGGCAAAATCGTCATTGCCGGCGATCTGCCGAAAGTCTCACGGGGGCCAGAATTGTACCGGCTAACGATGTAGGGATTGGTGGAGAAGCCACCCTCCTCAACCAGGTGCTTTGACTTGATTTCAAAATAGCCTGAGAAAAATACCGCGTTCTTGCGGTCCCGGCGTGACGGATCACGATCTGCACGGGGCATCACCACATGCAACAGCTTGACCTTTTGATCAGGCTTGTCCTTTAACATCTTTTTAAAATCGTCAGAGAAATCCCCGTCAGGGAACATCTTGTTTGCATTACGCACTGACGGCTCAAACCGCCGAAATACGGTGTCGATCATGCCGTGTTCATTCTCGGCGATAAACAGGTCAGCCAGGTGGATGGACCGATATATGGCACCGCGCACCGGACCCTCATCGATAAACAAACCAGAGGTGCCGAAAGCACCCAGTGACATGTAACCTTCGTGAACCTGGGACGCAAAATTAGCCCTCGGTGAATAGCGATGGGCAAACATCGCCTGTTCAACCTGATCGAAGTACAACTTCACATCATCATCGCGGTTCAGAGCCTGGCTGGATGTCCGCAAGGTGTGCCACCGGGCGCCACGAGGGGTTAGTAAACTCTCGACGGCAGCGGCAAAACGCTCTAACGCCAGGGACGCAGTGGCGTCAAATAACTTGGCTGTGCGCTTATCGCCGGCTTCCCGTTCACCGGTGAAAACGGCTGAACGCGGCAAGACACGTTCCGCAATTTCTTCCCAGTGGCTTTCCCACACACCGCGGCTACGTTGTAAAAGCTCAAAGCGTTTGAAGATTTGTTCGTTTTCCATCAAACCCCCATCAAGGTTGTTTTACGCAAGGCATCGACATCGCTGTTACGCGGGACGCCTTGCAGAATTGTTTTTCCCTGGAATGTGCCGCCGCCTGTGGTCGAGGCAGCAAGGCGCTGGGCCTGATCCAGGCGGTTACCCAAAGAAGAAGGGGCCGACTTGGCCCCTGATGATTGAATATTATTTCCGTTCTGCATACTCCCCATCTGCTTATATAAATCCGGTGTACACATAGTAAATTATTGTTTCCTTATAGGAACTGAGTAATATCTGTTGCCATATTTTTTGACCCGAGCCCCGCGTCGTTCTTCGGCCTTTACTGCTTTTTCAAAACTTATATGTGATTTTCCTTTAAGGATGACATAACTCCCGTCTGGCAGATTGTATTTCTGTCTCACGTTGTCAGATACCGGAGCAACGCTCCCCCAATGACCTGCGTTTTCCCCCACACCGTCTGGCCCCATACCATACTTTTCCGCGGTAGAATAATCGTAGTTTGAACCTTCTGGATCGAACATTCGCGGTGCCGCCGGGCGTTGTGTTCCACCCCCCATCTGCTTATATAAGTCCGGTGTACACATATTTAAGCACCCAACAACGTCTTGCCGATGTTGGGTTGACCAAGGTCACCCCCACCACCGGTCAGGATATTTCCACCGCGGCCAATCGCACCGGCTAAAGCCCGTTTACGCTTGTTGTCGCCAGGCACGATAATCTCATCTGCCACCGGCTTGGGCGCCGGCATGGGGGCTGGCGGAGAGGGCGGCGGTGGCGCTCCTCCTCCTGCACACATATCAACCGCCTAACAGGGTTTTCTTGCCGACTTCTGCCTCAGAGGGATCACCCAAGGAACCGGACAAGATAGTGGAACTACGCCCTTTGGCCGCCAGTTGACGCCTCCGCTTCGCCGTCGCTTCCGCGTTCACCGCAGGGTCATCCCGTGTCGGGGGCGGCTCTGGCGGGGGCGGCAGGGGAGGGGGCTTTGGAATTTTCGGAGCGAAGGGTCCGACGCACATGGTTAAAATCTCCATCACGCTCCAGCCGGGAGCGGGTCCATGAATAACAATGAAAGGTTTTCCGCGTGGGTCCGTAATCCTCGGTCGACGCCTCGCGGGTAGCGCCTAAAACTTCCAACCACCGGTGAGCCACATCATGGCCTTCCATCGACCAGCAGTCAGCGCGGACAGCATCACCCGATAACATCTCAGGCATCATGCGCCGCCGAATATCCTTGGTGACCGACCAGGCAACTTCGGGCCACCGATCTGTCGCAAACATCCACACAGTCCACATCAAGGGCCGTGATAAATAAGCGCCATACGCGGCAACCGGGCAACCGTCAGAAAGAGCAACAGTGGAAATACCACCAGTAGCACAGGAAATAGCCGCCAAATCCTCTGGCCGCCTCGACCAGATCAAAGGCAGAATTTCCTCGGCATCCAACTCACGCATGTTGCGCGCGATAAAAACGACATCCCCGTAAGCTGCCGGCACCAATTCAACCAAACGTATTGTCCTGTGGCGTCATGACCTGTCCACCGCCAGGTAACCGGCCAGTACGAGCGGCAACAGATAGAACATCGCCATCGTCATCACGCAAACCAACGCACAAATAACGAAAAGAATCGCAAAAATGCGATGACCAATCGTGGTTAGGCCGATCCTTCCAATCGTTAGTGCGCTCATTGAATTGACGATGATAATGTCTAAGGGCCTTCAAGCCCTCGGCACAGTTTCCCCTGTCAAAAAAGCACCTGGGGAGTGACGCCCTCACTGCTTCAATACCGTCTTGGACGGTTAATTTAGGGACAACGGTTGGACGTATCCCCAGGTTCATTAAAATCTCATATCGAGAATTACCGGAGCCCAGTTCCCGCACCATCACGTCATGTGGAAATAAGTGACGGCCATAAGTGTAAGGCCGCTCCTTTAAGATTTTTATGTAATGGTGAAGACCCTCACCAGCGTCCTCGTAACAATCAATAACGCGGATGATGTTCTCTCGCGCCATCACCTGCACAAACCAAACGGCGGTGCTGTCCGCGATGCCAAGATCCCAACTTGTCGTTACCTCCAGATTAGGCTCCCAGGGCATCTTGCCTATGCGGCCATCAAGGTCGGCGCTGTCAAGCTGCTTGGCGTAATATGAACCAACCAATGCGGCGGCCCAGCTTACTTCAAATTCCTGGTCATATTGCGACGGGTCCATCGTTGCCGCCGCGGCGTCGAGTTCCTTCTGCCCCAGCACACCCGTTTCCGACGCTGGAAACCGCATGGCAAACCACTCAGGGTTACCGTCTTCCATCTCTTTCAGCGCGGTATCGTAAATCTCCTTGAACTGGTTCTCGCCACGAGGAGTACCGATCCATAAACATTTACCAGTGCCGAAATCCGACAGCGCCGGGCGCACGATCTCAGGAAATAACCGCGCATTCATATCGGCAAATTCATCAAGACAACAAGCGTCGAGCCTCAATCCGCGAAGGCTGTCAGGGTTTTCAGCACCCAATAACCAAATGCGGCGCCCGTCAGGCAGATCACAACGTAACTCAGCCTCGTTGAACTTCACCCCAGGTATGACGCCGGCGTAATCACGCAACATCACCCAGGCAATCCGCTTGGCAGCCCCATAAGTGGGGGCAATATATGCCCCCTGGGCGCGTGGATGTTTGCAAGTCAACACCTCACGCAACAACCAGTTAATAGCCATAACGGTCTTACCAAAACGCCGGTGACAGACCGCGACAGAAAAACGCCGCGCCTTCTCGTGGAAAACCTTCTGCAATGGGCGCGGGGTGTAGGGTATCTTGATATGCCTTATGTCTTTCGATGACATAACCCCACCCCTACCCAGAACCTACTTCTCCAAGTCAATCTCTAAAACACGCTGCTTGATCATCTCCAACGACTTCAATAATTCGTTAGTCGTTATGCCATTATCAACCTCTAACCGGACACTGTTCGCCGTCGCATCTGAAGATGCATCCTTCGTAATATCAGCCTTCTTCTCACCAGGTTTGTGAATGTATTCGCGTTCAGCCATAATAAAATTCCTTTCAAGTTAACCCGTAATCCACTTCATAATGATGTGTCCTTTCTTAGCCGTCATTATCCTAACAAGGACCGTTTCGGACCCAATAATGAGTTGCGTGAGCGGTTCTTGCGCTTCGATTGAACACGGAGATTGCCGGTGGCGTTGTTGCCGGGGTTCCGGTCCCTATGATCAACATCCCTACCATCGCCTTTCTGAATGTGCCCGGCCTTCACCATCTTCGCCCTCGATGCGTTGCGCTGGGCGCGCCGCTTCTTCTGCTTTGGACGGGAATGATAATTGGCATATTCCTGCTTGTAATTACGGGGCATGGGATGGCCTCATTGGTGGAGGTGGTCGGGCGCTGCCCCCGACGTTTCCGTTGCTTGTAACTAACGTAACGGTCGATCTACGCACCCCCAGAAAAGTCTTGTAAAATAGGTGTCGGATTTGGAGCGTGGACCCATCGATATATCAGCGGCGAAAAAAAATCCGGGGGACCCCCCCCTCGGCCATAAATCCGCGGGAACCGCGGACTTCCGATAATAATTAAGCAAGTCACATCCTTTGACGTTCATTATAGAATGTGACAAGCGCGCTGAACCAGGGGGTTAGAGAGATAGCGGCCGGCGCTGGGCCCAGGGAAAAACCCGCGGCGCCGGCCTAGCCGGCAAGCCATACGGCGCCAGCATCCACAGCCTCAACAACTGACCCGATCGACGCGCACGAGAACGCGAACTAACACCGCTCTTCAAACACTCAATTGCTCACATTCTCTGGGGTGATGGCGTTAAGGTAGGCATCAGATAATGGTTTAGGGTCAACATGTGGCACGTCATCCCAACCGATAACCATAGGACCAGTATGATGTACCTCTTGCTTATCCTTGTAGCGGATGTCCAGTTTGGATAGTTTAGCCAGGGCTTGATGAC
>Ga0080013_1002060_pt1 | contig 24760 bp, 31 predicted proteins | sample ETNvirenome_6_85_FD_69236 | JGI IMG/M metagenome (GOLD analysis project Ga0080013, IMG submission 69236) | Marine viral communities from the Pacific Ocean - ETNP_6_85 (SPADES assembly) (version 2) | ecosystem: Environmental > Aquatic > Marine > Oceanic | place: Pacific Ocean | collected 2013-06-19
TATATTCTTTCCATTGAAGGTAGAATTTTAAATGCACAACAGTTTTCAACGATAGAGATAAACTCAAAAGAAAATATTCTAACAACCCTCTCACAAAGAAACAAAACACAGTTTCAGTATGAAAATCTCTATGTTACGGACCCATCTAACATAAGGGGCACGAGGTACTACACAAAGTATAAAAAGAAGCAAAAAGTATATGATTTCTTCAATGTAACTTCCGCAACAAGATCTGATTTGGAGGAAATTCAACGGGAAGAAGACTTCATTAATCATATCTTATTTTATCCATCCCTAAGAAACAAGACCCATTCATATGTTAAGGACCTTTGTATCACCTCCTATTTGACAGAGGACCAACTCAATTGTCATGATCACTCAGATACGTCAGTTAGGCTCGTTGTAAAGAGGATCTTAAAAGAAAACGGCATACGAGGAACAAAAAATGGCTTAAATCCAAATTATCCAGATAAATCAGACCAAAAATACAAATACAGACCTATTTCTATATTGTACGAAAATAGAGTTGTACAAAAGGAACTAGATAGTATAAAATTTACTTCTGATAATATTGATTATGTTGATATGGATGAAGACCAAATGTTGCTTGATAATAAAAAACTCTTTTTCGGTTGTAATTACATAAGAAGGCTAATTTGTTAGCCTTGGCTTCAGGTAAGGGAGGGAGAAGAATGTCTAGCGCAGGAGCAGTAGGCAGCGGTGGAGGTGGAGGTGCAGCAGCAGCGCCACCAGCATCTAGCCAGAAAGTCACACCATCGGATGGTGCGGCACCAGCAAACAATAATAACGATCAAGGCGTTGAAATGGGGGGAACACCAGAAGGTGGCGATTCCAACTCAACAAACATCAACATCACAAACGAAGTAAATTGCTTTCAGAATATGAGTTCCGAGCAGAGCACATCAATCGGCGGCAGCTCAGAAATGGGTCAAAGCGGTCAATCAAATGAAATGTCTATTGAAGATATGATGAAGATGATTATGATGATGATTATAATGAAAATGATTGAAAAGATGATGGAGCAAATGGGTGGCGGCGCGGAAGGCGGCGCATCAATGATGGGCGGTCAATAGTGAATTTGGGAAAATTAGTGGGCAATACGCCTTTGATAAAACTTGGTGATAGGTTGTATGCGAAGTTTGAAACATACAATCCAAGTGGAAGCATTAAGGATAGGATAGGATATTATATTCTTAAGAAAGCAGAGGAAAGGGGCGACCTACAACCCGGAGACACCATCGTAGAAGCTACTAGCGGGAACACTGGTATCGCTGTCTCTATGTTTGGAGCCAGCAAGGGATATCCAGTCATTATTATTATGCCATCTAATATGAGTGAAGAGCGTAAGCAGATGATGCGGATGTTCGGAGCAGGGGTCATTGAAGTTGAAGCAGGAGATTTTGATAGAGCAATTGCAATGCGAGATCACATTTGCAAGCAAGATGGCTTTTTCAACTTCAACCAGTTTCATAACCCAGATAACATCTCTTGCCATTATGAAACCACAGGCGCAGAGATTCTAGAGCAGACCAAAGACCTATCAGTTGCCGCATTCCTAGACGGCACAGGCACAGGCGGAACTCTAATGGGAGTTTCAGCCAGACTACAAGAGAGACACCCCAACATTAAAACGCTAGCCATTGAACCAGCGGAGTCTCCTGTGATGAGCGGAGGCGAGCAAGGGTTACACGGCATCCAAGGTATTGGCGATGGCTCAAAGTTTTTAGTTGACTTGGATAAGGTAGATGAGGTATTATTAGTAAAGACTGATGATGCTATCAACAGAATGAAACAACTGCACCAAAGAGGATTACTCGTGGGTATAAGTTCGGGAGCAAATGTATTAGCATCAGAAAGATGGATTGAAGAAAACAATCCAGATGGAATAGTTGTAACAATACTTTGTGATAGAGGCGAACGATACCTTTCATGCGTGTAAGACATTTAGCAGGCGTTGTACCCACAGCAGGTCAGCCATTAGATTTTAATTTCCCTTGGCATGATTGCCTACAACCAATCGGACCAGACTACTTAGCAGTAGAGCGAGCGGTGTTGGAGTGTGCTTGGGCTGGTTGTGATACTATTTGGGTTGTGTGCCACGACGACATGCAACCCCTAATCAAACACAGGCTAGGCGAGTATGTTGAAGACCCAGTATACATCAACCGCAAGTATGACTCGGGAAACCTAGCAGACAACAAAAGACAAATACCAATCTACTATGTACCAATCCACCCCAAGGATAGAGATAGGCGAGACTGTCTTGCGTGGAGTATATTGTACGGAGCCAACACAGCCCACTACATTAGCAAGAACATAAGCAAGTGGACTATCCCAGACAAGTTCTACACTGCCTTTCCCTACGGCGTTTACGATGTCAAGTTCCTGCGAGAGCATAGAAAAACAATCTTAAACGAGGAAGGCTTCTTTGTCAGTTACAACAGCGAGACAGTCAAGGACGGGCACTACCTCGGCTTCTGCTTCAATCCAGAAGAGTTCAAGGAGTACAGGCGGCACTTGCGAGAGACAGCAACAGGAGCCTATGAGCCAGCAGAGCCGGGAGAGTTCCCAACAGACAAGCTACCAATAGAAGAAAGATACTCCGCCAGATTTTTTTCTCTTGACAAAGTGTTTGGAATAGGCGATACTAGTGGAGCAAATGTCGCTTGTGTTTACGACTACTATAATATTGATAGTTGGGAGGGCTTGAGAAACTATTTAGGATCGGACCACAAGATATACAGACACAATACATTATTGACAGGAAAGAAGTTTAATAGGATAGGAGAGGATATTGAAGAAGAGTAGCATTCCATTCGTAGGCTTACACGCCCACTCAGTAGCAGGTTCACCCTTTGATGCGCTAGGGTACCCGCAAGATCACATGGACTATGCCTATGAAAATGGGTGTGAGGCACTAGCCTTGACAGACCATGGCAACATGAATGGCATGGCTTATCAAGTCCTACACGCCAAGAAGATGAAAGCGGAGGGTAAGAACTTCAAGCCAATCTTCGGTGTGGAAGCCTACTTCATTCCCAGCCTTGATGCTTGGAACCAAGAGCGAGACAAAGCTAAGGAAGATAAGAAACGAGCGAGCGAGATTAAAGACAGCACAACTATGTCGGTTGAGAATGAAGGCGAGACCAAGAGGTCCAAGAGTATTCTAAACCAACGCTCACACCTTATCCTCCTAGCCCAGAACCAGACAGGGTTAAACAATATCTTCGCCATGATCTCCAAATCCAACTCGGATGAATACTTCTTCCGCTTCCCGCGAGTGGACTACGAGGTATTGCGAGAGCACAGCGAGGGTGTCATCGCTGCTTCTGCTTGCATGGGCGGTGTATACGCAGCCAACTTCTGGAAGTTCTGGGACAACGAGAACGAATGTATAACCGACCAAGGGGGCTGCGAGGCTGCGTTTAGGGATACAACCAAGAAGATGGTAGACATCTTTGGTGACCGCTGGTACGGCGAGCTACAATGGCACACCGATAAGAAGCAACACCTAATCAACAATCTGGTAATCCAGATGCATAAGGAGTTTGGTATCAAGCTAATCTCCACAGCAGACAGCCATTACCCCACACCAGAAACTTGGAAGGACCGCGAACTCTACAAGCGGCTAGGGTTCTTAGGGAAGGGCAAACCATCTTGGCTGTCGGATGAACTACCAGAGAGCGTAGCGGAAGTTGGCTACGAACTCTACCCAAAGAACGGCGACCAGATGTGGGAGAGTTACAAACATTACACAGAACTAAACGGAGTAGAGTATGATGATGATCTTGTTATGGATTCAATTACTGAGACGCACAACATAGCATTTAATCGCATTGAAGAGTTTATGCCGGATAACGAGGTAAGACTTCCTTCTTTCGTTGTTCCCAACGGATACACGGCTGATGCCGCACTAGAGACAATCAGTCTAGAAAGTCTCAATAAACTTGGGCTCTTAACCAATCCTGAGTACAAGGCAAGACTAGAAGAAGAACTGTCTGTGATTTCTGACCGAGGGTTTAGTAAATACTTTCTCACAATGAAAGCCATCGCCGACACAGCAACGGAAAACCAACTGGCAGGCCCTGGTCGCGGATCCGCTGCTGGCTCCCTAGTTGCTTACGCACTAGGGATTACACAGGTTGACCCCATTAAGTACGGACTGCAATTCGCTCGCTTCCTCCGCAAAGACGCGACAGATTATCCCGACATTGATTACGATGTGTCTAGTCCCATGGAGCTTAAAGAGATTATGCAGGACAAATGGGGAAGCACAACCGTAGTTCCCATCTCCAACTTCAACACCCTGCAATTAAAATCTCTAGTTAAAGACATATCCAAGTTGTACGACATTCCGTTTGCAGAGGCGAATTCGGTTACATCCCGCATGGTGGGTGAAGCCACTCCGAAAGCCAAGGCAAAGCATGGAATCAGAGCAGGCGTTTATGTTCCCACTTTCGATGAACTAATGGAGTTTTCAGAGAGTCTACAGGGATACTTAAAAAAGTATCCTCACATTAAAGACCACATTAAGGTTATCTATGGTCAGGTTCGTAGCACAAGCAGACACGCAGGTGGAGTTGTGGTCGGCGAGGACTTGGACAAGCATATGCCTCTGATTAGAAGCGGGGGAGTGATCCAGACTCCGTGGTCTGAAGGGCAAAATGTTCGTCATTTAGAACCTCTGGGCTTCATTAAGTTTGATGTGCTTGGGCTCGCCTCTCTCCGCATGATGGAGACTGCAATTCGCCACATCCTCAAGCGACATCACGACAACCCTAACCCAACTTTTAAGGAGGTCAGAAACTATTACGACGAATATCTGCACCCGGATAAGATTGATCTTAAAGACTCTAAGGTGTACAGGAATATTTTCCACAAGGGGAATTGGGCTGGCATCTTTCAGTTTACAGAGAGCGGCGCTCAGAATTTTTGCAGACAAGCAAAGCCGAAAAACATCATCGACATTTCAGCTATTACTTCAATTTACCGCCCTGGCCCACTAGGTGCGAATGTGGATAAAAAATATGTAAAAGCCAAGGAGAATCCAAAAGATGTATTCTACGCCAATAGACAAGTAAAGGATGCCACTAAGGAAACTTATGGATTTCTTATCTTTCAAGAGCAAATTGCATCTTTGGCTCATCAATTAGGAGAAGATATTAGTCTTGATGAGGGAAATTTGCTTCGCAAACTGTTGACCAAAAAGGGAACGGGTAAGGGGGCACAAGAGAAAGAGAAGATCCGCAAGAAGTTTGTGACAGGTTGCGTCAACAAGAAGATGACAGAAGAGCAAGCAACGGTGCTTTGGAATAATTTTGAATACTTCTCTGGATATGGATTCAATAAATCACACGCCGTGTCATATTCTATCCTTTCGTTTCAGTGTGCATGGTTGCTGAATTATTATCCAGCAGAATGGATGGCTGCTTTCCTCGACAAAGAGCCTGACAGCAGAAAGGAGAAGGCTATTGGCGTTGCCAAGTCTGTGGGTTTCAAGATTGAGCCTTTGAATGTCAATACATCTGGCAAGGTGTGGGAGATTAGCGACGACGGCAAAACACTAATTCAACCCTTGACATCCATCAAAGGACTGGGCTCTTCCGCAATGGATCAGATACTGATGCATCGACCATTTAATACGATTGAGGAGTTTTTATTCCATGGCGATGTGGTATATTCAAAACTTAACAAAAAAGCCTTAGATGTTCTGTGTCAGGCTGGTGCTCTAAAAACTTTGCAAGATGATAGGTTTACGGGAGACAAGCATTTTTGGACTTGCATTGCTGTTGACAGACCAAGAAAAGAAACCAATTTGCTTGACAACATCGAAAGGTATGCTCCTGAAGGAGAGTTCAGCGTGGAGGAGAAAATAGAGTCCCTCACAGCATTAACTGGTGTTTTTCCGATTCGAATGATAGTCAGCGAGGAAACACAGGAAAATTTAATGAATTCTGGAATTCCTCCGATATCGGAATTTGACAAAGATTTGAAAGTGACTTGGTTCATCCCTAGAAAAGTGACAATCAGAAAAACAAAGAACGATAAGACATATTATGTTCTTGAAGTCGTGGATTCTAACAATGCCATAACCCAAATCAGATGCTGGGGCGCAAACCCAGACAAAGATCATATACAAAGAAACAGAACTTACATTGCCAAACTAGATTACAACGACCAGTGGGGATTTTCCACACGCTCAATCTACCACAACTTTAGAGTGCTATGAACCCCCAAGATAGATTTAAAGACTACCAAGGCGACAAGTGTTGGCAAGCCTACATCTCCGAAGTCAATCGGGATGAGGACTTGTTGGCTGCTGATCTAACTGAGGAAGAAGCATCATTGTTGCGAACTGATGACTTTGTATTTGAGTATGTTGATAAGGAGAATAAGCAACTATGTAAAGAGGTAAAAGAGTTTATTATGCGGCACGAGTGGCTGGCTAAACTCCCTAACCGACCGACACATAGGTTTACAGCGAGGCTAAAAAAGAATGGAACCTTGGCAGGCACTATCATTATGGCAACCCCAAATGCGTTTTCTAACCTTCTGGGGAAAGAAAATACGAACAAGGAGAAGCTAATCTCCCGTGGTGCTTGTATCTCTTGGGGGCCAAAGAACCTCGGCTCTTGGTTGATTATGTCCGCAGTCCGTTGGATGGCAGAGAACACAGGCTTCCGATACTTCACAGCTTACTCTGACCCAGAGGCTAAGGAGTTGGGGACAATCTACCAAGCCTGTAACTTTACCTACCTTGGGCAGACAAGCGGCACAGACAAACAATACCTCGATCCAGACCATCCAGAAAAGGGTTGGTTTAGTGGGCGAGAGTTTAGGAAGAAATCTAAATACTACCGCTATGCTGAATCTATCGGCATAGATAAACAAACTTGGAAAGGCTGGATGAAGAAATATTCTCCAGATTGGACTAAAGTTCCGCCAGACATCAAAGTTAAAATCAAAGCAGAAGAAAAGAGATACAGAGACAGTTGCAAGTCTAGACCAGTTCCCGCAAAGCATAAGTATGTCTGTATCTTAGGAGCTTCTCCCGGCGAGACTAAGTATTATAAGAGACTATTTAAAAAGTTGAACCCCAAGAAAGTCAACTTACCATATCCAAGGGAGCGAGGCAAATGAGAAAATACGAAGACGAGGCATTGGAGTTTATACACAGGTTAAGGCAAGTGTACCAAGATAAAGGCTATGCTTTCTTTGACAAGGGGGACTACAACCTGAACATTATAGGTATCCGCAACCAATCAGGCAAAGCAGACAAGTTTGATGACTGGCTCTGCTTGGCATACAAGATTAATAATAAGTGGGTAGTGGATACATACGCAGCCACAACAGAACCCGGAACCAGCATCCTAAAGAAGCCCATCGTCAAAGGCGGAACAGCCATCCTCATCCCCGGTCAGTATCGTGGCGTCTACAAGATCGGCACCCACGGAGGTAAGAGAAGATACACAGCGCTTTGCCAGCGGCTAGGTAAGGTCAAGATCTGGAGAGACGATAACAGAGACAGGACACCAGACTACGAAGGCAAAGTCCACGAGGGTATGTATGGCATCAACATCCACCGCCAGTGGGGTTCAGACGATAGAGAATATACAGGTGGTGTATCAGCAGGTTGCCAAGTGTTTAGAAGCAGCAAAGACTTCTACCAGTTCATGGAGATCTGCCATGTTGCAGCCGAGATGTATTCTAACAGTTTTACCTACACATTAATTAATAACGACGATATTGAAAAAACTCTTGACATATGCATTTAACTAATCTATAATCTATCCATAACTTTTACTAAGGAGAAAAAATGGAAACTTGCAGGGATAATCTCACGAGAGAAGGCGAAATCGGGGAAATGAAAGTCCAGCTTGATTTGACTCAGCAAGGATATGTCGTAAGTGTGCCATTGTCTGCATCTACTAATGGCTATGATTTAATTTGTGATTCCGGCAAGGAGCTTTTGAAAGTGCAAGTTAAGTCAGTCAAAAAGAATGCCAACGGATCCATAACGGTGCCCTTGGTAAACAGAAAAAACTCCTCAGTTGCAAAAAACAACAGAGGGCAAACACACAGATACTCTGATTTGGTAAATTATATTGCTGTGTCAATCAAGAAGACAGATGACATCTATTATATACCAACAAACATTTTGCCCCAAGATAAAACAACAGAGACGTTCCTACTTCCAGAGTATCGAGGTAGATCTAATAAGGCTAGGCTCGGCATTGAGTATGCAAAGATTTGTTGACTTTTGTTTTGTTTTGCTTTATAATCTATCCATACCTTTTGCCAAGGAGAAGGCGTGAACATATTTGCTATTGAAGGCGACTTAAAGACGGGAAAGATTGACTGGATCGCATCTGGTAAATCACAAGACAACTACCGTGTTGTAAAGATGATACTAGAGTCTTGCCAAATCCTATCAACAGTATTGAACGAGCAGGGCATTCCTGCCCCCTACCGTTCATTCAACCCCAAGCACCCCTCGTGCCTATGGGCTGCTGAATCCGCACAGAACTTCCGTGATCTAGTAACACACTGTGCTTCTATGATTGACGAGTATGAAGAACGCTTTGGTAAGACACACAAGTGCAAGGCTGTGCTCAAGAAGATTGTGCAACTCTTTGATGCTTCCCGCTTCCCTCAAGAAGATTCAACGCCACTACGACAGGCAATTCCCGAGGATATGAAGCACACTAACCCAGTTATCGCATACCGCAAGTTCTATGCCAGCAAGCCACGGATGCGTTACCCTAAAGATAAGATACCTTACTGGTTCCCCGTTCTACGAGGCACCCAAAAATTTGACATTGTGGAGAGTAAATAATGAACTTAAAGTGCTATAAAATTAGATCAGAAGCAAAACTACCAGTGAGAGCATATTCTATTGATGCAGGAATGGATTTATTTTATTGTCCTGTGGAGGGCGACGAATCATTCTCCATACCAAGCGGTTCTTCGCGAGTCATACCGACTGGCTTAAAGATTAAGGTGCCTGAGTGTTACATGCTGGAAGTGAAAAACAAATCTGGTATTGCATCGAAAAGGCAATTATTGGTTGGCGCATGTGTTGTTGATCCGGGCTATGATGGGGAAATCTTTGTTAATTTGCACAACATTGGTGATAGCGAGCAAGTCATTGAGCCGGGAGAAAAAATAGCCCAAGCGGTTTTAACTCCAGTCATTCATTGTGGCATTGAAGAAGTGCATGAGGATAATTTAAACCTATACAGTAGGAGAGGCAAAGGCGGCTTTGGCTCAACTGGTGACCGCTAATGGGCAAACTATCCAAGAAGTTAGGCAGAAAAAAGCGACTTGAGGCAAAGAAAGAAGCCGAGGATAAGCTAGTTCAACAAGTGTCTATGTTCGGTCTACGCCCCGACAACTGCTCTGTCTGCAACGCTGACTTTGATAAGAACAGCAGAGACATGGCAATGACTTGGCGAGTAGTCGTCAGCGAGGAAAAGAAACGAGTAACCCTAATCTGCCCAGAATGTCAAGAAAAGATTGATGAGGGTATGCAAAAAGTATTTGGAGGAAGCGATGACGAAGCAGGAGTTTAAGCAGTTCTGTATTGATAACAACCTACGCTATAAGAAAGATGCTTGTGGCGACCCAATCAGCCCAAGCAGGAAAGGGCTGAAGACAGACCAGATCTACTGGACTGGCGAGGAGGAGCTAGGCATTTATGCCGAGAGGGGAACACAAAAAAAGTTTACATTCCTAAAGAAGAGATTAGTCGATGAGTATGGTCTTCGCCTGAACCAAGAGGGCGACACCGACGCAACCTTCATCGCAACCAAGGAGCAAGCACTCAAGGTCGCATCTTTCCTTGGCTGCGCGAAGAATACGGTATCTCAAGAGACGAGAGACAAAATGAGCAGACTTTTAAAAGAGAGGCTATACAATGGTTAATTCACCGCCACCCAATTCGGCGCAACAGTTTCTATCTAGGTGCCCACTTTATTGCAGCTTTGATGACGTGCTGTTGGTGCCACACTATTCAAGTGTTGAAAGTAGAAAATCTCTATCAACTGTCAACAATCTAGGCGATATTAAACTAGGGTTGCCAATAATCTCTAGCCCAATGGATACGGTCACCGAGTTGAAAATGGCTTATGCCATGCACACCAACGGAGGGCTCGGTATCATTCACAGGTATAACTCTATTGAACAGCAAGCAAAGATTGTTAAAGACACTCAGGTTGGCGAAGCAATCGTAGGCGCAGCCATTGGTGTAACAGGCGATTACAAAGAGCGAGCACGAGAACTAGTCAATAGTGGTGCTCAGGTTCTCTGTGTTGATGTGGCACACGGTCACCACTCAATGATGCGCGATGCCTTGAAACACTTGAAGGGGGAGTATGGAGGAGATGTTCACATTATGGCAGGGAATGTCGCCACGGGACAAGGCGGACTTGATCTTGCTCTTTGGGGGGCTGACAGTATCCGTGTTGGCATTGGCGGTGGCTCAATATGCTCCACGAGACTAGTGTCTGGTCATGGGGTGCCAACCCTACAGTCCATCATTGATTGTGTGACTGCTGGCTGCCCTGTCCCGATTATTGCAGATGGCGGTATAAAGACGAGCGGCGACATTGTTAAGGCATTGGCTGCTGGCGCTGACTTCGTTATGCTTGGCTCAATGCTGGCTGGCACAGACCAAGCGCCCGGACAAGTATTTGACAACGGCAACAAGAAATACAAAGTCTATCGTGGCATGGCATCAAGTGAAGCCCAAGTGAACTGGCGGGGTAAGACCTCTACCCCAGAGGGCATTTCCACAACTATCCCATACAAGGGGGATGTCAACAACATCTTGGCTGACCTCAAGGGGGGCATCCAAAGTGGTATGTCTTACTCTGGTGCCAAGACAATCCAAGAGTTGCAAGCCCGAGCACAATTCACTCAGCAGACATCAGCAGGAAGAGGTGAGAGTCACACACATATATTGACGAGGAGCAGATGAACAAGTTAAAGTTAAACCCACAGGAGGAATATAAAAAGCTGTGCTTTACGTGCGCCAATAAGTCTCACGCTGACTTGAAGATACGACTGATGCACGACGGATTAAGTCAGGGAGCATTGTTCAGAATTCTGATGCATGGATATATTCAACAAGATGAGAACGTCATGGTTTTTATCGACAATTTTAAGGAAAGGTATGGCATTCAAAATAAAAAACACATTAGAAAATCTAAAAATCTTCGATCTCAAGGGAGGCAATTGGCAGAGCATTTTGCCCTCAAGCCAGATGAACTAGAGGATATATTTGATTTAATAGCACAGGAGCACCCAGACCTATGAGAGAATGTTGTGAAAAATGCTTAGAATGGAGTGTGTCATGCCCTGTAGAAAACTCTGACTGTAGACATTGGATCAATTATGAAGACGATTCTAATTGTACTTTAATAGCGGTAGATAATAGCGGCGGAGATCCAATGACTTTGAGAGAAGTCTCGAAAAGAATTGGCGTTTCTTTTGTTAGAGTCAAACAAATTCAGACAAAAGCTACCGAAAAACTAATTACCTACAGGCAAAAAAACAAATGTTTTGACTAAATAAAAAATGTAGTGCTTTTATGATATTAGCACACTATTTATAAGTGCTATTCTTATTTTACAAGGAGATATATAAAATGAGCAAGAAAAATCTTTTGAATGAATCTACCATTCGTAAATTCATGAAATTAGCTTCCATCGAGCCTTTAGCCAGTGATTTCATTGGAAGAATTAAGGAATCCGAAGAGGAGCTTGAGGAGCAGGAAAAGAAAGTTCACCCGGATGTTGCAAAACTGAAGAAAGCTGTTGGCCCCGCCGCAGCAAAAGTACAGAGCATGCCTGCGACCCCAGCCGAGAAAGATGAAATGGATCGAAAAAAGGCTAAAGAAATGGCTGACGAAGTTGGGAAAGCTGCCGGACTCGATTCCGCTGAATCCCCAGAGGATTTTGAAAGAAGACTTAAGGGGGCGCTTGACGAAGCTGAAGAAGACGAGCTAGATGCTGACGAAGAAGGTGGCTTGGAAGTGGACATGGAGGACATGGAAATGGAAGTTGAGCCTGAACTTGATGCTGATCCTGCTATGATCTCCTTGGACGACTTTGTTCAAGCACTAGAGGTTGCAGTGGCACAGGTCACAGGTCAGCCAGTCGATGCGGAAATCGCTGATCCCATGGATGATATGGGTGATGACGAATTGGACGCCGAATTGGATGACGATGAAGAACTCCCAGAAGAGGGCGAAACCCTCGCAGAAACAATCTATAAGCAAGTGCTAAAAAAACTTTCTAATAGAAAATAAAAAGATTGCATTTTTAATATCTCTTTGATATAATAAGGGCATCCATAAGGGTGTCCTTTTTTTTTGCTTTGGGAGGTGTATGTGAATTTTTGGATGGCAGCAATCTTGTTCTTTGGTGGCGCATTTTCTTATATGGTCTTGTCTAGTTTTCTACATGTTTATAGGGTTCGAAAATTAGCAGAAAATATACAAGAGTCTTTGGTTACTTATATGGCTATTGTCTGTTACGGGTTTTCTGAAGCCGTAGAGATGAAGTACGACAATCTTCAAGAATCTGATATGGAAGAACAGGCTATGCAAAGGATTCTGAACGAGGACATTAAAATCTATGAGGCTTGGAAGACACGTCTCGCACATGGAATGGCTGATAATATTCCACGAAAATTTAGTGACACGACATATAAGTACAACTGGGATGGTGCTTTAAGTTCTTTGGAGAATACTTACTATAACAAGAACTTAACAAAGAGGGGTTAAATGCGAGCTTATGAAAACAAAAAAGACACCAAAAAACAAGAAACTTTCCTCCCCCGCACCGGAACCTGTGGAGGAGAAGACACAAGAAGAAATAGAACAAGAGCTTGCAGGGGCTCTCGAAGAGCTTTTCCAAGCCAAGCCCCCTGAGTCCAAACTGAGAATCGCTGAATTATATGGCGTCATCGACGAAGAGATGGCAAGCAATATTGTTGCTTCCATGCTAATCTTGAAAGACACAGGCAGGGAGATTGCTTTGGAGGATGATAAGGAAGTGGAAACCTACAAGCCGTTTGAGCTTTTCATCTCCACTCCCGGCGGCACAGCAGTTGATATGTTCTCTATCTATGACACTATGCGTATGGTAAGGGAGGACTGCGAAGTCCACACAATCGGCATGGGCAAAGTTATGTCAGCGGGTGTCTTGCTCCTCGCAGCAGGAACTAAGGGTAAGCGCAAGATTGGTGCCAACTGTAGAGTAATGATACACAGTGTGATAGGTGGACATCACGGTTCCATAGAGAACCTAGAGAATGAAATGGAAGAAGTTAGGTGGGTACAACAGCAGCATAACAAGGCTCTTTGCGAAGAGACAGACCTAACACCAAGGCTGCTAAAGAAACTATTATCTCGCAATGTAAATGTATACCTCACAGCACAAGAGGCAGTTGAGTATGGCATTGCCGACATTATTGTTTGAGGACTAAAGAATGAAAATTACAAAAGAAGAATTAACACGATTGGTTTTGGAAGAATTGAGAGCCGACCCTCCTGTCATGGTCAAAGGCTACGGTGAACTCAAACTAAGCCAAGTCAAAAGAAAACTAGTGGACATGCTTATCGAAGCAGCCGAAGAAGTTATGACAGAGCCAGCATCTTTCACTCACTTGAACTCGGGGGTAATCCAAGCATTCCACCAAGCACTCAAGGATAACGACGCAATATGAAAGAACTAGACCAACTTGTCAACATGGTTGAAGATGCGATGAACGAACCAGTTCAGGTTTCGGAGATAAGTCCATTCCAAGCTGCCCAAAGGAAAGATAGGGACTGGCAAAAGTTGGCTACGCAAGATCCTGATAAAGCAATCAGACAGAGGGAAAGGGAACAAGCCCTAGCACTTCAGACTCAAAGGGATATGCTCAAAGCCACGGGCATAACTTTAGCCCAGTTAGCAGACCCAACAGGTGCAACTGGTTATCCAGATTTGGTCGCAGCATCTGAGAAATTATACAAAGAGCCAACTCTTCTGGCTGCTGGCTCTTGGGTATTGGCTTTGTTGGGTTCTCTTCCTGTCGTCGGCGGAGCAGGGAGAGTAGCAAAAGTTGTAGACAACGCTTCTGATGCCGCTAGGACTCTCCGAAAGTCAGGGGAAGAAGGCGCAAGGTTGGCTGACAAAATTGACAGCCGCATCAGCAAAGCAAAAAGAGAGATGGACGCCATCTCCAGAGGCACTCGTGCCTTTAATCCAAAAACATACCCAATCGAAAGAGTTGAGGCGTTTAGGATAGACGATGATTACTATTATGTCATAATGAAAACTGAGTTTGATGGAAATGTTCCTTTTTATAAAAGCAGCGGAAGGGGCGAGATGACAACAAGAGAGTGGCTTCCTTTTTTTGGAATGAACGACAAGCAGCAACTTATGAAATTGTCAGGCAAGCACCCTTCTTCCTCGGCTCAGAAATCCGCTAGGGATGGAAGGGAGTTCAAGGGAAAATATGTTAGACGAGCATCTGAACTCTCCAACATATCAAGAGCAATTAATGCTCAAGGATGGGCACAAGGGGCTAGGGTGTGGAAAAGCCCAGCAGAATTTTTATACAATAAATTCAACAAGGTTATACCTGAAACTAGCAATTCCATAGAAAAAATAACAAATCAAGTTAATAATGGGATTAAAAGCCTCGGATTGCGAGTTAAATCACTCACTACAGAAGATGTAGAGAACATAGCCGTGAATATTCATATGCGAATGAACGGAGTTGATGTTGGTGGAAAAATGACCAGCATGGCTGGAGCCGGAGTTCCCGGCGTCAACGCCATACTCACACAACCCCAGTTTTATGATGCTTTAGAGGCAGGGGCAAGATCTATGAAAGAGAACAATACAACAACAGAACTAGACCAACTTGTAGAAAACTTCTTCCAATCTAAGTCAAAGGCATTCGGACTAGACCAACTTGTTGAGATGGTTGAGGGTTTGTTGAAGGAATCAAGAGAAAATCTTAATAAAATTCAAGATGAAGTATTGAAGATACTAAAGGATGAAACCGTCAAGGGAGAATTTGGTAAGTACCCCGCTGCTCTGGATGCAGAGCTTAAAGGCTTGACAAGAGGGAGGATCACAATAGATAATACGGGCGACAGACCACTCAGAAGAGCCTTGATGAAGAAAATATCGACCAACTCTAAGTTTGAAGTGAGTGACTTGGCGCAGATTGCTGGCGGTGGCACGAAGGCTACTATAAAGTATAGACCAAGGCGAAAGGAGCCAACTATTTTTACTTTGGTTTTGAAACGAGGCGCAGCTAAGGCATTGATATCAAATATAGGAAATTTCGCAGAAGGAGTTATGGCTTACGCTTTGGCAGCAAAAGCAGAGAAGTTCAAGGCGCAGGCAAACTCGAAATACCCAGATAAAAAACCGGAGAGCATAGGCTTGTCGGAAGTTATAAAGTACGCAAATGGAATTCAGTGGGACATAGACAATAAGGTGGGTCGAAGAACGCTCAAGAAAACAAATACCCCACTCGGTGATGGAGATAAACTCGAATTAACCATCGGTCTGGATAATGTGACATGGAGAGACTTGAATAATACGGATAAATGGGCTCTTGCAATCGGAACTGTTGAAGCTGCTTTGAGCTTTGCAAACAGCCCTTGGTATGAGGATTTTCTAATGAACTCTCTTCGGGATAACCCCGGCGATGTTATAGAAATAAACGCTGATGGCGTCAGTGACCAGAAGGGGACAACAGCAGATTTGAGAATTGCCCTTAGAAATACAGAGGGTGATTATGAGGCAAATTTGCAGACTGGCAAAATTTCTCTTAAAACGAAGAGCACATCTCAATTAGCTCAAGCTGGAAAGGGTGAGAAATCCCGTTCCAGATTAATAGGGTTTTTTAGAGATTTATATAATTATGAGTTTTCACCCGAGGAGGAGAATCAACTTGCATCTTTGGATAACGAAGAAATGTTTGGACAAGATGGATTTTTTGCGAAACTGTTTCAGAAGGTAATTAGTAAAGTTGGCAACCCTGACCAAAGTCAAGAAGAGTCGTATGTAAAAAGGTTGTCCAGAATGATACCAGTCTATGCTGGAGGAACAGATATCACGCTAGTTCAACTCAAGGATGCTGATTTTGATATATTTGATTTAAGTAGGCAAATTGCTGACGACTATGATATACGAATTACGCAAAGTTTTTCAAAAAAAGAAGGTGCAACGGTGCCATATCTTAAGACATCTGTTTATAGCGAAGAGACTGGGAAGGAATACGAACTTATTTCAATGAGACCCCGAAGAGATGGAAAAGGATTTAGATTCTATATTGAAAAAGGTAAAAACTTTAATGAGTTTTACAGAAAAGAAAAACAAGAACAAGAACAAAAAGACTTGACAAGCCCACCACAATAGTATATATTACACACACCAGACCAAAACGAGGTAAGAATGTCTAAACAATATGAATCCGGTCAGACCCTTCAGCAGAAGATTGCCAAGGGTATTGATGTATTAGCTGACAATGTAGCAGCAACCATGGGCCCACGGGGTCGCAACGTCATCCTACACCAAGAAGGTTCCAACCCAATCATCACAAAGGACGGTGTAACAGTCGCCAAGTTCGTTGACTTGGAAGACCCCTTTGAGAATGTCGGCGTCCAAATCCTAAAGCAAGTAGCCGACCAGACGAACACAGATGCGGGTGACGGCACCACGACATCTACAGTCTTGGCTCGTGCTATCTACAACAACGCACAGAAATACATCGCTTCAGGGGTTTGTCCCGTTGAGATTAAGCGAGGCATGGACAAGGCAGTCGCACAGGTGGTGAACATATTAAAAGAAGACTCTAAGCCTGTCAAGTCCAAGGAAGACATCAAGCATGTGGCAACCATCTCAGCCAACGGTGACAAAGTTATTGGTGAACTGATTGCGACTGCCATCGACCAAGCAGGAAAAGACGGAGCTATCACGGTAGAAGAAGCCCGTTCTCTTGAGACAAGCCTTGACATCGTTGAGGGTTTCCGCTTTGATTCTGGTTACATAAGTCCTCAATTTATTAACAACGAGAGACGTCACGCTGTCGAGTATGAGAGCCCATACATCTTGGTGACAGATGCAAAGATTGAAACAGTCGAAGAGATGCTACCTGTTTTGGAATTGGTAGCGAGGGAGGGCAAGCCATTTGTACTCGTTGCCGAGAACATCGAAGGTCAGGCTTTGGCTGCTTTGATTATGAATGCTGTTCGTGGCACCATGAAGGTGGCAGCGGTCAAGGCTCCCCGCTACGGAGAAGAGCGAAGAGAGATTCTCAAAGACCTTGCAGTATCCACAGGCGCAACCTTTGTGACAACTGAACTAGGACATGACTTTAGTAAAGTAAAGCTGACAGACTTTGGTACAGCCAAGAAGATTAACATCACAAAGAACATCACAACCATCGTAGATGGTCAAGGCGATGGTCAACAAGTCCAAGAAAGAATCGAGACACTCAAAGAAACAATTAAAGAAACCGAAAGCCTACAGGAGTGCGAGAAGTATCAAGAGAGAATCACCAGACTGGCTAGTGGTATTGCGATTATCAGAGTCGGTGCGGCTACAGAGATTGAAATGATTGAGAAGAAGCACAGGCTTGAAGATGCCTTGGAAGCTGTGCGTTCTGCTAGAGAAGAAGGTTTGGTATCTGGTGGAGGCGTAGCTCTGCTCAGGGTAGCCAACAAGCTAGAGGTTGAGTGCGAAAACGATGAGCAGGAGTGCGGAGTCAAAATTATCCAAAGCATTCTGACCGCACCAATCAGGCAGATGCTTGTCAACGCAGGGCAGTCACCCGATGTGATTATCAGTGAGGTCAGCAACTTAGAGGGCGACATGGGGTATAATGTTGCAACGGGTGAGTTTGTTGATATGTATGAGACTGGCATTATCGATCCTGTAAAGGTAACAACCTCTGCATTAAAAAACGCTGCTAGTGTTGTGTCTACCCTGATTACAACGAATCATTGTATAATTCAGGGTGGTTAAGACTATTTAGATAGAGGTAAACAGAATGAAAGTAAAGATTACAAAAACAATAGATGCCAATCAGATACCTTCGGAATCAAGAAAGATGTTTGATTTGGTGAAGCACAGCCTGACTAATGCGTTGCCGGAAAGATTGAACAATGCTGCTCGGTATTTGTATTCCAGCAAAGCTGAAGAATTCTTTTATGCTATCGAGATAATTGATTCGCTCAGGCAAGATCTCGCCGCCCTTGACGAGACATTGCAAGAAACCCAGAACATCCTGTCTGGATACAAACAAGCTGTGTTCCCAGTTGCTCCCGAAGCGGATTCAGATGGCGGAGTTGAAGACTCGGTTGATGAACATGCGGAGCAAGCAGAGTATGAAAAGCTGATGTCACAAATGGACGGATCAGATGAAGGAGATGAAGGAGAAGAAGATGAAGAAGGGTGATCTTGCTTGGTTACCATCGGCAACCTCACTATTGCAGTTTGCTGAAGAGGACAACCCTGAATCTGGGGTTAAACTATTCTGCAACCCAAAGGCACCCACTCATGTTCTTGTATTGGGCGAGATAACTGATGTGTACTACAAGATAGAATACCGAGGAGGTAAGTGGGCGGTGCCCAAACATTACTTATACGAGTTGCGGGAGGCTTCGTAATATGCTGGTGAAATTAATCGAGATTTATAATAAGAAGACTTATGCAACAAATTCAAATGGTAAAAGAGAGGAGTTTTCTCTTCGGGAAGTTTTTGTCAATCCCAAGCATGTTGTTTGTATGAGGGAGAACGACTCCCTAAGATCAAGACTGAATGACACAGATCTCGGCAACGAGATACACCCAGCGGGAAGTTACACAAAGATTTATATAAATAGAGGTCAGACAGGTTTGGATCTTGATGTCGTGGGAGATCTGTCTTTTATACATCATAAGCTACAAGAGGGAGCTAATGAGTGATCAAGGGGATAAAAGAACCACATACGCAATGACAGAGGAATCTGCCATAAGTCAAATATCTCAAGCGAATAGACTCTTTAATAGAGGAAAGCATCTTCTTGAAGCATATTTTTGCGGCGACATAAAATTGAGATATAAGGAAAAGGCGATTGAGTTATTGACTGAGCATATGACAAACAGTAAATTTTATGCTAGAACCATAGAGAATTATTTGTTTGCGGGTGAGAGGGTGAAAAGTGAAAAGGATGGCGAGGACAACATCATTATACCCGCAGAAGATTTTACCATCATCAACACCTATTTAGTGGTGGTCGCGTCATGCGAAAACGAATTGGAATGTCTTGGGATTTCAATGAGAGAACATTAATGGAGAAAAACTGTGGATACTAAAGAAACGGTAGGAGAGAAGCAAGAGGATACGCAAGAGGTAGAGGTCGATCTTAAACCTAAGAAGCCAGCAAAGTTAGCTCCCCAAGGTATTAGAACCTTTACTGTCTGCCGCTTAAACGACGAGAGTGGTGTGTCTGGCACAGGTATAGTGATCGAAGGGATTGTCTTGGCAACAGGGCAATGCGTTGTTCACTGGCTCTACCCGGCACCACGAGGGTCTATCGCCATGTTTGATAGTATTAGCGATTTCGCCACAGTACACATCAAACCACACCCCGGCAATGAAAGCATCATTACCTACGAAGACGGCGAACAGGTGCACTACAAGGATGACGGATCTATTTTGATGAAACCCGCGCCAGAAGAGGAAGAGGAAATAAGTGAGAACAGTTGAAAAACCATGGGGTAAAGAGGAAATCTGGGGAGAGACAGATAAATATTTAGGAAAGTTTCTCTACATCAACGCAGGAGAAATGCTTTCTCGCCAGTACCACAAAGTCAAAGAGGAAACCATTTGCGTCCTAGAGGGAAGATTAGCCCTTGAGATCGGATTACCCGACGAGCTAGGTTTCAGAAGAGAATATCTAATCCCCGGTCAAACATTTCATGTGAAACCCGGAACCATCCACCGCTTCTGCGCCACCACTACTAATGTGAAGTTAGCCGAAGTCAGCACACCAGAAATTGATGATGTTGTAAGGCTTGAAGATAAATATTCAAGATAGGCCCTTGACAACCAAAGATATATGTTTATATTGTATACAGATGATAACTGGCGGATAAAAACTGCCCAACAATCAGGAGATAAACATCATGACAATTTCACTTACAACTTACAGAACACCAACTACAAGCAGATTAGATAGTCTTTTCGACTCCCTCTTTGATCCATTCTTTGAGAGCGTAACAATCCCTAGAAAAAGAACAACAGCCTCGGTCAATACAAAAGTAACGACCGAGGGCAATAAATATATTATTTCTGTTGCTGCTCCGGGTTTGGATAAAGAGGACTTCAACATCACAGTAGCCGAGGGAATCCTAGCCATCCAGACGGACAAGGAAGTAGCGGAGCTTGAAACCTCCGCCTTCACTAAGACTTGGACTTTGCCCGAGGGTATCCCACCCGACAAGATTTCAGCCGCTTATCATCAAGGAATCTTGAGAGTAACGGTAGAAAAACCAGAAGTCGTAACCCCAGAAACCGTAACGATTAAAGTTACTTAGTTTGCCACATTTATTTGACATAGTAAAACCCTTTGGAAACGACGCTTCTTTAGCGTCGTTTTCTTTATGTGAAAGATATTTATCATAGCCCTTGACAATAGCAATATGTTTTGCTATAGTGGAGCACAACAATGGAGGTAGCGCAATTTGAACAACTTAGATTACAAACCAGAGCTAGAGTATGATATTTGGCAGCCAAGTGAAATTAAAGGGAAGACAGACTTGAATGTCAGGATTAGGCTGTTACCTCTTACCGAGAGAGCGCAGCAAAGAGTGCAGGAATACGGGGACGTAATGAAACTCATGCACATTTCTCACTCTGGCCCGTTTGATTGTAATGAAGAACAAATCCTAGTCATGTCTCTTAATGAGAAGTGGCAAGGGTGGTTTAGAAATGGTACAGATGTTGATTTTGAGTTAACCTAAACCGTTGCAGTAAACTATTTATGTAGATGGATATCTACGAAGACATAGGATTGATACCGATTGGCTCATTGATTTCTTTGAGTGGTTCTAGTGATGGGCCGGTCGGTGTCATATTGGATAAAATTGAGATAACTTCATACCCAGCGAATTCTGCACCAGTGACTCACATGGAGTATAGGTGCTACATGGTTGGAAAGAATGGCGCGACAGCGACCATGACATTTTCGGAGCGCGACCTCGTTGTATTGGTATATGGCAGTTGGTAGTCCAACTCGCCGATTTTTTTGCGAGAATTTTTTTATGAACTCACTTACAGATGAACTACTTGGCATTAAAGCAGATAAATTTGCAGTTGGCGACCTAGTTAGAACTAAGAGTGCTACAGACGCATACAACATGCCTTTGTTGGGTGTTGTCACAACAGTCACGGTACTTAAAAACGACAAAGGTAGGGTACGAAATTGCTACACCGTCGATTGGATAGACTTCGAGACATCTCAAATGCTTTGGCATGATTGGTACGATGAAGACCTAATCCTAATCCAGCCCGGTGCAAGCTGCTAACATTGAGAGGGCTTAATGCTTGATAAAAAACAAGTTCAAAGTAGGGCAACTCGTTGCTTGTTATTACAGAACTATCCCCGCTGCCCCCCAGTGGAACCCGTTCATAGAGGGCAGACCAAGCATTATCACCAGCATAAAAGAATCCACAGGCTCCAGCAAAAAAAAGTATTACTATGAGATAGCTATTGTAGCTTGGAATGGCATAATAGAGAGCCGCTTGGTCAGTGAAGAGAACATTGTGCTATACGAAAACTTAGATGACCTAGACCAAGAGATAGAAGAGTTCCTCATGAAATACTACAAAAACAATCCACTCTCCACAGATTAACCTTGACATTCCTTTTATATTATAGTATACTAGTTACCACCAAACTAGGAGTACACTATGAGAAAACTTGATATCATCCTCGGCATCATGCTGTCTATGCTGACCTTATACGCATATGCCCAACAAGGGATGCCACCCGAACCTATCACATCCCAAATAAGTGAAACCGAAACTTCGTTTATCGGTGCTCGCATTCTACAGCAGGGCACTGAAGTGATAGGGGGAGATGCCTACACGGGCATTTACGAAGATCACGACACAGAAACCTACGGCTTTTGGCAGGGTGATACTTTGTTTTTCGGTGCGGAGAACGAGGCAACTGGCAACACTGTAGATGGTGTGGCTGAGTTCTATTGGTTCGAGTCGTCCATACCCAAGTCTGCCGATTTCTATGTGATGGTACTGAAAGTTAAATCCTCGCCAAATATCATCGACGATTGGCAACTAGCCCAAGAGGACAACTGGTTAGGTGAGTTCCTTTATGACATCCTACCTGCACAATATGTTGATGTAAGCATGAAAAATAGCGGCGAAGCTGGCGCTATTCGATGGGACTGGTCTGTCCCATTCCAAAATTATAAGTGGGAGCCCGTCAAGACCATTAACATCAAGCAGTCTTACTCGGCTGGGTATGATTCTTCTGTCTCTGGTAACGCTGGTGGTGATGTTGGGTGGAAAGGCGAGTTCAAAGAAGCTGGTGTCTTAGCCGATGCAACGGCTGGTGTCGACATTCAATCCAAAGGGTATGTGAATGAATCGCACATGGTTTCATCCCAGTATTCCGTCACCTTATTTAAGTGGGAGATGGTTGTGCTCGGTGGTGCAGATGATATGGTTTGGAACCTAATCATATCCACTGATGGTTCTACTGCGAACGATTCTGCGTACCATGAATACTTTGTGGTCATCCAAGCACCACAAAGTCAAGCCGCACATATAGAAGATATTAATATTGCTGCGTCCTTTAGGAATCCTAATGCTCTTTGGTTTGATGGCTGGGATCATATCTCAGTGAATCTAGCAGATGTTGTGTGGACGCCGCCCTTGGACATAGAATGCTATGAGGGCAATCTGCCGCCCGATGGGGTGTGTGAAGCAGAGGGTGTTTGTGCTAACGCTACGCCCGTTTGTGCTAAAGGCAAGTGGGAGTGTGCTTTGCCTGACAGCGTTGAAGAGGTGGAATATACATGCGACAATCTAGACAACGATTGCGACGGATTGATCGACGAAGGCATAACGCAAGACTGTTCTACAGCTTGTGGAAAAGGTTTGTCTTATTGCGTCGGCGGCGTATTCGATGAGTGCGATGCACAGCAGCCAAAAGAAGAAGAGTGCAACAACCTTGATGATGACTGCGATGGTCTCGTTGACAACTCACCAGACTGTTACCCAACCATCCCAGATATCTGGTATGACGACGATGACGAAGAAGAGGTTGAGCCAATAGAACTGGAAGAGGTAGTGATTATTGCCGAGGAGTCCAAAGGAGATGAGGTTCTTCAGCCATCGATGGAAGACCCGGCACGGGTCGCTGAAACCTTCGCGACTAGCCCACCCTACACCAACCCCTCCGACGACGAACCAGAGGAGTTTATTATTGAAGTATCAGAGCCTAGCGGATGCCAGCAGAGTTCCAAGGGCACAGCCGTTGGTATTTTGGTTCTGTTATTTTTGGCGACATACTTCATTGGGTACATCGTTGGAAGAGTTAATGACAAAGATTGAAGGAGGGTTGATGCTATGACTGGTTTAATTGTTGCAGTATTGATGGGCATGGTTTCTTATGGAATCGCTGCTTGGTTTATGAACATTAACAAAAAAGATTAAAGGAGAATAAAATGTCTGAATACGGAGCGAGTGCCAGCATTACAGGTTCACTGAATGTGGACGGCGATATTGATTTAGGTAGTGGAGACGATGATGTCAACCTAGATAACAACACCCTGTTTGTTGACGCAGACCAAGACAAGGTAGGGATTGGCACAACAACCCCTGACTATACTTTGGATGTGGCGGGTGATATTGGAGTTAACCAATACATTTACCACAACGGTGATGGCAATACATGGATAAATTTTAGTGATAATCGAATAAGACTTAATGCGGGTGGTAACAATTTCATAGATTGTGAAGATCCCGGTAGTGCTCCTCATAAAGTTAGAATTAATAATGGCGGTACTAACATTGACTTTGTTATCAAAGATAGTAGCAACAATGTGTATTTCACGGCAGATGCCTCTACTTCGAGAGTTGGAATTGGAACAGACACCCCAGATTATACTTTGGATGTGGCGGGTAACATCGGAGTTGATCAATACATCTATCACAATGGAGATGCCAACACGCTCATCAATTTTGCTGATGATAAATTAATCCTCAAGGCTGGCGGCAAAGCCATGGTTACTATGGAGGAAAAAAGTTCTTCACCTCACGAGGTTACTATTAATGACGGAGGCAACAATATTGACTTTGTTGTCAAGGGCAACGGTTCCAACGAAGGAAATCCGCTTCTAATGTGTGACGCATCCACAGGCAGGGTGGGTATCAACGGCGTAGGTTCTCCTGATTGTGAGTTGCATGTTGATGGTGATATAAAGGTAGCCTACGACGGCTCCAACGATGCGACACTCAGTGTGAATAGTAGTGGCTATCTAACTGTCACACCTTCAGGCGGGTTCGCATCCATCGCTGGTCAATTTGGTCATAGGAAGTATATCAAATCCACCATGTCCAATGGTGAAACACTCAGCACTAGCGAGTCTGGTGCAGTGATTATGCAATCAACCGTAAATGGAACCCCAAGCAATGTAATTATCAACTTACCAGCAAC
>Ga0080013_1002061_pt1 | contig 24753 bp, 34 predicted proteins | sample ETNvirenome_6_85_FD_69236 | JGI IMG/M metagenome (GOLD analysis project Ga0080013, IMG submission 69236) | Marine viral communities from the Pacific Ocean - ETNP_6_85 (SPADES assembly) (version 2) | ecosystem: Environmental > Aquatic > Marine > Oceanic | place: Pacific Ocean | collected 2013-06-19
ATACCTGCAATAAATAAATAAGGCGAACTCTGCGTACGGTTTAATTTACTGGTTCATTAAGCTGTTTCAACCCCGTCGGGAATTGCTCATAAGTGTTGAATAATTTCAATGAATCCACTTAATCACATTTATTTTACACGCTTCAACACCTTAAATAATTAATATAGATGCAATCAACCTCATAACTTATGTCTGCCAACTTAGTCAATTATCAACTACATCTATATAATTTCACCTAATTGAAAATAATGGTGTTAAAATGGAACATCACTATCAAGTTCATCAGCAGATAATACTACTCCATCTTTCCATGTTGTTACGCTGCCTACTTGCATAGTTCTTTTCGTTTCACCATCTTTTTCATATTCATTTGTTATTACTTTAGCAAGACAAGGCTTGCCAATAACATCAGTTTCTTCTACCTCATCAAGTATAGTATTATCACCATCCGTTCTGAATGTAACACCTAGATTCTCACAGAAATCTTTATATGTTCTATTCTTCCACCTTTCTTCTTTTATTGGGTCTGGTGTAAACCATACTCCTTTGCTGTAGAATTTTCTTCCAACAAATGGCTTGCCTGGTTGTGTAACAACATCTCCTTTATCGTTTGTTGCCGTTACATACCATCCATTTCCATCGCTAACCATTTTAGGTAATTGAAGTTTAGATACTTCATCAGCTACTTGGAACTGGAAGTTAAATACCCTATTACCATTGTATTCTCTAGAATTAACAGCTATAACATGACATGGATAAATACCTTCCGGACTTGGTACAAATCCATCTGTTGTCTCGTTATATGTTGTTTTTGTTTCAATCATTTACCATTAGCTCCTTTACTAGTTTTTCTATTAACTGTTTCTAATTTAACTACTTCATGCTTGTTTACTGTATGCTTCTCGATAACTTGACTTACTTCAGTTCGTAATTCAGTCATTTCAGTTGTATACTTATCACCACCTAACCCTCTAAAATAGAATATTGGTGTTACCCAAGTTCCACTATCAGATTGGATATATCTTTCTGCAGATTTAGACCTTGTTGATACAAGACCATCTTTCTGCATTTTAGCTAAAGTGTCTTTGGTAATGATACCTTTATCAAGTAGCTCGTTAGCATCTGTTACGCTTAGTTTTCCCATTATTACTCCTATGTTATATCCCATCCCGCTTGTACTTGCGTTATTGGATTCATTTCGGTTTCTTCTTCTATTATGAAACTATGAAAACTCGGGTTAATACTAACCTGCTTGTCTTCATCAGTTCTGAAAACCATCATTGGCTTTCCATTTAATTGTTTTAATCCTACAAATGATACTTTTTTAAATTCTTTACCATCATTAGTACCTATTGTATACTGAGAGCCTTGGATTAATAAACTTTCATCATATGAACTATTACTCATTGAGCCAACCTTTCTAGTTTTGCCATTGATGCTTTGTAATTGAATGCATTTATAACACCACTTTTTACTTTTTCCATCACCTCTGTATCTCGACCTGATATCTTAGCTGATTCAAAAATATTGTTCTTTTGTTCATCTGTAAGTTCAGGGTCTTCAACTTGATTACGATACACATCATCGCAGATATTCATATACATATTAAAGGCTTTCTTTATACAATCAGTATTAGCAGCCTTAATATCATTACCTAAATCTACATAATCATTAGTACCACGCTTCTTCTGAACTCTATGAGCGGCCGTTGCATCACCTTCTCTCCATACACCATTATCAAACCACTTTAATCTACCATGTATTACATAAGCTTCTGTACCAGCAAACTCAGTCTTAATGACAGTCCAACTCCAGCCCGGATATTCTTTATCTGCAATATCTCTCATGACAGAGTATTCAACATAATCCATTCCCATCTTTTGTTTGATAAAAGCCTTTGGTGTTGCAATACCACTAACTTTTTTATGTTGCCTAGTAATATTCTTTAAAGCTTTATTGATGTCTGTTAATGCACCATTTTCTATTATTGCTAATTCATTCATTATTTATCTTCCGGAAATATTCTCATAATTCTATCAACTAACCAGTTAGTATTTGATTCTAGTTTTGCTATTTTCTCAAGAATGAAATCAGTTTTTGCATCTTGTGTTATGTAATTAATTTCAGTTGTTGTTAATGTTTCATTATTCTTTGTAGCTTTAACAGTATTATTACTCTTATTTAATTTCCATCTATTTAATTGTTTATTAACAAGATTGTTATAACTGTCATAATCAAAACCAGTTTTCTTTACATTTTGAATTGTTGCTAATGAAACATTATATGCTTTAGCTATATACTTCTGTTTAGTACCAGCATTAAACATTTGCTTTATTCCATTAATTACGGGAACTGTTATTTTTCTATTACGCATTTTCTTATTCCTTTTAGTTACAAATTGATTCAAATTGACAATACCTACACTCCCAATTTTCTATTGGAACATTAAGAGTATCTCTTGGTAAGTCAGCTTCTTCTTTAACAAGACTTAATGTCTCATTTAATGTTACCCAATACTCAGCTGCATTATCCATCCAAACTGGGCTAACATCTACATACTTCATAGAACTATCATCCTTCTTATAGTAAACTAAATACAATGATATGCTATCAGGATTTACACTCTCTTGATTACATACACCTAATGCATATGTTCCTAACTGAAGTTCATACATTCTACTTGGATGTGGGTCTTTATTTCTACCGAACATCATCTTCCACTTATATGAATGTGTAGTTTTAATATCTAATACTGATGCAGTTTTTTCGCTATCAAGTAATACAATATCAGCACTACCCATCACATTTAATTCCTCTATTAATACATTATATTCGGTATGAAATGATACATCATACTCACTTGATAAATCAAATAATATTTTGTTATTATACCAATCTATTGCTTTCTCAATATCTTTATGAACTATTGTACCAAGTCTTAAAAGTCTTTTACTTCTATCATCACCAGTTGATGCACCTTCATATCCATTAATCGAATACCAATGCTTTTTAAAACAATGGCCAGCTGCTGATGCTCTATAATATTTATTCGGATTCTTCTTTTTATAATCTAATTTATTTGTTAATTCTATTTCTGTGAGATAATCGTTATATATCTCTTTAAGGTCTAACTTCAATAATATCTTCCTTTCGAGTGATTGAATTTAAGAAATACTACTCAGAATATCAAGATGATTCTACCAACTTACCAGTATGAACAGCTCCATATTTATTCTCTGATTTTTGTTTTACTCTTTCATCAAATTTTAAACGACAAGTATCCAATACTAATACTAATCTTCCACCTTCAGCATAAGCATCAATAATTTTATCTGGATATTTATCTTTTATTTCTTTTGCTGATATATTGTTAAGTCTATATCTTTGAGGTTCTTTATGTTTATTCGCTTTCTTCATCATCTTCCTCCCAATTAGCTTGTTCATGTATTCCATATAAAGGGAATGCTTTTAATAAAAATTCCATATCAGCTCTATTGCTTGGTTCAGCTCTTATCATATCTTCATCCACCTCATATGTTTCTAAAACATTATTAGCAATAGTTAATGCTTGAGATATAATATACTGCCCGCGAATAGAATTAGCAAACGCTAAAGCATCTTCACTATTAATTATTCTTTTACCTTTAACTTTCATTTTTATCCTCATGTTTATCTATATCGTCAATCATAGCAATTAAGTACTGACGAGTATGTTTTAATTCTTGGTTATGCTCCATCATGTTTTCTAATGCTTCATGCGGTTTTAAGCCACGACCAATCATATATATGAATAATTCTAAGTCTGTTATAGCTATTGTTTCATAATTTTTATACATAAGCTCCTCTCATAATTGGCATTTCTACTGTTTCTCCTGATAATATATATCCAAGTCTTGGACATTCGCCTTTAACCATACCACCATGCTTTGCTATCATCATTGATACTACTTCGGCTGGTACATATGGATAAACATCATTTGTTGGGTCTTTATCTTCTGGATTCTCTTGCCATTTTGCAATAAGTTCTTCTTCTTTAGTAGGGAAACCTAATTCTACTGATGTATAAATAGTATTTAATCCACTAATCTTTGGTGAACAATAATGTAATTCAGATGCTTGTATTGATACTTTAAATCCATCAGCACATACTACACAATCTCTAGCGTCTTGATAATCTATCATTATTATTTCACCTTTATATGTTTAGTTTCAGATATTATAAATGGTTCACCTTTTCTATTCTTTTTACCTTTTATAGTAGTTTGATTTACAACCATTCTAGTGTTGCGCTTTTTATTTTCTGATATTGTTATTTGTTTCATTTTATTCTCCTTTATTAATTGATACTATATAATCTAAAGTTTTAATAAATGTTTTAGGGTTATGACGATATACTATACTTTGATATTCTCCATCTATACCAGTTCTTTTACATATACTTATACCATCTTTAGAATCAAAATCATTTCCACTATATAAATAATAGTCAGCTTTGGTATCAGACCCTAAATACATCTTATGTTTACATTGGTTCTTATATAATGGCTTCACTGGTAATACCCTCTTTGTTCCATATATTGAACACATTGACTCTTCATTATTGAAAAATATAGAACGCGGCTTGTCATTCTACCATTAGCATCTATAAACATTACACACCATGTTTTATCTTTTGTTGAAAATTGTAAACTCATAATATCCTCCAAGATTAATTAATTATTTAGTCAATTAAGCGTCCTGAGATTACAGACACCAACGATAAGTCTTTGAGAGGATTATAGTTATTCCCTCTTTTGTCCACACACCCTTGCGGGGGTATCCTATCAGACACAATGGGTATCGCCCATCACTCGTAACGAATGAGTTGTCTACACAATTACTTGGCTCAGTACAAGGCTGCCGCCCGTTAAATGGTTTATGAGACCAACCTGGCTTTTCATCATGAACATACTGGCTTGCGGCCAGATATGCACCCCGTTGTCGCAGGGGTAAAGTATCCTATGACTCAAACGTCTTAAGATTTAAGCTTTTTATTCATAATATATGAACAAAAGGGTCGGGTGAAATATCCACTCAAGATTGCAGCTACATATCTTTCGATACACAATACTGCGAGACATTCCTATGTTCCACAACCGCAACGGTGTGATTTACATGGTCTTGATAACCTACAATCTTATATTTCTATGAAGACTGAGTATATCAACTACAAACAGCAACCCCTTGCGTAGTTATGCCATCTGCTATGAGTTCTCTTATTGATATTTCTATCTCACCGTATTTTCCCTAAACACGGGTAATATACTGTTTGCCCTTAGCGGAGCTGCAAACTAAGCACACTACATAACTCACATGCATACTCACGCTAATAAATTAGCGGCCTATTACACCTTGTTCAGATGCCTCAACTTTATCCCGATTGCTCGGTTTATCTAACGACCATATGCGGCCGACTCATTTTATGTCTGAGCAGGACAATTTAAGTTATATTATTTTCAACACGTTCCTTTAATGTAAATTCATCAAGTTTACCATTCATTAAATCATCCAACACTATCATCATAGATACATCAGATATATTCTTTGATTTACACCATTTGAACAGAATTTTAAATCTTCTTTTGAGTTGGTATATGTTTTTTAACCAGTCATCATCATCATTTCTTCTTTGACGTATTCTGGCTCCCCCTGTACCACTTATTCCTGTCATTCTGTCTCCTCCTCTATTGCTTCTGCTATTTCTTCCCACTCATCTGGTGTTAAGAGTTGTTTGAATGTTTTTGCAATATTTTCATCAGTAAACCAGGCATAGTGACCCTTCAAAGATAGCCAACCAATAGTATTTTGTCTACTTTTACCTAAAACAGTTTTCTTGAATGACCCATAGTCAGCTTTTGATACTTCATCATAAGTATTATCACTCCAGCTATTATTTATCAATTTTGTTTCATTATAAATAAGATGAATACATACTTTTGCAAAGTCTATGTCTGCTGCAACTATATAAATAGGAATATCGAATCCATCATATTCTTTAACTATTAGTTCATGTTCATACATTTTAGCTAGACATTCCGGGTAAGCACCCCATTCATACTCAGCTGCACCCATATAATCAGGGGATACTAAGTCTGATATAAGTTTTTGTGCTACTTCATTACCAATTTGTTTATTCATATCACCCCAGGGATTTATAAAACCAGTTCCGGGTGAATATCTCTGAACTAGCCATGTTGTTCTGTGTGGTTGTAATTCTCTCATTATTATCTCCTTTTATTAATTATTCTATGATTAAATATCTGAAGAGAATAGGTTCGTTCACTCTTCTATGAATATCCTTAGTTTATTAGATGCATCTAACAACCCCACCTTTCGGCTTACAATACTCTTTACTTTGGCTCAAAAGTCATCATGATGAGACCTTTATATGAGCTAATTATATTGGTCTTGCAAGATTAGGGCTCCCTTAAGAAGCCTATTAAATTTTGTTGGTTGAATGACCATAATAGTCTGAGCTTACCAAGTTTGTTCTTCCTCTAGTATTTCTTCTGTATATAAGGGGTTAATCTCCTATTTTATGATTTATTGAGAGGAGCCTTATAAAGTTACTAGCAGTTCATGATAAGCTATAAACTATTATAGTTTTATGACCATGTTATATGATATTTGTATGATACAAGTAGTTGTGGTTAGTATATAGTTGTATGCTACAACCTTATTAACCATACATTTAGCACATTATTATAGTAAATATAACAGGATAAAAAGAATAAAAGGGAAACGAGGCGACATAAAGCCGCCCCGCAGAAAGGACTCTAGAACGAAATACCACCGGAACCACGAAGAGCATACCTCATGCTAGAAGCAGTTCTTCTGATACGGTTAGACTCTTGTCTGTCTTGAGTTAGACCGGACTTAACCTGTAGGTTAAATGCTTGTTCCTTAACCATCTTCTTCTTCTGAGCCAATGGTGCCTTCTCTAGCTCATCATACCAGGCTTCAGCCTTCTCTACTTCATCACGCTCCTTCTGTTGAGCATTCCATGCAGAGAGATGATTATCATGCTCGTCCTGAGTAATTATGCCAGCAGCTAATGCTGCAGCTAATTGTGTAGGGTTCAATAGAACACCTCCTTTAGTTAATGAAAGATTAATAACTATAAGATTATAATATAATATAAAATCAAAAATAACGTAAATCGTATTTACGAAAAACGACCGATAGGTCGTACTATGATAAATAACACCCCATAACATTTTGTAAAATATTTCTTGACAACACATGGTCAAATGGTGTAGGTTTGTCACCCCCCCTTATTAAATAATAGAGCGCTTATAGATATTATATATATAGGGGTAAATAATAGGGTTAATAATGGCTAATAGAATAAGTTGGATAGATGCTATACCGGAGGATGCTCGAGAGGAGTTAATCCATGACTTGTCTAATAACAAGCAATCTGATTTAGTGCCATTACAAATCAACGATAATGTATATTGGATTCCAATGGAAGTGAATATGTTAATCACAGCATTAGAGGAGCAAGAGGTGCAGGAGTTAGACCCTCTTCAGAGTTAGGTGGAATACCAGAAAATAAAAGGCAAGCGTCATTACATATATGATGATATAGATGAGTTCTATGATGACCATCCTAATGAAGTTCTTATAGAGAATTGGCGTGATGGTAAACAGGATGACTGGGTGTGGAGTGATGATAAGAGGATTGTGCAGTTATTAAAGGTCAGTACGATAAAGCATCCTCAAGACAGGAAGAATTACAAATGGTCTAAAGGGTGGTTAAGAACTATTGTAGGTACGTTTCTTATTAGGGACAATACAGTTATGGATACTGATTTTGATAAGCATCCTAACAGATACACATTCAGCACTAAAATCAAGCACACATCGGCTAGGGTAAAAGAGCGTGAGAACTTAACTAAAAATGAGCGTATATTCTCCGTGAACGTAGCAGGTGGTATGGGGGCGGTTAAGTCTTATATGGAGGCTTATGAAGAAACCAACCCTGATAAGGCTAGGAAGAAAGCTATTGTATTATTAAAGCAGGAAAGAATTATGCAAGAAGTAGAAAGAAGCGTACTCGAAGTTTCTAAGACATTAGGTCTTGACCACGAGTATGTATTACGAAAGCTAAAATTATTAGCAGACCATAGTGAAGATGATAATATCATTTTACAGTCAACCAAGGAGATAGGTAAGATTATAGGAACGACTGGAGTTACGGTCAAACAAAAGGAAGTTGGCGTATTTGGGGTTTTTCAGGGATTTAGTCCTGAGCAGCTCGAAAATATAGAAAGGCAAAAACTAGGAGATGGAAATACAAATAGACAAATTGACGTTGGGTCAGACGATTGAAGCTTTGAAAAAGACTTCTGAGGGTTTAACGCAGCTAGAAGTAGAGTTCCCGGATAATTATATTATCAGGAAGATTATGACAATGAAACATCTTGTCGACCATCTTGATGCAAACGAATTAGTATTTGAAGGCAATAATGAAACAGATTATCAAAATTAATGTAGGTTACGCTACAAGCAATACAACTGTAACAAGTAAATATATGGTGTTCTATGCCGTTTAGTGAATATCTATCAGAAAAGAGAAAGAGAGACGAAGCTCAAGGAGGACCTCTAACTTTACTAGAGCAATTAGGAGAGATTCTTGAACCAACATATGAACTTCCAGGTCTTTCGTCATATACAAGGGCTATGGGCAAATTAGGTAAAATATTAGATGCTCCTACTAAGAAGAGAAAGTCATTACTTGAAGAAGCTGGTCTTGGTGGGACGGTTGACCCAATGTATGGAGGTTTTATGCTTGGAACAGAAGGAGTACCAGGCGAAATGTCTGGACAACCTACAGCAGAAGGAATGTTGCCTATGCTAGCCCCTGCGTCAGGAGACCCTGAAACTGGTAAGTATTCACCACTTGATGTTGGATTTGCTATAGCTGATGTAGCATCTCTAGGAGCTACAAAACCAGTAAAAAATATAGCAAGGAAAGTTCTTGATGACTTTTCAGCAATAGCTGAGCATGCTAAGATAAGAAAAATGGAAAAACAAATGGCAAAGATTGAGGCTGATGCTCCAGGAACTTTGTCTGAGGCAGAAGATGCTCCTCTTCCTTGGGAACCCACCGAGTCTCAAGACATTTATACAGAAGAATGGGAGTTCATTGAAGGTAGTAACCCTGACCCAGAAACAGCATTTAGCCCTGAAGCTCAAGAAATGATGGCTGAATTGGATGAACTTGAGGCTCAATTTACTGCTCAGAGCACCACTCCTTCTGGTACTGGTTTGGATGACGCTCCTATAGAAGTTAGAAAACAACAATTAATAGATGAGGGTTCATTTAAATCAACAAATAATCCAGATTTTGAACATTTAGAACTGATAGCATTAGAAGAAAAATTGAATAAAGGCGTTGAGGTGTTTCCTGCTAAAGGTGGTAAATATCAAAGTATGAATATAGAGGAACTACCTGAAGATGTAGGTCTTATAGTTCAAAGAAGAAAAAATGTTCATAAACAGGAGATAGATAGAGATATTGTTATTGGTAGAAAAGATTTTATGGGCGATTCTACGTTTACTATTACTAGCGTAGACCCAAATACAAATCTACCACAAGGGTCTTTTAAATTTAGTTTAAGTTCTTACGATAATTTTTATAGCGGTGGTGGAGACCCAAGATATGCTGGTAAAAAAGTAGTAAATCATATAATGTGGTTTTCTGGAGTAGGTAATGTTAATAAGGCAGTTCAAAAAATGCATAATGGTCGAATGTTATCTGACTTTATAAGTTTTGCATTAAAGAACGATTGGGTTATTATGGAAAGAAGTATGACTTTGGATTCTTTATATGCTTTATTACATCAGTCTATAAAACAAAAAGCTCAAATAATTTTTGACGCTTCAAAAAGAGGTACGCAGTATCCAAGCAGTGGAGGTGGCCATAGTGTATGGAGCAAACTTAGTCAATCAGCTCTTGTTGATGAAAAAGGTGATTTTGTAGAAGAAGGTGTTGATAAGGTTCTTAGAGATTTGGAAAGAATGATTGAAAATGCTAGGTCAAAAGGTCGTGTTTCTGGTGAAGCTGGTTTCGAGGTAACTAGTGAATTAAGACCAGCAGCTCCTGCCCAGATGACTAGGGAAGGTCAAAAAATTATAAGAGCTGAAATTGAGGCTAAATTCCCAGAATTAAAAGTAGATAAAGAAGGTAGGAAAAAATTAAAAGAACTAAGAGAAATTGAGATAAAGAAGATAGAGCAAGAAAGTATTCATCATAGAACAACGGATGTTGGTAAAGAAATTGCGTATAATGCTATAACTATAAAAAAATTCGGAGGTTTTGCTGCTAGTGCATTAGGACTGGATAGTGTTGAAGAATTTCAAGAATTTTTAAATTATAATCCTGAATCTATGGAAGCTCAAGTATTTGATAACGAACAATTATTTTAAAGGAATAATATGATAGCAACAAAAAGGAAGATGAAAAGGAACGATTTAATAAAAAGGGTACAAACTTTAGAGTATGTATTATCTAATGTAATTAATAACGCTAGAAGTTTAGAATTAGTTATAGATTATTATGTTGAAATGAAAGGTGATGTTAAGAAATTTGAAAAGTTTTTAGACAAGAAACAAGAAGATGCAAACAGCGCCGAACCTGAATCTAAATAATGTTAGTCAAGCTGAAGAAGTATTTGAACTAGCTAGTAAAGATTTAATATCTTTTGGAAAACTGTTCTTGCCTGATGACTTCATGCGGAGTGAAACACCCCCCTTTCACTATGAAGTAGCAGACGACATAGATGACCCTGAAGTAAAGCAACTCGCTATAATCCTCCCTCGAGGTCATGGGAAGACAGTTTTAACCAAGGCTTCAATATTAAAAGACTTTCTATTTTGCCCTTCTGATGATATGCTTTTCTATGCGTGGGTATCAGCTACTCAGAAGTTATCAGTAGGTAATATGGATTATATAAAACATCACCTTGAATTTAATGATAAAATAAAGTATTATTTTGGGATGACAAAAGGGAACAAGTGGACAGAGGAAGATATTGAATTAAATAATGGGTGTAAATTAATTAGTAAATCAAATGTTGCTGGTATTCGTGGAGGAGCTAAGCTTCATAAGAGATATGACCTGATAATACTTGATGATTTTGAACATGAAGCGAATACAATTACAAGAGACGCTAGAGATAAAAACGCTAATCTTGTCACCGCTGTTGTTTATCCAGCCCTTGAGCCTCATACTGGTCGGTTGCGTGTTAATGGTACTCCCGTACATCATGACTCTTTTATTAATAATTTACTTATTAATTATAGTAGGGCTAAGAAGGCTAAAGTTGATTTTGCATGGAAAATAATAACATATAAAGCAATTACTAAAAATGGAGATTCGTTATGGTCAAGTTTCTTTCCGAAGACAAAACTAGAAGAAAAGAAGAAATTTTATTCAGATTCTGGAAAGCCTCAAAAGTTTTTTCAAGAATATATGATGGAGGTACAAAGCCTTGAAGACTCATTATGGACCAGAGAGCATATTAAGTATTGGGAAGGACGCTATGACTACGATAGTGAAGAAAGCCAGAATTATTTGGTCGTTAATGGAGAAAGATTTCCTGTTAATACCTTTATTGGTTGCGACCCTGCCACCGATATTGATACTAAGGAGTCTGATTTTTCTGTTATCATGGCTATTGCGATTGATTCAGAAAATAATTTATATGCTTTAGAATATGAAAGGCATAGAAGTATTCCAACTGTAGGTCAGAAATCTGCAGATGGTGAAGTGATAGGAAGGAAGGGTGTGGTTGATTATATAATGGATATGCACCAGAAATATCATTGTGTATCAAGTACAGTAGAAGACGTAGCTATGAATAGAAGTGTTTTTCAAGCACTAAATTCAGAAAGAAGGCGTCTAAATAAGTTCAATATCGCTGTAATACCTGAAAAGCCAGGTGGTAGGCAGAAGATAAATCGAATATATAGTGGTCTTTCGGGTAGATTTAGTACAGGAACTGTACATTTAAGAGAAAATATGTTTGATTTAATCAACGAAATTGTTACATTTGGACCTAGAATGGCTCATGATGATACCATAGAGACTCTTTACTACGCACAAAGGCACTCGTTCCCTCCCGATTTAAGGAAGAATGAAAGAGATTTGTCGTGGTACAAACCTAAAAAGAAGGCGAAGAATTGGATAGTAGCATAATAACAATAGGAGAATAATATGCCTCAGAAAAAACAAGAGAAGAAAAAGCCCTACTTCGCTAATACACCTGCTTATAGGAAAAAATTGGCTAAGGGTACAAAGCCTGGAGCAGCTAAAAAAGGCGCTAGGGTTTATAAAAGGAAACAGGCTGTAGCTAAAGCTAAAAAAGGTGTTTCTAGATTAGCTGAACGTCTCAATCCTTTTGATAAGGAAAGTAAAGAACGCAGACTACTTAGAAAAGGTAAGAGAGCTGGCAAGAAAGCCGCGAAAGCAACAGAAGGAATGGTTGGTTTTGGTTCGCCACCTGCTAAGAAAAAACCTGTAAAAGGACTTACTTCTAAATCAAGAGCTCGAAAACTTGGAGTTGCTAAAGGTACTAAAGTTCGTAAAGGAGCTGTAGGTGCTGAAAAAACTAAAGGTGGAGATTTCGTCAAGTATCAGAAAGGTTCAAAATCAGCTGGAAAATTTAAAGCTGCTTTTAAATCTGGATGTGCTGGCGGCGCTAAGTCTTTTACATGGGATGGTAGAAGTTATAGTTGTAAAAAGAAATAAGTGATTAGCATTAATCAAATGCGGTCTTTGATTGAGAGTACTTGTTCAAAATTAGGAGATAAGTACTCAAGTCCTGAGGCCGTTGAATTGGTTTTGGCAACTGGAATTGTAGAAAGCCGATATGAATACATTAGACAAATGGGAGACGGGCCTGCTCGCTCGTTCTGGCAAGTAGAGCCAGCTTCCGCTGTAGATAACCTAGCTCATTATTTAGTTCACAGAAGTAGTCTTATGCAAAAATGCGCAGAAGCTAGTTTTGTTGATTTAAAACATTGGCAGAATTATGATGAACAAGTATGGGCTAATATATTAGAAAAGAATATAGCAGCTGGTATTATTCATTGTAGAATAAAGTATTGGAGAGTTCCTAAGAGGATGCCAAATACAATAGAAGGTCAAGCTGATTATTGGAAAAAGTATTACAATACAGAAGGCGGGGCTGGAGACCCAGAACATTTTGTTGAATCAGTTAAAAAGTATTTAAGATAATGCCTAGTTTATATCAAATGTTAAGTGGCGGGATGACAGCTGAAGAGCATAGAGAAAAATCTATGTTAAGTGTTGCTAAAAAAAGAGCTGATGCTAAAACAATGCCAAAACCTGAATTAGATATTCATGGTGGTTTAGATTTATTAGGAATGACTCCAGGAGTTGGAGCTGCTGCTGATTTATTAAATACAGCTCTCTATACAGCAAAAGGTGATAAGAAAGGTGCTTTAATTTCTTTAGCTCAAGCTGTTCCATTAGTTGGGTTAGGAACTGCTCTCGCTAAACTTACAAGACCATCCAAGCAAATCAGGACAGCTACTAGTTTTTCTGATGCTTATCAATCATGGTATAAAAATTTAAATGAATTAGAATTTCAACATAGTGGTTCTGTAAACTGGAAAGAAATTCAAAAAGATGTTACAAATTCTGGTATGAATACAAATTCTCAAGGGTTTTATGAATTTATAAAAGATTATAGTAAAGAAAAATTTGGTGGACTTGTAACTGTTCCTAAGCCTTCAATAGCAGGAAAAAGAAAAGTAAAAGGTAAGTTTGCTAGAGAAACTGATAAAAAACAAAAAGTTGTAAAGTCTCCAACAAGGCAAAGTCAATCTGAAGAAATGGCTCGAGAGAGAAAAAGTAAAAAAGGAGCATACTTTACTCGTACACGAAGGAGTGAATATTAATGGCGAGAATGACAAATAAGAAACGAGCTGAAACGAATAAACAGCTTTGGGATAAAGCAAATTCATCTCATAGACAAAGGTGGCAGGTATTAAGTCAAAAAGGATATGACTTTTATTTAAACGAGCAGCTTACTAAAGAAGAGACTGATTCTCTTAATGAAGCTGGGATGCCTACATTTACTATTAATAGAATAACTCCTATTGTAGAGATTATGAAGTATTTTGTTACAGCTAATAATCCAAGATGGAAAGCTGTAGGTGCAACTGGAGATGATGTAGATGTTGCTCAAGTACACTCTGAGATAGCAGATTATTGTTGGTATTATTCAAATGGTAAATCAATATATAGTCAGGTTATTCTTGATAGTCTTACTAAAGGTATTGGCTATTTTATGGTTGATGTTGATAGAGATGCTGATAGAGGAATGGGTGAGGTTGAATTTAAAAAGATTGACCCTTATGATGTATATGTAGACCCTGCTAGTAGAGATTTTTTATTTAGAGATGCTAATTTTATTTCAGTAAGAAAGAATGTATCTAAAACTCAGTTAATGAATTTATTCCCTGAGTTCGCTAATAAGATGAGAAAAGTTTCAGGTAACTCTGGTAATATAAATTATTCACAAAGACCTTCAGGTGATTTGCAATCTATTCAACCTGAAGATATTACAATGGGTATAACTATTGAAGGTGAAGATGATGATATCATACCATACTATGAAACATATTCTAAAAAGAAACATGCTTATAGAAATGTATTTATAAAAGTTCTTCCATCGCCAGCTGAGATGGAGCAAATAAAAGAGAATGTTGAACAACAAGTTGAACAAGCCGAAAGAGAAATATCTGTCTCATTAAAAGAAAAGATGTTAAGCATACAACAGTCATTAGAGGCTGGTGAGATAATTGAAGAAAGAGCTCAGTTAGAAATTGAAAGAGCTCAACAAATGTCTAAACAAGCAGTCGAAGAGAGCAGAATGCAATTAATGTCTCAAGCCCAAGACGCTGCTACGATTATTGACCAGCAAATTATGACAGAAGAAAGCTATCAAGCTCTTATTAAAAGCGAGGAAATGCAATCTCAGATTATTGAGGCTATAAAATTTTATGAAAATAGAGTTCATTTAACTTGTACAGTTAGTGATGATGTTTTCTTATATGAGAGAGTAATTCCTATTTCAGAATATCCTATTGTTCCTATTCCTTATATGTATACAGGAACTCCATATCCTATGAGCGCTGTGGCTCCACTTATTGGGAAACAACAAGAGATTAATAAAGCTCATCAAATTATGTTACATAATGCAAACTTAGCATCTAATCTTAGATGGATGTATGAGGAAGGTTCTGTACCAGAGGAAGAATGGGAACAGTATTCGTCTTCGCCTGGGGCTTTGTTAAAATATAGACAAGGATTTACTCCTCCTACACCAGTAATGCCAGCTCCTATTAATAATGCTTTCTTTACTATTACACAAGAAGGTAAAGGAGATGCTGAGTATATAGCTGGTGTTCCTTCGGCTATGATGGGATTCGCTCAAGAACAAGCTGAAACATATAGAGGATTACTCGCAAATGATGAGTTTGGTACTCGTAGATTAAAAGCTTGGATGGGTAGTGTGGTTGAACCAGCTTTAGAACATTTAGGTAGATGTTTTCAGATGTTAGCTCAAAATCATTATTCAGTAGAAAAAGTATTTAGAATAGTACAACCTGAAGCTGGACAACAGCCTGATGAAGAAAAAGATGTAAGAATTAATATTCCTATTTATAATGATTATGGTAAAGCTATCTCAGTATATAAAGATTATGCATCTGCAAGATTTGATATAAGAATTATAGCTGGAGCTACAATGCCAATTAATAGATGGGCATTATTAGAAGAGTATTTCAGATGGTTCCAATCTGGATTGATTGATGATATTGCGATGATTGGTGAAACTGATATTAGAAATAAGAAACAAATTATTGAAAGAAAATCAATGTACTCACAACTCCAAGGTCAGGTCTCATCAATGGAAGAAGCGATTAAAGATAAAGATGGAACTATTGAAACATTAGAGCGTCAGTTGGTACAAGCAGGTATTAAGATGAAAGTCGGAGATGCTGCTAATGAAGTTAGAAAAGATGTGTTAGAGACAGAAGCCCAACAAAAACTTCTAAGAGGTATGATGAAAGCTGAGTTTGGTAGGATGAGAAAAGATATGCAGGAAATGGTTAAATCTCAAGAATCAGAAGAAGTAGAAGCTGAATAGTGGCTTGGGCTAAAAAAAGCTATCCTAAGATGGCTAGAGGTGGTAGTAAGAATGGTAGATGGAAAGATGGAAGCAGTCAAACACACTATAGAAATAAAACTAATGCTAAGTCTGGTCAAGTTGTTCACCATTCTGATGGGAACAAAAAGAACAATAGTAGGTCTAATCTTAGACTTATTAGTAAAGCTCAGCATAATAAAGACCACCCTGAAAAAGGTGGTAACAGAAAATGCAAAAGTGGCTACGTTTGGAGTAGTAAAATTAAATCATGCGTAGGTATAAAAAACTAGTTGTTTTTATATTTGTTTTTGCATTAACTTAACGAAACCAATAAAAGGATAAAATATGGCACAAGAACAAGTAGGCAACGCTTCTATAGAAGAAGCCCCCGAAAGTGATTACCAAGCCCTAGATGATATTGAATCTGGAGATTTCTTTGAATCTTTAGATACAAGTGTCAATTCAGGGATAATAGATAGCGAATATTCGCAGTCAACCTCGCAAGATTTAGGTGATAACACGCCGGCGAGCCCTAGCGGAGTTCAAGAGCAAGGCGACGATGCTTTGCAAAAAAGGTATAGTGATTCAAGTCGTGAAGCTAAACGTCTAAATGGCAAGCTTACCGAAATAGAACCATATATGCCAATACTCGATGCAATGAGAGAAGACCCTAATTTGATTCAGCATGTGCGGAATTATTTTGAGGGTGGTGGTCAAGCACCAGAAAGTATGGCTCAAAATATGGAGCTTCCTGAAGATTTTTCATTTGACCCAGATGACGCTTTTACCGACCCTAAGTCGGATTCAGCGAAAGTATTTGGGGCTACTGTTGATGGTATTGTCCAAAGACGACTTAACAATGAGTTAGGAAAACAGAAGACAGAAAACCAAAGACTCGCACGAGAGACTGCATTTAGACAAAAGGTTGATATGACCGAAGACGAATGGTCTACTTTTGTCGATTTCGCTAAGAATAAATCTCTAGAATTGGATGATATATATTATCTCATGAAGAGAAAAGAACGTGAATCTAATATTGCTGATAACGCAAGACAGCAAGTTGCTACTCAGATGAAAAAAGTCCAAGAGCAACCACGTTCATTAGCAACAGCAGGTAGTGTACCAGTTGAAACATCTCAAGACGACCAAGTATTTGACACCTTACTCGGTATTGACCAAAAACTGGATAATGCGTTTGGCTAATAGTTGATTTTTTTGGCTATTTAGCAGACGCTTAATGTTAAATAGGAGATAAGGTAAAATGGCTGATTTATTTACACTCGACGCCGTTGCTGATGTCGCTGGTGGTAGTGCTGGGTCCCGATTAGGGACTTCACTAGATACTGGTGTTCTTCGCAGACGGTACGATTTTGGTAGTAGGGTATCTGAGCTAGCAATAGCACAAGACCCTTTCTTCCGTTTCGTATCTAAACTTGCGAAAAAGTCAACCGACGACCCGGAGTTTAAGTTCACAGAACGTAGACCCTCTTTCCATAAACGATACGCATATGCTACTGGTTTCAGTAATGATAATAGTACTTGGGTAGAGAATCAATCCTCTAACCAAACTACGCAGTATGATAAATATGAAACCGCAGCAAATACCGTTTACGTTAAACTAGCTACAGACTATACAAAATCTGGCAATCGTCAGAATGTCTATGGTCAAAGTGGTCAAGAAATTGTAATTGGTGCTGATGGTACACAACCTCAGTTTTATATGCCTGGTCAGATGTTGAAAATTAATTTTTCTGATTCTGCTGCCGGTGCTGTAAAGTCATATGCTATTATAAAGGTTGACTCAGTTACTTTGCAAGATGAGAGTACAAATCCTCCTACAGCTCACGATGAAGGTGAAGCTGCTCTTATTAGAGGAACAGTTGTAAAAACAAAAGATGCTGGAGATGATTACTATGCAGGACCACTTGGTGTGAATGCATCTGCTGGTGATAGTACTTATAGCACATCTATTGCTGGTTCAACTTCTTCTAATGGTTTAGAGCAGTCTAGAGTTTATGTAGTTGGCAACTCTCACTCACAAGGTTCTGGTTATCCTGAAACATGGAAAGACCAGCCTTTCTCGACAGCATATGGGCGTACCCAGATTTTCAAAACAGCTATGGCAATGGATAACACTACTCGTGCTACCGTGCTAAAGTATGAACCGAATGAATGGGCTCGTATCTGGCGTGAAAAGCTAATCGAACATAAATGGGATATCGAACAAGCTATCCTGTTTGGTTCACAATACGATTCAGGAGATGAATGGTATACACAAGGTGCTGTTGATTTCATTTCAAGTTATGGAAATGTGTTTAGTTTGACGCATGCGTCAAAAACACAAGATGATTTCTTAGATGATTTGAGCAACTTCTTAGACCCACGTTACAATAATGCTAACGCAACATTGTTCTTCGTGGATACGCAGACATATAACTGGCTGCATAAACTAAGTGGTTACTTCTCAAATAATCTTGAGGTTTCACCTAACTTCCGTGCTGATATGGCATTGATGGGCAAAAAGAAGGTATTTGGAGCGGATATTACAACTATTAGTACTCCTTTTGGAGATATGAACGTAACTCGTAATATTCACCTGGATGGTTCACCTATTAAGATTCTAGCTGTTAACATGAAGCATGTTTCTTACAGACCATTGGTCGGTAATGGACTTAATCGTGATACAGCAATCTATGTTGGTGTTCAAACCTTAGAAAATAGTGGTGTTGACCGTAGGGTTGACTTAATTCAAACAGAAGCTGGTATGGAGTTTCAGATGCCTGAAGCCCATGCTTACTGGACATAAGGAGGTAAATTATGGCAAATCCAATGTATGGACAGAATAAAGCTGATAGTGCTATTCAAAATGGTAGACATGAGGTGCTGGTTACGGGTGATGACCTTTCTCTAGTAGCTGCTCAATCAGGTGCTACTGTTTTTGTAAACGCTGCTGCTAAAGAAATAACTCTTCCAGCTGCTGAAGCAGGATTAAATTACAGAGTTATTTTAGGAGTTGATACGACTGCTGGAGCTAAAATAAATGCTGCTTCTGGAGACTGTTTCTTTGGTCAAATAAAGGTGCTTTCAACAACAGATGATAAGACTGAAGTTCAAGACATAGATTATGCTACAGCCATTGGCACGGTAGCAAGTTATGATGTTCTTGACTTCACATCTAATTCTGCGACTCTTGCAGGAACATCTGGTGATGTTATAGAAGTTATTGCAGTAGATGATATAGCTTGGTGTGTATTAGCTTGTCTAACGACAGTACACGCTGAACCAGCTTCGACTGCTATAATTAACGCATCATAAGGAGGTAGAAAATGGCTAAATTAGGTTCAAGAGCTAGTTATGGTGGGACAGTTGTTGAGAATATCTCAGCAGCTAAGACGCTAGACCCTAGCGATTCTGGAAAAGTGTTTACACTTGACTTAGATGGAACTTTTAGCATAACCCTTCCAACTGCTGCTCAGGCAGGAGCTGGTTGGGCTGCTAGATTTATCTGTTCAGATGCCGGTAGTGGTACTGTTAAGGTAATCCCAAATTCCGCTGAAGATACTTTGATTGGCATGATTGTTTCCGCAGATGGTGCTGCGGCTGAATCAGCTGAATCAGGAGTAGACGAGCTCGTATGGGCTTCAGGTAATGCGGCAGGAGATTGGGCAGAGTTAATATGTGATGGAAGCAACTTCTATGTTTCTGGAATGGAACATGATGCTGACCACATGACTATATCGTAATAAAAAATTACGATTAAATTGGAAGATTAACCCTCTCTTGGTTTTTTGCTTCCTTTCTTCCGGGAGAGGGTCTTCCTTTAAAAATAAAGATTTATGGCAACAACGAATATAGAATTAGATATAGAGAATATAACTGGAGTAGCTGATGCTGATGACCAGTTCATCAAGACTGCTCAAAAGTTTGTAGTAGCAAGTATACCTAAAGACTTAATGTTATGGGCGGGAACAAGTACTTCTGTTGGTTCTCATGGTGGAGATTCTTCGCCAACAGCTATAACATTACCACAACCGACTGATAATATTTTAGATGTTAATAGAAATGGATTTAGTGCTGAACAAGTGCCTGAATCAATGCAAGGATTTATTGCGAGTAGTTCAAGTCTTTATTTAGCTACTAATACATATCCTAAATATTTTGTGCAAGCTGGTAATAAAGTAATAGTAAAGCCTGACCCGAGTGATTCGGAAACGGCTCTTGTGAATTATGTAGATTTTTTAAAGGTAGATGATGATTGTGATTTAAGAAGCGCAGTTGTATTTCATGCGGCTTCTAAAGAATTTGAAAAGTTAGCATCTGCTCAAAATTCAGATATAACAACAGCTCTCACAGCTATGAATACTGAATTAGATGAAACTCAAGCTGTATGTGATAAGATAGATGCTGATTTAGTTCTTGCGAAAGCAGAAGTTGTTCTCGCTAAAGCAGAAGCGGCAGAGTTGGCTACAAATACAGACAATTCAAGTAATTTTGAAACTGCCTGTGACGCAATGGCTACTGAATTGGGTAAAGTTGATGAAATATGTACATTGGCCAATGAAGAATTTGATGAAGTTGCAGTAGAGGCTTCAGGTACAGCTACATCTGCTATATCATTGGCTAGGACAGCAGCGCCGTCTATTATTGCTGTGAGTGATTTAAGTATAGCTGCAGTGCCTCCTGATGTACCGACAATTACAGCATCTACTGTAAGTTTTAGCACAACTGCACCATCTTATGCCTCACCTACAACTACGATTAGTGGTGTGGCGTGGTCAACAGAATATCCCAGTCAAGCTTCAGCTGTTACAACGGCTCTTACGGCTATCAATACCGAATTAGATGAATTGTTAGCTATAGCTGATAACGTACATACTGAAGCTGGTTTAGTTAATGCCGAAGCAGATAAAGCTGTTACAGAAATTGGTTTGGCGAATGCGGAAGTAGACAAGATGGCTACTGAAGTTGGATTGGATAATGCAGAGCTTGACCTTGCTAAAGTAGAGATAGCAGAAGCAGCTGTATTGGTAGATTCAGATATAGATACAGCAACTGCGGCGATAGCTACAGCAGCTGGAAGAATTAATACTGCAGTTATATTAGCTAATCTTGAATTTGATAAATGTGATACAATGCTTGACCTTGGAGAGGTTGATAGCGAAGGAGATGTTAATACTGCACTTGTTGCAATTAATACAGAGTTGGATGAAACACAAGCTGTTTGCGATTTAATTAATACACAGGTTGATTCAGCTGTTAGTGAAATTGCTGAAGCTGCTGTTGAAGTTGATAGTCAAGTTGATACTGCTCTGGATGCTATAACTACAGCAGCCGCAAGAGTAAATACTGCCGTAGCACTTGCCAATGGTCAGTTTGATGCTAGTGTTTTAGAAGCTGCTCAAGCTGAAGGTGAAGCTGATGATAGTGCAATTGCGACTGCATTAGGTGCTATTAATACTCAGATAGATAGTGCTGTTAGTATAGCTGGTAATATGCATACTTATCTTGGTAATGCAAATACAAGAATTGGAACAGCTAAAGACGAAATAGATTTAGCAAAGGGAGAAGCTGCTGAGATAGCTACTCAGACTGATAATGGTGGTGATATTGAAACAGCTTTAGATGCTATTAATACAGCTCTTGATAAATTTAGAGCAGATGGGGCTGCTCCTGCTTTATTTGGAGACGCATCATCATATACATCTAGTGTTGGAATAACAAAAGTTAAAGCTGCTTTAGATAAAGCTATAGCTCTTGTTGATGGTGACTCTCCAAGTGCTGATACAGACGCACATGCTTGGATTGTAGATGAGGATATTGAGATGCTAAGTGGATTGCTTAATACATCTCAAACTCAAGTACAAATAGCAAATGCTCAATTAGCAGAATGGAATGCATCTGTACAAGCTCTTCAATCTGAAGCTAACGGTTTTGCTAGTGAAGTTTCAGCTAGAGTAGGATTTACTGGAGCTAAATCACAAGCTGTTCAAGCTTATATTAATACAGCAAATGCTTATTTATCTGAAGTTCAACAGGATATATCATTAGCAGCAGGGTATGCAAATGCAATAGGAGCTTATATAAATGCAGCTCAAGGATACGCTGCTGAAGTTCAAGCTTATCAGGTAAGTACTCAGATATTTTCTGGCACATCTCAAAATAGAGTGAATACTGGTCAGGCTTTTTTAGCAGAAGCTAATGCATCTGGTGCAGAGGCACAGGTTTACGCTAGTGAAGTAAACGCTAGAATTGCTCAGATTGGTGGATATAGTCAAATAGTAAGTGGATATATTAGTGCTGCCCAGGGATACGCCAATGAAATAACTTCAAAGATTGCTATTGCCCAAGGGTATGGAAATGAGATTAATTCTAGGTTAGCACAGTCTCAATCTAAAAGAGAAGAATCTAGGTCAAGAGTAGAACTTGGTAGTGCATATCTTCAGGAAGCAAATTCTTCAGCTAGTGAAGCCCAAACATATGTTAATGAGGTTTCAGCAAGGGTTTCTCAGATTCAAGCTCAAATTGGTGTTGCTCAGGGGTATATTGCTAATGGAGCAGGATATTCAAGAGTAGCTGATGGATATGCTAAAATAGCTCAAGGATATTTAGGTACAGCAGGTTCATATTTACAAGCTGCTCAAGGATATGCTGCATCTGCTCAGGCATATTCTAATGAGGTACAGACTAAAGTAAATATTGCTCAAGGGTATTCCCAAGAAGTTCAATCCAGATTGTCTCTTGTGCCAACAAAAGTTTCGGAATATCAATCTAAAGTTCAAGATGCTTTAAATGAGTTTAATGATGACAATGCTGAATATCAGGCACAGTTACAAATATCTATACAGAATGCCCAGTTGGAGGATGCTGAAGAAGCTAAAAAACTTCAGAAGTATGGGTCTGAGTTGCAACAGTATCAATCTGAAGTAGCTGCTGAGGTACAGGAGTACCAGCAAAACCTAGACCAGAAATTAAAAGAGTTTGATTCGAGTGTAAAACTACAGCAATCTTATTATCAAGAAGCTGATGCTCGTGTAAAAGCTGGTAATGCTTATTTACAAGAAGCCCAAAGTAGAATTGCACAAGCACAGGGATATGCAGCTGAGGTAGGGGCTAGGGTTGGTTTTAGTGGGGCTAAATCACAAGCTATCCAAGGTTATATAAGTACAGCTCAAAGTTATGTTGCTACAGCACAAGGGTTTGGGAATGAGATTCAGTCTAAAATAGGGATTGCACAGGGGTATGCTGCAGAGATGGCATCAAGACTTAATAATAAGTCTTCTCATTCACAATCTGCTGATAGATATTATAAGATGGCTCATCAAGAAGTTGTAGTTTATATACAAAATAATTCAAAAATGATAGCGGCAACTATGGCTCGTCAGCCTGCTAGTGCACAAGCATAATGACAGTATTAGAAATAATGGAACGAGCAGGTATGAAAGAAACTACGTTAGCGATAGCGTGGATGAAAGATGCATTCCACTTAATTCAATCTAATGTTAAAGAGCATACTAAGTCAGAAAAAAGCAATATAATAGATGGTATTCGTGAATACCCATTGCCAGCTGATATGATAGCATTAAAGTCAATATCTATTAAAGATACAACAGATTCAAAATACAAAAGGATTAGGAGATTGACTCATAGTCCAGTTGTTAGTGAGGATACAGACCCAGAATAATGAGTTACGATACACATAAAACGTGGTTTTATCAACTAGTAGGTAGAGATATACACTTATGGCAGTATGTAGAGAGTAATGCTACTGATACATTAGCTGGTATTAGAATATCTCTTCCTGATGAATATTATGGTAAACAATTAATATATCCAGATGAAGATATCACAAATGGATTAAGAGTAGAGTATACTGCATTAATAGAACCATTTGTAGATGAAGCATGGGAAAGTTTAACTGCAAGAGCAAGTAGTTCTACTATTTCTTTTGGTGATGGAGATGGGGGTAGTTCTAGAGATACGATAAATTACACAAGTGGATTAGGTGATTTTGCTACAGGCGATAAAGTAAGAATTATAGGTTCTGCAAGTAATGATGGTGATTATGTTATTGCTAATGCAGCATCTAGTTCAATTCTTGAGGTTGCGGCTGGGAGTTTTGCAACAGAGGCAGTTGGCCAGAGTATTACAGTTTATCAGATACCTGATGAAGATACAACACCAGGTGAAAGTAATCATATAAATTTAAATAGGATGTTAAGTTTAGCTGTTGTTGACTATATTAAAGCTCAGTTATCTGATTCAAAGGGAGAACTCGAAAGAAAAGAATATTATATGAGAGAGTTTTGGAAAAAAGTTGGCGATAATGAAAGTAATAAGCGTAAAATATCAGTTACTTTCCCAAGTGGACCGTTTGCTATAAGGTAATGGCTAACGAGAAAATAAAATATTCAAACGGATGTTCACCACAGGAACTTGATTCTATAAGTGCGAGATGGTATCAAGATAGTGATGTTGGTACGAAGCTTTCTGGTAGTGCTAATGTTTCAATGGGGAGTGGAACATTAAC